>Ga0214919_10000279_pt1 | contig 86453 bp, 72 predicted proteins | sample LL1503_MetaG_FD_177994 | JGI IMG/M metagenome (GOLD analysis project Ga0214919, IMG submission 177994) | Freshwater microbial communities from Lake Lanier, Atlanta, Georgia, United States - LL-1503 | ecosystem: Environmental > Aquatic > Freshwater > Lake | place: USA: Georgia | collected...
TTCAGGATTTCTTTCGTTTGCGAAGTTCCTAAAAATGATGGAACTTCGTCTAACAATGGATTTAATCCATTGAAACGTGAATAAATCCTGAACGTTAGCTGTCATTGTAGGACGACAAACAAAAGCGACATGAAAATATTTTTAACAGGGGTAACTGGCTTATTGGGAAGACATGTTGCTGAATTGTGCAATAAAGAGGGACATGAAGTATTTGCTTTAATACGTGACAAAAAAATAAATAATTCGTTTTTCAATTTTGACCTTAATATTTGTTATGGGGATTTATCTAAAACGGACTCTCTACCTGACAAACTTTACAATTCAGAAATTGTTATTAATTGTGCCGCAGATACAAACATGCTTTCTGTGAGAAATCGAAAGCAAGAAGAAACTAACATTAATGGAATTAACAATTTAATTATTGCATCTAAAAAAGCCAAAATAAAAAAGTTCATCCACATTAGTTCAGCAAATACTATAGCCTTTGGAGATATTGCTAATCAAGCCAACGAATCAGTGAAATTGAAAACAGCACATTATAGGTTACCATATATCAATACAAAAATCATAGGGGAGGAAATTTTGTTGCAGGAATTTGAATGTAACAACTTTCCAGTTATTATATTAAATCCCACCTTCATTCTTGGACCAAACGATATTAATATAAGTTCGGGGAAACTAATTTTATCGAGTATAAAAAAGCAAATACTACTTTATCCTAAAGGTGGCAAAAACATCGTCGATGTAAGAGATGTAGCACAAACAATTCTCAAAAGTATTTACAAAGGGAAAATTGGAAATAACTACTTACTAAGTAATGAGAATTTAACTTATAAAGAAATATTTAACTATGTTGGTGAATATGCAAATGTATCAGCACCTCAACACCAAATGCCCAATTTTATGAGGATTATCATTGGGTACATAGGAACTTGTTTTGAATTCATTACCCATAAAAGCATTTCAATTAACAATAAAACCATGAAACTATCCAGTGAAAATCATTACTACAAAGCTGATAAGGCTAAAAGGGAATTGGGGTTTAATCCTCGTCCTGTAAAAGAAACAATTAAAGACACCGTAAACTGGTTTACCAATGAATACAAATCAAATTAAAATAGTAGAAAATAAAAATGACATTAATGCATTTCACCAACTCCCATTTTCAATTTATAATGGAGATGAAAAGTGGGTTCCTCAAATAAGACAGGAAGTAGAGGATGTTTTCGATAAAAAGAAAAACAAATATTTTAGCCATGGGAATTGCCAAAGATGGATACTTATAAATAAGAAAACAGAAATTATAGGAAGAATTGCCGCATTTATTAATGAAAAGAAAGCCTATAGCTTTAAGCAACCAACTGGTGGAATTGGATTTTTTGAATGTATAGATGACTTTGATGCAGCATGCAAATTATTTGACCACGCAAAAACTTGGCTAGCTTCAAATGGAATGGAGGCAATGGATGGTCCCATAAATTTTGGCGAAAACAATAAATTCTGGGGACTTTTAATTGAAAACTATAATTTCCCTACCTACTATGGACAAAACTATAATCCATCTTATTACAAAAACTTATTCGAGAAATATGGTTTTCAAGTATATTACTATCAGCTTATAAATTACCGTCAAATTAATGATCCAATACCCGAAAAATATAATCAAAAGGCAGAAGCAATTATCAATGATCCATCCTTTAGTATAAAAACCATTGAAGTAAAAAATATAGAAAAATATGCGGAAGATTTTCGAAGTGTATATAATGCTGCATGGGTAACACATGACAACTTTAAAGAAATGGCTAAAGAAATGGCCATTTCAATTTTTAAAAAAATGAAACCCATAATTGATGAAAGGTTAGTTTGCTTTGTCTATCATAATAATAAACCAGTAGCATTTTGTTTATGTATACCTGATGTCAAGCCAATTTTCAAACGATTAAACGGCAACTTAAATTTATTGGGGAAATTAAAATTTGTAATATTAAAAATGTTCGTCAAAATTTCACGGGTAAATGGTGTTGCTTTTGGAGTACATCCTGAATTTCAAAAAAGAGGGATTGAAGGCGCAATATTTTCAGATTTAGCTAAAAGACTACAAGGTAAATCCAAATACGAAGATGTTGTTTTAACTTGGGTTGGCGACTTCAATCCAAAAATGCAATATATATTTGAAGATATTGGATTTACGGTCAAATCGAAAATGGCAACTTTCAGAAAATTATTTGACGAAAACGTTGTTTTTGAGAGAAGTCCAATTATTAATAAAACATAAGAGCTGCGTACAGGTAATGTTTAACCTACAAGCTAAAACTAAAAGATAGACTATTATGGAAATTCAACATGCGACAGAAAAGAAACAACGAACCGCTAACAGCACCTGCAAGAAATTGGCGGTTCAGTGGTTCAATGATCCCGCACATGCGGGATTGTGCTTCGTATCAAGTTCAGTGGTGGCAGACAGCTTTCGTCTCCGAAATCGCCAACTTCTTGTAGCTGCAAAACGTTATGGGTGATTCGCCTGCGTAAAACTAAGGGAATACTTTGTAAATATCTTTTCGGTGAATTACTCTTGCGAAAATTGCTTTGTTGTTTTCATAGAAAAAACCAACTCGGTAAGCTCCAATGCGAACTCGGTAAGCTGACTTATGACCTGCGAGTTTTTTGAGGCGGGGAATATTATTCAAATTTTCTTCTTATTCAAATAAATGAATCACTTTTGCCAAACTTGTTTTGACAGACTTTTGGTTTATGCGATCTATGTCGTTGGAAAATTTACTTAAAAATTCAACCTGCATTCTTATTTAAATTTTTGCATAACACTGTTCTTGCTAACTTTTTTTTTATCAACTGCTTTTAACATTTTTGATAAACCAATATCCTCTAGTTGTTCTTCGCTCATAGTTGCAGAAGAAATACCAAGTTTTTTTAGCAAGTCGTTTATGAACTTAAATTCGCCTTGACTTTTTGGGGTTATTACCATTGCTTTCATAAAACAAATATAAGAAAAAAACTGCAAATCTTAAAGACTTAAAAGCTTTCTAGGTGTGAACTTTGTGTGCGAACCACTTATTACAACACTGCGCGCAGAGTATTACAAAGACAAAAACGAAGTAATCATAAATACCGCAACACCTAACGGATTTCAAACAAGCGGTTTGTCTCTAAACTTCGACTATACTCCTGTTAAAAAAGTTGCCTTTCGAATAGAAGGTCGCTGGCTCAACAGTTTAGACGAAATATTTCAAAAACAAACTATAAAAGCAAATGACAATTTCGTAATTGTTAGTTCAATAGCTATTTCATTTTAACAAAGTCGCAAATGACAGATTGAAGGAGTGGTTTCATAAATTACCTAATTGTATTTTGTAAAGTTGAAGTTACAACTTAAAAATATTTTTTTCGTAAAAATTATAGCTAACTTTACACTGTTGTTACAAAATCAAATTTTGAAAAAAACTCAGTACATACAATTTAAAGCATTATTGCTGTTACTAATTTACTTATTCAGTAATAGTCCTTCCATTCTATTCCACCATCACAAGTTAGAGGTTGCCTCCTATGAAAAGGCAACTCCTTGTGAAAAAAAGATTTACTATTCAGACAAGGACAATTCCTGCAATCATAAAACGCATATTTCCAAAGTTCCTGAAAAATGCTCTTTGTGCGACAACCATACTGTTGCTCCACATTCGTTTCAAACATTCTTAACTGAATATTTCAGCAAAGAAATTATCGCTGACTATTTACAAGTTTCCGAAAATTATTATTTTCAAGTTCCCTCTACATTTTCTAACAGAGGCCCTCCTTCGGTTTTATCTCTTACCGTTTAATATTTTACAGGACAATTTACTTGTCTTGTATTCTCATTTATTCAGTTTTTTTAAACATTCAAGATGAAACTAAAAATCATTTACACAATAGTTGCGTTCGTTTTCGCAACTCAAACCATCGTTGCTCAAAATAAAATTTCTGGCAGCATAAAAGACGAGCAAACAAAAGAAATTTTAACAGGAGTAACAATATATATCAGCGATTTAAAAACAGGTGCTACTACAAACAAAGAAGGAAACTATAATATAGAAAATATCAAACCAGGTATTTATCTTTTTGAAATAAGTTTCATTGGTTATAAAAAGAGAGTGGAACGTATTCTCATCAGTAAAGATACAGTTATGGATTTTTTAATTAATCAATCAGTGTCGGAGTTGAATGAAGTTGTTATTACAGCCGTTTCTCGATCTACTGAATTAAAATTAAGTCCGATAATCATTAAACCTATTGATGTAAGCGATCTTAATCAAAGTAGTTCTACAAATTTAATTGACGCTTTAAAAAATGTTCCTGGCGTAAATCAAATTACAAGTGGTGCAGGTGTTTCAAAACCTACAATTCGTGGCTTAGGTTACAATAGAGTTATTTCACTTTACAATGGTATTCGCCAAGAGGGACAACAATGGGGTGACGAACACGGAATTGAAATTGACGAATATTCAATTGACAGAATTGAAATTGTAAAAGGACCAGGAAGTTTAATGTATGGTTCAGATGGAATAGCCGGAGTTTTAAATTTTATTTCTCCCAAAGCAGCAGCAGTAGGGCAAATTAAAACGCAACTTATTTCAAACTACCAAAGCAATAATAATTTAATCGGCTATTCACTTTCAAATGCTGGAAACAAAAATGGTATTCAATGGCTCGGTAGGTTCAGCAATAAGTTTGCAGGTAATTATCAAAACAAATATGACGGAAAAATTTACAATTCAGGATTTCAAGAATATGATGGAAGTCTATTTTTAGGTGTAACAAAAAAATGGGGTTATTCGCATTTAAACCTTAGTTCATTTAACACAACCCTAAATATGATTGAAGGAGATAGAGACAGTTTAGGCAGATTTATTTTCGCAACACCAGATGGAAACGGCTCTACAACTGAAATAACAGCAACTTCAAATGATTTAAACGGGTATAAAATTGGTTTTCCTCATCAGGAAGTTAAGCACTTGAGAGTGCTATCTAATAACTATTTTATTCTTAAAAAGGGAACTATCAATTTAGATTTAGGATACCAAAATAACAAGCGAAAAGAATTTGGTGATGTTCTAAACCCAAATGACAAAGCTTTGTTTTTTGACCTCAATACTTTCAACTACAATCTGCGTTACAATTTAGTAGAAATAAAAGATTGGGAAACTTCGATTGGCGTAAGCGGTATGCAACAAAATAATGCTAATAAAGGTTTGGAATTTTTAATACCTGAATACAATCTTTTTGATATTGGTGGTTTCGTATTTACTCAAAAAACATTTAATAAAATTACATTAGCAGGAGGTTTACGTATTGACAACAGAAACATAAGCACAAAGCAATTAATTTTAGACAGTTTGGGAATACCTGTAAGCGTTGAGGACAGCACAACAAATTTTAAATTTAGTCCATTTGCTAAAAACTACAACAGCTATTCAGGAAGTGTTGGCTTATCTTATCAAATCAATAAGAAATCTACTATTAAATTTAATGTGTCAAGAGGTTTCAGAGCACCAAACATTGCTGAAATTTCTTCAAATGGTAAACATGAAGGAACATTGAGATACGAGTATGGTAGTGTAAATTTAAAATCAGAAGTAAGTCATCAAATAGACCTTGCGTATTTTTTAAATTCCGACCACATTATATTTGAGTTTACGCCATTTGCAAACTTTATTTCAAATTACATTTTCGCGGAAAAACTTACAAGTGCATTTGGTGGCGACTCAATACCCGACCCATCCGACCCTGCGCCAGCTTTTAAATTTGCTCAAGGCAACGCAACTTTAATTGGTGGTGAAATATATTTAGATGTTCACCCTCACCCACTTGACTGGTTGCATATTGAAAATTCATTTTCTTATGTTCAAGCAACGCAAAACAACCAATCCGATAGCACAAAGTATTTGCCTTTTATTCCTGCACCTAAATACAGAGGAGAATTGAAAGCACAGTTTAAAAAAGTGGGTAAAAACTTGACCAATGCATATATAAAATTTGGCGTTGACTATTATTTTAAACAGGACAAATTTTTCAGTGCTTACGGCACCGAGACTGGAACTCCGTCATATACATTGTTGAGTGCAGGACTTGGAGCTAACGTAAAAGCGTTTAACCGAAGTAACTTTATGAGTATTTACATTAGTGCTGAAAACTTAGCTGACGTAGCGTATCAAAGTCATTTAAGCCGATTGAAATATGCACCGCAAAATCCATTGTCAGGAAGAAACGGAGTTTATAATATGGGCAGAAATGTAAGCTTGAAATTAATATTTAATCTTTAAATTGTAGAGCTTATCATGACGACAAGATAATGTAATGCCGGACAAAACAGATCGCGATTGGCCTGATAAGCATCAAAAGGGTTTTAATAGCTGGACACATTTAGTATCAATGCTTTTTTGTCAATTTGTAAAAAGCAAATCTGTTAGGGACATTTGTTTAAAATACTAATTCAAATAATAGCTACTGCTCCACCAACAAAAATTCAGTCCTACGATTTTTTGCTCTTCCAACATCAGAATCATTACTAGCAATAGGCATTGATTCACCATAACCTTTTGAATTGACAATTACATTTTTGGATACCCCATAATTAATGAGTGCTTCAAAAACAGCAAATGCTCTTTCATTTGATAAATTCAAATTCTGAATAGATTCACCAACATCATCAGTATGACCATGGATTTCTATTTTCATAGTTGGATGTTCTTTAAGATAGCCAGCAAACTCTTCCAATACGACCATAGAAGCGGTCTCCAGTACAGCAGCATTGGAAGAAAAATTTATATCGTGAATTGTATAAGCATTACCATCAACTAATTTTCCAATTTTCATTTGCTCTAGATTGACAGCACAAGATTCAAATTTCTGTTTGCTAGAAAACAATTGTGAATTGAAAGCCGAACTATCTTTCTTAACAGTAATTACAAAATCATTTTGGTGACCAATTCTAACTGCGGCTGCAAAACTTCCAGTAATTGTATCTACAACAGCAAAAGTTTTTTCTTTAGTCTGAACGTTTTTAACTTCAACCATTGTTGCACCTGTAAGTGGGTTTCCAAATTCATCTTTCAAACCACCTTTTAAAATTAATGTTGCTTCCGGACGAGCTTCTGCATACAATTCAAATTGAAACACATCATATCCCCCTATTCTACCAGGTAGTTGTGCATTGGAAGAAAAATATCCTGTTGCGCCATCTGTACTTACAAAAAAACCAAGGTCATCACCTGCTGTATTAATTGGAATTCCCAAATTTACAGGTTCCTGCCAATTGCCCTTACTATCCATGCGAGCATAAAATATATCATATTGACCTACACCAGGATGTCCGTTTGATGAAAAATACAAAGACTGGGAGTCTGTATGAATGAAGGGAGATTTTTCATCGTATGGTGTATTAATTTTAGATCCTAAATTTGTTGGAGCGCCCCATTCACCAATTGCAGATTTTTTTGTTTGCCAAATATCAATTCCTCCAATTCCCCCTGGACGGTTACTTGCAAAATAAAGCAAGGTACCATCACCCGAAATGCTTGGCTGTGAATCCCAATAAACAGGATCGTTTACTTTTTCACCTATAGGACGAATTGCTGTCCAAGAACCATCGTTTAAATCCGCAGTATAGATATCTGTATTGGGACCATCCATACCATCTTTTGTTATTGTATAGAAAAGATGTTTATTGTCTATCGTTAAAGTTGGAGCACCTTCATTTGGATTTTTATTAAATGGATCATCCATAAAATTTCCATTATCAAAACTTCCATTATTTTGCATTTTACTCATCGTAAAAACTTCTGCCATCGATACAGTGGACCAAACACGATCAAGTTGACTTACCGGTATTTTACGAATGTAGAGCGCTTGCGTATTATCAGGAGTGATGATGGCAAGGTATTCATCTTTAGTAGTAGAAATTCCAGCAACAGGAACTGGAGCAAAAGGACGTGGGTGATTTTTTATATCAACATAAAATTTAGACCAACGTAACATTTCCGTGGATTGTCCAGAATTAAATTCATAATCAGCACCCAATTTCTTGGGGTCATCGGTATCATAATTTAAATATTTAGTAAGATAGGTTATGGTATTAGGATAATCTTCTATAATATAATACTGAGTGCCGAGCCAATAAAAAGGTTCAGCGCCAATCTTTGGGCAATTATCAACAGTGGTTTTTAGAAATTTAATCGCCGCTGGATATTGTCCTTCATTACCATCCGCCTTGGCCTTTGTCATAATCATTTTAGCCATTGCTAAATTTGCCTCGGCCCAAGTAGGCTGCAGTTGCAAGGCCTCTCCAAGAAAAGCTTTTCGTTCCTCCCACTGATATTTTTTCCTGTCCTTCGACTTTTCAAAATACTTCAATGCATCTTCATCCTCAATTAATTGACAATCGATTGGAGCATTGCTAGCAGCAGCATCTTTTTGAGCCAGCAGTGCAATAGGATAAAATGAAATTGAAAATACAAAAAGTTGGCAGAAAAATATTTTTGCTTTCATTGGAAAATACAATATTAAATAACAAAGTTTAATTCCATATTAGTATGCTTACTTGCACTTAGCATCGTGCATGGATTGTGCTTTTGCAAAAATGTCATTTATTTTTTTATCACTAGTTACTTTTGCACTTTTACAAATATCATCAGCTTTCTTTCGAGCCAATTCAGCTAACTTTTTATTAGCAACTTTCTGTAAAGGATTAGAACTGCTTTTTTCAAGTTTATCTGCTTGCATGTAAGCTAGGGCCTTTGCCTCATCAGCTAATTTGTATTCTGATGTCTTTAAATTTTCTAATCGATCCTTTTCCTTGGTCAATTGCTTCTGAGACTCAGCACAAGCTTTATCCTTAGAATCATCAATTACTTTATTAACGATAGCTTTAACGGTATCTTTTATCGTATTTTTCAATTCATCAACAAGATTAAGTCCGGCCTCTTTCAAATTTGTTTTAATTATTGGCTTCGTAATAGTTCCTGTAAATAAAGCTTGTACATTAATAACATCTCCCAGGGTAATAGGAATACCTTTCGCAGTAGCTGCGGAAACCATTCCATTCAAGGAGCTGTTCGCAGCACCAAAATCAGAACGATGTATTGCAATATCTAAAACATAATTAATCGATTTATCAATACCAGTTGTTCCACCTATTTTACCCTTAGTAGTAGCAACTAAAAAATCGAAAGGCTCAGTAGAAACAGCACCATTAATAATTTTGAACTTAAGCTGTTTAATGTCAGAAAGTGTTACTTTTTTAAATTTGTTTAATTTTAATGCCTCATCTAATTTTTTCAAAGGCTCAAAACCTTCAACAACAACTTGTTTGGTACTTAAAATTCCAGCACCATTAATCGTAGCTAAAATGGGCATCATGGTAGCACTCAAATCACTTGTATAATTAATAGATGTGGAAAATTTTCCATTGGAATATTTTGAAACAGGAGCAAGTTGTTGCACGGTATTAAACGCAGTAAATGTCTGTCGCATATCAAAATCAGAAATAACAAAATCAAAAGTCACCTTCGGTATTTCTGGATTAATGGTAGCGTAATTTCCATTCATTAACATCTCCCCTCCCATTAAATTCATTTTCAAATTATTAATCGACACTGTTTTATCAACCAAACGAATAATTCCAGAAACATTTTTCATTTGAATATCAGTATAAATCAATCTTGATATTGTGGAGTTTAATGTAAAATCTATATTCCCAGGAACCTGGATTATGGCCATGGAAGAAGTATCTGCTGGATTTACTTCAGTGCTTGCATCACCCATAAATTCATTCAAATCAATTAACGATGAATTCATATTAAAATTACCTCGTAACAAAGAATCTTTGAAAAGATAAGTCATCAAATTATCTATCCTTCCTGTTGCATGAATATCGTTCCTTCCAATTTTAGCATCAAATTTTGAAAGAGCTATAAATTGCGGTGTAAAATTCATATCCATCGTTGCTATACTCATGTTCTGAGCCACAGACTTTGTTTTGTAAACAATATCTTTTACACCAACAGTTCCGCTCAATTGGAATTCATCGTATTGAGATTTTTCAATCTGCGACATACGACCTTTTATTTTTACATCAGCATTAATTTTTCCGTTAAGCTGTTCGTCTTTTTCAAGAGGTATGAAATCTTTCAAAGTCGCCAAATCTAATTTGCATTTAATCCAACCCACCAAATTAGCATCTGAAACTGGAGTTGAAACAACTAGCCCTGCATCAACAGGATTACCACCAAAATTCACATGAAATTTCTTCAGGTCAATAATTGTTTTGTCCACTACTCCACTTGCATCATCTATTTTACAATCAATAAAAATTGAAGTTACCGATTTAGGAAGTGATGGGTATTGAAACGATCCATTTTCAATGTTAAAATTCAAGCCGTAGCCTGGCATCAGATTTTGTTTTTCGCTATATAATCCTTTAATAAAACCATCGAAAGCTAATTTCCCTGAAGCTTTAACGTTGGCGAAATCTTTAGTGTATGCTCCTGGTACTAAAGAAAGAAAACTTTTGAATTCACTTTGTTTGGCCTGAAATTTTAAATCCATGTCATAATCAGTTCCTGGCATTGCAAAAAACCCATCAAGTCCAAAACTTAAATCATTTAAACTAAATTCATTCTCTTTAAATGTGAACTTCCAATTAAGCATGTCCATATCAAAATCTGCCTTTGCAAGTGTTTTTACCTTACTCAAATAAGTCATTCCATCATAAACAACAGTTAATTTATCAATGGTCATTGAATTCTTCATCAAGAAAATATCTTGTGTAAAATCTCCTTTTAGATTATAATTTATATTATCAAAAACTCCTTTGAAAACAAGTGAAGCGTCATCGTAAATGATGTAGCCGTTTACGATATCCAAATTTTTAAGTGCCAATTTAAATTTTGTCGGAGCAGCGGAATTTTCAGTTGAAGTAGTAGTAGGTGGTTTTACAATATCCCAGTTCGCTTTGCCATTATACAACACTTTTGCATTAATTCTTGGTCTATCCAAATAGATAGAATTGATTTTATACTGATCGCCTTTAAGGACGCTCATCAAATCTATATCAAGTTTTAATTCCGGAAAAACAAGAAGCGTATCTTTTAAAAATTCTCCTTTTCCAATCACTTTTAAATTTTCAATAGTAAAACGAAAATCCGGGAAACTACGAACGAATGATAGATCAAACTCGCCCCAAGAAACAGTTGCATTCAAGCTGTTATTAACTTCTGCTTTCGCAAATTCAATTATTTTAGATTTAAAAATAAATGGTAGCGCAATTGCAATGAGCAGCAAACTCAAAAATACAATTCCTATCCATTTCGCTATTCTTGTTCCTAATTTCTTTTTAATTTTTAAAACCTTTTCCATTTCAATTTATTCCTCGTATTAAAAATTTTAAAATATTAAATGAAACTACTGGTTAGCTTTTTGACGCAACAGATGATCAACTAATACTAATGCGCACATCGCTTCTACGATAGGCACAGCACGTGGTACTACACAAGGATCGTGCCGACCACGACCGCTCATTTCTACAGGTTGGCCTTTTGAATTAACGGTTCGTTGCTTCTGAATAATGGTTGCAACAGGTTTGAACGCAACACGGAAATAAATTTCCTCTCCATTCGAAATTCCGCCCTGTATTCCACCAGAACGGTTTGTAGAAGTACTGATTTTTTTATTTCCAATAACAGGAACAAAAACATCATTGTGTTCAGAACCTCGCATTAAAGATCCTGAAAAGCCTGATCCAAATTCAAATCCTTTTACAGCATTTATACTCAACATTGCTTTCCCTAAATCAGCATGCAGTTTATCAAAAACTGGCTCGCCAATTCCTGCAGGTACATTTTTTGTTACACAACTTATTATTCCGCCAACTGTATCACCCTCTTTACGTACTTTTTCAATCAATGCAATCATCTCTGCCGCTACAAGTTGATCAGGACAACGAACTATGTTTTTTTCTGTCTGTGATAAGTCAAGTTCTGTATGTGATTTTAAAATTCCAATGTCACCAACTTGGGAAACATAAGCGTTTATAGTAATTCCACTTCGAATCAAAATTAATTTTGCTATTGCACCAGCAACTACTCGAGCGACAGTTTCACGGGCAGAAGATCTTCCCCCACCACGATGATCACGAAAACCATATTTTGCATCGTATGTAAAATCAGCATGAGAGGGGCGATAAATATCTTTTAAAGCATCGTAATCTTTCGATCGTGCATCAGCATTCCGTACTAAAAATCCGATCGGAGCGCCTGTAGATTTTCCCTCAAAAATTCCAGATAGAAATTCAACTTCATCTTCTTCTTTGCGCTGGGTAACAATTTTCGATTGACCCGGCCTTCTACGGCGCATTTCAGATCGAATAAATGCAGAATCAATAGTAATTCCAGGAGGACAGCCGTCGATTACTCCTCCAATTGCTGCCCCATGCGATTCGCCAAAAGAAGTTAGACGGAACAGAGTGCCGAATGAATTGCCTGCCATATGAACAAAAGTAGTTACATAAGAGACAAAAAGATAAATAAAACAATAATTTCCTTCATTTCCTTAATTACCTTTACATCAAATGAAAAAGTTGCTCATCAAAAATATCGGCTGCTTAGTGCAAGTTAGGGATATTGCTCCCAAAAATGTATCAGGTATATTGATGAACAAATTGCCTTCTATAAACAACGCTTGGCTTGCTGCTGAAGATGGTGTAATTGTAGATTTTGGCACTATGGCAGATTGGCCGGGTATTACCGATTGGTCAAATCTTGAAGTAATTGATGCAAATGAAGGCACAGTTTTACCTACTTGGTGCGATTCACACACACATTTAGTTTATACCAGTTCACGTGAAGAAGAATTTAAAGATCGAATTAGCGGTTTAACCTACGAAGAAATTGCAGCTAAAGGTGGTGGCATTTTAAACTCCGCGAAGAAATTACGTACCACAAGTGAAAATGAGTTATTCGAATCAGCTGCTATTAGGTTAGATGAAGTAATTTCTTTGGGAACAGGTGCCATAGAAATAAAAAGTGGCTATGGACTAGATATGGCAAGCGAATTAAAAATGCTTCGAGTAATACGTCGACTAAAAGAACGTGGACCAATTGAAGTGAAAGCTACTTTCCTCGCTGCACATGCACTGCCTGAAGAATTTAAAAATAATAAAGACGCTTACATTAATTTAATTATCACTGAAATGATGCCAGCAATTGAGCAAGAAAAACTTGCCGATTATTGCGACATTTTTTGCGAACGGAATTACTTTACCGAAGAAGATTCCATAAAAATTCTCGAAGCTGGAAAAAAACATGGAATGATTCCGAAAGTACACGCCAATCAACTCAGCAATTCTGGCGGTGTTCAAGCTGGAGTAAAAACAGGAGCAATCTCAGTTGATCATTTAGAATACATCGGTGAGGAAGAAATTTTGTTCCTGAAAAATTCGAATACAATGCCAACGCTGCTTCCTGGCGCACAATTTTTCCTCGGTCTTCCCTACCCGCCCGCAAGACAAATGATTGAGGCAGGATTACCTGTTGCAGTAGCAACTGATTATAATCCGGGCTCTTGTCCTTCAGGAAACATGAACCAAATGATAGCAATACTCTGCATCAATTATAAAATGACACCTGAAGAAGCCATCAATGCGGCTACAATCAATGCTGCATATGCGATGGGTTTAAGTGAGAGTCACGGAAGCATTACGATTGGGAAAAAAGCTAATCTGATTATTACAAAACCTATATCTTCGATTGCAATGCTTCCCTATTCTTTTGGAAGTAATTTAATCGAAACAGTTATTATTAACGGAAAAGTTCTTCATTAATTTTTCAATTAGAAAACAGAAATCTCTATTTTATGAAACAACTTATCGAATGTGTTCCCAACTTCTCCGAAGGAAACGACTTAACTATCATCAAACAAATAACAGATCAGATTGAATCTGTTGAAGGAGTTCGGCTACTCAATGTCGATCCGGGCAAAGCGACGAATCGCACGGTAGTAACTTTTGTTGGTGAACCCAATGCCGTTATTGAAGCTGCCGTACGCGCAATTAAACTTGCAGGGGAACTCATTGATATGAGTAAACACAAAGGTGAACATCCGCGTATGGGTGCTACTGATGTTTGTCCCTTAATTCCTGTTTCAGGAATTACAATGGAAGAAACAGCAGTGTATGCTAAAAAATTAGGCGAACGTGTGGGTAAGGAGCTTTCTATTCCAGTTTATTTATACGAAAATGCTCAACCCAACAAAGATCGCAGCAACCTTTCTATCATTCGTGCTGGTGAATATGAAGGGTTTTTCAAAAAAATAAAATTACCAGAGTGGAAACCTGATTTTGGCCCGAATGAATACGATGCAAAACGTGGCGCAACAGTAATTGGTGCACGCGAATTTTTAGTGGCATTCAATATCAATCTCAATACGACTTCCACTCGTCGTGCAAACGCAATTGCATTTGATGTAAGAGAAGCAGGTCGTGTAAAGCGTGAAGGCGATCCATTGACAGGCAAAATTATATTAGGACCAGATGGAAAGGCAATTACTATTCCAGGCACATTAAAATCGACAAAAGCAATTGGATGGTTCATTGAAGAATATGGAATTGCACAAATTTCAATGAATCTAACCAATACCAATATAACCTCAGTTCATAAAGCATTTGAAGAAGTGTCGAAGAGTGCCAATGAAAAAGGAATTCGTGTTACTGGCTCTGAACTCGTTGGCATTATTCCCTTGCAATGTTTAATCGATGCAGGGAAATATTTTTTAGAGAAACAAGAACGTTCTACTGGAATTCCAGAAAAAGAATTGATAAAAATTGCAGTAAAATCACTTGGACTCGAAGAACTTGCTCCATTTAAACCGGAAGAACGCATCATTGAATATTTATTAAAAGATAATTCAAGTTCAAAATTAATTTCCATGTCCTTGCATGCTTTTGCTGACGAAACATCCACTGAAAGTCCTGCACCAGGAGGTGGTTCTATTGCGGCTTACATGGGTTCACTCGGCGTTTCACTGGCAACAATGGTTGCAAATTTATCTTCACACAAACGAGGTTGGGACAATCGTTGGAATGAATTTTCCGATTGGGCAGCAAAAGGGCAAGCATACAAAGACACTTTACTCCATTTAGTGGATGAAGATACAATTGCATTTAATAAAATTATGTCTGCTCTTTCCTTACCTAAAAGTACCGAGGAAGAAAAAGTAAATCGCTCTAATGCGATTCAATCTGCTACCAAATATGCAACTGAAATTCCATTTCGTGTAATGCAAACAACTTTTGCTTCCATGGAAGTTATTAAGGCGATGGCAGAAATTGGAAACCCAAATTCAGTTTCCGATGCAGGAGTTGGCGCACTGGCAGCAAGGTCTGCGGTGATGGGCGCCTACTTAAATGTAAAAATAAATGCAGCTGGATTGACTGACAAAAAATGGGCTGAAACAATTATTGCTGATGGAGCTATTATACAGGAACGAACACAGCAACTAGAATCAGAAATATTATTAATTGTAAATGGCAAGATTTAATTTTTGGGCGCTCCTGCTAGCGCAGCCCGGGCTATGCATTACAAGTCCGGCCACAACAAAATGCCACGCATTCGGGCTTTTCATTGCTATCCCTAGCGCAAAATGAAATTTAGAATAATACATTAAAATCTAAAAAAAGCTTCAACAAGAAGCGAAAAAAAATTTTCAACTCAATAAATTCTCAAAAAAAACAAAACTTCTGTCAAACAGTTTTCCGAATTAATAAAATAACATTAGGAATTATAAAGTTTCAACAATTGCTCTTCAAATCTTGCTATCGGAAGAAAGTTTTGTTCTAATTCAGTAGCAAATGGAATAGGTGTATCCAATCCTGCAACGCGTACAACAGGCGCATCTAAATACTCGAAACACGATTCTGAAATCAATGCAGAAATTTCCCCCCCTATTCCACCAGTAAATGTATCCTCATGCAAAATAATTACTTTGCCCGTTTTTTTTACGGATTCAAAAATTGCTTCTTTATCAAGTGGCATTAATGTACGAAGATCGATTACATCGGCTGAAATTTCAGGATGCCTTTCCAATATTTCCAAAGCCCAATGAACACCGTAGCCATAGGTAATAATTGAGATCGTATTTCCTGAACGAACTGTTTTTGCTTTCCCAATTTCTATTGTGTAATAAGCATCAGGCACGCTACCGCTGATGCTTCTATAAAGCGCTTTGTGTTCAAAAAATAAAACAGGATTTGGATCTTCAAAAGCAGCAAGCAGCAAACCTTTCGCATCTTCAGGTGAAGATGGGTAAACAATTTTTAATCCAGGTACGTGAAAAAACCAGGCTTCTGTAGATTGAGAATGAAAAGGTCCAGCCGAGACTCCTGCACCAGTTGGCATTCGAATAACCACATCTGCATTTTGTCCCCAACGCCAATGTATTTTAGCTAGGTTATTGACAATCTGGTTAAAACCAACCGTTACAAAATCTGCAAATTGCATTTCCATCATGGCTTTCATTCCACCAATTGATAAACCAAGTGCAGCACCAACAATTGCAGATTCACATAGCGGGGTATTGCGAACCCTGTCTTTTCCAAATTCCGCAACAAAGCCCTCTGTAATTTTAAAAACACCACCGTATTCAGCTATATCCTGTCCCATCAAAATCAAATTTGGATGCTTAAGCATTGCAGCATGCAAGCCATCATGAATTGCATCAATCAATCTTTTTTCAGATTTGTTTGAACTTGATGGATTAGAAATTAAAAATTTATGGGGCGCAAATAAATCGTTGAATTCAATCTCCGTATTCGGAATAGGACGAGGTGCAGCAAAAGCAACTTCTAACCCTTTTTCAATTTCAATTTTAATAGAAGTATGTGCATCTTCTATAAATTTTGAATTAATAATTTTTGATTCCAACAACCATTTTTCAAAATTTACAACCGGGTCCTTAACAGCCCACGCTGCTTGTAATCCTTCTGGATAATATTTTGTTCCAGATGCTTCTTCGTGTCCACGCATTCTAAAAGTCATACACTCCAATAAAAATGGACGTGGATTTTTTCGAATGCTTATTGCAATCTTTTTTACAGCAGCATACACTTCCAAAATATTATTCCCATCTACTTGTACGGCCTCTATGCCATATCCAATTGCTTTATCAATAAATTGCTTACAACGGAATTGCTCTTTAGAAGGTGTAGAAAGACCCCAGTGATTATTCTCAATTGCGAATATTACAGGCAAATCCCATACTGCAGCAACATTTACGGATTCGTGAAAATCTCCTTCGCTTGCGCCACCATCACCAGTAAAAACAAGTGTAGCAGCACTTTCTTTTTTCAATTTATGAGCCAAGGCAATACCATCGGCAATACCTAATTGTGGTCCGAGATGCGAAATCATTCCTACAATTTTATAATCAATAGTTCCAAAATGAAAGGAGCGATCGCGACCTTTTGTAAAGCCAGCTTCCTTACCTTGGAATTGAGAAAATAGTTTTGCTAAGGGAATTCCTCGTGAAGTAAATACACCAAGATTACGATGCATTGGCAGAATATATTCAGTTGCATCCATTCCCAAAGCTGCTCCTACCGAAACAGCTTCCTGCCCATATCCTGAAAACCACTTTGAAATTTTACCTTGACGAAGTAGAATCAACATTTTCTCCTCAATCAATCTTGGTTTAAGAATAGCCAAGTAGAATTGCTGGAGTTCTTCGTTACTGTAATTGTTTCTATCGAATTGGATTGGATTACTCATTGTAAGTATTACAAACAATAATTGTATGTTGCTAAATTACATACTTTAAAATTGTATTTGAGCGAAAAGGTAAGCTAGTTATTTGCTATTTACCTTGAGATAAAAAATCAATTTTAAGATAAAAAAAAAGGAGCTAAATCGCTCCCTTTTTTTTACTAAAGAATTTTACGACTACTTCTTTCCTTTAACAGGAGCAGCAGCAGCAGCAGCAGCAGCAGAATCAGCTACGCGAGTAGCTTCAGCAGCAACAGCAGCAGCAGCAGTAGAATCAGCTAAACGAGTAGCCTCAGCCATAACAACTGCATTAGAATCAGCAATACGAGCAGAATCAGCAACACGAGCAGCTTCAACTGCAGCGCCACCATCTCCACAAGATACAAGAGCTGTCATACCGGCTACAACAGCAACTAAGATAAATTTTTTCATTTTGGTTTGTTTTTTATTATTTTGGTTAAAACTTGCGCAAATATATAATAACATCTCCAAAAAAAGCAAATTTTTTATTCTTTTTTTTAGAAATAACTAACAAAAAATGTAATTAGGGCCCATAGAGCCCTAATTACAACAATTAAAAAGCACTAGTTTGCACCATTTTTCTTACGACCTATCTTGTTGGTCGGTGTAGTTGTCGTGGGTACAACAGCTTCGACTTTAGCCTTCTTTCCTGGCTTCTTAACAGAAGCAGCAGCAACAGAATCAGCTATGCGAGTAGCTTCAGTTGCAGCAGCAGCAGCAATAGCAGAATCAGCTAAACGAGTAGCTTCAGTTGCAGCAGCAGCAGAATCGGCTAAACGAGTAGCTTCAACAGCAGCAGTTGTAGAATCGGCTAAACGCTTTGCTTCAGCCTCCGCATCCCCACAAGAGGATACAAGTAGTGTAAACGCAGCAAAAGCTGCAAATAAAAATGTTTTTTTCATTTTGTCTTAAAATTTATTAATTTACTACAAAAATAATTTTTTTTTAGATAAATGCTAAAAATAATACTCAAAAAACTGAAATAAAGTTTAAAAATGCTATTTTTGAACAAATAATTTTATTTATAACTAAATTCAAAAAAATGAAAAAGCAAATTCTTACAACACTTTCTCTTGCAATTATTGCAGGTGTATTGTCATTAACATCTTGTAAAACAGAGGACGCAGGCGCTCCAATGATCACAGTTACTGGTGGCGCTAACCAATCGCAGTCATTGCCATCAATAGCTAATAATGGTACTTGGACAAACCCCTCAGCAACAGCTATGGATGATGAAGATGGTGATATTTCAATGAGCATTACAGTTTCTGGTACTGTTAATCCAAATTTAGCTGGAAATTATACATTGACCTATACTGTAAGTGATGCTGCAGGCAACACAGCTACAGAAGTGGTAACCGTATCTATAAAGAATGACGCTGCATTCCTAGGCAATCTAAGTAGCACAGGAACTCCTACAATGGCAACTTATGCTGCTTACGATTCATGTCAAGTGACTCCTGCCAGCTATTTTAGTCCTACTGTTATTGTGAGTTCAACAGTGAATAATGCATTTACAATTACAAATTTTGGAGCTTTTGGTAATAACATTGTAATTAATGCAACTTTAAGCGGAGCTACAATTAACATACCTGCATCACAAACACTTGGACCTATTGAATCAATAATTGCGGCTAGTGGTACTGTAACATCATCAATTTCCCCTGTAAGTTTTGGAATTACTTACACTTGGACAGATGGGACATCAAATGAAGTTTGCATTTCGGCCTACGTTCACCAATAATCAATTTTATTAATTTATTTCTAAACATCTCAACTAAATAGTTGAGATGTTTTTTTTTCTTAATTTGGTATAACATACGTATTAAAATGGCAAAGAAAAAACAATTTGCTGATGGGATAGTTTATTCAACAAACCCAAATTTTAAACCTCCAAGTAACAATTCTGCCAATAATAGCAGTGTTTCCAAAGCACAACAAGATTTTCGCATCCACCTAGATCGCCTTGGGGGAAATAAAGTCCTTACTCGAATTGTTGGATTCCTTGGGAACGAAGGAGAGCTAGAAACAATGGGACGAATGCTCAAGCAAAAATGTGGTGTGGGGGGAACTGTGAAAGATGGTATGATTTTACTTCAAGGAGACCATCGTGAAAAAGTATTAGTATTACTTTCAAAAGAAGGCTATAAAGCTAAAAAAGCGGGTGGCTAAACAAAATTATATTGAACTCTGTACTATGCGCCTTAAAAATCCCGTTACAAATTTAGAATTTCAAAATTATTACCAACTACGATGGGAAGTCCTTCGTAAGCCATGGGACCAAGCTAAAGGAACGGAGCAAGACGAATTAGAGACATCTTGCATACATGTAATGGCGCTCAACGAAGTCGATGAGTGTATAGGTGTAGGAAGATTACAGTTTAACTCAACAGAAGAAGCACAAATACGATATATGGGTGTGCGTAACGACCAACAAGGAAAAGGCGTTGGGAAAGAATTGATGACGTATCTGGAAAATAAAACAAGTGAAAACAACAGAACAAAAATAATTTTGCAGGCAAGAGAAAATGCTGTGCCGTTTTATTTATCAATTGGCTATTCCATAAAAGAAAAAACATTTTTCTTATGGAATAAAATTCAACATTATAAAATGGGAAAAGAATTGTAAAATAGTAGGAAAACTATTGCTTGAAAATAAAAACAATATTTTATTTATTCTGAGGCAACATATACACTTTCATAATTTTGACAATACGATTGCTTTCCGCATCGGTTAAGTTATAACCAATCGCTATTACTTTTCCTTCATAATCAAAAGCGATTGAATCACAATCAATATTCCAATAATCACCGCCGATTCTTTTGATCCAGCCGGGAGTTATTTCTCCGTAGAGCCGCAAATCAGAAATTTCCTTGAGTTCATAATCCAATACCCATCCCCTGCCATTTACATCTCGTTTATAAATTAATTTCCCATTTCTGATTTTAATTAATTCCTTCCCCGACCATTGCCACAAAAATGATTTGATAATTACATAACTGAAATAAGCCCAGAATGCCAGCCAAATAAGAATAAAAACTTTTGTATTGTAATCTTCTATTTGGAAATAGTTCACTCCAATTACAATTCCACCAATTAACCACAAGGCGAGAATTATTCCAATATTTTTTGCTTTTGCTCTATCAACTGCTGATGAAATTACAATACTCAGTTCATTTTCATTTTGAACAACAGAAGCCCGTTTGGAAATTGATTGAATTTCACTCATGATTTTTTCAGAAAGTATTCTACTGCCAATCGATATCCGTCTAATCCCAAACCACAAATACTTCCTATCGCTTTCGGAGCAACGTAGGAAATATGCCGGAATTCTTCTCTAGCAAAAATATTAGATAGATGTACCTCAATTACGGGAGATTTTATTCCTGCAACAGCATCACCGATAGCGACAGATGTATGCGTGTATCCTCCTGGATTAAAAATAATTCCATCAAATGAAAATCCAACTTCGTGCAGTTTATTGATCAATTCTCCTTCAATATTACTTTGAAAATAATCGAACTGAACTTTTGGAAATTTATTTTTTAATTCCACGAAAAAATCTTCAAAAGAAGTATGACCATAAACTTCCGGCTCTCTCTTACCGAGCAGATTTAAATTTGGTCCATTGAGGATTAACAATCTCATGCTGTAAAAGTAGTGCTTAGTTCTTAGTGTTTCGTTCGGAGTTGGGAATTATATTTTTAAAGCTCCGAACTAAACACTCCGACTCCTTACTACCTTAGCAAAATGTCATGGAAAGCCGATATAGCAGCATTTAAAACATATCTACGTTTAGAAAAATCACTTTCTACAAATAGCATTGATGCTTATGTTCACGATATTGAAAAACTCGTTCAATTTCTTGACTATACGAATGTCGGACTAGGTGCAACACAATTAAAAACTGAACATCTTCGGAATTTTTTGAAATGGGTGAATGAGCTTGGCATGTCAGCTACTTCGCAAGCTCGAATACTTTCAGGACTACATTCTTTTTACAAATATTTATTAATCGAAAATTTAATCCATACCGATCCAACTGAATTAGTAGATGCTCCAAGAATAGGAAGAAAACTTCCTGATACACTAAGCAAAGAGGATGTAGAAATTTTATTGGAAGGAGTTGACAGGAGTACTCCTGAAGGTGAAAGAAACCGCGCTATGCTAGAAACCCTTTATTCTTGCGGATTAAGGGTTTCTGAATTAGTAAATTTAAAAATTTCAGATATATTTCCGAAAGAAGCATACATCCGTATTATTGGAAAAGGAAATAAAGAAAGATTAGTGCCAATTGGAAGAACTGCATTAAAGCACATCGAACTTTACAAGCAATCCGTAAGACACCTAATTGAAGTGACTAAAGGCGAAGAAGATATTTTATTTTTAAATAGGCGTGGCAGTAGATTAACGCGCGTAATGGTATTCACAATTATAAAAAATCTTGCGCAAAAATGTGGCGTAAAGAAAACAATAAGTCCACATACGTTTCGTCATTCTTTTGCAACCCATCTAGTAGAAGGTGGTGCCGATTTAAGAGCAGTACAAGAAATGTTGGGGCATGAATCAATTACTACAACAGAAATATATACTCACATAGATCGGACTTTTCTTACTGCTCAGATATTGAAATATCATCCAAGGTCATGAGTTTAATACGTTCCGCTATAGCTATTTAATTGAATAAACCCATTTCAGAAACGGAACTACTCGGTCTGACAATGTTGACATTTCAATGAATAGCTTTAAAATTCTAGGATTCAAAGATTATACTTTTTCATTTAAAGATTCTTTGCTTGCTTTTTCTTCCTGAATGTGGGCGAATTCTTTGCCTAGATATTTCTTAACTATTGAATGAGAAAAATAAATAAAAGGAGTTAAGCCAACAGCAATCAATAATTTCAAAACATAATTAGTGAGCGCAGTAAGCCAAAACTGTTCCATCGAAAAAATACCTGGAATAACAAATGCAACATAGAGCACTACAAAAGTATCTATGAGTTGAGAAACAACTGTTGAACCAGTTGAACGTAACCAAATGTATTTTTCACCTGTTTTATTTTTAAAATACCTAAAAACACTAGCGTCTATAAACTGGCTTACAATGAAAGCAGTTATGCTACCAACAATAATCCATTTCGATTGACCAAAAACAGCATTGAATTGGCCATCGTTCGCCACTCCGGCAATTGAACCTACAGGTAGTCCTGTAAAAGCATGCGGCAACATCGAGACACTAACTATAACGAAACAATAGCTAATCATTACGGCAGTTAAGATTGAAACAAAACGTACTACTTTAATACCGAAAAACTCATTTATAATATCAGTAGTTAAAAATACAATTGGCCATGGAAGAATTCCAATAATAGAAGTATAAATTCCTAAATCGAGTGAGCCAATTTTTAAATGTACTTGGAATAACTTTGAACTTATTAATTCAGCAGTGACAGCACTTGTAATAAATACAGCAATAAGTATTAATAATAATCGAATTTTTTTTGATTGTAGATTCATGTAAAATAAATATAAATCAGATTATACTTCAACTAAATTAACAAGAAAATCATCAATTGAATCAATCACCTTTTTAAATTCCATTTCTGTGATACAGTAAGGAGGTAAAAAATAAATAATATTTCCTAATGGCCTTAAAATTACACCTCGCTTAATAAAGAATTCATTCACAGTGTCGGCCAATGGATTCAAATAAGAAGTCGTTTCATTTGATCTCACCTCAATAGCAAGTATCGTACCACAGCACCTTGCTTGTTTAACATGTACATACTTTTCAAATTTAGCTCGAGCTCTATCCATACCTTCTTTAAGCTCATTTATTCGAATCCAAGTATTTTCTTTTTCAAGCAAATCTAAACTTGCTAAAGCAGCAGTACATGCAATTGGATTTGCAGTATATGAATGACCATGAAAAAATGTTTTATATTTATCGGAACTTAAAAATGCTGCATATATCTTTTCTGAACAAAGTGTTGCACCAAGTGGTAAAAATCCCCCCGTCAATCCTTTGGAAAGACAAATTATATCAGGCTTAATTTTACAGCTATCAGTAGCAAACATCTTGCCCGTTCGACCAAACCCTGTCATCACTTCATCTGCAATGCAAAGAATATTTTTGGATTTGCATTTTTCCAATAATTGATCAAGTGCAGCCGCCTCATACATTATCATTCCCCCTGCACCCTGCACCAATGGTTCAAAAATAAATGCAGCCACATTTGGATCAAGCAACGCAACATCCATAGCCTGAAAACTTTTTTCCTCTTCCCCATTTATAGGCACTGGAATATGAATTACATCAAACAACATTTTATCAAAAGCAAGATTGAAAACATTCCTTGCTCCAACTGACATTGCACCGAACGTATCGCCATGGTATGCATTTTCAAACGCAATAATCTTAGGTTTGATTTGATCCGAATTATGCCAAAACTGAAATGCCATTTTCAAAGCTACTTCCACTGAAGTAGAGCCATCATCAGAATAAAATAATTTATTCATAACGGGTAAGTGTCCAAGCAAACGTTCTGCTAATTCAACAGCAGGCTCATGCGTAAAGCCAGAAAATATAGCGTGTTCAAGTTTTTTTAATTGAACTGCTATTTTAGAAGAAATATATTTATTGGAATGACCATGCAAATTAACCCACCAAGAAGAAATGCCATCGATGTATGCGTTTCCATCATCATCAAACAATAACGTTCCTTCACCACTGACCAAGGCAATAGGCGGTTGCATATTAAATTGGGGGGTGAATGGATGCCAAATAGATTGTAAATCTCGTTGGGAGATGGATTTCTTAATCACTAAGTGTGTTTATTTCAATCGAAGAAGTAGAAAGGGTTAGATAAAATTTGATCTAAATAAATTCGCATAAGCCAATACAACTTCTTTGTTAATTACAGATTCTTTATTAAGTCGGCCAACACATGGGATATTAGAGTAGCTTAATAAAATATCTTCAGAAAGCTGGTGTGGGGGGCCGTTAAATACAATTCCAAAAACGTTAATTTTTCTATAGCGCAAAGCATCAATTGTAAGAATAGAGTGATTAATACTTCCTAAATAATTCTGTATTACAAGTACCACTTCTGCTTGCGTCTTTAAAATAATATCAACCATAAATTCATTGTCATTTAATGGAACCATTAATCCTCCTGCTCCCTCAATAATAAGTGAATTTTTTGTATGAGGTAAATTTATATTTTCTAAAACTATTTTTTTACCCTCCAACTCCGCGGCAGCGTGCGGTGACATATTTTGTTTTAAGATATAAGCCTCAGGATGGATAAAAGTTTTTGTATTAGTGATATATCGGCGTACAATTTCCGAATCGGTAGAGAAAAAACTCCCCGTTTGAACAGGTTTCCAATAATCAGCTTGAAGCGCTTCAGCAAGAATCGCAGAAATTACTGTTTTACCAACATCAGTACCTATACCCGTTACGAAAAATTTTTTCATTATTAAATTATATGATATCCAAATATAAGGCAAAAATATTGTTTAATCAAAATCAAGAAACTGCTGCCACAATTTCCAACAATTCATCAATTTCAGCATAGGAATTGAATGCATGTATGACAACCCTTAGCCGCTCCTCACCTTCTTGCACCGTAGGTGCTATAATTGATCGTACATCATACCCTCCTACTCTACAAGCTGTAGCAATTCGGAATGCATTTTCATTTCCACGAACCATTATTCCTTGAATTGCTGAATTGGAGTTTAATAAATTAATAGCAGGATATTGAATGGATTGTTCTTGAAAATAAGTAACAAGCAAGGCCAATTGTTGACGAAGATTGGTTTGGATTGCAATATTTTCAATCGCCATCTTTATTACTACAAGATCATGAATTGGTAGTGCTGTTGTATAAATAAATGGTCGAGCAAAATTTACTAAATAGTCTCGAAGCAATTTACTGCCAACAATAACAGCACCATGGCAACCAACAGCTTTACCAAATGTAAGTAATCTGGCAAAAATTCTGGATTCAATATTCTTTGATACGGAAAGCCCCTCGCCTCTTTCACCAAATAATCCATTGCTGTGCGCCTCATCCAAAATAAATGCAGCTCCATATTTTTCACAAAGCAATATCATTTCATTCAATGGACACTCATCACCATCCATAGAATAAATTGCTTCCGCAGCGACATAAACCATGCCTTCCGCTTTTTTTAACAATTCTTCCAAATGGAAAAGATCATTATGATTAAAACTCCAAGATTTTGCATTTGACATTTTAATCCCATCTCGCGTCGAGGCATGAATCAAATGGTCATACAAAATGACATCTCCCCTTCTCGGAATTGCAGAAAATAAAGCAAGATTTGCAGTATATCCAGAATTAAAAAGTAAAGCAGATTCCGATTTATAAAAAATGGCTAATTGTAACTCCAATAAGGAAGCATAATTAGAATCACCGGCAAGCAACCTTGAACCACCAGAACCTATTAATTGAGAAGTACCGAGTTCCTTTAACTTTTTCCACTCCTGTTCAACGGATTCCAACAATTCAATATTACGAGCAAGACCTAAGTAATCATTAGAGCAGAAGTCGACCAGTTGTGAATCGGAAGGAGTTAATTTTCGGAGAGATTGAATATTTTTACGTTCCTCTAATTTTTCCGCCATCCTTATTTCTGCATCTAATTTAGAAATCATAATCTTACTTATTAGGGTCTTCCATAGATGGATTAATACGTAAACCAATCAATGCGCTGTAATTCCAAATATTATGAGCAATAAAACCTCCAACTTCAACAGATGGGTTTTTAAAATATTTGTATTCGACCATTGGTTGAATAAATAAATAGAATCCTGGATACAACTGCACATCAGCAACAGGACTTAATGTAAAAAATACACTGCTTGCCATCGCATCACTACCAAAAAGATTAATGTGATCGACGTTATTAAAACTAAAAAAACCTAATCTTCCATTTGCACTAATTGATAAACGGGAAGTGGACTCAGGAAAAAAAGGAAATTCACATTGTAAAAATAATTTATCAAACCGAAAACTTTCATCATAAATGATCACCTTACTTGTAGTAATGGTTTCTTTAACCTCCATTTTGGTTAGAAAGAACTTTTCGAAATTTAGTCCTAATCCTAATCGGAATTTTCCAACTGGAAACAGTACATTTATATCTGTGAAGGTGGATGTATTATTAGCTCTAAATTTAAAAGTGCCACTTTGTATTGCGCTTCCTCCTTTGTCATAAATCGAAGAATGTGTCAGCTTAGAATACCAATATGCTTGCCCTATACCATAACCCACTGAAATAAAATATTTATCTTTATTTTTAACAGGTGTTGTATACCAATGCAGCTGAAATTGTGCCAAACAGTTCCCACTGATAAGAAATGAAAGAAAAAGAAAATGAATGCAAGCTTTTTTCAATCTGTTTATATTTTTAGATTGATATTTCGGTTTTTGTTGAACTAAGCTGAGCTTTGGTCCTACCGTTTTTGAAAGCTTCGCGTGGTTTTAATCCAAGAATTGAAAGTAATTCCATATCCTCATTAAAAGCTGGATTCGGTGTAGTCAATAACTTATCTCCTGCAAAAATAGAATTTGCACCAGCCATAAAACAGAGGGCTTGTCCTTCCGCATTCATCGCTAATCGACCAGCAGATAATCGCACCGCACATTTCGGCATTACAATTCTAGTTACAGCAACCATTCGCACCATATCCCAAACTGGCACAACAGCCTGATTTTCCAATGGAGTTCCTGCCACGGCAACTAACGAATTAATTGGAACAGATTCTGGATGTGGGTTTAAGCCACTCAATGTCCTCAACATTTCTAATCGGTCTTTTGCACTTTCGCCCATTCCTATAATTCCACCAGAACAAATTGTCATACCTGCATTACGAACATTATTCAAAGTATTCAAACGATCATCGTAGGTACGAGTAGAAATTATTTCTTTATAAAATTCGGAAGAAGTGTCTAAATTATGATTGTATGCATATACACCCGCCATTGATAATTTTTGTGCTTGTGCTTCGGTCAACATGCCGAGTGTGCAACAAACTTCCATATCTAATTGATTAATGGTTTTCACCATCTCTATAACATTATCAAAATCAGAATTATCACGCACTTCACGCCAAGCAGCGCCTAAGCACATGCGAGAGGCACCAGCTGATTTAGCTTTTTCTGCAAGTCCGCGAACCTCCTCAACTTCCATTAATTTATGGACTTTGATATCGGTATGATAGCGTGCTGCTTGTGGACAATAACCGCAATCCTCTGAACATCCTCCAGTTTTAATAGAAATCAGTGAACTGATCTGAACTTCTTGAGAATTATGATAGCTGCGATGAATTGTTGCTGCACGGAAAACTAAGTCCAACAAGGGAGAATTATACAGATTCAATAACTCTTCAATTGACCAATTGTGTCGAATATCGTTCATTAAATTTTTATTTATTTCAAAGATAGTAAATAGTTTTAGGGGCGAAACAAAAGAAATTCAAAAGAATTTTAATTGTAAGGGATTCAATTAAAAAAAAATTATTAACTATTTTTATTTATGTTTTTCATTCTTCATAATTCTCCAAAGCAACACTATCTTTACAGCATGAGAATCGATATCATATCCGTTGTTCCAGATCTTTTGAAAAGTCCATTTGAGCACTCTATTATGAAACGTGCACAGGCTAAAGGTATAGCGGAAGTTAATCTTATAAACCTACGCGACTATTCTACCGACAAACATAAATCAGTTGATGATTATGCTTTTGGTGGTGGTGCTGGTATGGTTTTACAAATTGAACCAATTGCTGCATGCATTGAAGATTTGAAAAGTAAACGCGATTATGACGAAGTAATTTATATGTCGCCAGATGGGGAATTATTCGATCAACCAATGGCGAATCGTCTTTCAACATTAAAAAATATAATTATTTTGTGTGGCCATTATAAAGGTGTTGACGAACGCATACGGGAACATTTTATTACAAGAGAAATTTCAATTGGTAACTATGTAATATCGGGAGGAGAATTAGCAGCAGCTGTAATTGCAGATGCTATTATCAGATTAATTCCAGGAGTACTTAACGATGAAACTTCAGCTTTATCTGATTCATTTCAAGATAATTTAATTGCCCCCCCAGTATATTCCCGACCTGCAATATTTAGAGGATGGAAAGTCCCTGAAATTCTAGTTTCGGGCCACGAAGAAAATATTAGACAATGGAGATTAGATCGATCTTTGGAGCGTACAAAAGAAAGACGACCTTGGCTTCTAGGGTAAAACTAATTGGAATCTATATTACTATTAGCTAAATCACTTAATGGCTTTGTATTTTACCAAAAAACCGTATATTTGCAACCCGTTTTAGACCATATTTAAAAACAATAAGTCATGAATCTTTTAGATTACGCTGAATCACAACTAATTACAAAGGTAAATCACCCTGATTTTAAGGGTGGTGACACTGTAACAGTACATTATAAAATTAAAGAAGGCGAAAAAGAGCGCATTCAGATGTTCACAGGTGTTGTTTTACAGCGTCGTGGGCATGGACCAGTTGAATCTTTCACGGTTCGAAAAATGTCAAATGGTGTTGGAGTAGAACGTATTTTCCCAGTAAACTCTCCATTCATCGAGAAAATTGATATCAAAAAGAGAGGCGTTGTACGTCGTGCAAGAATATTCTACTTACGTGAATTGACAGGTAAAAAGGCACGTATCCAAGAAAAAATTCAAGTTTCTGAATCAGCTCCAACAGCATAAATAATTAATCCGTTTTTACGGATCGTTACAAAAGCCTAATTGTATTAAACAGTTAGGCTTTTGTTATTTGATTAACTCCCAAATTTATAGCTGATTTTAAGAGCATTTATCGGAATTAAGGAATGAAATTTCAACTAAGATAAAACCAATACCCCTTCAACAGGTAATTCAAATTCCCGTTCCAACATTGAAATTAGATCTGGTCCATGTTGTAAATAAAAAGGAATGAAATTATCATACCGCTCTTGTAAGGTGTCATTTGGAAAAAATTTATCATGCAATTTCCTTAATTGAGTGATTGAAATTTCCTGGTTATGTTTAGCTGCACGAAGAACTTTAGATTCTAAATTTTCTAACACATTTAATTGTTTCTGCAATTCAGCATCAACAGCACCTGCTAATGTAAAATCAACTGTAACAATTTTAGAACGAACGGAAGCAAATAGTTCACGTAAGGATTCTTGTTCCTTTGCAAAGGAAAGTGAATCTCCAGTATTTCTAAGAACAAATGACTTGATTAATTCATCTAAATCAGCAAATAATTCTTCCACTGCTATTTCAAATTTAAACAATCGCTCAACTGATTTTTTATCAATAATTACCGCAAAATGCCTAGGTTGTAAAACAGGAAATGCAACTTTAAAATGATCAAACATTGTTTTGTATTGTAACCAATATGCAATTTCACCTGGTCCACCAATGTATGCTATATTCGGAAGAATAATTTGCTGATAAAGCGGGCGTAAAACAACATTGGGACTAAACTTTTCGGGTGAATTCTCAATTTCTAACAACAACTGTTCTTTTGTAAAAAAAATAGTAGAATTTAATACATTATAAATCCCATCTTTTTCTTCTATGCGCTCGCGAAAATTATTTTGCATATAGAATAAGTTGATGCGACGAGGATTTACTTGTGACACATAACCTAATTTTTCAATTTGTAAAATTGAATCAGAAACAAATTGAAATGACTGTTGCCACTCCACTTCCTGTTTAAGTTGGGCACGAAAGAAACTTTTCAGTTTTTTATCGTTACCATCAATTATTATTATTTTATCGCAAAACAATTTATTCACAAATTCTCTTGTTGCTTGTGTGAGCGTACGACCTGGTCGATATGCCTTCGCTATCAATTCATAAAGTTGCTGTGCTGCTACAGTATCACCAAGAAGAATTTTTAATTCAGCAAGCAAAGCTTCTAAAGAATCAGTTGAAATATCGCCAACAGCGCCTTTGGGCACCTTTTCATTTGGAGTTAAGCCAATAGCCCATTTTAATGTTTTACCAAAAATATTGACAGCTGAAATTTCTTCAAAATCATGATCCTCGGTAGCCATCCAATAAACTGGAATAATATTTTTACCAAGAAGTAGAGACTGTTCTTCTGCAACTTTAATTGTGGTGCAAATTTTATAAATAAAATAAAGTGGCCCAGTAAACAAACACAATTGATGGCCCGTACAAACTGTTAGAGCGCCGACCGCTGCGAGTTGATTCAACAATTTTTCACTTGCACTAATACCAGTTGCAGCATATTGTTCTTTAATTACATCAATAAGAACTGGCCGGATTGCTTCATTGTATTGCAAACTGTTGGCAGCCTGGTTATATCCAGAAGCTGTTGGTGAAAATGAATACAAAGCAGAAATTTTTTCAGATTCAGAAACGTAATCCAAGAACAGTTGTGAAAACTGATTGGAATTTTCAAAAGGAACATTAACGCGTTTGAAATGTATCACACCACAAAGGTTCTAAACGAAAAACATCAATCTACAAAATTACTCATACAAAAAGTACCTAAACTAATTCAAAGAAATTATTAATAGGAGCCAGCAGGGACAAATTCCATTTCTTTTAATAAATATCCTGCACCTGCATATTTATCAATTATAAATAGCGTATACCTAACATCCAAAGAAATATTTCTACAAACAGCTATTTCATAATCTAAATCACTTATCGTTCCTTCCCAAGTTCGATCGAAATTAGTTCCAATTAAATTTCCATACGCATCTATAACAGGACTCCCTGAATTTCCGCCAGTGGTATGATTAGTTGCAATAAATGCAGTGTGTAATTTTCCATCTTTTCGATCAGCATAATTTCCGAAATCACGATTGGACCAAAGCTGTTTCAATCGCATAGGTACCTTGTAATCGAGTGTTGTAGAATCAGCTTTTTCCATTACTCCGTCAAGTGTTGTGAACCAATTGTAATGCACAGCATTTCGAGGATTGTAACCAGCAACTTTGCCAAATGCAACTCTCAAAGTAAAGTTAGCGTCAGGATAAAATTTTCGACTAGGAAATACTTGCATTTGCGCTGCCATATAAATTCTATTCAACCGATTGATTTCGCTATTTAAAGTCATCCATTTAGGTAGAATGTAAAGATTATAATGCACATAAAGACTAGATGAAAAAGCAAAACTCTTATCCTTCATAATTTTTTTCCAATCAGATGGTTTATAATTATTCAATAAGTCCATTACTTTTTTCTTGCTTACAAAAAGACTTTTAGCGTAAACCTCATCAATGTATTCTTGAATATTTCCATCGTATTTTTTTTCTATAAGTTCAAAAACTGGTGGTAAAAAGTTTTGAGGCATCCCATTTTTCATTTGCTTAAATATGGCCACAGCTAATTTTTTCTCAAGAACTAAATCAAAATCCTTAAAATAATTTTCAGCAGCAGCCCTCAAAAGATCTAGTTGTTTTTGCCTTTCTTTAGCATCAGGATTAAGAGTTTGTTCAAGCTGAATTAAATTATTGAAAGACCAAGCAAATCGAACAGATTCGATTGAAAAACTTCCTTCGGAAGAATAGTCCAATGCAATTTGGTAAGGTCTTAAACTATTGTATGCCGTCTGTAAATCCATTAACAAGGTTTGGTATTTAGCACCTTGAAACTGGTCGGCAAGAATCAAAGTTGAAAAATCTCCTTCATAGGATTGTTTTTTAGCAATAACCTTATTTTCAATCAATCCATATTGCTCACCTTGCCATTTTTTCCAAGCATTCGCAGCTCCATTGCGTTTAGATGCATATTGTATTTTCACAACAGGGTTTTTATACATCTCTTGTTCCATTATCTTAATGCGTGTATCACGTAAACTTATTTTAATAGGATTAGATACATTTTGAATAAGCTCAACACCAAAAGAGCTCAAATACTCATTTGTACGACCTGGGAATCCATACACCATCGTAAAATCATTTTCTCCTATTCCATTAGCATTAATTTTAAAAAAATGTTTTGGGGTATAAGGAATATTATCAACAGCATAAATAGCAGGATTATTGTTTTTGTCTGCATAAATTCGAAATAAAGAGAAATCACCTGTCTGACGTGGCCACACCCAATTATCACTATCCCCACCAAAGTTTCCAATTGTTTGCGGTGGAGCACCTACCAATCGAACATCTTTAAAGGTTTGAGTAAAAAACATGTAATAAACATTCCCGTAATAAAAAGCGCGAACCATTGCATCAATTCCATTCAAAGAATTTGCTTTCTCCAATGCTCTTACATTAGTATCAATCTTTTTCTTTCTAGAGGATTCAGAAGTGGTGTCGGTAATTCCATCTAATACAATGGCCGTAACATCCTCCATGCTAACAATAAAAGTAACACTCAATCCAGGGCAGACTAATTCTTGAGATTGGTTCATTGCCCAAAAACCATCATCAAGATAATTCCGTTCGACTGAGCTATGTGATTGTATAGAACCATACCCACAATGATGATTTGTCAACAACAAACCTTTGCCAGAAATTAATTCCGCAGTACAGCCCGATCCGAACTGAACAACGGCGTCTTTCATACTTGATTTATTCAAGCTATAAATATCTTCTGCAGATAATTTAAATCCATTTGCCTGCATTGTGGTTATGTTTAATTGGTCAAGCAAAACAGGAAGCCACATTCCTTCATCTGCTTTCAAAGTAGAGAAAGAAAAAATAATTAAAATAAAGTGATAATAATAATTTACTATACTTTTCATAAGCGAATAAATATTAGTATGTTAAACTAAGGATTCAAAAATAATATTATTTCATATATTTAAGGTAATCGTTTTCAATGGCAGCCATATTAGCAATAATAGGCGTCGATTTCCCATTAAAAAGAATTACTGCCCAATTCAAATGCGCTATTTTTTGTTCTATTATTTTCCCAGCGTCTGTATTAAATTTTAAAATACCAATCGCCTCTACGTTCGCCATGTTCGTTTTTTTAAGTTCTAAAAAAGCACGAGCCTTAGACATTGCACCTATACTTTCATCGGTTAATTTAAAAAAAACAGATTCATTCATTTTTATTTTCAAAGAATCAAGTTGTGCAGTTGTTGGTGCCACAAATATGGCGCAAGGACCTTTCCAAAGCTCATTGGAACCTTGAAATGGGAAAACAGAATCGTTTGCTTTAAAACAACACAGCATTAAGAATAAAAAAAGCAACAACGTATTTCGAACCATTTTGCGCTAAATTAATTTACCATAAAGATCAAATTCTTCTGCCTTATCAATTTTTATATTTGCAAAATCACCTATTCTTACAAAGTCATTTTTTGCCTCTACCAATACTTCATTATCAACCTCGGGAGAATCAGCTTCCGTACGACCAACAAAATAATTACCTTCTTTACGATCAACTAAAACTTTATAAGTATTCCCGACTTTTTTTTGATTGATCTCAAATGAAATGCCCTGCTGCACTTCCATTACAGCCTCTGCTCGTTGTTGTTTCACAATTGCCGGAACATCATCATTTAATAAAAAAGCAGATGTATTTTCCTCATGCGAATAGTTAAAAACACCCAAGCGATCAAAACGAGTTTCTTCCACCCACTTCAACATCTCTTCATGGTCTTTTTCCGTCTCGCCTGGAAAACCAGCAATCAAAGTTGTTCTTAGCGTAATAGTCGGAACCTTGTCGCGAATCATATTTACTAAATCAATCGTCTTTTGTTTGGTAGTTCCCCTTTTCATACTTTTCAGCATATTGTCTGTAATGTGTTGTAAAGGCATATCAAGGTAATTACATATTTTGGGAGTTTCACGCATGACATCTAAAATTCCAGTAGGAAATCCACTTGGGAAAGCATAATGCAAACGAATCCAATCAATCCCATCAACCTCAGAAAGTTTTAACAGTAATTCCTCCAAATTTCTTTTCCCATAAATATCAAGCCCATAATACGTTGAATCTTGAGCAATCAAAATCAATTCTTTCGTTCCATTCTTAGCAAGAATTTTAGACTGGGCAACCAAAGCATCAATTGGGGTAGAGATATGTTTACCACGCATGATTGGAATGGCGCAAAAAGAACAGGGACGATCGCAACCTTCAGAAATTTTCAAGTAAGCATAATGTTGCGGTGTGGTCAGTATGCGTTCACCAATAAGTTCATGCTTATAATCCGCCTTTAATGTTTTAAGTAACCTTGGTAGGTCTCTAGTACCAAACCAGGCATCCACATTAGGAATTTCCTTCTCTAGCTCAGGTCGATACCGCTCGCTTAAACATCCCGTTACATATACTTTGTCCACTAAACCATTTTCTTTTGCATCAACAAATTGCAAAATAGTATCAATACTCTCCTGCTTTGCATTATCAATAAAGCCACATGTATTAATAATTACAATAGAAGAATCATCACTTTGACTTTCGTGTTCAACTTCATAATTATTTGCTTTTAATTGTCCCATCAAAACCTCAGAATCGAAAATATTTTTCGAGCAGCCAAGTGTCACAACATTTACCTTATTTTTTTTTAACGTTTTCGTCTTCATTTAATAGCAAAGATAACCAAAGATTAAGGTCAATAAATTGAAATTTAAGTGATAAAGTATTACTTTATTTTAATGCCAATAACAAGCACATCATCTACTTGCTCCAACGAACCCTTCCAGGTATTAAAAACGTTTTCCAAAATACTTTTTTGCTGACTCATGCTTTGCTTGTTGATTGAAATAAATTGTTTCTTAAGCTGTCCATACTTAAATTTTTTGCCCCTTGGACCACCAAATTGATCGGCAAAACCATCTGTAAATGTGTAAACGATATCGCCAACATGTAAGTCAAATGATTGCAACGTATAATCCTTTGGATTGCCAACGTGTAATCCAATAGGTTGTTTATCCCTTTTAAATGTAATTATTTCATTCCCTCTCAAAATCCAAATTGGATTATTTGCACAAGAAAATTGAACTTTTCTATTTACAAAATCAAAACTACATAATACACAATCCATCCCATCTCGCGATTGATCAGCAGCTGCATCAGAATTTAAAGCATTAATAATAGTATCCCTTTGTAAGTTTAGAATTTGATCTGGCCGATAAATATTTTGGCCCATAATAATTTCCCTTAGAACAGACATATTCAACAAGGACATAAATGCACCGGGCACACCGTGACCTGTACAATCCCCTGTTAACAATAAAAAATTAGTAGCTGAAACTTTTGATGCCCAATAAAAATCTCCACTTACTACGGCCTTAGGCTTGTATAAAATAAAATATTCAGGGAGGTTTTCTTTTAATAAAGTTTCGGAGGCAAGTAATGTGTTTTGAATTCGCTTAGCATATGTAATACTATCCATGATCTCCCTATTTTTTTCTTCAAGCACCTCATTTTGAAATTCTATACTTACAGAATACAATAGATTTTCATTCTTAAATAAGCGAACAACAGCATAAATCAGTAAGGCAGCAAAAATAACATTAGGATACCCTAAAAATATTTTAGCGCCACTGACTTGGTTGTACGAAGGGTAAATACTAAGCAAATGAATAGCACTAATAAGGCAAACAATACTGACAATTAAATAAAAAATAATTACTTTTTTTTTATCGAATAAAATATTACTGGCAATAGGAATAAATATAAAATAGAAGTATGCATAGTTCCAACTACCATCCAACCATATTACTGAAGCCAAAAACAATAGACCATAACACATGGTGCTGTGAAAAACAAAATTGTATTTTTTAATTCGTATGAAATAGAATGAAATTAGCACGAATAAAAAAGAAGTAGAAGTAACAAGTGCAGATAAAAAAAGTTTATTGAAAAGACATAAAACAAAATAAAAAAAACAAATCCCAGCTAAACCAGTTAGCGAAAGATTAAGTATTTTCAATTTTTTACGTAAAGTATTTGGCGTATCCTCTAAAATACCATGTGACGATATCCGATTTAAGAAATGCTGAAATAATTGATTAGTTTTCAAAATAATTGATTCCAAATAAACTATTGATCCTTAAAAAGTGAATCAACAAAAGCTAAGTTATTAAATATTTGCAAATCTTCCATCTTCTCTCCCACCCCAATATATTTGACAGGTATTTTAAACTGATCGGAAATTCCAATTACCACGCCTCCCTTGGCCGTTCCATCTAACTTAGTTACAGCCAAAGCAGTAACATCGGTAGCTAGTGTAAATTGCTTGCATTGCGCTATGGCATTTTGACCAGTAGAACCATCCAACACCAACAACACTTCATGGGGTGCATTTTTCACAACTTTATTCATCACCATTTTAATTTTGGTGAGTTCATTCATCAAATTCACTTTATTGTGTAATCTTCCAGCAGTGTCAATAATAACAACATCAATATTTTTTGTAATTGCAGAATTTAAAGTATCAAATGCAACGGATGCTGGATCGGCACCCATTCCCTGTTGAACAATTGGAACATCAACTCTATTTGCCCAAATCATTAGCTGGTCCACAGCTGCTGCACGAAAAGTGTCCGCAGCACCAAGCATAACATTTTTACCACTCATTTTAAAGCCATACGCTAATTTCCCAATAGTTGTAGTCTTGCCAACGCCATTCACACCAACAACCATTATTACGTAAGGTTTTACACCGGTAGGGATAGTAAATTCTGATGAATCAGAAGTGTTGTTTTCTAACAACAAAGCGGCTATCTCTTCTCGCAAAATTTTATTCAGCTCTGCAGTACTCACAAATTTATCACGCGCAAAGCGCATTTCAATTCGTTTAATAATTTTTAGAGTTGTGACCACACCAACATCTGAAGTAATCAATATCTCCTCAAGATGATCGAGCACTTCAGCATCCACTTCAGATTTCCCTGCAATAGCACGTCCAATGCGAGCGAATAAATTTTCTTTCGTCTTCGAAAGTCCTAAGTCGAGACTTTCTTTTTTGTCTTTATTGAATAATCCAAAAAAACTCATTTCTTAAAAATAGAATTCTATGAAACTAAAATGGGGATATAAGCCAATTAACATTTAACGTAAAAAATAAAAGCTCCCTTCAAAAGAAAGAAGCTTTATCATTTATAAAGTAATAAATTACTTTTTATCAGCTAAAAAATCTTTGATGTGGTCGTTGTGTACAACGGCTTCAGCAAAGTGGAAAGCTCCGTTTTTTGGAGATTTAACTAATTTAATTACACGTGTGAATTGTTTTCCTTCACCTGAACGAAGCGTAGCAACAACTTTCTTAGCCATATTATTTTATTTTTTAATATTATTTAATCTCTTTATGAACTGTCATCTTTTTCAAAATGGAGTTGTATTTTTTTAACTGAATACGATCAGGTGAATTTTTCTTGTTCTTAGTAGTAATGTACCGTGAAGTACCTGGTTTACCAGTCTCTTTATGTTCAGTACACTCAAGAATTACCTGTATGCGATTGCCTTTCTTTGCCATTGTGTCCGTGATTTTGCTTTGGTCCTAAATATCCTTATTTGAAGGAGGACAAAGGTAATAATTCCTCTGTCTAATTCAAACCTTTTGGGAAATGAAGTTTTAAGAGATCTATTTTATCTTAAATAACTAAAAATCAAATTATTAACTACAATAATAGAAATTATTTATCATTGAGATAGCTTTTTTGAGCCATTATTTTTTCGATTTCCTCTATTTTTTTAGGAACAAAGCCTGAAATCACATCCGGTAGACCATCCGTAATTAACACATCGTCCTCAATTCGAATTCCAATATTCCACCATTTAGGATCACAAGGGGAACCTTCTGCAATATAAATGCCTGGCTCTACTGTAATTAAATTCCCAGCTTCTAATTTTCCATATAAGCCAGCATCATGTACATCTAAACCAAGATAGTGTGATGTTCCATGGAAAAAATAATTTATAAAATCTTCTTCATTCTTAATAATGCCTAATTCTTTAAGTTTTTTCTTTATTACCCTAACGGCTGCCTTATGTGGGGTCCGAAATTCCTTTCCAATTACACATTCTTTTATTCCCGCCTCTTGTGCTTCTAAAACAATATTATAAATGGCCTTTTGCTCTGCTGAAAAAATTCCATTAGCAGGTAAGGTTCGGGTAATATCGGCAGTGTAGCCATGGTACTCAGCACCCGCATCAACAACAATCATATTATTTTTCTCCATTTTCTTACGATTGGAGATATAATGCAGAATACAAGAATTTTCCCCTGCACCGCAAATACTTGGGTAACCGACAGCTTCCGCGCCACGCTTTTTGAATTCATATTCTATAACTGCCTGCACTTGGTATTCTGTCATACCCACTTCAAGGGCTTTCATTAATTCAATGTGTGCGTCACCACTTATATTAATTGCCTTTCGCAATAAAACCAATTCTGCAGGTTCTTTTATTTGACGTAGTAAACCCAAATATTGACCAAGTCGAAGGGTATCGTTATTACTATTTTTGGCAACTCCAATTCTGAATTTATTAATAAGCTGTGATAAATCACCAGCATTCGAATTATTAGCCAACGATAGTTCAGTAATTGGAGTAAAAAACACCTTACTATACTTTTTCCAATTTACAAGAGATGAACGAAATGATTCACCTGTAATTGCACAATTCACTTGTAAAGTTGTTTTCGCACCTTCAACGCCCAGTCGGCGGCCTGTCCAAACCTCTTCTTTCGGATTGCGGTCCATCACAACCAAAATTTCATTAGTAAACGCAGATTCAATTTGTTGTTTCTCTTTGAAAAGAATCAACATCGAATTAGCTTCCCTTAATCCTGTTAAATAATACAGATTAACATTTTGATGAAAGTCAAAATCCACATCATTTGAACGAACACAAAGTGGATTTGAAAAGAAAACGGCTACACTGCTATCTGGCATAAGTTGACGCAGCGCATCCCTGCGGTCTCTGTGAAAATCCGCTGACAACAAATCAGTATCGTAATCATAGTGATTGTCAAAAGAATTGGCAGAAAGAAAAAGTAAGGCAATTCCAAACCATATAGGTTGAACTGACCTAAACTTTATAAAAAACAAACTTTTAAGTTTTAGGATGGTGTTTTGCATTGCTAAATACTGAACAATTAAGTTCAAAAATACAAAAAACGTTGTCTGTAATAACAGACAACGTTTGAATTAAAATTTATAGAATGAGATAGTATTTTATTACTTCTTGATGAGTCCTAATTCGCGACCACGTTTCAAAGCGGCATTGATACCAATTTTATTAATTGTACGAATAGCAGAAGTAGAAACCTTTAGCGTAATCCATTTGTCTTCTTCAACAATAAAGAAACGTTTAGTGTGTAAGTTCGGCATGAACGTACGCTTAGTTTTATGGTTGGAATGAGAAACTTTATTACCAACGATTGTCTTCTTCCCTGTAATTTGACAGACTTTTGCCATGACTTAAATGTTTTAAAAAATATCCAAAGGGACTCCTTTAGAGAAATGCAAAGGTAATATAATTCGTTAAACTTGGTACAATTTGAACAAATTAGACACAAAAACCTGTTTTCGCTGTTTGAAACTATGAATTTGATAGATTTTTGGGGACATGAGGCAAAATGAATAATCGAATAACTAAATGCTCTTAGGGCGTTTGAGGGTTATTCCTTTGAAGCACGCAGATCTCACTGATCAATCTTCAATCAACACTTAATCAAGCGATTTAACAATTGTTCATTTTGCCGGCTTCGGTTTCAGGCATTGTTTTACATTTATATCAGAGAACTTAAAATGAAAACGTTCTTCCCTCACACAAGCAGAAATGTGCTAATTTTACCAACTCAAAAAATATCAGTTAGCAGTAACAAAACTGCCAACTGAAGATCGTCGACTGAAACATGGTATTTGCAAGTCTCATTTTCCTTTACATTTTCCTACCTCTTAATCTGATACTTTATTATTCATCAAAAAATGCAACCTATAGAAATTTAATACTTACAATTTTTTCATTTATTTTTTATGCATGGGGCGAACCCATTTGGATTGCATTACTTTTTGTAACTGCTTTAATTGATTATGGCAATGGCAGATTTATTGAGGCAAATAGAGGGAAATCTATTGCAAAATTTGGTGTTATCTGTTCGCTAGTCTTTAACATTTGTACACTGCTAACATTTAAATACAGTGCGTTTATAGTTAGTAACATCAATGATTTTTTCGGTTCTTCTTTTGGTGTTCCATCCTTTGCGCTTCCAATAGGTATTTCGTTTTACACTTTTCAATCGATTTCCTATGTGATAGATGTGTATACAGGAAAAGTAACAGCTCAAAAATCACTTTTGAAATTTTTAATGTTTGTGAGTTTGTACCACCAGTTAGTTGCAGGACCGATTGTACGCTATGTTCACATTGCAAAACAAATTGATACGAGAAGATTTAAACTGGCTAATATTTCTGCAGGTGTAACAAGATTTTGCGTTGGACTATTCAAGAAGGTTTGCATTGCAAATGTTGCGGGGACATTTGTTGTAAAGTACTTAGACGGAGACCTGTCCTCATTAGCAGTTTCTGAAGCATGGTTTGGTCTTTTAATGTTTACAGTACAAATATATTTTGATTTTTCTGGCTATTCAGATATGGCTATAGGACTTGGCAAAATGTTTGGTTTTGACTACTTAGAAAATTTCAACTACCCCTACATAGCAAAATCAGCAACTGATTTTTGGAGACGATGGCACATTTCACTTTCAACATGGTTCAAAGACTATATCTACATTCCACTTGGCGGCAATAAAACAAAGGGTTACCGCAATCTTTTCATTGTTTGGTTCCTTACTGGATTTTGGCACGGCGGTGCAAATGGTGCATGCTGGAATTATATCTTATGGGGATTATTTTGGGGGGGATTAATTTTAATGGAGCGATTATTTCTAGGAAATATAATAAAAAAGATTCCATCTGTTTTTGGGCACCTGTATTTACTAGCAGCAATGTTTTTTGGATGGGCATTATTTTATTTTACTGACCTGAATCGGTTAAGCGAATTTTTTAAAATTCTTTTTGGAGCCAGCGGACAGCAATTAACAAGTTTTGAATTCAACATAGTGCTTCAAGAAAATATTTTCTGGCTCTGCTTTGCAATGTTAATGTGCATGCCAATCTATTTATTCATGCATAGAAAAGTGAAACGACAATTGGTTGGAAACAAAGCGCATTATTGGTACAGCTTAACTATTGCCGTTAACTTTATATTATTATTTACAGCAACCGCTATGTTAGTTGGTAAAACATATAATCCATTCATCTACTATAGATTTTAAATAAGAAATGAAAGGTCATACAATAAAAAATAGATTTGCGTTAATCACGCTAATAGTATTTGTCACTGCACTTGCAACGATAGGAGCTTCTTTTTTTATTGTTCCAAAATCAACCTTTTCTAAATACGAGAAACGTAAACTTACAACCCTGCCAGTTTTCTCTGTCCAATCTTTTTTCAATGGAACATATTTGGCTAATATAGATTTATATTTTGCAGATAATTTTCCTTCTCGAGATAATTTTGTAAGTACGTCATTTTATATTAAAGAAAAGCGCGGTATTCAATCGAAAAAAATTGGATTCTACAAAACTGTTGCGCTCGATGCTCAACTACCTGAAAGCGTAGACACAACTTTTGGTAAAGCTGATTCCATTCCACTGGATTCGGCCAATCGAGGAAAAGTAGAAACAACAGGAGGTGTAGTCATATATGACGGAAGAGCCATGGAAGTTTTTGGAGGGAATTATGTAATGGCGAAGGCGTATTCAACTATGATAAACAAATACCAAGAAATTTTTCAAGACATAGCCACACTTTATGTTGTGGTGGTTCCCTCTTCCATTGCTTTCTATCCTCCAACAGAATACAGAAAAGTGGCTAACTCAGAAAAAACAAATATTGATCAAATTTATGGACTATTAAGTCCAGGTGTAAAAGCTGTAAATGCAAATGATGAAATTTTAAATCATAAAAGTGAATATATCTATTTCGGAACTGATCACCACTGGACAGGTCTTGGGGCGTATTATGCTTATGTAGCATTTTGTAAAACGGCTGTAATTAATCCGATCTCACTCGATGCGATGACGTATAAAGTAAAAAAGAAATACCTCGGTTCTTTGTACTACCTCACACGTGATTCTAGATTAAAAGAAAATCCCGACTCGGTTGAGTATTGGAAGGTCCCTGGAAACCATAAAACCTTGCGGTATGGCTCAATAACATCAAAGGGAACTCCAGCCACGTTATATGCAGAATATGCTAGCGGTGGTAATGCTTATGGAGTTTTCCTTGGTGGAGATAATCCACTCATGAAAATTGACAATGAAATTAAAAATGGAAGAAAATGTGTAATTGTAAAAAATTCATACGGAAATCCATTTGCAACCTACTTTACAGCTAACTACGAAACAGTGTTTATAGTTGATTACCGATATTACACAGGAAGTTTAGTTGATTTAGTAAAAGAAAATAATATCAATGACATCATTTTTTTAAATGGTGTTTTTTCAGCAAATACCTCTTGGCACATTAAAATGATGGGAAAAGTGATGAACGGTTATACAAAACCAACATTGAAAGTGCAGAAAGATTCTATCATAAAAAATACAGATACACTCAAAAGCAATTGGAAGAATTCCTTAAAATAATATAACAGCGTGATTAAATTTAATAAACTGATATCCTTTATTTTCAATTTTATTTTTTCAATAAAAATAATTACCAGAATCGTATTAATATCATCTGTTATTTGCTCTACTTTACTTTCAGCGCAAACGCAGGACTCCACAGCAAGCTATACTATAAAGTATCCTTTTATTCACAGTGAATTTGCGTTTATCCAATTTTACAACACAAGCGCAATTGATCAATTTGTAAAAAGTTGGGAGAACACAAAAAACTCAAAAATGTCAATTGTTCATTTAGGTGATTCACATTTACAATCCGATTACTTTCCAGGTCGTGTGAGGAATAACTTACATACCATTCATGGCGATGGTGGCAGAGGAATAATGTTTCCTTACTCAGCTGCCAAAACGTACTCCTCTTTTGAATATAAATCAAGGCATACTGGAGAATGGACGTATTCCAAAAGTCTGGCTGTGCCACCTAAAATTCCTCTTGGAGTATCAGGAATGACATGTAAAACAGAAGATAGTAATGCAAGTTTTACATTCACTTTTATTAATGATGTTCCTTCTAATTACTCAAGACTCAAATTATTCTGTAAAAAAGATTCCTGTTCCTACGATTTAATTATCGTTTGTGGCGATAAAGAAATCCCAATAAAAATTGCTCCAACTAAAAATGATTCCTCGAGCTATTATGAAATAAATTTGCCAGCTTTCAAAAATGAAATGGTATTTAAGATCAAAAAAAACAAGGAGTCCCAAACAGAGTTTACTTTTTATGGAATAAGCTTAGAAACGCCAGAAAATAATGGTATTATTTACCATAATTGTGGCGTTGGTGGTGCCAAATACGAATCGATTATATATGAAAAACTTTTTGCTAAACAATTACCTGCACTAAATCCCAATTTAGTAATCATTGATTTTGGTACAAATGACTATTTATATGAAGACAGTTTAAAAACAAATGAAGAAGAAATAATTACGAAAGTTATTAAGTTGGTTCGCGCTGCGGCTCCTAATGCAAGTATAATCCTAACCTCAACAATGGACATGTATTATAAAAGTGAACACATAAGATCGGGTGAGGCTTTTTCAGATTTGATAAAGAAGATAGCAAAGGAACAAAATTGTGGATTATTTGATTGGTATTGGGTGGCTGGTGGTTGGGATGTAATGCCAAAATTTCAAGATCAAAAATTGGCAAATCCAGATGGTGTACACATGTCGCCAAGCGGATACAGACTCAAAGCGAATTTACTGAGTTTGGCTATGAACAATACCATTTCACTTTTGAATAAAAATCCTAAAATGGATTCACTGGTTATTAAAATAGACAGTCTCAAATTAGTCCAGCAAATTTTAAAATTAACTGAAAAAACAGATTCAACTAAAACTGGAGGAACAATTAAGGTAATGCACAAAATTAAACAAGGAGAAAATCTTTCAGTGATTGCGAAAAAATACCATGTTACAGTTGTCCAACTTCGATCATGGAATCATCTGAAAAATAATTTAATCAATGCTGGGAAATATTTGGTTGTATATTGCAATCCTAAATACATAAAAAAATAAATTAAAGTAAATATCAATACCAGAAATTCAGTATTTTTAAAAATAAAAAACAAAAAACATGAATAAAATTATTTTAATTCTAGCCATAAGTATAAGTATTTTTTCAAGTTGTAAAAGTCCAGAAGAAAAAGAAATGGACAAAAAAAAGGAAGACAGCATTGCAAAAGAAAATTCAAAGGGAACTTACAGTGAAGCTATCAAAAAAGCAGAAAAAGAAATGCTTGCGAGTAAAAATTACAATGCAATACTGGCAGTTGCAACATTAAAAGCATACAATGACTTTATCGTCACCTTTCCAAACGATTCAAATGTTGCTGAATATCTTTTTATCTCTGCTGACCTAGCACAAGGCTCCCGAAATTACGAGCAGGCTGCATCTTACTTAGAAATAATATTAGCAGAACATAAAACGTATAAGAAATATGCTGATGCTTGCTTTTTAGCGGCCTACATTTATGACACCTATCTAGAAGAAGTAAACCACGGAGCTGACCGTGCGAAACAATTGTATCAATTTATAATTACCAATTATCCGTTAACATCCTATGCAGAACAAGCAAAGGTTCTTACCAATTATGTGGGAATCCCAGATAGTACAATGATAAAAGATATAATAAATAAAGGTGGGAAATAAAATAATTAAATAACAGGATTTACTAATTACTTAAATATTTCTCTAATAAGTCTTTCAAATTGTCAGGAGAAATATTTGTTTCAATAGCACCATCACGGCCCAATGCTATTTCGCCTGTTTGTTCAGAAACAACAATCGCCAACGAATCTGTATTTTCCGTAATACCCACTGCAGCACGATGTCGCATTCCAAGATGTGCCGGAAAATCATTATTTTCAGTAACAGGCAGAACACAACGAGCAGCACGAATCTTATTGTTGGTAATAATTAAAGCGCCATCATGCAATGGACTATTCTTAAAAAAAATACTCTCAATCATTCGGACTGAAACACGTGCATCAACAGGATCTCCAGTATTCACATAAAATTTCAAATCGTTTCCGCGGGTGATAATTAAAAGTGCTCCTATCTTCCCTTCAGCCATGTTACGACAAGCTTTCACAACGGAAAAAATATCTAACTCAGTTTCCTTAGAAACATCTCCCCAAGAAAACATTGCCTTGCGGATACGTTTATTCCCCATAACATTATAAGTTCCTATAAAAAGGAAAAATTTACGCAACTCCTGCTGGAACACTATCAATATCGCAATTACTCCTACATCTATGAATTTTCCTAGAATACTGGAAAACAATTCAAAATCAAAAAGTCTAACCGAGCGATAAAAAACATAAAATACTGCAACCCCAATAAAAATATTCAAAGCTGCTGTACCACGTACAAGTCGATATAACTGGTAGAGCAAAACCGATACTAAAAAAATATCAATGATATCTTCACAACGGAAATTGATAAAAGAAAAACTAAGTAGCTGGGTCATTCGTTTCCAAAGATAAGCAATCAGCAACAATGAATAAATTTGATTGTTCTAAAATTAAATTCTCATTTAGCTAATAATTGTATTGTTTCCATTACGTCGTGAACCCGTAAAATTTTAGCTCCCTTCTCGATTGCTATTTTAGTACATTCAAGTGTTCCATGTAGCACTTGGTCTGCTTCGTTACCAAAACGATTTTTGACAAATGATTTTCTAGACAATCCCACTAAGATTGGGAAATTAATACCAACAAAAGTTTCAAGTGCGTTCAATAATTGATAATTCTGCTCCACTGTTTTACCAAAGCCAAATCCAGGATCAAGAATAATTTTTTTCACACCTAAAGATTGTAATTGCACAATTCTTTCTTCAAAAAATATTTTAACCTCATCAATCAAATTTTCATATCGCGGATTTTGTTGCATCGTGGTTGGAATACCTTGTATATGCGTTAAAACATAGGGAACATCAAGGTCGGCCACAAGCCCATACATAGACTCATCCATAGTGCCACCTGAAATGTCATTTATAATATGTACGCCCTCAAGTATTGCCTTCTTAGCAATTTCACTTCGATAAGTATCCACCGATAAAATAACATTCGGAAAACTTTCTTTTAGCATTGGAATTATTGCTTCCATTCTACCCCACTCTTCGTGCAGGTCAACTGGAATAGAACCCGGTCGAGTAGAAAGCGCTCCTATATCAATAATTTTAGCGCCCTCGGAAACCATTTTTTTAACTTGAAGAAAGGCATTTTCTGTTGAATTATATTTCCCCCCATCATAAAATGAGTCTGGAGTAAGATTTAGAATTCCCATTACAACTGGATGATAAAGATCAAGGATTTGGTCGCGGCAAAATAGACGCAATTGTGTATCTTCGTGCTTCATTATTTTTTTATGACAAATACGTCTAAACAGTACGACACAAGTATAGACAACTGCGGTGATATTTTTAGTAAAAAACTCAGAGATTACGGTACCTCTTGGAGAATGTTCCGTATTTCATCGATTACTGATCAAGTTTTTATCAAAGCACAACGAATTCGCACCATTGAACAAAATGGTACACAAAAAATTGTTGACGATGTGCGTGGAGAATACATTGGCATAATAAACTATTCCATCATTGCATTAATGCAAATGGAATTGAAGGACGACACCCGAACAGAACTTCCAGCAGCAGAAACGATGATACTTTATCATAAATATACTGCCGAAGCCAAAGCTCTGATGGAGAATAAAAATCACGATTATGGAGAGGCGTGGCGAGACATGAGAGTAAGCAGTCTTACCGATTTGATACTTGTTAAACTTCTAAGAATCAAACAAATTGAAGATAATGAAGGTGAAACAATTTCATCTGAAGGCATAGACGCAAACTACTTCGACATAATCAATTACGCTATCTTTGCACTCATTCGTTTAGCTTAAATAAAATAAATATGGAGTTTTTAAAAGGTCGTATTTTTCGCTTTGTAGCGTCAGTCGGATTGGCTGCTATTTTCTATTTTATTTGTCCACCATGTTTTAGTCAAACCTCCTTAGGTTGTGTCTTAGGGCTTTTAGTAATTATTATCAATTTCAACACATTTTTTGCACGTTTTCGCTGGCTGACTACCTGTACTAGAATTTTAGTCGGTGGTCTTTTTATTTTTTCCGGTTTTATTAAAGCAAATGATCCTGTTGGATTCAGCATTAAACTTGAAGAGTATTTTGAAGTTTTTGGTCAAGGTTTTTCATGTGACATGATCCAAACAAATGGAGATGGAAAGTCAGAAGTAAATATACCTTGTGAAGAAGAGGCACGAAAAAACCGAGCGAAGGAAGTGAAAGAAGTGAAAGAAGTGAAAGTAAGTGCCAGTATCATTAAACCGATGTATGATTTTTTAGGGCAGCATTCCATACTATTAGCAATTATCATTTGTGGTTTAGAAATGGCACTTGGTGTTTTATTATTAATGGGAATAAAAGTTAGGATGACTCTTTTACTTTTATTATCAATTATACTATTTTTCTCATTTCTCACATTCTACAGTGCCTGTTGTAATAAAGTAACAAGCTGCGGCTGTTTTGGCGATGCTATTAAACTTACTCCATGGGAATCGTTCTGGAAAGATTTAATTCTGTTGATTTTGATTGCAATCATTTTTGTAGGACAAGAAAATATAAAATTATTATTTAGAAACCGAATACTACTTGTTGGAATTGCAGGTCTTGGCTTATTTGCTTCGTTCGCATTCCCAATTTATACCTATCGACACCTTCCCTTGATAGATTTCCGTCCGTATGCTATCGGAACAAATCTTTGGGATGCTACACAAATAAAAAATCCGAAAAAAACTGGCTGCGTAGCTGATTCTGTGGTAATGATATTTTACTACCAACATGCAAAATCAAAAATCATAAAGCCATTTACCGTAGATAAACTTCCAGAAGACACACTTTGGGAATATTATTGTCGTTACGACCGTACTATTAGAAAAGGTAATTGCAATGCAACAGTACTTGATTTTAATTTAACAGATTTAGAAAGTGGTTCAAGTTTAAATGATTCATTGTTACATAGGAAAGGAATCCAATTCATGCTTATTATGTATGACATTGACAAAGCTGATCTCACAGCAATGGGTAAAATAAATTTATTCTACGATGCTTGTCTTAAAAATAAAACACCATTTAACGGATTATCCAACGCATCTAACGAAAGAGTAGAAAAATACCGCGTAGAAACGGGTGCAAAATATCCAATGTTGAATGTAGATGGCACTGCACTTAAAACAGCGATTCGTTCCAATCCAGGTCTATTAATGCTTAAAGACGGAGTGGTAACCGCCATGTGGCACGCCAATGACTTCCCAATTTATAGCGAAGTAATTACAAAGTACAAGTAGCATATAAAAGACAAAATTGATAAGTTATATCACCAAACGGATTTTATATGGATTCCTTGTATTATTAGGAGTCCTTACAATTGTATTCCTATTATTCAATGTTTTGCCCGGCGACCCAGCCCGAATGAGATTAGGGCAACATACCGATGAGAAATCATTGGAAATAATTAGGAACGATTTAAATTTAAATCTTCCATTACAAACTCAATATTTAATGTTCTTGAATGATTTGTCTTTCATTTCTGTTCATTCAACAGTAAAAAAAGACAACAAGAGTCATTTCTATTTAGATTCAACTAAATACGGTCATCCCACAAAATTATTAAATATTGGATCAGGAAAGGCACTCTTTCTCAAAACACCTTACTTGCGTCGTAGCTATATAACACAACGTCCTGTATGGAATATTATTGAACAAACTTTCCCCGCTACTATCGTTCTTGCTTTCAGCGCCATTATTTTTGCATGTATTTTTGGAATCACTCTTGGCATTTTTAGTGCCCTATACAAAAATACATTTTGGGATCGTATCATTTCTGTAATTTCAACATTAGGAATGGCAGGACCATCCTTCTTCTTTGCATTAATTATATCCTGGCTATTTGGGTACATACTACACGATTGGACGGGACTAAATAATTTAGGCAGTCTATACACAACAAATGTTTACACCGGAGCAGATGTACTCTCCTTGAAAAACTTAATTCTACCTGCATTTACACTTGGCATTCGACCATTAGCATTAATAATACAGCTTACCAGAAGTTCAATGTTAGAAGTCCTTTCCATGGATTACATACGCACGGCACGCGCAAAAGGACTAAGTAATTTTAAAGTGATTGCAAAGCATGCCTTAAAAAATGCTTTAAACCCAGTGGTCACCGCGATCTCAGGTTGGTTTGCTGGCCTTATGGCAGGAGCAGCATTTGTAGAGGCCGTATTTGACTGGAAGGGAATTGGCAGTGCTGTCATTGAAGCATTACTGAATTACGACCTACCTGTAGTAATGGGAAGTACTCTTATTTTTTCTAGTTGTTACGTAGCAATCAATATAATTGTAGATATTGTATATGCAATGTTAGATCCAAGGGTAAGGTTAACTTAATTAAATTTAGATATTATTTTAAAGTTTAAACAAAAAAGAAACAACATTAATTAAAATGCGTCTAAAGATAGTAGCAGGTAATTGGAAAATGAATAAGACATTCGAAGAAGTTCGAACACTTTCAGCTGCACTAGCTATTGATGTAAAAAATGTGGCGCACCTTCAAGTACTCACTATATTAGCTCCCCCCTATCCATTTATTCATATTGTTGCTGAAATAGCTGAAAGTACAAATGGAATGAGTGTTGCATCACAAAATTGCCACGAAGAAGAAAACGGAGCATTCACTGGTGAAGTATCTGCTGCGATGGTCAAATCCTGTGGAGCTCAATTTGTAATTATTGGTCATTCTGAAAGAAGAATACAAAATAATGAAACAAATGATGTACTACTTAAAAAAACTAAACTTGCCCTTGCACATAATTTAAAAGTAATTTTTTGCATAGGAGAAACAAAAGAGCAAAGAGACATAGGCAAACATTTTGAAACAATCCAGTTGCAACTTGATGAAAGTATTTTTCAATTGAAAGAATTATTAGCTACGGAATTCGTGATTGCCTACGAACCCGTTTGGGCTATTGGGACTGGTGAAAATGCAAGTCCAAATCAAGTTCAAGAAATGCATGAATTTATTCGCAAAACAATTGCGATCAATTACAATTCAAAAATTGCAGATGAAATTTCAATCATTTATGGGGGAAGTATAAATGCTGACAATGCATCAGAATTATTCGCCTGTAAAGATGTTGACGGCGGATTAATTGGAGGTGCTTCACTCAACAAAGAAGATTTTTCAGCTATCCGAAAAGCAATGGTAAATACTTGCCATTAATTGCACAAGCTACCAATCTATTTTTAATTTAAATTAGCAATAGCTACTAAAATTTGTTCTAACTTTTTTTTCATCACAGAAGCACTGCAATCATAGTTATTCGCAAGCAAAGAAAAACAAACTAATTTCCCCGATTTTGTTTTTACGTATCCCGCAAAGCCCCGAGCACGATTAATGTATCCTGTTTTGGCTTGCATGTTATTTTCTGCTAAGGTTCCCACACAAAGTGAAGACATCGTTCCGCTTTTACCAGCTACAGGGAGAGATTTTAAAAAAGCTGGGAACCATTTTTGTTTTGAAATTTTTTGTAAAATAGTTGCTTGAACTAATGGTGTAATTCCATTTGAACGCGAAAGCCCTGAACCATCAGTCATGTAAAGTCCATCAAGGTTGACACCAAGCGACTTCCAATATTTTTTTACAACCAAAATTCCTGCTTCTGTAGTTCCGCCTGAACCTTTCAAGTTTCCTAGTGTTCGTAACAATTGTTCGGTATAAGTATTGTCACTGTTAATGTTAGTTTTTACAATAATATCTGAAAGTGGACTTGAATAAATTATCGAAAGAATTTTACGATTTTTATTTACTTTTTCATTTAAAACTTCCATTCTACGAACAGTGGTAGGTTTTCCTGTTATCGAAATCATTTTTCCACACAAATCATAAAAATCCTTCGCACATTGATAGGCAGGATCAGGATGAGAAGCTTTTACTTCAAACTCCTTTTTCCCTTTTGGAATATAACCGTGAACGTAATAAATATTACCGAAAGGTGCTCCATACACTAATGCTTCGTCCCTTTGAGCAATTGCAGTAACATCAGATTTATAAGTTACTCCTTCAAGAACTGGCTTTGTATGTGTAATGTTGCAAGAATCCTCATTATTTGAATTGAAGTAGATACTAACAGAATTATCACTGTAACTAAGGCCACATGTTCCAGCGCCATAATACTGCCCAATATCACTCCAGGTCCAACCATCAGGAATAGCATTATCAGCAAAGCAGGAAGCGTCGCCAATGATGTTGCCTTCAATTTTTTTTATTCCTTTCCATGCTAAACGAAAAGGTAAACTTTCAAAAAGTGAAATTGTATCACCGGTGGCGTAACGAAAAGAATTTAAAGTTGGGTCGCCAGCGCCGTGTAAATAAACATTCCCTTTGATGATCCCATTTATACTATCATAGATTCCATCATACTCAATAGTTGTTTCATACTTAAAAGCTGGACCAAGCAAACCAATGGCCGCTCCTGTAGTTAGAATTTTAAGTGTGCTTGCAGGAATCAAACTTTGCTGCATGTTGTGATACGCAATCAATTTGCCGCTATCTGCTGTCATCACACATAATCCCCAAGTGCCATGTACTAATACAGAATCGGAACTCAGTTCATTGATCTCTTTCTGAAGTGCAGTCTCAACTTTTCCTGAAATAAAAAAAACAGATAGTAGTAGAACAAAAATAATTTTAGCCAGTGTATTTCTCATAAATTTCATCAATTAGTTGAGAAAGTTTTCTGTCTTTTTCAGTAACCACACTTCCTGCACTGTGTGTTGTTAAATTTATTTCTACCGTATTATAACAATTAGTCCAATCTGGATGGTGATCTATCTTTTCAGCCGCGAAGGCAACTAAAGTCATAAACGCAAAGGCATCTGTAAAGTTTTTAAAGGAAAATTCACGTGTTAACTTTCCTGAAATTTCATTCCACATATACAATTAATATAAATTCAAGAAAATGCTATTAACAAAAAAAATAATTTCAATAAATACAAAAAACGAATTGAGAATTAAACAACACTAATTAATTCTTTTTATAAAAATCAGAAATTGAAGTGGTCAATGTGAATGTATTTGTTCCACCTGCCAAATGATAAGAGGCGTGTGCATAGCTAAAATTAAACTTAGATACATGAATGCCACATCCAAACGTAAAACCAACGGCGCCTCGTTTTTCATTAACTAATAATTCTTTTCTACGCATGTAGTTGTATCCAAATCGTAAAGAAATTGACTTGCTTATCAACAACTCCCCCCCTACTACAAGGTGACGAGCCAACTTATCGTTAAAGGTTTTTATTTTACTAATTTGAATTGAATCACCAGAAAGTGGATCAACTAAAGCGACTGGATTATTGGGATCGGAATAAGTCAAATCCCATTTTTGCAAATTAGTAAATGCTAAAGAAAAACGAAAAGGCATGTGTTTGGGTTTGAAAGACATTCCCGCCTCCACTTCAAAAGGTAATTTCTCTTTTATTCCAGAAGTATAAGGTGACATCATGACTCCCATATTTCGCAGTAAGAAAGAAGCCGTAAAATTTCTATGAGGTATTTTATACCGTGCTGCAATATCAACACACATGGCATTAGATTTCCACAAATACAAATTAGACTGTACAAATTTTGCAGTTGCACCAATCGAAAAACTACTATCAATCATTCGACCATAAGCGACATTAAGACCATATTCACCTGCTGAAAACTCTCCAACGACTGCACCCGTATTGTCGGTTTCCTGAAATTTACCGTAGTCTATGTTTGACATCGTAAAAGCAAATGTTCCTACTTTTTTAAAATGATAAGCAAACCCTGCATAACCATATTTAATGTCACTCATGTAATCAGCAATACTAAACGAAAATTGGGTGTGCATTTTAGAACTCAACATAGAAGGATTCCACACAGCAAGATTAATGTCGTTGTCATTAATAGCCATACAATTTCCACCAATAGCTGCAGCCCGTGCTGAAAGTGGTAAATCGAGTGTGGCAAAGCTGGAACTTCCTCCTGTTTGAGCATTCAGGGTGGAAATACTAAATAGACCTAGAAAAGAGAAGATTTTAAAATTGAATCTCATTACGGGTACTAAGATAATAAATTGATTTGTTGGAGAACGAATAATAGGTTGATATATTATACTTCTCTAAAAATAAAAAATGAGACTGAAAATAGAAATTAATTAACCTTTGTCAATTTCGGTTCACCAGGAACAACCAAACTGATTGGATTTTTTACTTTTTCCTTAAGCAATGCGTATGCTAATACATCAGCCATTTTTTCAACATAATGAAATGCAATTCCTTTGAGATAAGTTTGATTAATTTCTGAAACATCTTTTCTATTTTCTTCACACAGAATAACCTCTTTAATTCCAGCTCTTTTAGCAGCAAGAATTTTTTCTCTAATTCCCCCCACCGCAAGCACTCTACCGCGCAAAGTGATTTCGCCTGTCATCGCCAATTGCTTTTTAACTTTACGCTGTGTGAATGCTGAAGCAAGTGCTGTGAGAATTGCAATACCTGCCGAAGGGCCATCTTTTGGTGTCGCACCTTCCGGAACATGAATGTGAACATTATAATGATCAAACAATTCCGAATTAATACCAAATTGTTCTCCGTGTCCACGTAAATATTCTAATGCAATAATGGCAGATTCCTTCATCACATCACCCAAATTTCCAGTGAGCGTTAGCTTTCCTTTACCCTTACTAATACTCGTTTCTATGAATAAAATATCTCCGCCAACGGGTGTCCAGGCAAGACCTGTAACGACACCTGCAACATCATTTCCTTGGTAACGATCTTTCTCATGTGCTGGACCTAATATTTTTTGCAGGTCAACAATTGCCGGCTTCAATTTATATTTTTTCTTCATCGCAATGTTCTTCGCTGCATAACGAATAACCTTACCAATTTTCTTTTCTACATTACGAACACCTGATTCACGAGTATAGTTTTCAATAATAAATTCTAATACATCGTCAGTAATTGTCATTTGATTTTTCTTAACACCATGATCTTCCAATTGTTTTGGAATTAAATGTCGTCGAGAAATTTCTAGTTTTTCCTCCGTAGTATATCCTGGTACTTCAATAATTTCTAAACGATCGCGTAAAGCAGGTTGAATTGTATTCAAAGAATTCGCAGTAGCAATAAACAAGACCTTCGATAAATCATAATCGTGTTCAACGAAATTATCATAGAACGTATTATTCTGCTCTGGATCTAAAACTTCCAACAAAGCAGAAGAAGGATCGCCATGCCAATCTGCTCCAACTTTATCAATTTCATCCAAAATAAATACAGGATTAGAGGTTCCTGCTTTTTTTATATTTTGCAAAATTCTTCCTGGCATTGCACCAATATATGTTTTACGATGACCACGTACTTCGGCCTCGTCTTTTAATCCGCCCAATGACATTCTAACATATTTTCTGCCCAAGGCCTGAGCAACAGATTTCCCTAAAGATGTTTTACCAACACCGGGAGGTCCATACAAACAAAGAATAGGAGCTTTCAAATCACCTTTAAGTTTAAGCACAGCCAAATGCTCTAGAATACGCTCCTTCACCTTTTCTAATCCAAAATGATCTCGATCTAAAATCTTTTGCGCTTTATTTAAATCAAAATTATCTTTTGAGTATTCATTCCATGGTAAATCAAGCAGTAATTCCAAATAATTTGTTTGAACAGAATGCTCTGCAGCATTTGGATTCATCCGTTCCAACTTCGCCATATCCTTTTTAAACGCAGCTGCAACTTCGTCGCTCCACTTTTTATTTTTTGCACGCTCCTTTAACTCTATAATTTCCTGCTCCATTGGATTTCCACCCAACTCTTCCTGAATTGTTTTCATTTGCTGGTGCAGAAAATAGTCACGCTGCTGCTTATCAATGTCAACCTTAACTTTGGATTGAATCTGGTTTTTCAACTCGAGCATTTGAAATTCCTTGGAAAGTAAAGTCAGAACTCGAGTAGCTCTTTCTTTAACATCCGCACATTCTAAAATCGATTGTTTTTCGCTAACATCCGCATTCATGTTGGAGGAAATGAAATTCAATAAGAAAGAAGTACTTTCTATATTTTTAATAGCAATTTGCGCTTCGGTTGGAACGTGTGGATTGTTTTTAATAATTTTTAAAGCCGTGTCTTTAACTGATCCTATAATCGCCTTGAATTCCTGGTCTCCTTTTTTGGGAAATAATTCAACAAATGGAGTAACATTGGCCTTCAGGTAGGGCTCACTCTGAACAGCTTCTCCTAAAATAAAACGACGTTTGCCCTGCAGAATTACAGTTGTGTTGCCATCGGGCATTCGAAGCATCTTTATGATAAATGCAACAGTTCCTACATTATTCAAATCTATAAGTTGAGGATCTTCATCGTGATCCTTTTTTTGAGAAACAACACCAATGGTTTTGTCGCCTTTGTAAGCATCACGAATTAACTTGATAGATTTATCACGACCAACAGTAATTGGAATGACAACACCTGGGAATAAAACTGTATTTCTTAATGGCAAAATAGCCAATATGGGCGACAAAATTTCGTTATTCATTTGTTCCTCATCCTCGGAACTCATCAACGGAATGAATTCCGTTTCATCATCGTTTAAATTTTCCATATTAATGCCTTCGAAAATATTTTGCATACTCATAATTTAGTCAATTTGTCAGTGTTAATAAGGAATCGTATGATTCCAAAAAACATTATTCTATAGCTAATTCGTAATTCGCTTATAGAATAAGGTTCCATTCCTTAAAGCGCAATCTGTGTGCCAAGCCGCAAATGCTGACTTATTGGCAAAATTAATACTAATTAAATTCTCAGCTTTTCAGTCTGTTTGAAAACGAACTTCAGCATTAAAATTTCTTTGTCAGAAAGTTTCAATTTTCTACGTTCATAAACACGCTCAATGGTTTTAATTGCTTTCTCAATATGATGATCTGTTGTTCCCTCCGTACCACCCCAAGTAAAGTCAGCAATAAATTTTGATTGGTAGCCAGATCCAAAAACGGAAGCACACAGACCCATAACAGTTCCTGTATTAAACATGGTATTGATGCCACACATTGCATGGTCGCCCATAATAATTCCATGAAACTGTAGTCCTGTATTTTCAATTCCTCCTAAAGCATAATTCCAAACAGAAACAAAACCATATGTGTTTTTTAAATTAGAACAGTTGGTGGCTGCACCCAAATTGCACCATTCTCCTATTACTGAATTACCAATAAATCCACCATGTGCTTTATTTGAATTTCCGAAAAATATTGTGTTTGATACTTCCCCCCCAACTTTGCAGCCTGGCCCAATCGTAGTATCACCATAAATTTTTGCTCCCATTTTTAAAACTACATTCGAGCCAACTGCAAGTGGCCCACGTAAATTACAACCTTCCATTACTTCTGCACCATCACCAATATAAATTGGCCCTTTTGTAGTATTAAAAGTACAAGCCTCTGCAGTTACATTTTGACCTATAAAAATTGGATGAGTACCAATAACAATATTTGTATTGCTTAATTTTTCAGTTGAATGCCCCTTTAACAACTCAAAATCTTCTACAATTGCTTGTCCATTATGAATGAATAAATCATTGATGCGATGCAATACAATTGCAGGCACATTACATTGCCGTACAGAAAAGTCACCATCAAGATGATCCTTTAAATTAAGTGGGAGTTTTTCAATGCTATTCCCATTGTTGATAGCAACTACTAAACTTCCTTTTAGCAGGGCCTCGTTTGGCTTCAGCGATAAAACTTCAAAAGCTAATGGTCCTGATGGTACAATTCTACTGTTGATCCACAGATTCTGTTTTGTAGCATCAGGAACGAATGGAAAATTAAATCCTTCTAAATAAGAAACTGTTGCAGTAGTGCTTTCCGATTTGAGGCGCAGTTCCCACTTCTCACGAATTGTAAAAATACCTATACGAAAATCTGCAATCGGTTTTGTCCATGCTAATGGCAAAAACTGCGCACGGGAATCGTCATCAAACAGAACTAATTTAAAACCTGACATACAGAAATTATTTTTTAGTTTCGTTGCAAGGTACAAAGTTCATTAAAAAAAAATCCCCCCGAGCAAATCGAAGGGATTATTATGATAAAATAAAGAATTATTTCTTCTTTTCGTAGCGTGTACGGAATTTGTCGATACGACCAGCTGTATCAACAAGCTTCATTTTGCCTGTATAATAAGGGTGGGAAGTATTCGAAATCTCCATTTTTACGAGTGGATAATCGTTGCCATCCTCATATTTAATGGTTTCTTTGGTCTCAGCACAAGATTTGGTTATGAAGGTAATGTCGTTTGACATGTCCTTAAAAACAACAAGGCGATAATTTTCAGGGTGAATTCCTTTTTTCATGGTTTTGGGTATTGCCGTATTTTGTACGGGGTTGCAAAGATAGCAAGGAAAATAGGATATCCAAATACCAAATCGAAACAATTAACTATCAATTTAGTTCTTCAGAAATTGCTTAACAGCCGCCCCCGTTTTAGTTAGTATCTGAACAAAATAAATTCCATTTTGATAGGTCGAAATATCTATTTTATTATTATTATTAACAATTGACTGTAAAGTATTTACATAGATTATTTGACCTAAAACATTAGATATAATAATGGAGGCATCCATAGTGCTTTGAAAGGGAGTTTCAAGGACAATAAATTCGAATACAGGATTTGGGAAAATAGAAAAATTTATGATTTCTGATTGCTCTTGAACCCCTACAGAATTACCGATATTGATTAAAGGACTACCAACAACACATCCATTTGCATCTGTAACTGAAAACGAATAGGTTCCAGGACAAAGCCCTATTTCCGTGGCTAGTGGGTTCCCAGAAGGAAACCAATTATAAACATAAGGTGGAAATCCACCAGAAGTTACTGCGCTTGCTGAACCGTCACAACATATATTACACGATGCAGGAATAGTCGTTACAGTAGTCGTAATTTGTGCTGGTTGTGATATAGTAATATTAAGAGTCGAATAACATCCATTTGCTGCAATACAATTGACAATGTAATTACCAGCGCAAAGTCCAGTTACTACTTGAGTTGTTTGTCCACCAGGAACCCACAGATAAGTAAAAGGAGGAATGCCTGTAATTGGGTTTACGGTAATTGTGCCGTTGCAAGCATTAAAGCAGGTAACTTGGGTGCTGGTATAAGAAGAAGAACACTGAGAATGCAATATAAATGATGCACATACCAAGCAAATAACGAAGTAGATTTTTTTCAAAAAATTATTTTTTTACAGCACAAATTTAAATAAAAAAATTTGGTCAAATATTAAATTATTTCCCCTTTACAATAATTTAAGAAATAAAGCGTAGTGTCAAGGAATTAACAAATACTATCTTTGTAAAAATGCGATTCTTCTCCACCCTGCTCATTACTTTATTTTTAATTATTGCTACGCAATCAGGTTGTAGGAAAGACCCTATTAATACAGATTCAAATGCCAAATTATCTTTTTCGAATGATACAATTGTATTTGACACCGTGTTTACAACAGTCGGTTCTGCGACACGACAATTCAAAGTTTACAACACAAGTTCACAAGCTGTAACTATTTCTTCCATTCAACTTGCTGGTGGTAGCGCGTCAAATTTTCATTTAAACATTGATGGTGTACCTGCCGTAAGTACAGGTAATATTCTCTTACAAGGTGGCGATAGCATGTATGTATTCGTAGATGTGAATGTCGACCCCAACAATATTAATTCAGCACTACTTATCGAAGATTCCATTTCGTTTGTTACCAATGGAAACCACCAATCTGTTATTTTAAACGCAGTTGGAAGAGATGCTTATTTCTACTTTAATGAATATTTGAATTGCAATGAAATTTGGAATAACGATAAGCCACATGTTATTTACGGCTATGCAATTGTTCCTTCTTGTTGCAACTTAACAATTAATGCAGGTACCGAAGTTTACATTCACCACAATGGTGTTTTAGCTGTTGATTCATGCGCATCGATAAAAGTACTTGGCGCTGCTGGTTCACCAGTTATTTTCCAAGGCGATCGCCTAGAAGCGGAGTACGACGAAGAACCAGGGCAATGGGGATATATTTGGTGTTCGTCATTAAGTAGGGACAACGTCATCGATTGGGCAGTAATCAAAAATGGAACAATTGGGGTATTGTGCGACAGCCTTGGTGGCTCCACAAATCCAACTTTAAAAATTACCAATACGAAAATTTTAAACATGTCCTTGGCTGGAATTTATGGAAGAGATTCATGGATAGAAGGTGACAATTTAATGATTACGAACTGCGCTCAATTTTGTCTCGCCATTGGCTATGGTGGAAAATGTAAATTTCGCCATTGCACCTTTGGCAATTATTACAGCATTGCTACCCGAACTACTCCTTGCGTATTACTTAACAACTGGTACAAAATAAATGAATCTTTAAATAATTACAGAGACCTCGAGCAAGCTGATTTTTACAATTGCATTATTTATGGAAATTTGGATACCGAAATTGCACTCGATTCAAATATTGCTAGTACAACACAATTTAATTATTTGTTCAAGCATTGCCTCATCAAAACAAATGTAAATGTCAGCAACACCACACATTTTCAAGCATGCATTTACAATCAAAACCCCAATTTTCATGATACCGAAAATTACGACCTGCACCTTGATGCTGGCTCAGCAGCCATTGATATCGGCGACAATACAATTGGGTTGTTAGTCCCTTTTGACTTAGATAATATTTCGCGCTTTGTAAATGGACTTTGCGATGCCGGCGCATACGAAGGAATTTAAAATATTATTCCCGTTCACTTAGACTTACTAAAAATTTTATTACATCTACCCCATCGGCATAATCAGAAGGTGTGGTGTGCTGCGACTTGCCGAAGGGTAAAGCTCCCAACAACTCATCGGATGCTGAAATGACACATTGAATATGTGAAGCATCCGCAGCCAACTTTTTTGAAAGCGTTGTCATTGAGTCATAGTATTCATAAAATACAACACCCGGGGGCGAGGAAAGTGCCTTATCTTCCTTTAACAAAATAAAATTATTATCGAGTAATGGAATAGAGGAAAGTAAATAAAGTGTTTTGTGATAATCATAATTATTCATGTACTTATTATTATTCAAAACTTCTTCCCCCCAATTGAAAATAGATTCAAAAAATTCATTGAAATTATAATCTTTTGGGACAAACAATTTTGTAACACTTCTACATCCTAATCCGAAATAACAAAAAATATCTTCTCCTAACAACGCTAAATCTTGTTTCGTTTCAGCTCCTGTAAGTACAGCTACACCATTCCTATTTCCACGAATGATATGAGGGTAACGTGAAAAATAATGTTCAAAATAACGCGACGAATTCGCACTTCCTGTAGCAATGATTGCATCAACGCCACGAAACTGATCCTCGATGAAAACAATTTGACTTTCAAAACGCGGCTCAATCTCTATTAAAATTGCTGCCACAAGTGGAAGTAAAAATTTATCGTCTTTAGGAATTTTACCGGAAAATATATTTCCTGAAATTAAAACGCAACGAAAGTCATCAAAGCCAACAAGTGGAATATTTCCTGCTAGAATTACGCCAACATTTTTAGGTTCATCTAAAGTTGAAAACGAATATCCTGAAAGCCATTGTTCAAGCAATTCCTTTTTTAAACCGCCAGCAATTACCTGCAATCGATGTCTTACATTTTTTTCACTGTACCAGCCATTGCGAAAAAATAAATCGGGTAAAAGTTCAACAAGTTTTGTGCCAGCCTGTGTTTTTGCACGCCCTTCCAACAGGAGATTAAATTCTTCACCTAATTTAACAAACCCATTTATGCGATCAGAAAGATTCATAAAAAACTAATTTTTCAAACAATTTTTTGTTAATTTTACAGCGCACAAAAATACTCAGAACTGTGCTAAACTATGGCAATTAAAATTACAGATGAATGTATAAATTGCGGAGCATGTGAACCAGAATGCCCAAACAATGCAATTTACGAAGGTGGAAACGAATGGCGTTTTTCCGATGGAACAACTATAAAAGGACAATTTAATTCTAAAAGTGGAATCAGTGCCGATGCCGATGCTGCCCAACAAGCAGTAAGTATGGATCTGTACTATATTGTATCAGATAAATGCACAGAATGTGTCGGCTTTCACGATGAACCACAATGTGCAGCTGTATGCCCTGTTGATTGTTGCGTTGACGATGAAGACTGGCGCGAATCGAAAGAGGAATTAACAGCAAAAAAAGGAACGCTGCACGCATAATTTTTTTTATTAGTTCTATTAAAATGCCATGGCTAAATGCACATGGCATTTTCATTACCCAAAAATCAGACACTTTCTTATGTATCTTTAGACACTATATGCTATCGGCATACGTTTTGTTTAAAACCATTTATTAGTAATGAATTTTAAAACTTTTATATTCTTCTTATTGTTACCGTTTTTTGCAATTGCGAATCCAAAACTCAATGAACCAACACAGTTTGCTAATGTTGAAGACTCCTTAAAGAACATAGCAATTACAATGTTCAAAGGAGCTGACCAAGAAAAAATGAATGCCAATAAAAAATTCATTGACCTTCTCAAAAAAACATTAGTCCTCGAGGGTGCTTTTGAATATCCTTTCGATTCCCTAAAATTTATTGCAAAACTAAGCTCGCCAGACAAAGTCATTCGTATTTTTAATTGGAACATACCAAAAAATGATGGAAGCTATATGTACTACGGATTTCTTTTAGTAGACCAAACAAAATTAGATTCAAAAAATAAATCTACTTCAAGCAAATTTAAACTCTACGAACTAACCGATAAATCAGCTGAAATAAAAAATCCCGAATTGGCAGTTTTAGCACCTGATAAATGGTTTGGTGCACTTTATTATAAAATAATTCTAACAAACGATAAAGGCAAAAAGTTTTATACCCTACTGGGCTGGGACGGAAACACCAACATGACCTGGAAAAAAATTATTGAAGTACTTACTTTTGGAAAAGATGGCTCGCCCATTTTTGGAGAAAAATATCTTTTTGAAAGAGATAAAAAAACTGCTAAAAGAATTGTTTTTGAATTTCGTGCCGATCTCACCATGACTTTAAAGTATGAAGACGACAAAAAAAGAATAGTCTTCGATCACCTTGCACCCGAAATGCCCGGCGCCGAAGGATTGTACCAGTTTTACAGCCAAACTTTTAGTTATGACTGCTACAATTGGAAAAAGGGTAAATGGAAAATAGAGGAAGATATTGACGCCCGAAACAACAAAAACAAAAAAGACAATTTTTACAATAAACCAGAAGGCGATCAAAGCCCGGCTAAATAATATAAAATCAAAAATTAGAATATATATTTCAAACCATTCTTTCAAAAATATTCGTCAAACCATCAAATAACACAAAATGGTTAACACACATCGAATTAACTGAAATTATTCAAATTTGTGTTTTTCCCCTCATTTTCTCAACGCAATTAAGTAGTTTTGTCGCTTAAACTTGAAACGCTATCTCCTACTTTGCCATGACAAAAAACGTACACAATTTTGCAGCCGGCCCAGCCATACTTCCTGCTGAAGTATTAAAACAAGCTTCTGAAGCTTGCCTAAACTTCGATAACCTCAACCTTTCATTACTTGAAATTTCACATCGCAGCAAAAATTTTGAAGCTGTTATGGAGGAATCTCGCACGCTGGTGAAAGAACTTTTAGGTGTTGGCGATGGCTACCAAGTTTTATTTCTTGGTGGTGGCGCAAGCTTACAATTTGCAATGGCACCTTCCAACTTACTTCGTACCGATGGAACATCAGGATATGTTAATACAGGTGTTTGGGCAACCAAAGCCATTAAAGAAGCAAAACTAATTGGTAACACAAAAGTTTTGGCTTCCTCAGAAGATAAGAACTACGCATACATCCCAAAAGGATATGAAATTCCTGCCGACTTAGATTATGTGCACGTAACTTCCAACAATACTATTTTCGGGACTCAAATGAAATCCTACCCGAAAACGAATGTGCCTTTAGTCTGCGACATGTCATCCGATATGTTTAGTAAACCAATCGATGGAAATCTTTTTTCCCTTATTTACGCAGGTGCTCAAAAAAATATGGGTCCTGCAGGAACTACTATGGTAGCTGTACGGGAAGATGCTCTTGGCAAAACTGGAAGAAAAATATTGTCAATGCTCGATTACCAAGTACAAATAAAGGGTGGATCAATGTACAATACACCGCCAGTATTTCCAATTTACGTTTGCCTTTTGACGCTTCGTTGGCTGAAGCAAAATGGCGGATTAAAATGGATAGAAAAAGTTAACGATGACAAAGCCGCGCTGATGTATGGCGAAATTGATCGTAACACAATGTTTCAGGGAACTGTAATTGACACCATCGATCGCTCCAATATGAATGCCTGTTTTGTAATGAAAAATGCCGCACTTGAAGCGGAATTTGACAAAATGTGGAAAGATGCCGGCATCAGTGGAATTCGCGGACATAGAGATGTAGGCGGCTACCGCGCATCGATGTACAATGCGTTACCACTTGTAAGTGTACAAACACTTGTTGATGTTATGAAGCAATTTGAAAAACAGTTTGCTTAATTATTTTATTCAATAAAAAAACGGATAATGTCTAAAAAAATACTTGCCAACGACGGCATCGACGCAAAAGGAAAAGAGTTATTGGAAAAAGCAGGTTTTACCGTTGTAACTGAAAAGGTTGCACAAGACCAACTTACTAATGCTATAAATACGGAAAATTATGTGGCCTTAACAGTTCGTTCTGCAACAAAGGTCCGCAAAGATTTAATCGATGCTTGTCCAACATTAAAAGTAATAGGAAGAGGAGGCGTTGGAATGGATAACATAGATGTTGACTATGCAAGAGCAAAAGGATTACAAGTCATCAATACACCAGCCGCATCTTCGCACTCTGTTGCTGAATTAGTATTTGCGCATTTCTTTGGATTGGTTCGCTTTCTACACGATTCAAATCGCAAGATGCCGCTTTCAGGAGATACCGAATTTGATGTACTTAAAAAAAAATATGCTAAAGGTGTAGAGCTAAAAGGGAAAACACTTGGCATAATAGGATTTGGAAGAATTGGGCAAGAAGTTGCAAAAATTGGATTAGGAATAGGTATGAAAGTTATTGCGCACGATCCTTTTCTAACCGAAGCCATGATTGAAATAGATATACATGGCGTTTCTCCAGTTCGTGTGAAAATCCAAACCTTAGCCATGGATAAAATTCTTGAAGAGGCCGATTTCCTTACGCTTCATGTTCCTAGTGGTAAAGTTATTGGCGCCAAAGAATTTGCAAGCATGAAAAATGGGGTTTGTATTGTAAATGCTGCACGCGGTGGTGTTATCGACGAACAAGAATTATTAAATGCATTAAATTCCGGAAAAGTTGCACACGCCGCACTCGACGTGTTTGAGAACGAACCAAACCCAATGAAAAATTTGTTGCTGCATGAAAAAATTTCACTCACACCTCACATTGGCGCAGCAACAGAAGAAGCACAAGAAAGAATCGGTATTGAATTAGCAGAGAAAATGATTGTGGCACTTTCCTAAATTATAAAACAAATAAATACATAACCATAAATGGCAATCTTAAAACCATTCAAAGGGATCCGTCCCAAAAAAGAATTAGCAGCAAGCATCGCTTGTCGTCCTTACGATGTATTGAACGAACAAGAAGCCCGACTGGAAACCAAAGGAGATCCGAATTCCTTTTACCATGTAATCAAACCTGAAATAGATTTCCCAGACGAACACGACCATTATGCGCCCGAAATTTATGAGAACGGAAAAAATAACATGATGCGAATGATTGAGCAAGAAATTTTTTCCCAAGACGCAAAAGAATGTTACTACATCTATGCACAAAAAATGAGCGGAAGAACACAATATGGAATTGTTGGGGCAGCATCCGTTGCAGATTATACAAATAATGTGATTAAAAAGCATGAGTTAACACGGCCCGACAAAGAAGAAGACCGCAAAAAACACGTACGCATTAGTAATATGAATTATGAACCCGTGTTTTTTGCTTACCCAAATGTGCCCGCACTCGATGTCATAGTAAACGATATTGTAAAAGCAAATCCTGAATATAACTTCACATCCGACGATGAAATTGGCCATACCTTTTGGGTTGTAACAGATGACCATACCATTGCAAAAATTACCAAGGAATTTGCAGGAATTAAATCCACTTATGTTGCCGACGGACACCACCGTACAGCAGCTGCTGCTTTGGTTGGTAAAGAACAAAAAGAAAATAATCCATCGCATACCGGCAACGAAGAATACAATTATTTTCTTGCCGTACATTTTCCAGACAACCAATTGCAAATAATGGATTACAACCGCGTCATCAAAGACTTGAACGGAAATTCCATTCCACAACTTTTGGAAAAACTAAATTCCAATTTTGACATCACAGAAATTGGAAACGAGATTTATAAACCGAATCAATTACACAATTTCGGAATGTATATCGATGGGAAATGGTATTCGCTTACAGCTAAAAATGGAACGTATAACGACAACGATCCTATTGGCGTTTTAGATGTAACCATTTTATCTGAAAAAATACTTGCTCCTATTTTTAATATTGTCGATTTACGAACCGATAAACGAATTGAATTTGTAGGTGGACTACGTGGACTGGCTGAATTGTCGAAACGAGTTGATTCCGGAGAAATGAAAGTGGCATTTGCTATTTATCCCGTTACCATGAAACAATTAATTGACATTGCCGACTCAGGAAAAATTATGCCACCTAAAACAACTTGGTTCGAACCTAAATTAAGAAGTGGATTAGTTGTCCATTCCTTGGCCGATTAAGAAAACGATTTGGGCATGTCCCCATATAAAAAATGGGGAGCAGGCTATCCGCGCTACAAGGTAGATGCTCCTATCCTTCATGCAAAAAAAATAAAATGACCACTGTTGCTGAAAATATTTTCAAGTTCAAAAAATTACTTGGGCAAGAAACAAGACTGGTCGTTGTGTCCAAAAAAAAAACAAACGAACAAATTCTTGAGGCCTATCAAACAGGCCAACGCGACTTTGGCGAAAATAGAGTTCAGGAAATAATTCCAAAATTCGAATCGCTACCGAAAGATATTCAATGGCACATCATTGGCCATTTACAAACAAATAAAGTAAAATACATTGCCCCTTTCATTCACCTTATTCAATCTGTTGACAGTGAATCTCTCTTAGCTGAAATCAACAAACAGGCAGCCAAATGCAATCGCACAATTTCTGTTCTTCTTCAACTTTTTATTGCACAAGAAGAAACTAAATTCGGCTTTTCAGAAATTGAATTGGAACAATTAATTTTGCAAGACCCTGAAAAAAAATTTCCCCATGTAAATATTGTAGGATTTATGGGAATGGCTTCCAATACCGAAAACCAAAACCAAATTCGAAAAGAATTTCAATCGCTTCAAAAATTTAGTCTTAAAATGGAATCCTTATTCCATAATTCAAATCCCAACATAATTTCAATGGGAATGAGTTCCGATTGGGAAATTGCCTTAACAGAAGGAAGCACAATGATTAGAATAGGAACCAGCATTTTTGAAACAATTTGAGGTTTGCTATTAGAAAAAGAAATTAAAAAAAAATAAAATGAATAAAGACACAAATAAGGAAGAAGAAGAAAATAATTTAGAGCCGTTTATTCATGAGGATAGCGAATTCAGAACAGCATTCATTGGAGCCATCCCCGAAAAAATTTTAGACACACTCCCCCATCAATTCGATCCTAAACTCATCGCCACCTTGGTCAAACAACTGACTGCTCTCGATTCGTTGCAAATTAAAGACGAGGTTCTACATACCTTAAAAGCTGACGAGGCACAAGCTATTTTAGTAGCAATTATTGGAATGAAAGAATATGCCAATCAACGTAAAATAATTGTTGCTGCGTGTTGGGAGTCTGGATTAGACTTTACAAATTATTTTACTTTTTTCAATACCCTCGCTATAAATAGTGAGTATGCTATTTGCATGGAAGCGGTTACTGTTATTACAGAAAATATGGCCGGCCCCTTTTCAAAAGCTGAACTTACTCAAGCACAAACAGTTGTCGATAAAGCTATCCAAAATGCCGATGAGCGTCTGGCTCTATTTAACCTATTAAGTGAAAATTTAATGACCAAATTAAATTTAAACTGATGAATTAATTGGTAGGTTGATAAATTGAATCAATCGACATTTTATAGTTGTTAAACTTCGATTACTAAACTTTACAAAAACAGCAATTTTAGAATCAAATAAAAGTTTTCAACTTTTTATAATATTATATAAAATAAGCAATTTATTTACCTTAATTTTACTTTTAGGAAATAAATTAATAATATAATATTATAAAAAATGAATAAATTTTACTCCCGAAATCTAGCCAGCTTATTCACCTTAGCGTTACTAACAATTTGTTTTTCGCTATCAGCTCAAGTAGCATCGTATACTTTCGCTTCGAGCTCTGGTACTTACACACCAGTAACTGGTGGTACAACTATAGGTGCTCCTGCTAGCAACGACGATGCTTCCTTTTTAGCGTTGCCAATTGGTTTTACATTTTGCTTTAACGGTGTTACGTACACAACATTTAGTGCAAACTGTAACGGATTCATTTCCATGGGCAATACAGTAATCAGTTCATACACCTCCCTCAGTACTGGCACTTCCAATAATATTATTGCAGCATTCAATTCAGATTTACAAAGCGATGCGCTTATAGGCGATTTTCAATATAAAACAATTGGAACAGCACCAAGTAGAACTTTGGTAGTTCAATGGACCAATTTTGATAATTTCCCAGCAGCAACCAATACAGATGTATATAATTTCCAAATCCTACTTCAAGAAACCACAAATACTGTTGAAATAGTATATGGAGCTTTCACAGTCAATACATTTTCTGATTTTGAGCAAGTTGGACTTAGAGGAAGTTCAAATTTAGATTTTAATAACCGCAGTGTTGCTAACACCTTCCAGACATGGGCTACATCAATAGCTGGTACATTTAATAACTCAACTTGTGAAATTAACAATCTACCACTAGCACCTGTTACAGGTCAAACCTTTACTTATTCTCAACCTGCACAAACAACGGCGCCAAATGCATTTGTAATATCAGGAGCTACAACAACTGCAATGAACTTAACATGGAATGATAATAGCACAACCGAAAGTAGCTTTAGCGTTGCAAGATCCACCGACAATATTACTTTTTCTACCGTTTCGGTAATCCCATCTACAACTTCAGCAACAACAGGAACGCCCTACACTTTCAATGCTACCAACCTTTTTACAAATACACTTTATTACTGGCGTATAACTGCCAATAACGCAAACTGCTCCAACCCTTATGTAGCAGCACAGCAATCTACATTAAGTGGAACATTATGTGGAACCTTTACCATTGGACCCACAGGCGCTTATGTCTCTATTACTGCTGCAGTTGCTGCGGTTGTCACCAATAGCGTTAACTGTCCTCTAATTTTTGAATTACAAGCTGCATACTTAAGTACAGTAGAAACTTTTCCAATTGTAATCCCATTTTTAGGAACAGGCCCAAATTCAAGTATAATTTGTCGTCCAGAATTAGGTGCCACAAATTTAGCAGTTACATCAAACGCTACACAAACAATTAATTTCAACGGAACTACTTATTTTTCCTTTGATGGCCGTCCTGGTGGGCTTGGTACCGCACGCCATCTGACAATTGCAAACACTAATACTATAGGTAATGCAGCTTTATTTATTAATGGTGCTCAAAATTGTGGATTTAATTATTGTAATATCCGAGGAGTAAATACATCAACAGCAAGTGGAGTAATCCTTTTTTCAACAGCAACTGCAAGTTCAGGAAATAGTAATAATAGCATTACTAATTGTGATATTTATGACAATGTTACTCAGCCTGCAAACCTTATTTACTCGTTAAATACAACGCCACTTGTATTCAATACGGGCAATACCATTTCGAACAATATTTTACACGACTGGTTCCTGGCTACAGGTGCAACATCAGCCATTTATGTAGGAGTTGGAAATAACGCTTGGACCATTAATAACAATAGTTTTTATCAAACAACAACGCGTACCTATACAATAGGGGCTATCCACTATGGAATAAATATAGTTTCAAGCACTTCCACTACTGGTGGCTATACTGTAAATGGAAATAGCATTGGTGGAACAGCAGCACTTTGTGCTGGAAGCGCCTATACAATTGCCGGTATATCAACCAATCGTTTTGTGGGTATAGCAGTAACTTCAAGTACAGGCGCTACTTCAAGTATCCAGGGAAACACAATCAAGAATTTCAACTTAACTACAAGTAGTGGAGCAACCACAACATACGGAATATGGTGCGGAATATATATTTATGGAACAGGTATGGCTAGTTTTAATGTTGGAACAACCACTGCAAACGTAATCGGCAGTAATTCTGCAAATAGCCAAATCGTCACCAACTGCACAACCACTGGCGGTATGACTGTTGGAATTTATTCCGGTGCTTATGGTGATGTAAATATTAGTAATAATCAAATTGGTGGTTTTGTTGCCAATTCCTCAACAAATTTAATTTCAAGTAGTATTTTTGGAATAAATGCATGTTGCGCCAATACGCTTACCATTTCAAATAACGTTATTGGAAGTACTACCCTTGCAAGTAGTTTCATTAACGCAGCTTCATTAGGAACAACTGGTGGCCATACAACAGGAATTTTTTCATCGGCATCTTTAAACACTACCACAATTTCAAGTAACACTGTTATGAACCTCACCAACCGATATGGAGGAACAAGTACAACAGGACAAACCAGAGGTATTTATATTTCAAGTGGTTCTAATACTGTAACCGGAAATACAATTGGAGCATTAACAAATCTTTCCCCCCAAATTGGTATTAATACCGCTGCTTCTGTCATTGGTATCGGCGTTTCCAGCACTTCCTATTCTTCTCATTCGATAAACTTAAATACGATTTCCGGTCTTGGTAATGGTTCACTGCTCAATGCTGTTAACTTAACAGGTATTTATTTGGACGGGCCAACCACAACAAACAGCGTTGTATTCAGGAATACGATTTCTGCTATAGGTTCAGCTTCGGCAGGAACTGCGGTTATCAATGGTATTGTGCTGGCTTCAGGAATTGCAAGTACTTACAACAATTTTATTAATCTTGGTTTAGATGCTGTAGGGGCCTCGTTAACCAACTCCCATGAGTACAATGGCATAATTAAATCCAGTACTACAAATAACAAGTTATACTATAATACAATTGCAATTCAAGGAACTGGAATAGGTGCTGGTGCTGCAAATACCTACGCATTCCGTCGGACCTTAACAGGCGTTGATACATTGTATAACAATATTTTATTCAATAGCCGTTCAAATGGAGTAGCAACAGGAATAAATTATTCTTTCGGAATTAATAATTCAACCACTTTTATTTCCAACAAGAATATAATTTATGGAAACGGAACTGGCTACGTACTTGGCTTAGACAATTTAACTCCGTACGCTACCATTGGAGCATGGACTGCTGCATCAAGTCAAGACATTAATTCATTCTCTGTAAACCCAACTTTTTTGAGTCTTACCAATTTACACATTAATAACGCAACCGCTTCTGCATTGGAATCGCGCGGTGTAGTAATTAATGGAATAACAAATGACTATGATAATCAAACTCGACCAGGTCCAATTCCATCTGTTAACGGTGGTGGAATATTACCTGATATTGGAGCAGACGAATTTGATGGCATTCCATTACAAATCGATATGGGTGTACTTTCACTTTGGCGTCCATCCGCTACCGGTTGCCATGGAAGTGCTGACTCTGTTACTTTGGTAATTAAAAACTTCAGTTCTGTACCAATTAATTTCGCAATTAATCCCGTGGTCGTTAATTCATCTGTAACAGGTCCAAATGCAATGTCATTCCCTACAGTAAATTTAACTTCAGGAATACTTCTTGGCAATTCGTCCATGAATGTTACAGTAAGTACAACTTATAACATGAGCGCTTTAGGTACTTATGTCTTTAATGCAGTAACTGTTATTGCATTAGATGTAATACCATCAAACGATGCGCTAACTCCAGTAAGCATTGTAATTTCAGGCGGTATAACTACCGTTTCACTTTCACCTATTTGTCTTGGCTCGAGTACAGTTTTGAATTTGACTGGACAAACTGCAGGTGGAACAATACAATGGGAATCTTCACCAAATGCAAGTGTATGGAGCCCTATTCCATCAGCTACAACAAATGCCTATACTATTATACCAACTGCTTTAACCTACTACCGAGCACAAGTTTGTGGTTTACATAGTTCTATTAGAGATACTGTAATTACGATAAACGTTTCCTCTCCAGTTGCTATCAACGGCACACGCTGTGGAATTGGACCAGTAACAATTGGTGCAACAGCAACCGATACAATAAAATGGTTTGCTAATTTAACAGGTGGAACACCGCTGTATACAGGGCCAACTTATACTCCAACAGTTTCAGCTACCACAACATTCTACGCTCAAAATACTTTTACATCTTGCGGAGGTTTATCTACACCTAGTACACCAACCTGCTACCCTACCTATAGTTATGCTTGCTCCTCAGCTGATCTAATCAATAATTTTTCAACTAGCCTTGGCTCTACTAATATCTCAAATTTAGCCTCTGGTTGCAATGGGTCTTTACCAACTAATACTACATTTTTCCCAAATCAAATAGTAACCTGTGCACCCGGAAGTACATTTAGTTTTGCCGTTCAGGCCGGAGCAAGTTGGGGCCAAGGCTTCCGTATTTGGATTGATTACAATAATGATGGTGACTTTGCAGATGTAGGAGAAGCAGTTTGGGCTTCAGCAACAAGTAATATACTTGTCAATACTGGAACCATTACAGTTCCTGCTAACATAGCTCCTGGTCCTAAGCGTATGCGTGTAATGTGTCGCTTTGGTTCAGTTCCGCTAATAAATGACCATTGCAATCCGTTATTGTCCTTTGGAGAAGTAGAAGAATATACACTCAGCGTTTGCACAGAGTGTGCAAGTGTTCGCACACCCGTTTTAGCAACAGTTACTCCGCCACCTGCTATAAATGCGTTGGTTGCAAATGCATCACTTTGTGGAAATGACACCACAATTCTTTCTGTGGCGAGCAGTAATTCAACTTACAATTATGTATGGTCACCTGCTACATTCTTAAACATTACTTTAGGTGACTCTGTATTGTTTATGCCAACAACCCCTGGCAATTACACTTACTACGTTGATGCAACCGATCCTGTTTCCGGCTGCGCTACACGCGATACAGTGAGTGCTTTAATGAGTTCTATTCCTACAGTAACGGCATCGGTAAACCTAACGCCAATTTGTGCCGGAACGTCTGTAAATTTAACTGCAGCTCAACCATCAGCTACTACACAAATTACGAATGGTAATATTGTAAATACAAACTATGGCTACCCAGCCCCATACGGACAGTTTTACGGCGGATCGCGACACCAAATGTTGATTCTTGCAAGTGAATTAATCACTGCTGGTTTATCAGCTGGTAATTTATCTGGTCTTACATTCCAGGTTACCAATACAAATGCTTCTGCACCGCTTTCCAATTTCACTATTTCTTTGGCAGCTACATCACTCTCAACAATGTCTACAGGTTTTGCAGCAATACCATTTACAACTGTATTCACTTCGCCAAGTTATGCACCTACTACATTAACAAATACACATTTGTTCTCTACCCCATTCTATTGGAATGGTACATCTAATATTATTGTTCAAACTTGCTTTGCAAATTATACGACACCACCGTTTACTACTTTTACATATAATTGTAGCATGCGCCAAACAGCTACACCATTTGTATCTACAGCGTATAATTATTATGACAACACAGCAAATATTTGTGCATTAGGTAGTACATACACAATTTCACAGCGTCCTAATATAGCTTTCTTATCCAGCTTCTCTTCCTGGACATACGCTTGGACACCATCACTTAATATCACAAATCCAAACCAACAGAATACAAGTGCGGCACCACAAACGAGTACTAACTTTATAGTTACTGTTACCGATACAACAAGCGGTTGTAACTCTGACGATACGGTTGCAGTTGTGGTGAATCCTAATCCTATGCCTATGTTAGGAGCAGACACTACAATTTGTTCTAACACATCGCTCGTTCTGAATGCATCTGCAGGAGCTTACAATTATTTGTGGAGCAATGCTGCTACATCACAAACTATTCCTGTTACAACACCTGGTAACTACAATGTTTTGGTTACTGATAGTATAACCGGATGTTTTGGTTCCGATTCTATTTTGATTGCTGTTAATGCAGCACCTTCCTTTTCTCTCGGTGCCGATATGGTAGTATGTTCGGGAAATACGGCAACTTTTACTGGTCCTACTGGTCAATACAATTATAATTGGAACACATTGGCTACAACACAATCATTAATTACAGGAATAAACGGATCCTATGTATTGACTGTAACCGACTCCTTGAATGCTTGTTTTAGCAGCGATACTGTTGCCTTAATTGTAAATGCAGCACCTTCCTTTTCTCTCGGTGCAGATATGTTAGTTTGTTCTGGAAATACAGTAACATTTACTGGTCCTACTGGTCAATACAATTATAATTGGAACACATTGGCTACAACACAAACAATAATTACAGGAATAAACGGATCCTATGTATTGACAGTAACCGACTCCTTGACTGCTTGTTTTAGCAGCGATACTGTTGCCTTAACTGTAAATGCATTACCAATTGTGGCATTGGGAAATGATATAACAATCTGCAGCGGAAATTTACCAACAACTCTTGTTGGACCTTCTAATGCTAATTTCAGTTACCTCTGGAGTAATTCAACAACAAACGATTCCTTGTCAGTAAGTTCAAGTGGAAACTATTACTTATTAGTAACTGATAATACCACAACGTGTTTCAACTCTGACTCGATTTTAGTGTCTGTGAATGCTTCTCCAACTGTTTACTTAGGAAATGACACAATGCTTTGTGGCGTTAGTTTAACATTGAATGCAGGCAACATTGGAGCATCGTATGCATGGAGCACAAGCGCAACCTCACAAACCATCAACGTTTCTACTACAGGACCTTATTCAGTCCTTGTAACAGATGTAAACGGTTGTTCGAATGCTGATACAATGAATGTAACTATTAACCCAATACCAACAGTTACAGCAACAGCATCGAGCAGCGTAGTATGTGTTGATGACGCAGTTGTAACATTGACTGGTACGCCAACAGGTGGCGTTTGGAGCGGACCTGGAGTAACAGGATCTTCATTAAGTCCAACAGCAGCAGGTCTTGGAACACATATAGCAGTTTATTCCTATTCGGATTTAAATGGTTGTGCAGGAACTGCCCCTGTAACTGTTCAGGTTAATGCCTGTGTGAATGTGATGGAATCAGTCCTTGCAAATGGATTTAATGTTTATCCAAATCCAACTAACGGAACATTTACCTTGACAATAAAAGATGCTGATTTTCTTGAGTTAAGTATTCAAATTACAAGTATAGATGGAAAACTTATTGCGAGCGATAGGACTTCAAACGTTTCAGGTGACTACACAAGCCGCTTTGATTTAGCAACGCATGCCAATGGCATTTATTTCTTGAAAGTGTCTGGTAATGGTCAAACCTTCGTTCAAAAAATTGTTAAGCAAGACTAAAAATTAGCTTATTAGCATAACAAGCCCTCCACAAAATTGGGGGCCTTGTTCGTTTTAGAGCAAATTTCATTTTGCTTAGTATCTTTACATCTGTTGAAAACGCTAACTCGCTTTATTTTCAAATCATATCTTCCATCCTTCGCGATGACGTTTGTCATTTCGGTGTTTATTTTATTCATGCAATTTCTTTGGAAATATGTAGATGAATTGGTTGGAAAAGGATTACCAGCAGGAGTAATTGGAGAATTGTTTTTTTTCGCCGCACTGTCATTTGTTCCCATGGCACTTCCAATGGCTGTATTGCTTTCTTCCTTAATGACATTTGGAAATCTTGGTGAAAATTATGAACTCGCAGCATTAAAATCGGCAGGACTGTCGCTTCTAAAAATTATGAAGCCCTTGTTTTTTTTAATTTGTATTACTACAATCGCTGCCTACTATTTTTCCAACAACCTTTTACCATACACTAATTTAAAAATGCTTTCTACGCTGTACGATATACAGCAAAAAAAACCTGCACTCAAAATAAAAGAAGGTGTCTTTTACAATGATATTGATGGGTACAGCATCCGAATAAAAAAAATTGAAGACGACGGTGAAACGCTGAAAGATATCATGATTTATGATCATTCAGACCAAGCAGGAAATACACAATTAACAGTTGCTGAAAGTGGTAAAATGTATATTTCATCCGACCAAAATTCGTTTATTATTGAACTGAATAATGGAGAGACCTATAAAGAACTTTGGCAACAACAAAATGCAAGTACTACAAAACCATTTTTCAGAATGAAATTTAAATATCAATTAGCACGACTTGATCTTTCAGGATTTAACATGACACGTACCGATCCTGGTTTATTTAAAGACAATCACCAGATGTTAAATGGGTCACAATTACTTTCCTACATCGATACCATGCAACAAGACTTACACAAAGATAAAACTACATTTTATAAAAATTTAAATTCGGCATACCTAACAAAAACAAATTTGTATTGGAATAGCATAGATACACTTAAGACTAAACCTAAGACAGGGGATTTTTTAAAAGAACTTACACCAGTAGAACTTGCAAGAATTTATGAACTTGCATTAAATAATGCCAGAAATTGTAAAAGTGCTGCAGAGGGCAAAGTAAATGAAATTGAGGCAGAAGAAAGATCCATCATTCGATTCAAAATTGAATACTGGAGAAAATTTAGTTTATCATTTGCTTGCCTACTCATGTTTTTTATTGGAGCACCATTGGGTGCCTTGATTCGCAAAGGTGGATTGGGAATGCCTGTAGTAATTTCTATGTTCTTCTTTCTTGTATACTGGGTTTTAAGTATAACTGGTGAAAAACTTGCCAAAGAAGGAACAGTTCCCCCAGAAATTGGAATGTGGTTTGCCTGCGCAGTATTTTTGCCAATCGGATTTTGGCTGACAAGAAAAGCAACTTCCGATTCAGGAATGTTTGATAGTGCTGGACTAAGCAATAAAATTTTGAGTGTATTCAGAAAAAAAAATAAAAAAGAGAAAGATCAAGTTAGTGATAATTCAGAAAAAATGGAGCATACCAACAAGTAAAATCAAATGCGCATTCTACAAATTGTTCCTAAACCTCCCCTACCCTCTGTTGACGGCGGAACATTGGCTATGCACAGCATTACAGAAGCTTTACTAAAACAGCATACCGAAAGTACTTCCCAAAATGAGGTGATGGTACTTGCCATAAGCACCAAAAAACATCCATTTTTAACAGCTCAAATGCCAGCAGCTTATAAATTAAAAACAAAAATAGAAGCTGTATTCATCAATACCAACGTCACTTTTTTTTCTGCACTATTTAATTTATTTTCTTCCTCCTGCTACAATGTGAATCGATTTTATTCACTGAACTTTGAACGGAAACTTATAACTATACTTCAAAAAAACACTTTTGACATTATCCAATTAGAAAGTTTATACACTGCTTCCTATATTGATGTGATTAGAAAAAACAGCAAAGCCAAAATTATTCTTAGGGCACACAATGTAGAAAGTGAACTATGGAAACGAAGAACATTAATTGAAAAGAATAGTTTCAAACGAAGTTGGTTCAAACACCTAACTAAAAATCTTTCAACTTGTGAAGTTAGTTCACTTAAAAAAGTTGATGCCATCATTCCCATAACACAACAAGATGCCGAATCCATTTCAACGTTGTTGGATGGAACAAAAAAACCAATGCTCGTTTTGCCATTTGCCATGGAATTGTCAAGTACAATAAGTTACCTTAAAAAAGAAAAAGGAACGGTTTTTCATATTGGTGCAATGGACTGGATTGAAAACAGCGAAGGAGTAAAATGGCTGATGCACAAAGTATGGCCCTTGGTCATTTCAAAAATACCCTACGCAACATTACACCTAGCAGGAAGAGGATTAACGCAAGGAGACGAAACCTATTATGGAGAAAATATTTTCAACCACGGCGAGGTTGAAAGTGCTGAACAATTCATGAATAAATTTGAAGTAATGGCTATTCCCTTATTAAGTGGTGGCGGAATGAGAGTAAAATTGGTTGAAGGAATGGCACTGGGCAAAGCCATTGTATCTACTTCAATTGGTGCAGAAGGAACAGCCACAGAAAATGGCAAGGAACTCTTAATTGAAAACGAAGCACTTGATTTTGCAAATGCTATTTGTAATTTAATCCACAACCCAATTTTTGCTGAAGAGCTGGGTAAAAGAGCAAATAAATTTGCGTTGGAGCATTTCAATTTAAACGAATCTTCAAAAAAACTGAACGAATTTTATACCAGTTTAATGCAATGAAAATTGTTTTTATCACATCGCGCGTTCCTTGGCCTCTTGAAAAAGGGGATAAACTGCGTGCCTACCACCAATTAAAAAATCTCTCAAAGAAAAATAAAATCATACTTTGTGCCATAAATGATACCACACTCCACCCGGAAGCTGAAACAGAATTGAAAAAGTTTTGTGAGGAAATTCATATCTATAATATTTCAAAAATTCAAATTTTCTTCAATCTATTGCGTGGACTTTTCAATGGCCTTCCATTACAAGTGGCCTACTTTACCAGCACAACTGCAATAGCTAAAATCAATACACTCATTCAAGAAAAAAAACCTGACCGAATTTTTGCACAACTTATTCGTAGTGCTGAATACGCCCGCTATCAAAAAACAATTCCTACGGTACTTGATTACATGGACATTTTTTCCAAAGGCATTGAACGGAGAATAAATAAAGTCAACATACTTTGGAGGTGGCTTTTCAAAATGGAATGGAAAAGATTATTAAAATACGAAGCTGCCGTATACAATGATTTCGATGCAAGTACTATTATTTCACAGCAAGACAGAGATCTTCTGCCCCTGCCTTTTCCAACATCAATTGCGGTAATACCAAACGGTGTAGATACTAACTTTTTTAAGCCATTCCCAGCAACAAAAGATTACGAATTGCTTTTTAATGGAAATATGAATTATCCACCCAACATTGAAAGTGTGGTCTATTTAGTTGAAAAGGTATTACCAATAATTTGGAAAAAGAAACCAACACTGCGATTATTAATTTCAGGCGCAAGTCCATCCAACGAAGTGCTTGCACTTCAATCTGAAAAAGTAACCGTTACAGGCTGGGTTGATGACATAAGATTAAGTTTTGCTCGATCCAAAATTTTGGTAGCTCCAATGCAATCAAGCATTGGATTACAAAACAAATTACTGGAAGCGATGGCAATGAAATTACCTTGTATTACTACTTCTCTTTCCAACAACGCATTGAAAGCAATTCCTGATTCACAAATTTTAGTTGCTGATTCACCGGAACAATTTGCAATACAAATTCAACTCCTACTCGATCGGCCTGAAAAAGCAGCACAACTTGCCGAAAATGGATACCAGATGGTTTTAGATCGCTTTAATTGGGAACAATGCTGTAACCTACTTGAAAATACAATTCTTCATGTGCGCAAAAAATAATTTTTTTTTAATTCTATTGCTCCCATTTTTTTCCTGTGTGGAAATTAATAAGGACGGCACATATAATTCTAATAAAAAAATAACTGATAGTACGCAAACGAAGAGCGATGTTTGGGAGATCGAATCCGAATTTTACACTACCTATTTTTTAAATAAGCTACAAATAGAAATCACAGCCACGCGTCCGCATAAGTCTGATACCGCGATTCAACTTTGTATTCCTGCTGCTTTTACGCTGCTGGATAATAAAAGTATTGATGGACTTTTTATTTGCAAAGGGAAATTAGTTGGTGCACCCATTGTAAATCATAGACTTGGTGGTGGATTTTTAATCATAAACGATTCTATATCCATAATAAAAACAAACAACGCAAAAATTCTTTCAACGAATTTCATTGATAGTATTAGCAAATTAAATGCTTCCTTTTTTCAACAAATTCAATTGGTAAGAGATGGTGAAGTTTTAGAATTTCATAAAGACCAAAAACTTTTTCAGCGCAGGGCTGTTGTCATTTTCGTAAGTGGTAAAATTGCTATTATTGAATCAAAAACTCCTATCACACTTCAAGAATTTTCGAATGACCTTATTAAACTGCAAGTGCAAAATGCAATTTATACCGATATGGGAAGTTACGATGAAGGATGGGTAAGATCACCTGAAGATAAAACTGTAAAAAGTATTGGAAAAAACAGATCACAAACAAAATACCAAAGCAACTGGCTTATATTTAAAAAATAATTTCATAAATAATCAATACACTAAAATAAAAAATTGAGTATCTTTATAAGCACCATTGCTTTCATAAAATTAAATCTTTAGCATCAGCAAAATGGAAAGTAAGAAAACACTCGTCATGAATCCAAAGCAAGTGAACCAACGATTAAATCGTTTGGCATGGCAGGTTTATGAGCATTCTTATAATGAAAAGGAAATTGTGGTAGCAGGAATTGTTGGTAATGGGTTTCATTTAGCAAATCGAATTGCAAACATACTGAGCGAAATTTCAACTATCAACGTGAAAGTATGTGAAGTGAATATAAGTAAAGATTCGCCTCTTGACGGGAAAGCATCCATAGCATTAACTGCCAAAGAACTTGAAGGCATTACAGTTGTACTTATTGACGATGTTTCCAATTCGGGACGAACGCTGATGTATGGCGTAAAACTTTTTCTTGAATTTCCAGTGAAATCTGTTCAAACTTTAGTTCTTGTTGACAGGGATCACAATCGCTTTCCAGTGAAAACAAATTTCGTTGGCTTGTCGCTTGCTACTACTATGCAGGAGCACATTTCTGTTGAAATTGCTGACCACAGCGAAGTGTCAGTTTTTCTTGATTAATATTTATTTAATTTCTGTGATTTTGTAAATAAAAATTAAATTCGTCTAATCAAATTTATTTAATTTAACAAAAACTATTTTTGCATTCCTTTTTCCTCAGCTATTTCTTTAATTCCTTGTACCAACAGATCTAAATCTGCAATACTGGTATAAACATTTGGCGTAATGCGTGCTCCGTGAATATTTTCCCAATTAATAGCAACACAATGAATACGGTATTTCTCCATCAATTTCGCTTCAATGTCTTCTGGCTTTAACCCTTCAATGAAAACACTTGCAATTGCGCCACAAAATTGTCTGTCATTTGGAGTAATTATTTTTACGCCAGCAAACTTCTGAACTCTAGAAGTCCAATACTCTCTTAAAAAATGCATCCGCGACTCTTTTCTTTTTGATCCAATCAAAGAATGAAAATCGATTGCAGCACTAATCGCCATTTCAGAAGGAAAAGAACGTGTGCCCAGTGATTCAAATTTACGAATATCAGTTCCGTCGGGTTCATTGTTTGACATTAATGCCCAAACATCTTTAATTTTTTCTTTTTTAATCCACATCATACCGCTACCAAATGGAGCACCCAACCATTTGTGTAAACTCGTTGCCCAATAATCACAACCTAAATCGCCAATTTTATAATCAAGCAAACCAAATGTGTGTGCACTGTCACAAATTACTTCAATGTTTTTTTTGTGTGCTTCGTCAGCAATTTTTCGCACTGGCAAAACTTGTCCCACCCAGTTGATCATGTGCGTCACATGCACAACTCTAGTTTTATCTGTAAATAAGGAAGTGTATTTTTTTGTAAGTGCTTCAGCATCTTCAGATGGGAATTCATGATTTACCCAAACCAATTTTATTCCCTCTCGCTTTTCGCGTTGCTTCCAAGCATTCAGCATGTTTGGATAATCTTGTTTGGAAACGATGACCTCGTCGCCTGCTTTTAAATTTAATCCAAAAATAATGGTATTCAATCCTTCTGTAGCGTTTCTATTTATTGCCACTTCATCGGGCAACACTCCGGCCATTGCTGCGAGTCGTCGTCGAACAGGCTCACGACCTTTATCTAATTCTCTCCACATAAAATAAGAGGGCGCTTCATTACTATAGCGATAATAATTTATGTGGGCCTCTTGAACTGGTTTTGGTTGTGGGCAAACACCACCATTGTTAAAATTTATAATTGCAGGCGTAATGTTATATTGCTCCCGTACCCAATTCCAAAAATCTTCATCAGTTGCCGCCAATTCAGGCGACATTCCACTTACGCGTTCTAATTGAGCTTGTCCGCCATTTGCAAATAAAGGTTCAAAAAGAGAAGGTATGGCCAATGCGCCAGCGGTAAATCCAATTTGCTGTAAAAATTTTCTACGATCGTTCATACAATTAATTATAAAAAGTAAATATAGGAAAATGAGCAAATAGAAAACGAAAACACAATTAAAAACAATTTATTGCAATGCTAGCTCGTCGATAATTGATTGTGCAAGGCAAGCACCTGTGGCAATAACATTTGTATTTCATCATTGACAATCACAAAATCAGCTTTTTTTATAATTTCATCCTGTGAAAACTGATTGGCCAAACGCTTCAACACCTGATCCTCTGTAATTCCGTCACGCTTAGTTACACGAGCCACACGCAATTCAAAAGGAGCGGCAACTACAAGCATGCTGTCCAGATTTTGATCATCGCCTATTTCAAATAAAATTGCTGCTTCCTTCAAAATATAATTAGCGTTTTTATGGACTTCGCAGAAGGTATCAAATGCTTGCGCAACTGCAGGATGTACTATTGCTGTAAGTTGATCTAATTTATTCTTATCAGTAAATACAATTCCAGCAAGTTGAACACGATCCAACTTTCCATTATTATAAATTTCAGAGCCAAAAATTGTTTGAATGTTTTTTTTAAGTGCTGTGTCATTGTCCTGCAATTCTCTTGCAATAAAATCAGAATTAAAAATAGGAACGCCAAGTTGGGAAAATATACTAGCTACAGTAGACTTACCACTTCCAATACCACCTGTTAATCCAATTTTTTTCATTTGATAAAATTAAATTAAAAAGGCTGATCAATACTGACCAGCCTTTTATTAATTAAAATTCGTTCATCGAGATTTTACCAGTCGAACGGTTTTTGAAACTTCGTTCCCGTTAATAATCCGTACAAAATAAATTCCTTCGGAGAGTGAAGCGCCAATTTGTTTGGCACCTTCAGTTGTAGCAATAGCTTCTGTTTTAACCAAACGACCAGTTATATCACGAATGTCAATAAATGCTCCTTGAGCAGAAATTGAATTTAAAGCATAAGCAACAGTTGTAGATCCATTAAAAGGATTTGGGTAAACTGAAATACCGTTATTAAACGAATGATGTTGTATTGCCATCAAAGAAGAATCTGCCACATTAAAATCATCGAAGGCAGCTTCCACTAAATTTCCACTTGGAGCATCAACAGCATGTATAATCAAACGCATGCTAGCTGTAGGAACAGGAAAATAAGTCAAGACTCTAATGTCTTTAGGAACCCAAGTGGAATTACCAACACTTGTAGGAAGCACTGTTTCTAAAACCTGTGTAGTCACTCCATCGGTAAGACTAATTATGAGTGAATCGTTTGCTGGATTGTTACCTCCATCATTGTAAAACCAGCGAGAATAATGAATGTATGGATCAAAATATGTCGTCATATCTATAAGTGGAGAGGTTAGGGTAGTTCCACCGTTATCTACATCATCAGCACCTGCATTTCCACCAGCATTACCAGTAACGTAGCATTGGTCTGTACAATCGCCTGTAACATCAAATTCTGGGTTTGACTGTGTATTTTGATTAGTAGTTCCTACTGGTTCACCACGTTCCCAAGAACCTGTGGAAGCCGTTGTAGTAACTGTCCAACCTAAATCGAAAGTAAAATCATCTTCGTAGCCAACACTTAATTGAAAATTCTGTGTGTTGTTTCCAGTTCCCAAACTATCACTTGTACAAATTGTTTGATACCCCCATGCTGCTGCTGCAATTGAATAAGTTCCTGATACAACACTGCAATTAGCATAATCGCCATTTGCATCAGTAATAAAATTATAAGTTGTGCTAGGGTTTGAATAAAGAATTTGAGCCCCTTGAAGAACATTACTGCTAATCGAATCGGAAAGATTGCCTGAAAGTGTCATGGCAGTTGGTGAAAACATATTAATATTAAATGTATCCAAAACACCTGGAGAAAAAACGAGGTTGTTAATTACGTAATTCAAGTAACCAGGTTTCGAGAAGGTGACATTGTAAGTTCCAGGTATAGGTGTGCCCGTACGAATAACGCCATTTATATCGCTTACTTCCGTAACGTTAACAGTTGAAATAGTTGCAGTAACACCAGACAATAAAGTTCCGCAAATACTATCTTTAACAATTCCTTCTAAATAACAAGCACGCACATAAGTTGGAGAATAAACATATAATCCATCTTCAATATTTGAAACTACAATTGTTCCAGAAGGAAGAAACGGATTAACGCCCCAAACTCCATTAAAACCATTTCCACTAGATGGATAATTATCAAACCATCCAACATTAATTAAATTGTAAGGTCGAGTTACATCAGTAATTACAAAACCATCACGGTACCAAGAGGTCACTGCCCAATTATTACGAATATGCGTATTGTGAACGATTGAACCGGAATTAGGATATTCAGATTGAATTTTATCAGTTGCCTGAATGTTATTTAGATTAGAAATATCATAACAGGTAAGATATGAATTGGTATTTTCATCCGTTGTAAAAACAAATTTCTTGTCGTTACTTGGCCATGTATTGTGTGTAAAAGCAGTAGTCGTAAGCTGAGAAGCTAAAACAACTGGAGCTGCTTTGTTGGTCATGTCAACTACGCACATGTATCCATCGTAAATATGTCCTGCATAAAGTGTGTCATTATCAACATATCCATCATGGATATAATTATGAGCTGGATTGGTATAATGCCCAACGTAAGTTGGATTATAGGGATCAACATTTAAATCAAGAACAACAGCGCCACCTTGGAATAAATTAGAACCAAATAAGTAACAAAAACCTAAAGTTGTGTCAATATGCAAGGCATGAATATTATCCAATAATCCTGCAATGACACCGTCGCCAGTATAATTATGATACGTAGTAGGCGCAAGTGGTAAAGTTGAAAGATCTACAATTTGTAATCCCCCGCCCCCCTCTGTGGCAACGTATGCATAAGTTCCGTAGGTCTTAATTTCTTTCCATAAATTATCTACGTTAGGAATTTGTGAAACAATCACTGGTGCTGTTGGAATGGTTACATTCACAATCGACATTCCCTGAGCCGCACCATTCAGGGCATATTCGTTACCACTTGCATCAACGTAAGTATAAATATTTGCACATGTTTGATTGCCATAAGAAAGATGGGATGCTTGTACAACATTCAAACTAGATTGAGCATTCGTCAAAATTCCTAAAAACATAAAAACGATAACAGCTGTGTTTTTGTAATTTAATCTCATAAATTTATTTTTAGATTGATTTAAAAAAATTGAACGAATTATTTAATTAGCGCTATGCAAATATCAGTAATAATACCTAACAATTCAAATTTAAAATACCTATTCATTTACAAATCTAACGTCGTATTTTCCTATCCTCAGCAATTATTGCATTGCGCACATCATTATTCACTTCGTAGAGTGGTAAACGAAGCCCTGCTTTACAAATTTTTTGATTAGCCAATGCTACCTTTGCACCACCTGGATTCCCATCAGCAAAAAAGAGTTGCGTTACCCGCATTAATTCATAATGAATTTTATTGCCTGATTTAAAATTACCTGACAAAAATAATCGCACCATTTCTGAAAATTGTTTTGGATAAGCATTAGCGACCACAGAAATTACTCCTTCTCCTCCACTTGCAATTATCGGCAAGGTCAATAAATCGTCACCGGAAATAAGTAGAAAATCTTTGGGACGATCTTTAATAATTGCCATCACTTGTTCAAGATTACCAGAGGCCTCCTTTATAGCAACCACTTTTGGAAAATCGTGTGCAATTTTCAACGTTGTATCAGCAGCCATATTCATTGCTGTTCGACCTGGAACGTTATACAAAAGAATTGGTAAAGGTGAGGCATCAGCAACTTCCTTATAATGTTCATATATACCGCGCTGGTTTGGTTTATTGTAATAAGGAGAAACAGATAATATTCCAGAAACACCTAATAAATCAGTTGTAATTAATTGATTTACCACTTCAGCAGTGTTAAAGCCACCAATGCCGTAAACACAAGAACAC
>Ga0214919_10000280_pt1 | contig 86421 bp, 69 predicted proteins | sample LL1503_MetaG_FD_177994 | JGI IMG/M metagenome (GOLD analysis project Ga0214919, IMG submission 177994) | Freshwater microbial communities from Lake Lanier, Atlanta, Georgia, United States - LL-1503 | ecosystem: Environmental > Aquatic > Freshwater > Lake | place: USA: Georgia | collected...
TAAATATTGCTCAGACACCAATGTTGGTTCTGATAAATCGCCACCAGCCATTACGTATGCTAGTTTGTTGGCAATTTTTTTGTCGTGTTCCGAAATGTATTTTCCGGCTTCCATTTGGTCGGTTCCAACCAAGAACATTCCCAACGCTTGTTTTCCCAAAACTTTCACATCATTTCTGCGAATGGGTTGAGTGTAACCGGCTTCTGCCAATAGCAAAGCGTGTTTTTTGGCTTCGGCAATTTGACGGTCTTTGTTGACCACAATCACGTCTTTTCCATGTTCCAATATACCCAAATTAAAGGCTTCGTAAGCCGAAGTCGACACTTTTGCCATCGCCACGGTCAAGAAATATTCCTGTAATACATTCAGTTCCACATCGTTTTTACGGAATAAATCCGAGGCTCGTAACGCCATTTCTTTCGATCCGCCCCCTCCTGGAATTACACCAACTCCAAATTCGACCAATCCAATGTAAGTTTCCGCGGCAGCAACCACTTTATCGGCGTGCATACTCATTTCGCAACCGCCTCCCAAAGTCATTCCATGCGGCGCAACCACTACCGGAATTCCGGAATAACGCAGGCGCATCATCGTGTCTTGGAACATTTTTATAGCCATATTCAATTCGTCATACTCTTGTTCGACCGCCATCATAAATATCATTCCAATATTGGCACCCACAGAGAAATTGGCTCCTTGGTTTCCAATAACCAAACCTTGATATTCTTTCTCAGATAAATCAATGGCTTTGTTGATGGCTTGCAAAACATCGCCACCAATGGTATTCATTTTCGATTGAAATTCTAAATTCAAAATTCCATCTCCTAAATCCTGGATAATTGCCCCACTGTTACTCCACACTTTTTTGCTTTCGCGAATGTTGTTCAAGATGATAAAGGCGTCTTGTCCCGGAACTTTGGTCTGCGTTTTATTTGGAATATTATAGAAATAGGTAGCACCTTCTTTGATGGAATAAAAACTTGAAATACCGGATGCTAACATCTCACTAACCCAAGCAGATAAAGTCAAACCTTCGTCTTTAATCATTTCGATTCCTTTCGCCACTCCGATGGCATCCCAAATTTCGAAAGGGCCATTTTCCCAACCAAAACCTGCTTTCATAGCATCGTCGATTTTGTATAATTCGTCTGATATTTCAGGAATTCTATTGGAAACATAAGCGAACATTCCGGCAAAACTTCGTTTGTAAAATTCGCCCGCTTTGTCGGTTCCTTTTACCAAAACTTTAAAACGATCAATCGGTTTTTCTATGGTTTTTGTTAATTCTAAAGTAGCAAACGACGTTTTTTTGGCACCACGATATTCTAAAGTGTCTAGGTCCAAAGACAGAATGTCCCGTCCTTCTTTTTTGTAGAAACCCTGACCTGTTTTACTTCCCAGCCATTTGTTTTCCATCATTTTGTTGATGAAATCCGGCAATTTGAACAATTCGTGTTGTTCATCGTTCGGGCAGTTTTCGTAAATTCCGTTAGCAACGTGAACCAAAGTATCCAAACCAACCACGTCAACCGTTCTGAAAGTAGCTGATTTTGGTCTTCCAATAACTGGGCCTGTTAACTTATCGACTTCTTCAATTGTTAGGCCTAATTTTTTGACCAAATGGAACAAACTTTGGATTCCGAAAATTCCAATTCGGTTTCCAATAAATGCCGGAGTATCTTTGGCAACGACCGAAGTTTTCCCCAAGAATTTCTCTCCATATATTGTGAGGAAGTCCAAAACCTCGGGTGAAGTTTGTGGGCCGGGAATAATTTCAAATAATTTTAAATAACGCGCCGGATTGAAAAAGTGGGTTCCGCAGAAGTGTTTCTGGAAATCCTCGCTTCTTCCTTCGCTCATAAAATGAATCGGAATTCCGGATGTATTTGAGGTTATTAATGTTCCCGGTTTGCGGAATTTTTCTATTTGTTCGAACACCATTTTTTTGATGTTTAAACGTTCCACCACTACTTCAATAATCCAATCTACATCGGCAATTTTTGCCAAATCATCCGTAGTGTTTCCGGTAGTAATTCTACTGGCGAATTTTTGGTGATAAATAGGGGAGGGCTTTGAATTTAAAGCATTTTGGAAATGTTCGTTGACCAAGCGGTTGCGAACTATTTTACTTTCGAGAGTCAATCCTTTCTTGGCTTCTGCATCAGTGAGTTCACTTGGAGCAATATCTAAAAGCAGGACTTCGACCCCAATGTTGGCAAAATGACAAGCAATTCCCGAACCCATAATTCCGGATCCGATTACTGCAACTTTTTTAATAGTTCTTTTCATTTTTTATTATGGATTATAAATTTTTAGATGTTGAATATTTTCTTTTCCGAAATTAATTCGTTGATTATTTCGGAAACTTCCATAAAATCCTGAAGCTTCTCAGCGGATACATTTTGTTTTACGATTTCATTAAATTTTAGAACGGTATTTTTGGATAATTCTCTTTTTTCTTTTCCAAATTCGGTTAAGTAAATCAATACCCCACGGCCATCATCAGGATTTGGTTTTCTATAAATAAGTCCTTTTTCTTCCATTGATTTCAATGTTCTGGTTAAGCTTGTTGCCTCCATTCCCATTTTTGGACCCAATGTTGTTGACGGAGTTCCCCCTTCTTTATCAATACTTAACAAAGTAAAACCGGTAGCCATTGTCGCGCCATAATTTGAAGCTTCATCGTTGTACATTCTAGCCACCGCTTGCCAGGTAGCGCGAAGGATGTAGTCTATTGTTTTTTCTTTCATAATTTAGTCAGTCAATCTCAAAGATAATAAAAAATACTATGCATGCATAATAAAAATTGTATTATTATTTTCTTTTTAGCATAAAAAAGCCGCAACGAGGTGTTGCAGCTTTGACTTAATACTTCAAAATTTATAATTCTTTAATTATTTCAAGCTTCCAACCATATCTTCTGGTTTTACCCAAGCATCAAAATCTTCTGCTGAAACATAACCCAAGCGTACCGCTTCTTCTTTTAAAGTGGTTCCGTTTTTGTGTGCAGTTTGAGCTATTTCGGCTGATTTATAATAGCCAATTTTAGTATTTAATGAAGTAACTAACATTAAGGAGTTATTTACTAATTCTTTAATGCGTTTGTGGTTCGGTTCAATTCCTTGTGCGCAATGCTCTTCAAAAGAGACGCAGGCATCACCCAACAATCGTGCAGATTGCAAGAAGTTTGCCGCCATCAAGGGTTTAAAAACATTCAATTCATAATGACCCTGCATTCCTCCAACGGAAATTGCCACGTCATTTCCCATTACTTGAGCGCAAACCATCGTTAAAGCTTCGCATTGTGTTGGATTGACTTTGCCTGGCATAATGGATGATCCTGGTTCGTTCTCAGGAATAATAATTTCGCCAATTCCAGAACGTGGCCCAGAAGCCAACATACGAATATCATTAGCAATTTTGTTGAGCGAAACAGCTAATTGTTTTAAAGCTCCATGAGTTTCTACAATGGCATCGTGAGCCGCTAAAGCTTCAAATTTGTTTGGGGCAGTTGCAAAAGGATGTCCAGTGAATTGGGCAATGTATTCAGCTACTTTCACATCGTATCCAGCGGGTGTGTTCAAGCCTGTTCCAACAGCGGTTCCGCCCAAAGCGACTTCTGATAAATGTGCTAATGTATTTCTAACCGCTTTCAAGCCATAATTTAATTGCGCTGCGTAACCTGAAATTTCTTGTCCTAATGTCAGTGGTGTTGCATCCATTAAGTGCGTACGGCCAATTTTTACAACAGTATTAAATTCGGCGGCTTTAGCTTGAAGAGTATCTCTTAATTTTTCGACACCAGGAATTGTTGTTTCTACTACGGCTTTGTATGCTGCAATATGCATTCCCGTTGGGAAAGTATCATTAGAAGATTGCGATTTGTTCACATCATCATTAGCCTTGATAAATTGCTCACCCTCAGCAATTGCGAATCCTTTTATCACTTGGGCGCGATTCGCAATTACTTCATTCACGTTCATATTACTTTGTGTACCTGAACCAGTTTGCCAAATTACAAGTGGAAATTCGTCAGCTAGGCTTCCGGCGAGGATTTCGTCGCATACGGTCGCAATGGCATCACGTTTTTCTATTGGAAGAACCCCCAAGTCACAATTGGCATAGGCGGCAGCTTTTTTTAAATAGGCAAAACCCTCAATAATTTCTTTTGGCATTGAAGCTGAAGGGCCAATTTTAAAATTGTTTCTGGATCGTTCTGTCTGTGCTCCCCAATATTTATCAGCTGGAACTTGCACTTCACCCATGGTGTCTTTTTCTATTCTGTACTTCATTTTATTGATTTTTTTTGTTTTGTAGTTGTTCATTTATGTGTCAAGACCAGATTCATTTTCTTTAGGAAAGGCTGGAAAAATGGAAGCCCAAAATTACGTATTACAACTCTTTTAAAAAAATAATACTAACTATTTATTGGTAAGAAAAAATATTAAACTTACATTTGTGGCTATATTAAAAATCCGGAAAAAATGTTTAACTTCTCACAGTATTTAGGTTTTTTACTTTTCTTGACCGTTCTTACAATAGGATTTTGGTTGATGTTTTTCTTGGTTGGTTTCGTTTCCTATTGGGTAGGCGGAGTGACTTGGGAAAGATTTAAAGAAAGAAAAGCAAAAAAGAAACAATCAGTTTAGTCTGATTATCAAAAAAAAGGACCCGTAATAACAAGTCCTTTTTTTTGTGCTTATAATTCTATTCCGCCTCCATTTTCACTTCGATTTTTAGTAGTTTCTTTTTCATTTTTCTGTTTATTAAATCGATACGTAAAAGAAAGATTGACTTGTCTTGGTCTTCGTTGATATTCCATGTACGAATTTACAAGGGGTAAATGAGTTTGAATAATAATTTTATCAGAGTCAAATAAATCGTTTGCATTCAATGAAATCGTTGCTTTGTTATTAAGAACATCTTTGCTAAAAGACATATTGGCGGTTAAAATGCCTATACTTTTTCCTTGTGCAGTGTTTTGGGGTGATTTATACATAGTACTAGTTTGCCATTCTATTTTAAATGGTAATGTCATTTTTGAGGATATTCTAGAAAACCATCCCAAAGCGTCTCTATCAAAATTTTCATTTACAATTTCATTATTATTAGTTAATGTATACGAATAATCACCTCTTACTTTACTTTGATAAAAGTTAAAATTTCCGTTTAATCGCCACCACTTGTATGGAGAATAGTTTGCGTTGAATTCTAATCCAAATCGATTTTCATCAGATAAATTGATAGGAGTTAAAAGAATTACAGGGGTGTTTATTATTTTTCCGTTCACAATTGAAGTAACAATCTCTCCGTTAGGTCTTTTTATAAATTGAAAATAATCTTTGGTTTTATTGAAGTAAACAGAGGAGGTAAAAGTGATTTTATTCCATTTTGTCATATATCCAAAATCTACTGCATCTGTAAAAGATGGATTTATCTGAGGATTTCCTTGAAATAAATTTACGTTACTTGAATAACTGGCAAATGGATTGATAAATCGCGATCGAGGTCTAGTTACCCTTCGGCTATAATTGATTGAAAATGAAGTTTTATCAGATAATTGGTAAGTTAAAAAAGCACTTGGAAAAAAATTGTGATATTTTTTTTTATTAAATTCATTAGTAGTCAATAAGTTGATATCTATGTTAGAATCTTCATATCTTATCCCTAACAAATAGGAAAACTTATTGATTTTTGATCCAAATTGGGAGTAAGCTGCATTTATTTTTTCTTTGTATTCTAACTTATTTGTTAATTTCTGATTTGGAATAATATTTCCATTCGCATCATCAAATGTCCCAACACTGTAATCGGTTATGAGTTGGCTGAAATCCCCTTTATAACCTGCTTCAAATTGACTGTTTTTCCCAATAGGCAATACATAATCAGTTTGAAACAAGTTTTTAATTTGTGTTTGATAATTTTTTGTAATTTCTTTAGACATATTATCTTCTTGCCCAATAATATAATCTGCAATAGTAGAAGAGTCATTATCTAAACCTTGTGAATATTTGAAGTCTGCTGTAAGTTTGTGTCCTTCTTTATTGAATTTTCTGGTGAAATTTGTTGAATATTCTACCTCATTAATTTTGTTAAGTCTTTTATTGAGTCTATTTCGAACAAAGTAAGTGTTGTCAGTTTCATAATTATAAAAAGTTGCATTATCTGGACTATAACCATCACTTTTTGTATAGGATAAAGCGTTTGTCCATGTAAGGTTTTTACTTAAATACCAATCCACTCCAAAAATATAATTATATCCTTTTCTATCTCGTTCTCTTCGGTCTCTTTCATTAATTGTATTTTTAATAGATCCATCTGGATTTAAATAATCAGAATTTGTCAAAGATTTTCCAACAGATTTACTGTCATTATACCCAATTGAAGAAAAAAGGTTGAAATTTTCACTCTTGAAATTGATGTTTGTTGCCAACCCATAATTTTGAGGAATACCTGCCGTAATGACAACAGTTCCATTTAAACCCTTAATTTTACCTCTTTTAAGTATGATATTGATGATTCCTGCACCTCCTTCAGCATCGTACCTTGCTGACGGATTTGTAATGACTTCTACTTTATCCAATGCATCTGCGGGTATTGTTTTTAAAGCATTGGCAATATTGATGCTATTGGATGGTTTTCCATCTATTAAAATCTTAACGTTTTCGTTTCCACGAAGGCTTACATTTCCATCAGAATCTACGGTTACTGAAGGTACATTGACTAAAACATCGCTGGCATTTCCGCCTTTCACCATCATGTCCTGACCAACATTGAATATTTTTTTGTCTAATCTCATTTCTACCGTTGACTTTTCAGCCCGAACAACTACTTCGTTTAATTGCGAGGTGTCTTCATCTAAATTTATTTGGCCTAAATTAGTATTTTCTTGAAGATTTTGCTGTTTAATTATTGTTGGTTTAAAAGAGATAAATTCTATTGTGATATCATATATTGCTGCACTTACAATAATATCAAACTCACCTTTTTCATTTGTAATTCCTCCTGTAATCATTTTTGGATTCTTCGGGTTTACGAAAGTTATGGTAGCGTATTCAAGTGGTTGATTGCTCACTTTTTCTAACACTTTTCCAGTAATTTTTATTTTTTTTCCAGGTATTCTTGTTTGGGAAAAATTTAAAAATGAAGTGCACAAAAAAAGAAATGTAAGAGCAAATTTTATTTTTTTCATTTAGTTAAGATTTTTTTATTTATTGTAAGACCATTCAAGTGCAATTTGGTTTAAGGCTTAAATAGTAAGGATTGATGGAATTACGAAACCGTTAAAGAATCATAGCCATTTTTTCAATTGGCCTTGCAATTACTGCTTTTTCTCCGTTTATGACGATAGGCCTTTCAATAAGAATCGGATACGCAATCATTGCTTGAATGATTTCTCTATCAGACAATATTTTGCTTTTGAAATTTTCTGTCCATGTTTTTTCTTTTTGGCGTATTAATTCAATGGGTTTAATTCCTAGTTTTTTTAAAATTGCTTCCAATTCCGGAAAAGAAGGAATAGCTTCGAGGTACTTTACAACTTCATATTCTTTTCCCGTTTTTTCAAGAAAAGCCAGACATTCCCTTGATTTTGTACAACGCGAATTATGATAAATTTGAAGCATAAACTGTAATTTAAATTTTTTACAAAGTAAGGGATAAAAACGGAAAAATAGGTTATATTCGAATCAACAAATGGCTTTAAAAAAGCAAGCCAATTAAATTCTAAACTATGTTTATAAATCAGGCCTATAAAGGGGATAATAATTGGTTGCGGGTATTGACAACTACCTTGCTCACAACTGGAATATTTATTGCCAATTTTATTATGTTCTTCCTTATGTCAAAGGAGCAAATGGATGAAGCTTATAAAAAAATGGGTGATATAAATGGAATTAAATCATTGATAATTAATTTATCACCTTTTATTTTTTTGCTGGCATTATTGTTTTTCTTGGTTCGGTTTTTACACAAAAGAAGCATTCTTTCTCTTACTACTTCAAGAAATAAAGTAGATTATAAAAGGATCTTTTTTTCTTTTGGGTTGATTGTCTGCTTTACCATTTTAGGCTTTGCCGTTTCCTATTCTTTTGATAATTCTCAGATAATTTGGAATTTTAACCCACTGCGATTTACAATATTATTTATAATTAGCTTCGCGATGTTTCCTTTTCAAATAGGTTTTGAAGAATATCTATTCAGAGGTTTTTTGATGCAGCAAATTGGCATTGCTGTCAAGAATAGATGGTTTCCATTGCTTTTTACTTCAGTGGTATTTGGATTATTCCACAGTGCCAATCCTGAAGTTTACAAAATGGGTTTTGGGGTTATGGCTTTTTACATAGGAACTGGTTTTTTGTTGGGCATTATGACATTGATGGATGAAAGTCTCGAACTAGCATTGGGTTTCCATTTGGGAAACAATTTGATGGCGGCATTATTAATTACTTCTAATTTTTCTGCGATACAAACAGATGCAATTTTTAAATATTCTGGAATTGAAAATTCGAATGATATATTAAATGAAATGATAGTTTCGATTCTAATTGTCTATCCGATTATCTTATTTATATTTGCAAAAAAATATAATTGGACTAATTGGTCAAGAAAACTTTCTGGTAAAATTGATACATTAGACACTACAACTAATTTAAATGTAAACACTATATAATGAGTAATTTAACCTACAAGAACATACACAATCGTTTTAAGTTGAATGGCTATCACATTAACCTTGAAGAAATGTTTTATGTGGCTTATTGTTTTGTTAAAGAAGGGGAACCTTTTGAAAAACATATAGGTAATTTTTTGTTAGATTGGTTTGATGAAAAATCCTATATAGAGCTACCCACTTCAGGATCTACGGGAACGCCTAAGATTATTAAAATTGAAAAACAGGCGATGCTGGACTCTGCTTTGGCAACAGGGGACTTTTTTGGTTTGCAACCCGGAAATACGATGCTTCATTGCTTACCAACGAATTATGTGGCTGGTAAAATGATGTTTGTTCGTTCTTTTATTTTAGGATTGGATATGAAATTTGTAGAACCAAACTCAAATCCGTTAAAAAATATTGATGAAAATTTTGATTTTTGTGCTATGATTCCTCTTCAAGCAAAAAATTCATTAAAAAAACTAAGAGAAAAAAAGATTAAGAAATTAATTATTGGTGGTGTAAAAGTGCACAAAGCACTAGAGCAAGAATTAGTAAAAATACCGATTGAGATTTATGAAACTTATGGAATGACTGAGACCATTACCCACATTGCCGCAAAGAGGATAGGTGAGGAGGTATTCACTGTTTTGCCTAATGTAAAAGTTTCTGTAGATGAGAGAGAATGTTTAATCATTAAAGCCAAAAGGATTAGTAGTAAGGAAATTGTTACTAATGATATTGTGGAGTTAATTTCGGACACACAATTTAAGTGGGAGGGAAGATATGACAATGTAATAAATAGTGGCGGAATTAAATTGATGCCAGAGCAAATAGAAGAAAAATTATCTACATTAATTCCTAGAAGGTATTTTGTGTCTGGGGTAGCTGATGATAATTTAGGTGAAAAAGTTGTTCTTTATGTTGAAGGTGAGCCTTTTGAAATAGATGAAACTGTTTTTAGTGTTTTGAAAAAACATGAAAAACCTAAAGAAATTGTATTTATCCCAAATTTTAAACAAACTGCTACGGGTAAAATAATGAGAAAAGACAGTTTGAGAGGAATTCAATAATTTATATTTTCAAGTGCCATACGTATAAATCTACTGAATAATAAGTATGCGCATTGGTCCATTTATTCAAACTTTTTATGTTGTTCATATTGCATTAAGTTTAAAATGGGATGTAATAAGGCGCTAATATTTAGTGTATTAAATCTAAAAGAAGCATTTAAAGAGGTGAGGATTGAAAACTAAACCTGAATAACTCCCAAATTAAATTTCTTTTCGATTGGAGAATGATTGGCCGCTTCAATTCCCATCGAGACCCAAGTTCGAGTTTCCAAAGGATCAATAATGGCATCTGTCCAAAGCCGGGAAGCGGCGTAATAAGGAGAAGTTTGCTCGTCATAACGTGCCTTTATTTTGTCAAAAAGTGCCGCCTCCTTGGTTTCATCTACAATCTCCCCTTTTGCTTTCAGTGCTGAAGCTTCGATTTGTGCCAATACTTTTGCGGCCTGTGTTCCGCCCATAACTGCGAGTTCTGCACTTGGCCATGCCACAATTAATCTTGGGTCGTATGCTTTTCCGCACATGGCATAATTACCTGCGCCATAAGAATTGCCGATGATTATGGTGAATTTTGGCACTACCGAATTTGAAACGGCATTTACCATTTTGGCACCATCTTTTATGATTCCTCCCTGTTCTGATTTGGAACCCACCATAAATCCAGTAACATCCTGTAAGAAAACCAATGGAATTTTTTTCTGATTACAATTGGCAATAAAACGGGTAGCTTTATCGGCGGAATCGGAATAAATAACACCGCCAAATTGCATTTCTCCTGTTTTGGTCTTTACTACTTTGCGTTGGTTGGCAACAATTCCCACAGCCCAACCGTCAATTCGGGCATAACCGGTTATAATGGTTTGTCCATAGCCATTTTTATAGGCTTCAAACTCTGAATTATCCACCAAGCGATTGATGATTTCCATCATGTCATATTGCTCATTTCGAGCTTTTGGCAAAATACCGTAAATGTCATTTTCATCTAAAGAGGGTTTCGCCGCTTTAATTCGGCTGAAACCAGCTTTGTCATAATCGCCAATTTTGTTAAAAATATTTTTAATTTTGTCTAAAGCATCTTTGTCATCTTTAGCTTTGTAATCTGTAACCCCTGAAATTTCACAATGTGTTGTTGCTCCGCCCAGCGTTTCATTGTCTATATTTTCTCCAATAGCAGCTTTAACCAAATAGCTTCCCGCCAAGAAAATACTTCCTGTTTTATCCACTATCAAAGCCTCATCGCTCATAATTGGAAGATAGGCACCTCCGGCAACACAACTTCCCATAACGGCAGAAATCTGGGTAATTCCCATACTGCTCATTAAAGCATTATTTCTGAAGATACGTCCAAAGTGTTCCTTATCAGGAAAAATTTCGTCTTGCAGTGGCAAAAATACGCCAGCACTATCGACCAAATAAACAATAGGAAGTCTATTTTCCATTGCGATTTCTTGTGCACGTAGGTTTTTCTTTGCCGTGATTGGGAACCAAGCACCTGCTTTTACAGTGGCATCATTGGCTACAACAATGCACTGCCGTCCTTTGATATACCCAATTTTAACCACAACACCACCCGAAGGACAACCTCCATAGGTTGCATACATTCCTTCTCCAACAAAACCGCCAATTTCAATCCGTTTTCCTTTGTCAAGCAAATAATCAATGCGTTCCCGAGCCGTCATTTTGCCTTCGGAATGCAATTTTTGGATGCGTTTTTCACCTCCGCCTAGTTTTACTTTGGCAAATTTTTGACGCAAATCTGAAAGAAGGAGTTTATTGTGGTCTTCGTTTTTATTGAAGTTCAAATCCATATTAAAATTGTATTTATCTAAAAGTAGGGAGGGCTAAATTACAAAACCATTGTAACAAAACACAACATAATGGGGATAATTATTTTTTGGATTCATTAACTAATCTCTTCAATATGGCCCATTGTTTTAGGGCATCGCGAGCTTCGATTGCAGGGTAACCTAACATCGTTTTTCCGCCTGGAATATCTTTAGTCACGCCAGAACCTCCACCAATAATTGCTCCATCACCTATGGTCACGTGATCAGTAATGGAAGCACTTCCGCCAATGAGGACACCGTTTCCAAGTGTCACTGAACCAGCCAAACCGCTTTGTCCTGCCATAATGCAGAATCTTCCCAGTTTGCTGTTGTGTCCAATTTGGATTAAATTATCAATTTTGCAACCGTCACCTAAAACGGTCGAACTGAATTTTCCTCTATCGACGCAAGTATTAGCGCCAATTTCAACATTATTTCCAAGAATAACATTTCCAATTTGAGGAATTTTGACCAAGCCTCTCTGTGGGTCAGGACGGAATCCAAAACCATCGGCACCAATTGTGGCGTTAGGATGAATAATGCAATCGCTGCCCATATGACAGCGTTCCCGAACAACTGCGCCGGACCAAATCACCGTGTTTTTTCCAATGGTACATTCGTCAAGAATCGTAACATTTGGATAAATAGTAACGTTTTCTCCAAGTTGAACTTTTGGACCAATGTAACTTCCGGCACCAATTCGGGTTCCGTTTCCTATGATAGCAGTTTTATCAATAATAGCGGTTGGGTGAATGTCGATATTGAATAAAGGAGTGGGTGGAGCGAAAAGTTCTAGCACTTGCGACATGGCCAAATCGGCATTTTGTACTTTGATAAATGCTTTTTTTTCGCCGGGTTCGATCGAAATATCTTCGTTAACAACTGCGGCACATGCTTTGGATGTTTCCCAAAATTTCTCGTATTTTTTGTTTCCAATAAAAGAGATATCGGAAGCACCGGCAAGTTCTAATTGTTCTGGAGCGGTTATTTTTATTGAAGTACTACCAATAATAGTACCTTTTAAAACGTCATTTATTTCTTGGATGGAGAATGATTTCATTATTTAGAGATTATGTTAAATTCTTGGTATAATTGTCAAATTAAGCAATTTTACGTTGGATTTCCTAATGGATTATTTTTTATGATATTAAATAAATCAGTATTAAATAGTTAAATTCATTTTTCAATAAGTTACTTGTTGGAGAGAAGATTCTAAAGCACACCCAAAAAGTTAAATAAAAACCTTCAGGTTTGGAATAATACTGTTTTTAGTTTCCATTTGGAAACGTTAAATTTAACTCAAAATATTTTTTTATCGTGCCTATTTATCGTAATATTGCAATATAAATATATTTCTATGGGAGCAACGAAAACAGATTTTTTTACGGAACAACAAAATGAGTTGGCAGTTTTAGCCAAAGCATTAGGACACCCCGCACGGATAGCTATTATTGAGTATTTACTAAAAGTGAATAATTGTATTTGTGGTGATATCGTCAACGAGTTGCCATTGGCGCAACCCACGGTTTCACAACACTTGAAAGAATTGAAGAATGCAGGCTTGATTAAAGGCAACTTTGAAGGAACTTCGATTTGCTACTGCATCAACGAAACAGGTTTCGAAAAGATAAAAGGTTTTTTTCAAGACATTGCAAAATATTTAGAGAATAAGAAAAACTTATGTTGTTAAATTTTTAAATATAAATATTATGAAACTTTCTCAAGTAAAAAAAAATTTAAAAACTGTCGAATCGGTATACTTCAACTTGCCTGACGGAACAAAGGTTCCGGAACATTTTCACGTTACCGAAGTGGGTTTAATCACCAAAAAATTTATCGATTGTGGCGGAACAGTTCGCAAAGAATCCGTAGTCAATTTCCAATTGTGGAATGCCAATGATTTAGATCACCGTTTGAAACCTCAAAAACTAAACAGTATCATCGAATTGTCTGAAAAAGTATTGGGAATAGAAGATTTCGAAATTGAGGTGGAATACCAAACGGCTACAATTGGTAAATACGATTTAGATTTCAATGGAAAAGACTTTGTTTTGTTGAACAAAAAAACCGCTTGTTTAGCCCAAGATCAATGTGGGATTCCAGTCGAAAAACAAAAAGTGAAATTATCGGAATTAAACAACCACCAAAACTGCTGTTCTCCGGGAGGAAGCTGTTGTTAATTTATCCATTTTAAAATTTTAAATAAAAATGATCAAAACAAAAACAAGCCTATTTCTAGAAATTGAAAATGTAATTTCTACTTTAAACTTCGAAAGTATTTCAGTAGAACGTATAGCCATTCTCCAACCGCTGATTGATTTTATTCAAACCAAAGTAAACAATCAACAAGAGGTAAGACTGAACTTAATTTGCACACATAATTCCAGAAGGAGCCATTTGTCCCAAGTTTGGGCACAAACTGCGGCTGCACATTATAATATTAAAAATGTATTCTCTTATTCTGGTGGCACAGAAGCTACTGCTATGTTTGCTATGGCTGTCAAAACTTTGGCAAAACAAGGGTTTCAAATTAGAACTATTGCCGAAGGAAATAACCCAATCTACGCCATTAAATACAGTCAAAACGAACATCCCGTCATTGGTTTTTCTAAAACCTTTGACGATGTATTTAACCCGAAAAGTGATTTTGCCGCAATTATGACCTGTTCCTCTGCCGATCAGGGTTGTCCATTTATTGCTGGTGCTGAAAAACGATTTCCGATTACTTTTGAAGACCCAAAAGCATTTGACAACACACCACAACAAGCCCAAAAATATGAAGAAAGAAGCGTGCAAATTGCAACCGAAATCTTTTATGTTTTTTCACAAATAAAAAAATAGAGATGTCAGCAACGAATTGCGCCCCAGTAGTAGAACGGAAAAAATTATGTTTCCTTGATCGATTTTTGACACTTTGGATATTTTTGGCTATGGTTTTCGGTGTGGCAGTCGGGTATTTTATACCTTCAAGCAGCGGGCTTATTAATTCCTTTTCCAGTGGAACAACGAATATTCCTTTGGCAATCGGATTAATCTTGATGATGTATCCACCCTTGGCAAAAGTAAAATACGAACAAATGGGGGAGGTCTTCAAAAACACAAAAGTGTTGGGAGCTTCCTTGTTTCTCAACTGGATTGTGGGACCCATATTAATGTTTGCTTTGGCATTAATGTTTTTAAAGGGTTATCCCGAATATATGATTGGTGTAATCCTGATTGGTTTGGCACGTTGTATTGCAATGGTCGTCGTTTGGAATGATTTAGCCGACGGAAACCGGGAATATGCAGCGGGTTTAATCGCATTGAACAGTATTTTTCAGGTATTGCTTTACAGTGTTTATGCTTATGTTTTCATTACTATTTTGCCTCCTTATTTTGGCTATACTGGTTTTGAAGTCAACATCAGCATTGGACAAATAGCAGAAAGTGTGGGGATTTATCTAGGAATCCCCTTTGCACTTGGAATAATCAGCCGTTATGCACTTATTGCTCTTAAAGGCGCCCAATGGTTTGAAACCAAATACGTTCCGTTTATTTCTCCAATAACATTACTGTCGTTGTTGTTTACCATTATTTTAATGTTTAGCCTGAAAGGCGAATTGATTATACAAATACCAATGGATGTGTTGCGTATTGCGATTCCGCTAGTGATTTATTTTGTAATTATGTTCGTTACTAGTTTCTTCATCGGCAAATATTTTGGTGCCAATTATTCTAAATCGACAGCCATCGCATTTACGGCGACAGGTAATAATTTCGAATTGGCCATTGCTGTGGCTATAGGTGTTTTCGGCATCAATAGTGGGCAAGCTTTTGCAGGTGTCATTGGCCCGTTGGTCGAAGTGCCGGCATTAATTGCCTTAGTAAATGTGGCTTTTTGGTTCAGAAAGAAATATTACACTAAATAACAAACCCGACATTTTTTTAAAACTTGCCGGGTTTTATTTTATTTCTAAACACTGAACACTGCCAACTATTCTTCTTCTCGTTGTCCCATCATCATCAAATAGGCTTTCAGAAAACCGTCGATTTCACCATTCATTACGCCATCAACATTACTGGTTTCATATCCGGTGCGAACATCTTTGACCAATTTATAAGGTTGCATCACGTAATTTCGGATTTGCGAACCCCATTCAATTTTCATTTTCCCAGCTTCTATATCGGAGCGTTGTTCCTGTTGTTTTTTCAATTCAATTTCATACAATTGAGACTTCAGCATTTGCATCGCCCGGTTTCTGTTATCGTGTTGCGAACGCGTTTCTGAACATTGAATTTGGATTCCTGATGGCTTATGGTTCAACTGCACTTTAGTTTCCACTTTATTCACGTTTTGACCACCAGCACCACTGGATCTGGCAGTCGTGATTTCAATATCGGCAGGATTGATTTCGATTTCTATGGTATCGTCAACCAATGGATATACATAAACCGATGCAAAAGAGGTGTGTCGCTTGGCATTGCTATCAAAAGGGGAAATGCGAACCAATCGGTGTACGCCGTTTTCACCTTTTAAATAGCCAAAAGCAAAATCGCCTTCAATCTCGAGCGTCACGGTTTTTATGCCAGCCACATCGCCTTCCTGATAATTGAGTTCGCGTATTTTGTATCCTGATTTTTCGGCCCACATCATATACATTCGCATCAACATCGAAGCCCAATCGCAACTTTCCGTTCCTCCGGCACCGGCCGTAATTTGCAATACGGCACTCAAACTGTCGCCTTCATCAGACAACATATTTTTGAATTCGATGGCTTCAATATGGTTTTTGGTAGCGGCGTATTGCTCGTCTAATTCTTCTACGGTTAGTTCCCCTTCTTTGAAAAATTCGTAAGCGAGTTGCAACTCATCAGCCATTTCGACTGATTTGTTGTAGTCTTCAATCCATTTTTTCTTGGAACGAAGATTTTTTACGTAGATTTCAGCTTCCTTTGGATTGTTCCAAAAATCGGGAGCCAAGGTTTTTTCTTCTTCGTTGGTAATTTCGATTAGTTTGGCATCAACGTCAAAGATACCTCCTCAACGCACCAAGGCGCTCTACAATACCTTTTATTTGTTCGGTAGTTGTCATAAATTATATTTAATTTTGTGGCACAAAAATACTATTTCATTTTTAAATTATGGAAATAAATTTAGTCAGTGATACTGTAACGAAACCTACGCAAGAAATGTTACGTTTTATGTTTCAAGCCGAAGTGGGGGACGATGTTTATAAACAAGATCCAACAGTAATTGAATTGGAAGCTAAAGTTGCTGAAATGTTCGGGATGGAAGCGGCACTTTTTTTTCCTTCGGGTACGATGGCTAACCAAACGGCCATTAAATTACATACTCAACCAGGTGAGCAATTAATCGCCGATAAGTATGCTCATGTTTATAATTATGAAGGTGGCGGTGTTTCCTTTAATAGTGGGGTTTCATGCTGCTTATTGAACGGAAATCGCGGAATGATTACTGCGGAACAAGTTGCTGGCTCCATCAATGATCCGGAATTTTATCACAGTCCGCTTACAAGTTTGGTTTGTGTTGAAAATACGACCAACAAAGGAGGTGGTGCTTGTTATGACTTTGAAGAATTCAATAAAATAAGACAAGTTTGCGACACCCATAACCTGAAATTTCACTTGGATGGCGCACGAATTTGGAATGCTTTGGTTGCCACCAAAGACAATCCAAAAGACTACGGAAAAGTGTTTCACACCATTTCTGTTTGCTTATCCAAAGGTTTGGGGGCGCCAATTGGTTCCCTTCTTTTATCGGATAAAGCAACTATTCACAGCGCTTTGAGGATCCGTAAAATTCTTGGTGGCGGAATGCGTCAAGTTGGTTATTTAGCTGCGGCAGGAATTTATGCAATGGATAACCACATCGAAAGATTGGCAGACGACCACAGACGCGCCAAGGAATTGGGAGCTGTTTTGGAAAAACTGAATTGGGTAGCTAAAGTGGAACCGATAGAGACTAACATCTTGATTTTCTCAGTTCAACCTCATATAAGCGAAGCTATTTTAATGGAAAAATTAAGACAAAAAGGAATTTTTATAAGTTCAATGGGACACGGAAAATTGCGAATCGTTACACATATGGATTACCGCGAAGTGATGCACACTTATGTATTGGAAACTTTGGAAAAATTGGTTTTTAATTAATTTCTTTAATGAAATCCCCTCCCCTTATTGGGGAAATTTGCAGTTTTGAAGCGATGATTATTTACTTAACTATTAGAAAAACAATGAGTTAAAAAATATTTATTTATCATTAAGCCCAATCCCAAAAGCGAACATTGCAGCTACTAATGCAAGATGAATGATTAAAACTGCTTTCTGCCATTTTGGTCTTTCATTCCATTTTTGTTCAGTATTGAAAGGGTCAAATGCCAATGCAATTCCTAATGAAGCAACAGCTTGCATATAATCTTTAGAAAAAAAAGCTTGGTACGATCCTAAAAGCATAAATCCGATGTAAAGAAATTTGTTAAAAGGTGTTTTCATAGTTAAGTAAATTAATTTATCAAAAATAATTATTGGGTCTTTATTTTGCAAAATAATAAACACAAAAAAAACCGACACTTTCGTATCGGGTTTTCATTTGCTCCCCTTAAAGACGAAAGCTGCAACTTTAATTCGATGATTGAGTATGTTACTATCAAGAAATTGAAGGGTTAAACTTGTTGAAAAGTTTACAAAAAGTGATATTGCAAAAGGAAAAGTTGTTTGTTTCAGTAGAACAAACCTATAAAAATGATAAATTTGAATTTTACTAAATAAACAACGATGAAGGTAAGATTCATATTATTTATCGAAATTTCGATATTCTTAAACCAACGCTAAATGGAACAACAATCAGAAAATAACAAGTTAATAATTAGAGAGTTTTTAGAAACAGTAAGAAGTGGTAAAACCCCGGAAGATGCAAAAAAATATATGGCTGATTCTGTTTTAGCACATCAATTAAATGTAGAAAACGAAATAACTGTAAAAAGAACGCCGGAGAACTATACTTCTCATATAAATGAGTTTTTGAAAATGTATGGCCAATTTAGTTTTGAGATTACAGAAATACTTGCAGATGGAGATAAAGTCTACGCTAGATGGATTCAAAAAGGAAAACATATTTCTGATATTGATGGATACTTACCTACAGGAAAGCCAATCAATGAAATTACAAGTTCTGTTTATAGAATTCAAAACAATAAAATTGTTGAATATTGGATTCAAATTGACAGATTCGGATTTGAGAAACAACTTCAGGACAATAAACAATGAAACTAAAAGATGCAACTACCCTAAATCACTGATATTAACATAGAAAAAATCATCATTTCTGATGGCTTGTCCAGTTTGGATCCCACTATTTGAGTAGGTTATAAATACTATGCCATAAATGAAATAGATGATAAACATCAAAAAATAATGGCTTCGTTTTTGATCCTGCTTAATTTCTCTATTTTTGTCTAATAATCTTTATCGATTATACTAGGATAGTCACATTTTAAATAACAACCCAATATTTGACTGATTCTATTTTTTATAGGCTATTTATTGATACACCCTAACATAATCTACTTCCATAGCTCCCTGAGTAAAACTAGAGCTGATGTTTGACTGAATGGCAAGATTTAATAAAAGATACTGTTCTGCATCGAAAGGCCAGGTACTCGCATTTTTTACACTTGGGTTATAAGTATAGTGAATTACTCCATCTACAGCAAACTCCATTTTTTCGGCTGTCCAAACCAAAGTATAGATGTGATATGCACTTGAAGCGGTTGAAATAGTTTGCCCACCTAAATTGACTGTTGATGAATAGCTTGAGGGTGTATGCATCGCGCTTTGAACATAATTTTGATTAGTTCCCCAATGTTCCATAATATCAACTTCACCGCAAGCAGGCCAATTAGCTGTTCCATAAGTTCCAGACCAAAAACCACCTGGTTCAATAATATTTTTCCCTAACATCCAAATAGCCGGCCAAGTTCCAACTCCAGCAGGTAGTTTGGCACGAACTTCTACTTTACCATATTTAAAGGCAAATTTAGAGTTCAATCTAGCAGATGTGTATTGTTTTGTTACACCTTGATCGGTGAAAGATTCTTTCTTGGCTACTATATTTAAAGCGCCATTATTTTGATAGGTGTTGGTTACAAGGTTCGTGTAGTGTTGTACCTCGCCATTGTACCAACTACCTCCATCAGGAAGTTGTGTTTGATGATGCCAATTTGTGCTGTTTACTGCCCCACTTCCATTAAATTCATCAGACCAAACTAAATTAGTATATCCTGTTGTAGCGCATGAATTCCAGATATATACTCCATTACATTTACTAATAATTTGTCCGTTAGTTCCAATTGGAACATTGATCCATTGGCATGTACTTCCTGTGAAAAACTCAACCACCAAATAATGAGTTCCCGCTGCCCAATTGATAGAAGAAAAAGTTCCGGTTGTAGCCTTTCCTTTACCTATGGTTAAACTTACGTTCCCTGAAGAATTGCTATATGGGTTTTGAAGTTCACTATAAACGGTAGTTCCTGTGGATGAACTTAATTTTATGGTAAACCGTAAACTAATGTATTGGTTTGGCACTATTTGATTGCTACTGTTTCTGATGGTTGATTCGTAACTGAATCCTTGAGAGTTTTGCGCAGACAGTATGATGAATTGCAAAAGGAATAGAAAGGAGATTAATTTTTTCATTGTTATTTGGGTTAAATTTTTGTAAATATAGACTTAAGCCCACACATCGCGACTTGATATCAACTAAAAAAAACCATACAAAAACCAATCAAAATGTCAAATAAGCATACTAATTATGGGTGTTAAGATTGGAAGTTGCATAAAATATTAAAACATAAGGAATAGAAATAATCCTATTTAAACATCTCGTCCATTCCAGGAATCATTGGCATATCTACTTTAGCTACAGCGTCTAATTCTGCTTGATTTACTTTTGCCGCTTTTTCGATGGCTTTGTTTAGCGTAACGATTAGGTAATCTTCTAATTGTTCTTTGTCTTGCAATAAGGATTCATCAATAGTGATGGATTTTAGCTTTCCGTTTGCAGTGAAAGTCACTTTTAATGTACCTTCATTACTTTGTTCGTCAATTAAAACAGAATCCAAGCGCTTTTTTGTTTCTTCTATTTTTCGTTGGGTTTCTTTCAATTTACCCATCATTCCCATTAAATCCATTTTTATAACTTTAAATTTTTGTGAGGCTAAATTACTATATTGCAAACTAATATTCAATATAATTTTTAATGAAAAATAGATTCATTCTAAGTTGTCTTTGTGTTATTTTTGTATTCCACTCAACAAATTTCAAAGCTCAAAATATGCCAGAAAAAATACAGCCCCCTATCGCCAAAATAATACCTAAAAAAATAGAGAAATTCGGCGATGTGAGAATTGATAATTACTTTTGGTTGAATGACAGTAAAAATCCAGAAGTGATAGATTATCTTACTAAAGAGAATGCGTATTACAAAAAAATGACTGCGCATACCAAAGTTTTTCAAAAGACATTATTTGAAGAAATGAAGGCCAGAATTAAGGAAGACGATGAATCTGTACCTTACTTTTACAACGGTTATTACTACATCACTCGTTTTGAAACAGGGAAAGATTATCCAATTTACTCCAGAAAAAAAGAAAGTCTTTCGGCCAAAGAGGAAATCATGTTTGATTGCAATAAATTGTCAAAAGGACATGCGTATTTCCAATTGGGAGGTCTTAGCATTAGCCCTGACAATACCTTTGCCACTTTTGCTGTTGATACCATAGGAAGAAGAATTTATTCCATTAAAGTAAAAAACTTAAAAACGAATGAAATTCTTGATGATAAAATCGAAAATACCTCTGGCGACAGCACATGGGCAAATGACAATAAAACCATTTTTTATACACATCAAGACAAAGTGACTTTGCGTTCAGACAAAGTTTTTAAACATAAATTGGGTGCTAATTCTGCTGATGATGTTTTAGTATTCGAAGAAAAAGACGACACTTTTAATGTGGATGTCAGTAAAGAAAAATCAAAGAAATACATTGTTATCAGTTCTTCAAGCACTTTGACAACGGAATACAGAACCCTTTTAGCCGACAATCCAGACGGTAAATTCACCGTTTTTCAAAAAAGAGTTAGGGGTTTAGAATATGATATTTCGCATTTTGGCGATAGTTTTTACATTGTGACCAACAAAGATAAAGCGACCAATTTTAAGTTGATGAAAACACCTGAAAATGCCACTTCAAAAGAAAATTGGAGAGACCTGATTCCGCATAGAGAAGATGTTTTGCTGGAAGATATCGAAATTTTTAAAAACTTTCTAGTGGTGGAAGAGCGTTCTGATGGACTCAATAAAATTCGAATTATGCCTTGGATCGGTAAAGGGGAATACTATTTGCCATTTGAAAGTGAGACCTACACGGCATATACCACAACCAATGTGGATTTTGATACCGATATTTTACGTTATTCTTATCAATCAATGACGACGCCTTCGTCCGTGATTGATTTCAATATGAAGTCCAAAACCAAAGAAATCAAAAAAGAACAACAAGTTCTAGGCGGAAAATTCGACAAAAATAATTACATTGAAGAACGCATTTGGGCAACCGCAAAAGACGGAACGAAGATTCCCATTTCGATGGTTTACAGACAAGGATTGAATAAAGACGGCAAAAATCCATTGTTATTATATGCCTATGGGTCTTATGGACACTCAATGGATGCCACGTTTTCATCAACTCGATTAACCCTGCTTGATAGGGGATTTATTTTTGCAATCGCACATATTCGTGGTGGAGAAGATTTAGGACGTCAATGGTATGAAGACGGCAAATTGTTGAAAAAGAAAAATACCTTTACCGATTTTATAGATTGTTCCAAATTTGTAATTGAACAAAAATACACTTCATCCGAGCATTTATATGCCGAAGGTGGTTCAGCAGGTGGATTATTGATGGGGGTAGTAGTCAATTTGGCACCCGAATTGTACCACGGGGTCATTGCTCAAGTTCCTTTTGTTGATGTAATAACGACCATGTTAGATGAAACGATACCATTAACCACCGGAGAATATGATGAATGGGGAAATCCAAATCTAAAAAAATATTATAATTATATGCTATCATATTCGCCTTATGATAATGTAAAAAAGCATAATTATCCTAACATGTACGTGTCGACAGGTTTGCATGATTCGCAGGTACAATACTGGGAACCCGCCAAATGGGTCGCCAAAATAAGAAGTATTAAAACTGATAACACTGTTTTGTTCTTAGACACCAATATGGAAGCAGGTCACGGAGGCGCTTCGGGAAGGTTTGAAGCGATTAAAGAATTAGCAAAAGAATACAGTTTTTTATTGGATTTAGAAAAAATTGAAAAGTAATTAGAAAATTTTTGTTAAATTTGCGCAGATTATAGGTTTGAATTAAAAAGAATCCTTGATTAACTATTTTTTTATGAAAGAAGAAATTAATGCTTATAATAATGTTTTAGAATTAATAGGTAATACTCCACTTATTAAACTAAATAAAGTTACCCAAGAGTTAGAAGGAAATTTTTACGCTAAAGTAGAGTCTTTTAATCCAGGGCATTCGACTAAAGATAGAATTGCTTTATTTATAATTGAAGAAGCCGAGAAAAGAGGAATTCTTTCTCCTGGTGATACCATCATAGAAACTACATCTGGAAATACTGGTTTTAGTCTGGCAATGGTAAGTATTATCAAAGGTTATAGCTGTATTTTAGCGGTAAGTTCAAAATCTTCCAAAGACAAAATCGACATGCTTCGCAGTTTAGGAGCAAAAGTATATGTTTGTCCAGCGCATGTTTCTGCTGACGATGAGCGCTCATATTATAATGTTGCCAAGCGTTTGCATGAGGAAACCAAAGGTTCTGTTTATATCAATCAATACTTCAATCAATTAAATATTGATGCACATTATAAATCAACCGGGCCGGAAATTTGGGAACAAACAAACGGTAAAATAACACATCTTATCGCTTGTAGCGGAACAGGAGGGACCATTTCCGGAACTGCAAAATACTTGAAAGAACAAAACCCCAATATTAGAATCTTGGGTGTAGATGCTTTTGGTTCCGTGTTGAAAAAATACCACGAAACTAAAGAGTTTGATAACAACGAAATTTATCCATACAGAATCGAAGGTTTAGGTAAAAATTTGATTCCATCTGCCACAGATTTCGATGTTATTGATCAGTTTATGAAAGTTACCGATGAAGAAAGTGCACACGCAACGAGAGAATTGGCAAAAAAAGAAGGCTTATTTGTAGGCTATACTTCTGGAGCAGTCCTTCAAGCCATAAAACAATATGCAGATGAGGGAGAATTTGATGAAAACAGTAATGTGATTGCCATTTTTCCTGACCACGGTTCCCGATACATGAGTAAAGTATTTAGTGATGACTGGATGAACGACCAAGGTTTCTTTGACAGTATTAATGAAGAAGAAGCTCAGAAAATCGAATTTATAAAATAGACTTCATAGATTTTTAGGAATTTAGATATTATATATAAAAAAACTCCAGAGTTATCTGGAGTTTTTTTATGGCTAGTATTTTTAAATCTATTCCAAATGGATCTTATTTCTAAAAAAACAAAAGGCTAAAATTATTCTTCCATCGTATGATACACATTCATCACGTCATCATCCTCTTCCAATTTTTCGATTAATTTCTCTACATCAGCCATTTCGGCTTCGGTCAATTTTTTGCTGATTTGTGGAATACGCTCAAAACCGGAAGAAAGGATTTCTATTTTTCTATTTTCCAATTCTTTTTGGATGGTTCCAAAACTGCCAAAAGGGGCATAGATTAAAATCCCATCTTCATCTTCAAAAACTTCTTCGGCACCAAAATCGATTAACTCCAATTCTAATTCTTCAGGGTCAATTCCATTGGCTAGTATTCTAAAATTACACGTATGGTCAAACATAAATTCTACCGAACCTTGCGTTCCCATCGTTCCATTGCATTTATTGAAATAGCTTCTGACGTTAGCCACAGTTCGGTTATTATTATCTGTAGCGGTTTCCACAAGAATTGCGATTCCGTGAGGTGCATAGCCTTCAAATAAAACTTCTTTATAGTTGGCAGTATCTTTATCAGTTGCTTTTTTTATGGCGCGTTCCACATTTTCTTTTGGCATATTCACTGCCTTCGAATTCTGTATAACCGCTCTTAATCTCGAGTTGGCTTCCGGATTAGGGCCACCTTCTTTTACGGCCATTACGATATCTTTTCCAATTCTGGTAAATGCCTTAGCCATTGCTGACCAACGTTTCATTTTTCTTCCTTTTCTAAATTCAAACGCTCTTCCCATTTCTAAATATATTTTGAACTGCAAAATTACAGTTATTAGTTATTTTTTCAAAAGTTTTTATTTCTTGTAAAACGGCAATTTTACCACTTTCGCAGGAACATCATTTTTTCGGATTCTGATGAAGATTTCGCTGCCAATCATACTGTTTTCGGTAGTTATATAACCCAGTCCAATTCCAACATTCATAGATGGTGACATAGTTCCCGAAGTCACGATTCCAATGTGATTTCCCGAAGCATCCACAATTTCGTAATCGTGCCTTGGCACAGCACGTTCCTTCATTTCGAAAGCTACCAATTTTTTAGAAACTCCAACTTCTTTTTGCTTTTTTAAGTTCTCGGAATTGGTGAATTCTTTTGTGAATTTCGTAATCCAACCCAAACCGGCCTCAATTGGCGAAGTGGTATCGTTGATGTCGTTTCCGTACAAACAGAATCCCATTTCCAGACGCAAAGTATCCCGAGCGGCAAGACCAATGGGTTTGATTCCGAAGGGTGTACCCGCTTCAAAAACTTTGATCCAAATATGTTCCACTTCCGCATTTTTGCAATAAATCTCGAAACCTCCAGAACCGGTATAGCCTGTTGCTGAAATGATTACATTATCGATTCCTGCAAAATCACCCACTTCAAAATGGTAATAGTGAATCGCGGCCAAATTTATTGAAGTCAAAGATTGCATGGCTTCAACCGCTTTTGGACCTTGAATGGCCAATAACGAATACTCATTCGAAAGGTTTTTCATTTCTACACCCAAATGATTGTGCGATGCAATCCAATCCCAATCCTTATCAATATTAGAAGCATTTACAACTAATAAATACTGCTCGGCTTTCATTTTATAAACTAATAAATCGTCCACAATTCCACCCTCATTATTGGGTAAACAAGAATATTGCGCTCTCCCGATGGCCAAAGTTGAAGCATCATTCGAAGTCACTTTCTGAATCAAAGCCAAAGCATTGGGGCCCGTCAACAAAAATTCGCCCATGTGCGACACGTCAAAAACGCCCACGCCGTTGCGAACTACTTCATGTTCCGCATTCACGCCTTCGTATAAAATAGGCATATTGTATCCGGCAAACGGCAGCATTTTTGCTCCCAAACTCTCGTGTATGTGCGTAAGCGCAGTATTTTTCATTGTGGATTTCATGTAAAAATTGTGGGTCAAATTTATCGATTTTATTTCGAGTGACAAAGGGATTTAGGGAGCTATTTACTTTGCCAATTCGCTTCGCTCGTATTTCTTGTTACAATTTTTCTAAACCTAAAAAGATTTGTAAAAAAAAAAATATTTTCACTGATATCCGAGCTATGAATTAGTTGAAGGAGAACTAATGAATTTGGATTTAATTCCGTAATTTTAAGCAAACAAATCCAATGAAATCGCCAATTCAAATCGAACGCACTGCAATCCTCAAACGCTACAAACCCATTGACGAACACACCCATAAAGGGATTCAGGGTCATGCGTTGTTAATTGGCGGTAGTTATGGCAAATTAGGGGCGATGGTGTTGTCTTCTAAAGCCTGTTTGAAAACCGGTTGCGGTTTGGTCACAGTTTTTATTCCGCGATGTGGTTATGAAATCCTGCAAACTGCTAATTCTGAAGTGATGGTTTTGACTGATGTTCAAGAAAAACACATTTCTAAAATAGACTTCGATTTTATTCCGCAAGCTATCGGAATTGGTCCCGGAATGGGGCAGGAGTTGGAAACTCAAAAGGCTTTATTTGAATTTTTAAAAACCAATTTGTTGCCCTTGGTCATTGATGCTGATGCACTGAATATACTTGCTGAAAATTCGGAATGGATTTTTCTTTTGCCAGCGAAAACCATTCTCACGCCACACCTCAAAGAGCTAGAGCGACTCATTGGAAAATGGGAATCAGATTCCGAAAAAATGGAAAAAACAATCGCTTTTTCTAAAAAAGACCATTTGATTATTGTAATGAAAGGGGCGCCAACATTCATAATTGATGGCGAAACAGTATACGAAAATATGACTGGAAATCCCGCTTTGGCAACAGCCGGAACCGGTGATGTGCTGACGGGAATGATTACGAGTTTGTTGGCACAATCCTACGAACCCATTGATGCAGCAATACTGGGCGTTTATCTCCACGGATTGACTGCCGACATTGCTTTACCCGAAACGGGTTTTCAAGCCTTTATCGCTTCAGATGTTATTGCAAATATTGGAAAAGCGTTTTTGAGTTTGGAAGAGTAAAATTACTCCAAAAACGCTTTCAATTCCTCGTAAGTTTTTATTTTTACGCTGATTTTTTCTTTGTTCAAGACGCTTTCAATTTGTTGAGGAATAGGCAATTTGATGTTTAATGCCGGCTCCACAACGTCTAAAAATTTTATAGGATGGGCAGTTTCTAGAAAAATACCAATCGCGTTGACGTGTTTTTTTAATTCTTTCTTTAAACCTAAATAGCCTACTGCGCCATGAGGTTCAGCAATATATCCATCGGTTTTGTAGATGGATTGCATAGCGTCCAAAGTTTCGGAATCGGTATAAGAAAACGAAGAAAAATCTTTTTTGAATAGTTCCAAATCGTTGTTGTACATTTCCTGAATTCGAATAAAATTACTTGGATTTCCCACATCCATCGCATTTGAAATCGTGGCGATAGAAGGTTTTGGATCGTAAGTTCCTTTTTCCAAAAATCTAGGAACGGTATCATTTACGTTGGTCGAAGCCACGAAATGTTCGATAGGTAAACCTAATTTTTTGGCAATGATTCCGGCGCAAATATTTCCAAAATTTCCACTTGGGCAAGAAAAAACCAATGGTTTGTTTTGCGATTTCAGTTGTTTGTAAGCAAAGAAAAAGTAAAACATTTGAGGTAACCATCGCGCAATATTTATCGAATTGGCTGAAGTCAAATTATGGTGTGAAAGACTTTCGTCTAAAAACGCTTTTTTGACCATATCCTGACAGTCATCAAAAAAGCCGTCCACTTCAAGCGCTTTGATGTTTTGCCCTAAAGTCGTTAATTGCCTTTCCTGAATATCGCTCACTTTTCCCGAAGGATATAAAATGATGACTTCGACACCTTGAACTCCAAGAAAACCACTAGCAACAGCTCCTCCGGTATCGCCTGAGGTGGCCACAAGAACCGTGTTTTTATTTTCTTTTTTGTCTTTATTAAAATACGCCAAACAACGCGACATGAATCGCGCACCAACGTCTTTGAACGCCATTGTTGGTCCGTGATACAATTCTAATGCGTAAATATCATCTTCTACTTTTACCGTCGGGAAATCGAAACACAAGGTTTCGGCAATGATTTTTTTTAAAGTTTCTGCAGGAATTTCGTCGCCCACAAATTGCTTGATGGCTTCGAAAGCAATTACTGAATTGCTCAGGTTTTCGATGTTTTCGAAAAATGATTTAGGTAATGGTGTTATTGATTCTGGAAAATACAATCCTTTATCGGAGGCTAATCCTTGTATTACAGCTTCTTGGAAAGAAACTTTAGGTGCATTATGGTTTAAACTGTAGTATTTCATTTTTATGTTATTGCGAGGCACGAAGCAATCTCATTTTTATTTAATTATAGTAACTCCTTCAGGATTCACTTTTGAAACGTGAATTTCATATGGCAAATTAATTTCGTCATATACGGCGCTCATGGCTTTGGCTATTTTTTCGGCAGTTTCCTCTCCTTTGCTCAACGCAAAAATGGATGGACCAGAACCGGAGATTCCAGAACCCAAAGCTCCATTTTCATAGGCGGTATTCTTGATTAAATCAAAACCAGGAATTAACATGCTTCGAACCGGCTCGATGATTTCATCGTGTAGGGAACGACCAATCAATTCGTAATCATTGGTATATAATCCAGCGACCAATCCGCCCACATTTCCCCATTGAGTAATGGCATTTTTCAGGGAAACGGTTTGTTTCAATACCGAACGCGCATCCGAAGTTTTCAATTCAATTTGGGGATGAACCACGGTGGCATACAGTTCTGATGGGCTGTCAATTTTGACAATATCCAATGGATTGGAACATCTCACCAAAGTAAAGCCGCCCAAAAGGCAAGGAGCAACGTTGTCGGCGTGGGCATTGCCACTGGCTAATTTTTCGCCTTGCATGGCAAATTTCACCAATTCTTTTCGGGTAAAAGGTTGTCCCAGCAATTCGTTAATTCCAAAAACAGCTCCAGCTGAACTGGCAGCACTACTTCCGATTCCGCTTCCGGCCTTGATGTGTTTGTAGATTTCAATCTCGAAACCGAACTCAGTTTCCACTTCTTCTAACATGGCCAAAGCAGCAACACCAGCCACGTTGTTTTCGGTTTCCATAGGTAAATCTGCTCCTACAATTTTTGTGATGCTAACGCCTTTTTTATCAGATTTCCGTATAATCATTTCGTCACCCGCAGTAGTCAGGCAAAGTCCCAGTACATCAAATCCACAGGAAAGATTGGCAATTGTTGCAGGGCAAAATATTTTTATTTCATTCATAGTATTATTGTTGTCGGTTGTCGATTGATTTTAACCATCAACCAATAAGTATCAACTAAATTATATATTTCCAATTCGAATCACATCGGCAAAAATTCCTGAAGCCGTAACTGCAGCTCCAGCACCGGCACCTTTTATCAATAAAGGCTGGTCAACGTATCGGTCGGTGTAAAATTGCACAATATTATCTTTTCCCTCCAAATTATAAAAAGGACTTTCTTTAGGAATGAATTCCAATCCAACACTTGCTTTTCCATTTTCAAAAGTAGCAACATATTTCAAACGACAGTCTTTCGCTTTGGCTTCTTTCAACAAATTATCGAAATGAGAGGCATTCGAAAGCAATGATTTGAAAAAATCTTCATTGTTTGTTGTTTCCAAACACGTTGCGGGCATGAAGGATTTGTTGGCAATATCTTCGATGTCAAATTGGTAACCACTTTCGCGAATAAGGATTAAAATCTTTCTGGCTACATCAACTCCACTTAAATCAATTTTAGGATCAGGCTCTGTAAATCCTTGTACTCCAGCTTCTTTTACAACATCATGAAAAGAAGTATTCTCATCGAAATTATTAAAAATAAAGTTCAAACTACCTGACAAAACTGCTTGGATTTTATTGACTTTGTCGCCTGAAGCTATTAAATGTTTCAAGGTGTCAATTATAGGTAAACCGGCACCCACATTGGTTTCAAACAAGAATGGCGCATTGAATTTTCGTGATAATTGTTTTAGGCTACTGTAATTTTCATAGGCTGACGAACAAGCAATTTTGTTGCACGTAACCACAGCAATATTTTGTTGCAAGTATTGATTATAGGTTTGTGATACACTTTCATTTGCGGTAATATCCACAAAAATACTGTTGCGTAAATTGAGCGCTTTTACATTTGAAATAAAGGCTTCCTTGTTTGCCGATTCTCCATTTTCCAGTAAGGATTTCCATTCTTTAAGATGAATTCCCTCTTCGTCAAAATGCATTTTTCTGGAATTGGACACGGCCACAACTCTTACATTTATTTTTAGGTTTTCTTTTAGAAATTTCTTTTGTTGGTTGATTTGTTCGATGAATTTTTCACCCACATTTCCAACACCCATTACAAATAGATTCAACTGTTTTGTATTTTCTTCAAAAAAGTTTTCATGAAGTGTATTCAGTGCTTTTTTAACATCTCTTTCATTGATAACCGCCGAAATATTTCTTTCGGAAGCGCCTTGTGCAATTGCCCTGATATTGACATTGTTTTTACCTAAAGTACTGAACATTCTTCCGCTCAAACCCTGGTAATTTTTCATGTTTTCACCTACCAAAGCAATGATGCAAAGGTTTTTTTCAACAATGCAAGGATCTATTTTGTTTTGTGCAATTTCATTTGCGAATGCTTTGTTGATTGCATTTTCAGCATTTTCAGCATCAGCATTTAATATTCCGATACAAATAGAATGTTCTGATGAGGCTTGAGTAATAAAAATTACATTGACATTTTCGTGTGACAAAACTTCAAAAAGTCTTTTCGAAGAACCCGAAACACCAATCATTCCTGAGCCTTCAAGTGTAATCAAAGTAATATTGTCGATATGGCTAATTCCTTTAACAGGATTAGTGTTTGTGTTACTTTTGTTTGAAATGTATGTACCTACTGCATCTGGTTCGAAAGTGTTTTTGATCCAAATAGGAATGTTTTTTCTCAAAACGGGTTGGATTGTTGGCGGATACAATACTTTGGCACCAAAATGAGATAATTCCATTGCTTCCTGATACGAAATAGTGGCAATAGGCTGGGCTTGTTTTACAATTTTCGGATTGGCGGTATACATTCCGTTGACATCAGTCCAAATTTCCAATTCGGTTGCGTCAAGTGCCGCAGCAATAATTGCGGCAGAGTAATCAGAACCGCCGCGGCCAAGCGTAGTTCCGATTTCATCCTGTGTGGATGCTATAAAACCTGGCATCACAACTATTTGAGAATCAATAGACGCGAAATAATCGGCAATCAATTGATTTGTAATTTCAAAGTTTACGGCAGCTTTTCCAAAATTATTATTGGTTTTTATCAATTCGCGACTGTCTTTGTAGTTACAATTTTTATGTTTTTGCTTGAAGGCTTCGGCAATGATGTAAGAAGACAATAATTCGCCAAAACTCAAAATCGTATCGGAAGTTCTTGGCGATAATTCGCCAAGTAAAAAACAACCGTCCAATAAAGTTTCTAGGTGATTGATGATTCTTTTGATGTGACTTAGAGCGCTACTTTGCTCATTTACTGGAATTAATTCTTTGATAGCGTCTAAATGTTTTTTCTCGATTTCGGCAACGATTTCCTTAAAAATTTCGTCATTTGAAGCTGCTTTTTGCGAAGCAAGAACCAGTAAATCAGTGATTTTGGTGAAGGCGGAAACTACAACAATTATTTTATCTTGTTCTGCTTTTTTGATGACTATATCTAATACGAGTTTTATGTTTTGCGCATTGGCTACCGAAGTTCCGCCAAATTTTAATACTTTCATTTTGTTGTTTTTATTTGAAAAGGCACTATTTTTTATATATCCAAAATCTTTCTTTCTTTTGAAAAAATTATACTATTAGGATTATATGTGAAATTTTACCCCAAAGGGGTAGTGGTTGTTGTAGTAGTGGTAGATTCAACAGAAAAAACAACCCAAATTTGAGCTGTTATCGAAGAGTGATGTATATTGCAGTTGTTTACCATAATTATTTTTCAAAAGTACATTTTTTTATAAAAAAACAAAACCTTTTATTCTGTTTTTACGAATATTTTACGAAATATAGTCTTAAAAAAAGAATATTAATTGTTTTACTGAAAAAATATTGGTTTTTAATATTTATTTATAGGATTTAATGATTCATAAAAGTATTGAGGTACTTTATTTTGACGCTAATTAACCTTGAAGTATTATAAGAAAGTCGGCTCAAATTTTGCCAGAGTTGAATATCTTCATGGGTTTTTGGAATTTCTTTTGAGAATAATTATTTTGTGATAAAGAGGCGATTTTTTTTGGAAGGACATAATTAACTTTAAGTAATTTTTAAGAATGGCAGTAAATTATTTTCATAATTTTATTCTTATATTTTAACTTAAAAAAACATAAAATTAAAATCAAAAAACATAAAGAGGCTATCTCGTTGTTATTTTCGGGCAGCCTTTTTTTATAAAGCATTGTTATGGTAATTCTTCTGAAAGAATTTCAACGGCAATATTAAATTACTTCAATTTTCTGCCATCACATTTACTTTTTCGATTTTTATCAAGTTCAATTCGATATGTCTATAGCGAGCCTTGTTATGTATTCGCTTAAGATTTTCAAGTGATATAGTATACTATCTAGGTTACTGCATAATCCCTCTTCTCAATGACAATTAAAATGTCATCTTGTCATATGCTATTACATAAAATTTTAACAAAAACTGACAATTCATTCTGTTTTTTTCATTGGCACAAAGATTGACTATTGCAACTCGAGATGTTAAAATAAGTATTAAATAAATTAAATATAAATAAAATGGGTAAAATAATCGGAATTGATTTAGGTACGACAAACTCTTGTGTTTCTGTAATGGAAGGTAATGAAGCAGTTGTTATTCCTAACGCAGAAGGAAAAAGAACAACGCCATCTATCATCGCTTTTGTTGAAGGAGGAGAAATCAAAGTAGGGGATCCTGCTAAAAGACAAGCAGTAACAAATCCTACCAAAACGATTGCTTCTATTAAACGTTTTATGGGTCATTCTTTTGCTGAAGTTTCGGCTGAAGCCAAAAGAGTTTCTTACAAAGTAGTAAAAGGAGACAACAATACACCACGTGTTGATATTGATGGCCGTTTGTACTCTGCACAAGAATTGTCAGCAATGACGCTTCAAAAAATGAAAAAAACAGCTGAAGACTATTTAGGTCAAACAGTTACTGAAGCCGTTATCACTGTTCCTGCTTACTTTAATGATGCACAACGTCAAGCTACAAAAGAAGCTGGTGAAATTGCGGGTCTTAAAGTAATGCGTATTATCAACGAGCCTACAGCTGCAGCTTTGGCTTATGGTTTGGATAAAAAAGGTAAAGATCAAAAAATTGCTGTTTACGATTTAGGTGGAGGTACTTTTGATATTTCTGTTCTTGAATTGGGAGACGGAGTTTTCGAAGTATTGTCTACAAATGGTGACACTCACCTTGGTGGAGATGATTTTGACCACGAAATTATTGACTGGTTGGCTGATGAATTCAAAGCGGAAGAAGGTATTGACTTGCGTTTGGATCCAATGTCATTGCAACGTTTGAAAGAAGCTGCCGAGAAAGCAAAAATTGAATTGTCTTCTTCTACAGAAACGGAGGTTAATTTGCCTTATGTAACTGCTACAGCTTCAGGACCAAAACACTTGGTAAAAAAATTAACTAGAGCTAAATTCGAACAATTGACTGACTCATTGGTAAAACGTTCAATGGCACCAGTTGCCAAAGCGTTGAAAGATGCGGGTTTGTCTGTTTCTGATATTGACGAAGTAATCCTTGTAGGAGGTTCTACTCGTATGCCAAGAATCGCTGACGAAGTGGAGAAATTCTTTGGTAAAAAAGCGTCTAAAGGAGTTAACCCTGATGAGGTTGTTGCTATTGGAGCCGCTATTCAAGGTGGAGTGCTTTCTGGAGATGTAAAAGATGTATTGTTACTTGACGTTACACCATTATCTTTAGGTATCGAAACTATGGGTGGCGTTATGACTACATTGATCGAGTCTAATACTACTATTCCAACAAAAAAATCTCAAGTTTTCTCTACAGCTGCAGATTCTCAACCAACAGTTGAAATTCACGTATTGCAGGGAGCTAGAGCAATGGCTGCTGATAACAAAACGATTGGTCGTTTCCACTTAGATGGTATTCCACCAGCACCAAGAGGTGTTCCACAAATTGAAGTAACTTTTGACATCGATGCCAATGGTATCATCAAAGTTTCTGCAACGGACAAAGGAACTGGAAAATCTCATGATATTCGTATCGAAGCTTCTTCTGGATTAACTGCTGAAGAAATCGAAAGAATGAAAAAAGATGCTGAAGCTAACGCTGAGTCTGACAAAATCGCTAGATCAAGAGCCGAAAAATTGAACGAAGCAGATGGAATGATCTTCCAAACTGAATCTCAATTGAAAGAACTTGGAGAGAAATTGACTGATGATAACAAAGTAGCTATCGAATACGCTTTAACCGAATTGAGAATGGCACACCAATCTCAAGACATCGATGCTATTCAAGTAGCATTGGACAAAATCAACGCTGCTTGGAAAACAGCTACTGAAGCAATGTACGCTCAAGGAGAACAAGCCCAAGGTGGTGATCAACAACCACAAGGCGAACAAGCTCAAGGAGACAATGTTGAAGACGTTGAATTCGAAGAAGTTAAGTAATTATTTTTTAAATAATAGACTTTTAGATAATAAACTAAACCGAGTAAGTAATTGCTCGGTTTTTTATTTTTAATACTCAAAAAAATAATTTTTATTTCATTTAAAAATCACTTTCTAATTTGTCGTATTTATTGTGTATCGCCAATATAACGATTCCAAATACCACCGACATTACTATAAGTACTACATTTAAGATGCCATCTGTACCGAAAGAAAGTTTAATCATTATAGTTGAAATTATAAAACCAGAATTTCTTATTACTTTACTGAATTTATCCGAGTGTAAAAATGAAAATAAGAGTAAAAAGACATCAACTAAGATCAACAATGTAAAAAAATCATCAAAAAATATTTTATTTACATCTTTAAACTCATATACCAACTTATCAATAGACGAAAAGCTTTCCAGCAACCAATGTCCTAGACTGTATAGCGATAAAATGAAAACAATTGGGACAAATAGAGTAGCGATATATTCTTTTATTTTGATGAAATTTTTTACTTCGGTACTAATTTCACTATCTTTTTTTCGACTTTTCAAGCTGTTTTTATCATTAAGTTGATAGAACTTAAAAATTAGATAAAACAATATTATTACTGCAGCGAGATCGTACATAAAAATAAGGTCATACTTTACATTGAACCAATTATTTGTATATTCCAAGTTTGAAATATCTTTGAAAATACGTCGGATAACAATTAATAATATAATTTCATATTGTTTGCCGATATATATAGAGGTCGATTTAGGTAAATAATACACCAATAGGTATACCTCATAAATAAGGATAAATGAAAATGGTGTATAAATGGCGGCTATGGGATGAACAAAAAATTTCGATAATTCTCCTAATTGAATGATTTGTAGCTTATTTAAAACAATGAAAATCAAGTGCAACAAAAAGGAACTGATAGATAAAAAGATAATACTCTTTTCAATTTTTTTCTTAAAATTATCAGACAACAGAAAAACACACAATGAATTTAATTTTGTCATAAAAATTTATTTTTTGAATATACTCGTTTTTTTTAGTTTGATAATGGTTTTCGTGATGCTGACATGATTTTCGCAATTATCATCGTCGGTAAAATTGACTTGCCAAATTATAAATAAAAAATTATGATGCATTACCTTGTAACACCAAATTAACAATACAGTATATTAGTTTATTAAAATTTATTAAAAATATAATTTTTAATTTTCTTATTTGAATAAACAATAGTTAAAGTTAGAATATTTTGCTGTTCTGATTTTTTTTGAACTAAATTATAAAGGAAATCTATATGTTTACTAAATTCAAAAAATCGGAGTTGTTTATTTTGTTATTGGTTGTCGTTTTGATATTTACATCGGAATATCATTATTAGGTGTTAAAAGATCCAAAGTGTGCTATTTTATTGGATTATCGCCTCCAACTATTCCTGGTTTTTAATATTTCTGAATCTTAAATTAAAAAAGTAGTATGGAAAATTTAGGAATTATTCTGAACATCCTAGTTTTGGGTTGTTTTTTAGCTTTTTTTGTCTCAATATTTAGAGCTTTTGAAAAAGTGGAAAAGAATGGTTTAGACTCCAAAGAAAAGCAAGGTATTATTTCAAGACATTACCATATTTTGAAAGTTTATTTTGATGTTTCAATATCGTATTAAGATTTGACTGCTTCCTTAATTTTATATGTGCAATTATAAAGCTAAATTGAAATGATACTAGTTATTATTTTTTCGAAACATTTTTGTTATAACAAAAGCGTGTGGAAATGTAATTGAAGCCAAAAAGGAAAAAAATAAAGCATTAAATATTTTTTCATCCTTGAATATCACATACAAGATGGATATTCCTATCAAGGAGGCTGCCCAATAAATTAAGCCAGATTTGCAGTAAGAAATAAAATTTGCAAAGGAAAAAGAACCATAAACAAATTTGATTTGATCAATTATTGAGGGTAAGCTATGCCATAAAACGAAATAAAGTGCAAATCCCCATATTAAACTTGAAGATTTGAAAATAACTGCAAACACAATTAAATAAAAAATTTCACTAATTAATGTCTTTATTGGTATAGCTTGTATTGATAAAAAATAAAGCCCTACTACAATAAATATAGTACTAGAAATTTTAAGAAATAGAGGAATATAAAATAAAGGAAAGTTTATTCCAGTAATTGCATAAACTATTTTTTGGACTTCATAAGAATGAAAATTAAACAACAAAAACAATATAAATATCCCATACACGAACTGAAATATTTTTACTAAAAATTTAAATTTATTTTTATTCAATGATTTCCATTGTTGTTCCCCAAAATGATATCCACTAATTATTACAAATGCAGAAAGTGTAACCCATGGAATTATATAAAATAAGAGTGATCCAATTAAAACAAATGAGATATAAAGCAATAATGTTTTTAATCTTGTGTTCGTTTCTTTTTTGTAAATTAATTTATCAATTAGGAGTAAATCATTTGCTCCATGTAATATTCCAAAAGTAAAAATTAATAAAAAACCTATAAATATTTGGCTTTTATGATTGAAGAAGGAATCAAACCATAATCCTAAAAAGCTTGCTACAATTGCGGTATTCGAATATTTATTCATAAATTTTCAATTATCGTCTAAAAATAATATAAAAAAAATTAATAAAATAAATTTTATATCTAAATTTTTTTATTTAGTTTTGAAAACTAATATTAACCAATTAACCTTAATTAATTATGATGAAATTTTTGTTTATTCCGAGTTTGATTACTAAAATGTCAGAAACCGATTATGTTGGTTTTACATTTTTTGTTGGCTGTATGGCCATGATGGCTGCTTCAGCTTTTTTCTTTTTATCATTAAGTCAATTTGATAAAAAATGGCGTACTTCTGTACTAGTTTCAGGTTTAATTACCTTTATTGCCGCTGTACATTATTTCTACATGAAAGAATATTGGGCAGAAATTGGAGAATCTCCAACATTTTTTCGATATGTTGACTGGGTACTAACAGTGCCATTAATGTGTTTGGAATTTTATTTAATATTAAAAATTGCAGGTGCAAAACAGTCTTTATTGTGGAAAATGATTATATATTCTGTAATTATGTTGGTAACTGGTTACCTTGGAGAAACTGTTTATAAGTCAGATGCTGCTTTTTGGGGCTTTGTTTCAGGTGTCGCTTACTTTGCCATTGTTTATGAAATTTGGCTTGGAGAAGCATCAAAATTGGCAAAAGCTGCTGGTGGAAATGTATTAGCTTCACACAAAATCTTATGTTGGTTTGTACTTGTTGGTTGGGCAATTTACCCATTAGGCTACATGATGGGAACAACTGGATGGTATAACGGAATAATCCCTGCTGGTAACATTGACGTTGCATACAATATTGCTGATGCAATCAATAAAATAGGTTTTGGTTTGGTGGTTTATAATTTAGCCGTTAAGTCACAAACAAATTAAAAAAAAATATTTTTTAGATTTTTTATTAAAACCGAGCCATATTGGCTCGGTTTTTTTTATCCGATAGTTTTTTAAACTTGTTCGTTTTTTTAGACTTTATTCCCAACAATGATAAATGTCACTTTTCATTTTAAAAGATTTTCGTAATATTACTACATAAAATAATTTAGGATGAGAAAAATCAAATATAAGAAAGGCAGGAAGCTTCAGCCATATAATCTAGAATATACCGGAATTCATAAAAGAACAGATTCAGAAATACAGCTTTTCGTTTATGATGACGCCAATTTGTCTGAATATGCTAATTTCAATTTTGCTGATCTAAAAAAAAGTATTGATGTAAAAAAAACGAATTGGCTTAATATACACGGTCTAAATGACCTTGATTTGTTAAAATCAATCGGTGACTATTTTGAAATTGACAACTTTATGCTTGCCGATATTTTGAATACCACTAGGAGAACCAAAATTGAAGAACAACAAGATATTTTATTTTTCAACATAAAGTCATTGCTGCCTGCGGAGAACTCCGATAACATTAGTGTGGAGCAAATTAGTTTTTTGATAAAAGACGGGGTTTTGATTTCATTCCAAGAGAAAAGAAGTGATTTTTTTACTCATATTCGGGAGCGAATTAGAACGCATTCCGGAATAGTCAGAACCAAAAAAGCGGATTATTTGCTGTACATTCTTCTTGATTCAGTTATGGAGAATTTTTACATCACTATAGAAAATGAAGAGGATAAAATTGAAGAGTTAATCAACCTTACCAAAAAAAGTGCCGACCCAATAATTTTGGAAAGAATCGAGAAACATCGGGATAATTTTAATTTTCTGAAACGATCTATTATTCCACTTCGGGATTCTTTATATGACATAAAAAGTATTAAAGACGACAACGTGTTTAATGTGATTGAAGCCGAAAACTTTACTTTTTTTTCTAGATTACACCAAAAAAGTTTAGAACTTTTGGAACAAATTGAATCCGATATGGGTTCGTTGGAAAGTGCATCTAATTTCTTTTTCTCGGCGCAAACGCACAAAATGAATGAGATAATGAAAACACTTACGATTGTTTCTGCCATTTTTATCCCACTTACATTTATCGTAGGCGTTTATGGAATGAATTTTAAATATATGCCTGAATTAGAATATAAGCATGGATATTACACTGTTGTTGGTGTAATGGTTTTTATTGGATTGTTGATGATGTATTATTTCAAAAGAAGGAGATGGTTTTAGGGTTTGGAATATAAAAGTTTTAAGAAGTACATTAAGAATTGAAATAAAATTCTCTTGAAACAAATTTAAAAAATTAAAAAGATGAACAAAGCCATATACATAGCGACTAGCGAAGAGAATAGTGGAAAGTCGATTATTACTTTGGGCTTGATGAGCATGCTTATTGGCAAGACGGCCAAAGTAGGCTATTTTAGACCCATCGTAGAAGACTTTGAAGAGGGTAAGTTGGACAATCACATAGAAACGGTCATTAACTATTTTGGATTGGATATTTCATTCCAGGATGCTTATGCCATTACAAAAAGCCAATTAATTAAAAAGAAAAATAAAGGAAAAATAGGAGAGGTAATCGATTTAATTATTGAAAAATACAAACGACTAGAAGAGCGATTTGATTTTGTTTTGGTCGAGGGAACCAGTTTCACTGGCGAAGGTACTGTTATCGAGATGGGAATGAATGTTCTAATTGCTAAGAATTTGGGAATTCCCACCATCATAGTTGGTACCGAGGCAGGAAAAACACAGGAAGAATTGGTAGACAGTCTTTATTTGGCTTATGATTCCTTCAAAGTGAAAGAGGTAGAAGTATTGGCTGTAATAGCCAATAAAGTGAGGCCCGAAAATATGGAATCTGTTACTGCTAGTTTGAAAAATAGCTTACCAGAAGAAGTTCTGGTTAATACGATTCCCATAATTTCAAGTTTGAACAACCCAACAATTCAAGAAATTGTAAAGGAATTTAATGCCAGAGTTTTGTTTGGCGCAGCATTTTTGAACAACCAAATTGGTAGTTTCAGCGTAGGAGCCATGCAACTGCGTAACTATTTATTAAACTTAAAAGAAAATGGTCTTGTAATAACGCCCGGAGATAGAGCTGATATTATTTTGGGAGCATTACAAGCCAATGAATCCGTAAATTATCCTGCCATTTCTGGAATTGTTTTGACAGGGAATATTCTGCCTGAAGAGAGTATTTTGAAGTTAATTGAGGGGTTATCTAATGTTGTACCCATTATTGCGGTAGAGGAAGGTACATATTTAATTACCAATAAAATAGGGGCTATAAAACCTAAAATTTACGCTAATAATAAAGAGAAGATTTTAACCTCTATCAATACCTTTGAAAATTATGTGGATTTGGATAATTTATCCGAAAAATTAATCAAATTTGAATCTGATGGAATGACTCCAAAAATGTTTCAATACAATTTGGTAAAAAGAGCTAAAAAGCACCGAAAACATATCGTTTTACCAGAAGGGAACGACGATAGGATTATTATTGCCGCTTCCAGATTATTAGCAATGGATGTAGTTGAAATCTCCATTATTGGTGAACAAAAACAAATCGAAAATAAGGTTGCAGCATTAGGGTTGACTTTTGATTTTTCTAAAGTTAACATCATTAATCCAAATAAGTCTGTTCATTATGACGATTATGTTAATACTTACTATGAGTTGAGAAAGGAAAAGAAAATGACTCTCGAAATAGCGAAAGATTTGATGGAAGACGGTTCTTATTTTGGAACTATGATGGTCTATAAAGGTCACGCAGACGGAATGGTTTCTGGCGCTGCACACACAACCCAACATACTATTTTGCCTGCTTTGCAATTCATTAAAACAAAACCGAATTCAAGTGTTGTTTCTTCAATCTTTTTCATGTGTTTGGAAGACCGAGTTTCAATTTTTGGAGACTGTGCCATCAATCCGAATCCTACAGCAGAACAATTGGCAGAAATAGCTATTTCATCGGCTGAATCCAGTATGGCTTTTGGGATAGAACCTAAAATTGCGATGCTTTCTTATTCTTCCGGTTCTTCCGGAAAAGGGGATGAGGTAGACAAAGTAAGAACGGCAACGGAAATTGTCAGGCATAAACGTCCCGATTTAAAAATTGAGGGCCCAATTCAATACGATGCGGCTGTTGATCCTGAAGTGGGACAAAGTAAAATGCCAAATTCAGAAGTGGCGGGACACGCAAGCGTTTTGATTTTTCCGGATTTGAATACTGGGAATAATACTTATAAAGCCGTTCAAAGAGAAACTGGCGCATTGGCTATTGGGCCCATGTTGCAAGGATTAAACAAGCCTGTAAACGATTTAAGCCGAGGTTGTACCGTTGATGACATTATAAATACGGTTGTAATTACAGCCATTCAAGCACAGGGATTATAAAATGAAAATAGTAATCATAAATTCGGGAAGTTCTTCCATAAAATATCAGTTAATCGAAATGCCTGTCAACGAAGTGATTTGTTTCGGGATGATTGACAGAATAGGGTTAGAGACTTCCAATCTAAGCTATTCAACGAATAACAATAAAATTGAGGAAACATTACCCATTCCCAATCATAAAACAGGATTGGAGAAAATATCCCATTTATTAATGGATGAAAAAGTGGGGGTAATAAAAAGTACACATGAAATTGACGCTGTGGGTCATCGAGTGGTACATGGAGGCAGCAGCTTTACTAATACGGTTGTCATCAATGAGGAGGTAAAAGAAAAATAAAACAACTTTTTGAATTAGCACCTTTGCACAACCCTGCCAACTTGGAAGGAATAAATGTGGCTGGGGAAATTTTTGATACTGCCAAACAAGTTGCAGTTTTTGATACCGCTTTTCACCAAACAATTCCTGTTGTGGCTCACAAATATGCATTGCCCAATTATCTTTTAACCGAAAATAAAATACGAGTGTATGGTTTTCACGGTACGAGTCATAAGTATGTTTCAGAGAAGGCGATTGATTATTTAGAAAATAGTTCCAAAATTATCACCATACATTTAGGGAATGGCTGTAGTATGACCGCGATAAAAGACGGGAAAAGTATCGATCATACCCTTGGTTTCGGACCAATGAATGGCTTGATTATGGGGACTCGAAGTGGTGATATTGACCAATCGGTTATATTTTATATGGTCAATTCATTAGGGTATTCCTTAGAAGAGGTGAACACGATGTTGCAAAAACAAAGCGGAATGCTCGGCCTTACCGGTTTTAGCGATTTGAGAGATATTCAATCTAATGCAGAACAAGGAAATGCAGCTTGTCAATTGGCTTTGGAAATGAATGCGTACCGAATAAAGAAATATATTGGATCCTACTCTGCGGCTTTAAACGGCTTGGACGCGATTATTTTTACGGCAGGAATTGGGGAAAACTCGTCATTAATACGACAATTGGTTTGTACCGATATGGAGTATTTTGGAATTGAATTAGATCATGCCAAAAATGAAATCCGTTCGAAAGAAATCCGTGAAATAAATACGCCACAATCCAAAACAAAAATTATGGTTATTCCGACCAACGAAGAAATAGAAATAGCCAATCAGGTGTATGAGTTGCTTTTAGATTAAAATTATACAGTTTAAGATAAAATTAGGGGAGCTAATTTTTTAAGTTATTTAATCACAAATGCTTAAGCGTATATTTTATGGAACAAATCAATATACTTGTCCATGACGATTTTTCGTTTTAGTTTTAGGGTGGGCGTTAAGTGCCCGCCCGCAATTGACCATATATCAGGAGTTAGTTCAAAACGTTTAATTTTTTCCCAATTCCCAAATTTTTCATTCAAAAGAGTCACCTCTTCCTGAATACGTTCAATAACCTTTGGATTCGATATGATCTCTTCATTGGTTTTGTCAACAGTTATTCCATGGATTCTTTCCCACTCTTTTATAAAATCAAAGTTGGGTTGAATTAATGCCGCAGGCATTTTCTGACCATCGCCTATGACCATAATCTGTTCTATAAAACGAGATTGCTTCATGACGTTTTCTAACAATTGCGGTGAAATATATTTACCTCCTGAAGTCTTGAACATTTCTTTTTTGCGGTCGGTAATTTTTAGAAAGCCTTCGTTGTCAATTTCACCAATATCGCCGGTATGAAAATACCCATCCACAATGGCTTCTTTCGTCAAAGCTTCCTCTTTGTAATATCCCATCATTACGTTTGGTCCTTTACACAAAATTTCTCCATCATCGGCAATTTTTACCTCTACCTTGTCGATTACTTTGCCTACAGTTCCAATTTTGTACCCATTGTTCCTTAAATCATTTATCGATACAAGTGGTGAAGTTTCTGTCAAACCATAGCCTTCCATAATTGGGATTTCAGCAGCTCCGAAAATACTTGCCAATCGCGGCTGTAAGGCTGCACTTCCACAAGCGATGAGGTCCAAATTATTGCCTACGGCTTCTTTCCATTTACTAAAAATAAGTTTTCGGGCGATTTTTAATTGAAACTCATACCACCATCCATTTGCACTATAGGGTTTATATCGCAACCCTAAATCTACTGCCCAAAAGAAAAGTTTCTTTTTTGGTCCTTTTAGTTCTAACCCTTTTGAATAGATTTTGTCAAATATTTTCTCAATAACTCTAGGTACCGCGGTAATTAAATTAGGCTTTACTTCTTTTAGATTTTCGCCGATTTTATCTAGAGATTCACCAAAATAAATGGAAACTCCATAATACTGGCACAAATACAAATAAAATCTTTCCAGAATATGGCAAACAGGCAAGTAGCTTAACGTTCTATTATTCCCTGCTTCCAAGGGAATTCGCAATGCACCGGCAAAGACATTGGAGACAATATTTTGATGAGATAACATCACTCCCTTTGGTATTCCAGTAGTACCGGAAGTATATATAATAGTAGCCAAATCATCGGTTTTCACTTTGTTTTTTCTCTCTTCTACTTTTTCTTGATTGCTTTGGTCTTCGCCAAGGACAAGTAGTTCTCTCCAGTTTTTACACCCCTCAATTTCATTAAAACAAAACACTTCTTTAAAATGAGGTACATTTTGTTTAATTAAATTCACTTTTTGCAAGACTTCAGCATCAGATACAAAGCAGTAAGTAGCTCCTGAGTGATTCAATATATATTCATAATCTACTTCAGAAATAGTTGGGTAAATGGGAACGGTTTGAGCGCCGGTTTGTAAAATCCCAATGTCCATGATATTCCATTCGGTTCTATTATTGGTCGAAATCAGGGCAATTTTATCGTCTTTTTGAACGCCCATTCGTATTAGTGCCCTCGAAACAGCATTGGCTTTGGCAATATATTCTTCGGTTGAAGTTTTTACCCAAACCCCGTTGTACTTGGTGACTAAAGCATCTTGAATGTTGTAATGTTCTAATTGGAAATAAGGAAAATCAAATAATCGGGTGATAGAGGTCATTTTGAAAAAGTGTTAATTGGATGCAAATTAAGTAATATATTAATATTGACCAATTTTTAGGCTTTTAATGTTTTATGCCAGAATTGGGTGTTTTTTGATTCTTTTTTAACAATTCGTAATGGATTAATTATAATATCTTTGCGGAGTTTAATTAATTTATATAGAAATGCGCCACCACTTGCGATTGAATGAATATAAGGTATTGTTTTATAGGTTGTTGTTAGCGTATGTTTTTTATTTCATTGCCAGAATTCTATTTTACCTTTACAATATTCAGTTATTAAGGGTTGACTCCATTCCAGATTTGATTTCTCTATGCTATTATGGTTTGGCATTTGATACAACAGCAATTTTGTATGTAAATTTGCTATTTATTGTATTTTCAGTCTTGCCGTTTTACAAGAATACGAATGCCGGATATCAAAAGTTTCTGTTATATCTTTATTTTGGCACAAACTTATTGGCTTATGCCACTAATTTCATTGATTTCATTTATTATAAATACACGTTTGCACGAACGACTATCGTAGCATTGGATGTTGTGGAGCACGAAACCAATAAAGCCACTTTGTTTTTAAGTTTTATGGTGGATTACTGGCATGTGCTCTTCCTTTTTGTTTTATTTTCAACACTTTGGGTTTATTTGTATAAAATGGTTGAAGTTCGGTTTTCTTTGCCGACCAAAAAACTTCATTATTTTGGATTTTCCGCAGTTGGATTTTTGGCTATAGTTGCATTTACAATTGGCGGCATTCGGGGTGGAGATTTCAAGAAGTCCACTAGACCAATAAACCTTTTGGATGCCAGTAGACACGTTAAAAACATGGTTCATTCCGATATTGTGCTTAATACCCCATTTGCGATTATAAGAACCTTGTTTGCCAATAGTTTTAAGAAAACTAATTTTCCGGATGTCACTCAGCAAGTGATTTTAGACAAAATTCAACCGATAAAAAAATATCAAAATAACTCTCCAACCAAACCTAATGTGGTGGTTATGATTTTGGAAAGTTATGGACGTGAATATATTGGTGCATTTAATAAGAAGTCTAATATTTCCAATTATAAATCGCATGCGCCTTTTTTGGACTCCTTGTCGCAGCACAGCATGATTTTTACTAATGCCTATGCCAATGGCCGACAATCTATTCACGGAATGTCATCGATTCTCGCTGGAATTCCTGCATTTAAAGATGCTTTTACGTCATCTCCTTATCCAAAGCAAAAAATTGAATCACTAGTTTCGACTCTAAAAAGTGAAGGCTATAATACTTCCTTTTTTCATGGTGCTGCCAACGGTTCAATGGGGTTTTTAGGTTTTGGAAATATTTTAGGGATCGAAAATTATTATGGAAGAACCGAGTATAATGACGATTCGCAATTTGATGGTTTTTGGGGGATTTGGGATGAACCCTTTCTTCAATTTATGAAAAATACTCTAGATAAAAAGAAAACACCATTTTTCGCTTCTGTTTTTACCGTTTCTTCTCATGAACCCTATATCATTCCAGAAAAATACAAAAACAGGTTTCATGAAGGCGAAATTCCTATTCACAAATGTGCCGAATATACTGATTTTGCGTTGAAACGATTTTTTACGGAAGCCAAAAAACAGCCTTGGTTTTCCAATACTATTTTTGTTTTGGTCGCTGACCATGGCAACCAAATTTTTTATGATGAATATCAAAAACCGATTAACCGATTTGCAGTCCCTATTATTATTTATAAACCCAATAGTAAATACGTTGGTGTTGACGATGATTTAGCTCAGCAAATAGATATTTACCCAACAATTTTGGACATGATTGGGTACAAAAAACCGTTTCGAAGTTGGGGTAGGAGTTTGTTTGATAAAAAATCAAGCGCGCCATTTGTTATTAATTCTACGGGAAGCAGTCACCAGTTTATGAAAGGGAATTATATTTGCACCTTCGATGGCACCAATGCAACTGGTTTTTATGATAAAAACGACAAAGCTTTGAGATATAATTTAATTAAAAACAGAAATCCAGAAATGGATGATTTAGAATTGTGCTGCAAAGCTTTTATCCAAGATTATATGGATCGAGTGGTGGAAAAAAAACTGTATGCCAAATAATATTAATTTGATTAATTCAATATGACAAAAAATAAAAAAAGAATAGGTTTTGCGGTATTAGCCATCGTTTTGGTTTTTGTAGGTAAGTATGTTTATGACATGAATATCAATCATAATTTTGAAACGATAACCGAAGGAAAAGTCTATAAATCGGGTGTTATTCCGCCTGGTGAATTAGAAAATTATATAAACGAATACCATATAAAATCAGTGATCGATTTGCGTTTTCCAGGTACTGGAGATGATGTCAATAATCCTGAAATACCAGCTGAATTGACTGCCGAAAAAAACACTATTGAAAAAATTAAAGGGGTGAATTATTTTAATAATGGTTCAGACCAAGTGCCAAAACCAGAAAACCTTAAAACATTTTTTAGAATCATGGACAATCCCGCCAATTATCCTGTATTGATTCATTGTTATCATGGTGTAGGTCGAGCTGAATTATACTCTGCTATTTATCGAATTGAATACGAAAATTTCACTAACGAAGAAGCGCGAAATGGCGTGAGAACACTCGTAAAATGGAGCTCTTTTGACGATGGAAAACCTAAAGGCGAATACCTAAAAGCCTATAAAAGCAGAAAACAATTAGTATTAGAGAAGAAGTAACTTTTTGTCAATCAATATTAAATATAATGAATAAATCATTCCTTGTTTTTTTTCAATTATCTTATTAAAGGTATTTTTATTCCTGATATAAAGTAATCTGGATTGTCAGTACCAAACGCCATATAAATGTAAAGAGTTTTATTTTTAATAATTGGCGAAGCAAATCCCCCTAAATGATCCCAAGCCCAAGCATAAATAGGATATTTTTTAAATAGTTGAACGGGGTTTACTATTAATGGACTTCTAGCATCATGTTTCCATGTCTCATCTTTCAAATTCATTAATCCATATTCTCTATTATTTGAAGTTATATAATTAGAAGGAATTTCTTCACTACCAAGAAGTATATATAATTCTGAATTAAACTGTATATATGCCGCATCATCAGCTTTTCCTCTTAAATACCCACTACTAGTAGTCCCCTTTTGGATTAATTTAGAAGAAATAATACTTTGGTTTAAATTTAAAGCATCAAATAAATTTGAGACGACTACCTCATGAATTTCTCTATCAATATAATTTGGATTTCTTCTATGAAATAAGATTCGATATTGATTATTAAAATGCGTAATAGACAAAGGAAAACTATTTTGATTCATTCCATTCCATTCAGGAATCATAATTTCTTTTGGTTGCTGTAAAATATTTAAATTTTCATCAATAATCATATAGGCAGATGTGTAATTACCATTTGACCGTTCGACACCCAACAAGACTAGCAGATTTCCATTATCTAATCGATAGGGATTTCCCGTAGAAAATACATTTCCGCTTGTTTTGGCAAACGGTATTTCATCAGTCCCTAAGATCTTTTTATTATGAAAAGTCCAATGTTCTAAATCTGTACTCGTTGCATAATAAATACTTCTTTTTACATGTGCTCCAAAAACTATTGGGGTCAAAAGAATATAAGTTTCGTCAGATTTTTCAAATACACCACCTGGTTGAATGTAATTGAAGTTTCCTTCAATTACATCGGTTGGATAAGGGTTGAATAGAGGTGCATTATTAATTATTTCATAATTAACAAAGGGATTAAAAAACTCCAAAGTTGCTCCAATACTTGTGTTTAATTCCCCATTATACGTTTTTCCGAGGGTAATCCATCCAGTGTCTGTATTTACACTTTCAATTTCAATTAAAGTTGAAGCCTCACTATTTTGGGTAATAAACCAACTTTGATTATTAAGACCTTGTACAAGTAAATTTTTTAAATTTGAATAATTAGTTTTAATTTGGTTATTTTTTTGGTTATTTTTTTGGTTGTATTCTGTTATTTTAATAGGATTATTTCGATCAATATTACTGAAATTATCAGAAATTAAACTGTTTAAAAAAAAACTATTCAAACTCCCTTCCCTTATTTCTTCCTCGGAAGTTATCTGATTGTTTTTTATTTTTGGCGTTGTAGTCGTTGTTGACGTGTCATCTGAAGCACAGGAAAAAGTCAAAATAACAATTAAATAAAGGAGTTTTTTGTTCATAATAATATTTTGACCTTATAATAGTCAAATCCAAGTTTATACTAAAAAAGCTAGTGTTTATCGACCCATAACCTAGCATTCGAAAAGGCTTCGTGCCAAGGGGAAGCTTCATCGTTTCTGTCTTTAGGATAATTAGCCCAGTTCCATTGGAACGTGGAACGCTCAATATGTGGCATCATTACCAAATGACGACCTGTTGAATCACACAGCATTGCTGTATTATAATCGGAACCATTTGGATTGGCAGGATAACTATCATAACCGTATTTTGCAACGATGTTATAGTTTTCTTCTCCCATTGGTAAATTAAATTTTCCTTCTCCGTGTGAAACCCAAACACCTAAAGTTGCTCCAGCCAAAGAGGATAACATTACCGATTTGTTTTCTTGAATCGTCACTGAGGTGAAAATACTTTCGTGTTTGTGACTGTCGTTGTGCAACATTTTTCCGTGTACTTCATGCTCTGGATTGACCAATTCTAATTCCATGAACAATTGACAACCATTACAGATCCCAACCGACAAAGTATCTTCTCTTTTGAAGAAATTATCCAAACTTGTTTTTGCTTTTTCGTTGTATAAAAAGGCTCCGGCCCAACCTTTGGCTGAACCCAAAACATCCGAATTCGAGAATCCACCAACCGCTCCAATAAACTGAATATCTTCTAGATTTTCACGTCCCGAAATCAAATCGGTCATGTGAATATCTTTTACGTCAAATCCTGCCAAGTACATTGCATTGGCCATTTCCCGTTCGGAATTACTTCCTTTTTCACGGATGATGGCTGCTTTTGGACGAGGTTTTGAATTGTCGATTACCGTCACTTTTCCTGTGAAATGAGATGGAAAAGTATAATTTAAAGCTTGGTTTTTATAGTTGTCGAAACGCTCTTTTGCCATTCCGTTTTTGGCTTGTTTTTGGTCGAGTAGGAAAGAGGTTTTAAACCAAACGTCTCGATACTTGGCAATGTCTAATTTATAATCTCCAAATTCCAAAGTTGCTTCATTTGTGACACTTCCTAATTTGTAGAAAGAAACTCCTTTGTTGTTCAATGCTCTTTCCACAAAAATATCCTCTTTGGCTTGGAAAACAATAGCAATGTTTTCAGCAAAAAGATATTTAATGATATCTTTTTCTTCAAAAACAGAAAAATCAATTTTGGCTCCCAAATTCACGTCGGCAAAACACATTTCTAATAAAGTGGTAATTAGACCGCCACTTCCAATGTCGTGCCCTGCAACAATTTGATTGTCCAAAATCAATTCTTGAATCGTGTTGAAGGCTTTTTTAAAGAATGCGGCATCTTTAATAGTTGGTGCTTCGTTTCCAATCGTATTCAGAATTTGATAAAATGATGAACCTCCCAATTTATATTCGTCTTGCGACAAATTGATATAATAAATAGAACCAACTGTCATCCCATCGCTTTGGGATCTCAAAACAGGCTCCACCACTTTTCTAATATCAGTGCAATTTCCACCAGCCGAAATAATTACCGTTCCTGGCGCAATTACTTCGTCGTTTGGATATTTTTGTTTCATCGAAAGTGAATCTTTTCCAGTTGGAATGTTGATTCCCAATTCTATGGCGAATTCCGAACAAGCTTCAACGGCAGCATACAAACGAGCATCTTCTCCTTCGTTTTTACACGCCCACATCCAGTTGGCTGACAATGAAATCCCTTTCAATCCGTCTTTTATGGGAGCCCAAACGATGTTCGATAAAGACTCGGCAATGGCTGTTCTAGTTCCTGCAACTGGATCAATCAAAGAGGCAATAGGCGAGTGCCCAATCGAGGTCGCAATTCCTTCTTTTCCTGTATAATCAAGAGCCACCACACCACAATTGTTCAAGGGTAATTGCAATGGTCCTGCACATTGTTGTTTGGCCACCTTTCCCCCCACGCAACGATCGACTTTATTGGTCAACCAGTCTTTGCAAGCAACAGCTTCCAGTTGCAATACTTGCTCTAAATAATTGGATATGTTTTTTACGTCATATTCCAATGTAGGGTAGTTGTAATGGATGGTTTTGTCCGTCATTACCGTTTTTGGGGAACTTCCGAAGAAATCTGCCAAGGCATAATCCATTGGTTTTAGACCGGTAGTTTTAGACTGGAATGTAAAACGGTGATCTGCTGTAACGTCACCCACTTGGTACATTGGCGAACGCTCTCTGTCAGCAATTCGTTGTAAAATGTCGATATCTTTTTTGCCGATTACCAATCCCATTCTTTCTTGGGATTCGTTACCGATGATTTCTTTTGCCGAAAGGGTAGGGTCACCCACAGGCAATTTATCTAAATCAATCAATCCGCCCGTTTCTTCCACCAATTCCGAAAGACAGTTCAAGTGTCCGCCCGCTCCGTGATCGTGAATGGAAACTATTGGATTATGGTCGCTTTCTACCAAACCTCGAATAGCATTGGCAGCGCGTTTTTGCATTTCAGGGTTCGAACGTTGTACCGCATTCAACTCGATTCCAGAACTCATCGCTCCAGTATCGGCAGAAGAAACAGCAGCACCACCCATTCCGATTCTATAATTTTCTCCACCCAAAATCACAATTTTGTCGCCTTCTTGCGGTTTGTGTTTGATGGCTTGATCCAGTTTTCCGTAGCCAATTCCACCCGCTTGCATAATTACTTTGTCGTAACCTAATTTGCGGTTGTTTTCCTCGTGTTCAAATGTCAAAACGGAACCGGTAATCAAAGGTTGTCCAAATTTATTTCCAAAATCAGACGCTCCGTTCGATGCTTTTATTAAAATATCCATCGGCGTTTGATACAACCATTTTCGTTCTTGCATTCCGTTTTCCCAAGGCTTGCCTTGATCTGATTCGGAGGGTTTTAATCGCGAATAGGAGGTCATATAAACTGCAGTTCCTGCCATTGGCAAAGAACCTTGTCCTCCTGCCAAACGGTCGCGAATTTCTCCTCCAGAACCTGTGGCAGCGCCATTGAAAGGTTCTACCGTTGTTGGAAAATTGTGGGTTTCTGCTTTTAAGGATATAACCGAATCAAATTCTTTTATTTCGTAAAAATCAGGCTTATCGGCGGTTTTTGGAGCGAATTGTTGCACACGCGGTCCTTTTACAAATGCCACGTTATCTTTGTATGCCGAAACTATGTCGTTCGGATTTTCGGATGATGTTTTTTTGATTAATTTGAAAAGAGATGTTTCTTTTTCCACTCCGTCAATGACAAAAGTTCCGTTGAAAATCTTGTGGCGACAGTGTTCTGAATTGGCTTGGGAAAAAGCAAAAATTTCGGAATCTGTTAATTTTCGTCCTAATTTGGTTGCCAAATCATCCAAGTATTCCACTTCGTCAGAACTCAAAGACAACCCTTCCGATTTGTTGTAAGCAGCAATATCATCAATATCCAAAATAGCCTCTGGTTGAATGTGAATCGTGAAAATATCCTGGTTTAATTCAGAATATTTTTGCGAAAGCATGGGATCAAAATCAAAAGAATCATCTGAAGCTTTATGAAATTCTTCAATTCGAATGATTCCAGAAATGCCCATATTTTGAGTAATTTCTACCGCATTAGTGCTCCAAGGAGTTACCATTGTGGCGCGAGGGCCAACAAAAAAATCCGTTAACACGGATTTTTGTATTTTATGGGAGTCGGCAAAAAGCCAGTTGAGTTTTGAAATGTCTTGAGCCGAAAGTAGGTTTTGCGTTTGTACTGCAAATAGGGTCTTGCTTTGGTTTTCAAAGAAATGAATCATTATAATGGAGTGGTTAATATTGTTTTTGCAAATTTAGTTTAAAAAAGTGCAATGCGCAAAGAACAATTATGGAATTGCTATAAATTGGTAAGCTCCAATGTCATAGCTTAATAATGTTGAAGTTGGTCTTGGATTATTTAAAATATCTGAAAAGATTGGGGGGGTTGAATTTGCTTTTCCAATTGCACCTGAACCAACCATAATATTTAATTGATTTTTGTTACTATTTTTGAATTTAGGATCAATGTTTTTCTTGTTTCCGTTTTGTTGGTTCCTTATGTCTTTATAGAATAAATCATAAGAGATAGAAGTGTTTTCATCATTAAATTTCACCAAACAGTGGTCAAAGGTTGCAGTAAAATCTGGTCTTTTATGATCTAAAAATAGCTCTACATTATTAGAACCATAAATGATACAATTTTTGAAATTAGCAGTCACTTTTGAACTTTGAATAACATTATTCTCATTAACAAAATAATCATTTACTAAAAGAGCTACCTGTTTTGTGCTTGACCAATTATTATTAAAAGTGCAATGGGTAAATTTGTAATCGCCTCCATAAACACAAGCCAAACTGGCCTGTCCACAATTATTTATAACTAGATTTGTTCCAGTAATAGTTGATTTTTTTGCTAAAATTCCAAATATTGAACAATTATAAATTTGTGAGTTATCTATCTTTAAACTTGGCTGTACGTCAACTGTTTCGTCATTTCTTTGCATCCATAAACCTAAAGTAGCATTTTTGAGATTCAGATAGTTAATTTGATTTTCAATAGATTCAGAAAATAGCATAAGTGCTCCCCATTGTCCAGGTACATCTTCGAATTCGGGTTCTAAACGATCTCCTTCAAATGTTACTTCTTTTCGATCTATAATATCTCCGGTTGCAGAATCAACATCATTTTTTGATCCATTAATCTTAATTTTTGCCATATTGTCAACTATCAAACTTGCATCTGCATGAAAATAAACTCTAGCACCTGGGTCAATAACTAATTCGCTTGAATTTGGTACTACGGCATATCCGTATATAACATAAGGTTTATCCTTTGTCCAATGTAATTCGCTACCAACTAGTGTATGTCCAAAATAGGGGATATTCTTTTCATTATAAAAACCTGACACTGCAATTTTTTCTTTTATTCCTGTTTCTAATTGCCTGTTTGGCTTAATAAAAATAGCATCTTGAATGAGAGTCACCAATTCCACTTTTTGAAGATTTGCACCGCTGTCAAACAAGATTTGGTCGGTATAAAGAAACTCTTTAGGATCATTATTACCTATACTTATGGTGGTTTCTATAAAAATATACAAACTGTCTTTGGCCAAAAGAGTTACGTTGTCGAATGCTTTCCCTTTATTTCCTTCATTTCCTTGCATTCCGTCAATTGTCATTCGGTATTTTGAATCTACGTTGCCCAGTTTGATACTAGGAATAGTAATATCTTTATTGCTTTTATTGTACACTTTTAAGTTATAAGTACTAGAGCCAATGTTGGTAAAAACGGTGTCCAAATAAACCGTGTCTTTTGAAAACTCTAAATCTCCGGTACTCGCCACGGTTTCAAAATCAGTTCGACACGAACTAAGAGAAATAAGCATCCCAATAAAAAAAACCAAAGTTAGCGTGCGCATTTCGTTATATTTTTTTGTAAAAATAGGAAAAATCAAATCGAATTTGAAAACGATTTTCAATTTATAACGTATAATAACAATTGTATTGCTATTAGGTGTCTAATCTTTTATATAAATTTACACTTTTAAAGCCCAAACCATGACATTCGACAAAGAAAAAATCCTTCATTATTGTAACAAAGTTTCGAAAAATACTTTAATGCAAACCCTGAATATAGAATATGTTGACGCAGGTCCTGACTATTTAGTGGCTACCATGCCGGTGAATTCATCCGTTCATCAGCCTATGGGATTATTGCACGGCGGAGCCACAGTGGCCTTGGCCGAAAGTGTGGGAAGTGCTGCATCCATGTTGTTTGTAAATTCGGAGGTTAGCGAAGTACGTGGAATTGAAATAGCGGCCAATCATTTGAAAGCAAAACGTGATGGAATTGTAACCGCAACTGCAAGAATTGTTCACAAGGGGAGAAGTATTCATCTGTGGGAAATTCGGGTTGTAGATGAGAATAATCATTTAATTTCGCTATGCAAATTGACCAATATGGTTTTGCCAAAAAGAAAAAGCGAAGACTAAATATGAAAATAATTTTAGACAAAGCGACTAAACAATTGGCGCAAAATCTCCCTTTTGTGCTTTATAAAAAACCTAATAACGCTAATGTTATTGGTCTTTTTCAGAAGAATGACAGCTTGTTTTTGGTACAGGATTTTACTGAGAAAGGATTTGTTTTTACCTCTTTTGATGGAAATCAGAATATTATAATTCCAGAAAATCAATCCGAGGTTAGTCGTGTTGTCTATTATAAAAACAAAACTGACTATCCGGAAATAGAATCGAATTTGCCAAATGAATTGGATAGAATTCACTTTAAAAAATTAGTTACTAAGGGTATTCTAGCCATTGAAAATAACGAATTCAAGAAAGTGGTTTTGTCCAGAAAAGAAATGGTTGATTTGGTTCATTTTGATTTGATGAAGGCATTCGAAAAGTTAGTCCAATTGTATCCTTCTACATTTGTCTATTGCTTTTTTCACCCGAAAGTTGGTGTTTGGCTTGGAGCCACACCCGAACAATTAGTAAAAGCGAATAGTACTTCATTTCAAACCATTGCTTTGGCGGGTACCCAAAAAGACAGAGGATCTTCGGAAGTCTTTTGGGATGAAAAAGAAAAAGAGGAACAAGAATTTGTCACGGATTATATTGTGGAAACGCTCAATGAAGCTGCTGCAGAAATAACAGTTTCAAAACCGTATAGCTTGAAAGCGGGAATTATTTGGCATATTAAAACAGATATTTCAGGGGTTTTTAATTCTGGTTTTGGTTTGCAACAAGTGATTCGGTTGTTGCATCCAACACCGGCAGTTTGTGGTTTGCCAAAGGACAAAGCGAAAGCATTTATTTTGAAAAACGAAAATTACGAAAGAACTTTTTATACGGGCTTTCTGGGAGAATTAAATTACGATTTTACCACAGATTCCATAAGTTCAGATTTGTTCGTAAATTTGCGCTGTGCGGAAATTTGTGATTATCAGGCAAATTTGTACGTGGGATGTGGAATTACAAAAGATAGCATTCCCGAAAAAGAATGGCAGGAAAGCGTCAATAAATCAGTGACGATGAAAAGAATTTTAGATTGCAGAATTTAGATTCTTCATTGCCATTGAAAATAAAGAAATAAAAATGATATGAAACTAGACATACTAGCATTCGGTGCGCATCCAGACGATGTTGAATTGGGTTGTGGTGGAACAATTGCCAAGGAAATAGCCTTGGGCAAAAAAGTGGGTATTATCGATTTGACCCGTGGGGAATTAGGTACTCGTGGTTCGAAGGAAATCCGGGATGAAGAAGCAAAGATGGCAGCAAAAATACTTGGAGTTTCTGTTCGTGAAAACCTGAATATGCGTGATGGTTTTTTTGTCAATGATGAATGGCATCAGTTGGAAATCATTAAAATGATTCGAAAATACCAGCCTGAAATTGTTTTGTGCAACGCTATTGAAGATCGCCATACCGATCACGGCAAAGGAAGTAAACTAGTCTCTGAAGCTTGTTTTTTATCAGGTTTAATGAAGATTGAAACTGAAAATAATGGTGAAAAACAAAAATCTTGGCGACCTAAAATAGTATATCATTATATTCAATGGAATAACATAACACCTGATTTTGTGGTCGACATTACGGGCTATAATGATAAAAAAGTTGAAGCTATTTTAGCCTACGGTTCCCAATTTTACAACTCCAATTCGGAGGAGCCTGAAACGCATATTTCATCCAAAAACTTTTTGGAAAGCCTTAATTACCGCGCTCAGGATTTAGGGAGATTAATTGGTACTGAATATGCCGAAGGGTTTACTACAGAAAGATATTTGGCCGTCAATAGTTTAGCGGACTTGATATAATTTTTTTGAAAATTTTATTTGCAAAAGCAAACTTTAGTGCTATATTTGCACACGTTAAAAATGGTGGTTGTAGCTCAGCTGGTTAGAGTATTGGTTTGTGGTGCCGAGGGTCGCCGGTTCGAACCCGGTCAGCCACCCAGAACGCAAAAGCTTCGAAGAAATTCGAGGCTTTTTTTGTGGTTTCCTGTCATTGCGAGTGCAACGCACTGGAGCGAAGCAATGTCACATCGAAAGCAACTATTTTCCGTCTTTATCCACCACAGGACGATTGTCTCTGTTGGCCAATTCCCAAGCGATTGAAAAAGCCAATTGGGTTCTTTTTTTCAAGGCTTCAAATTCAATTTTATCGACCTCGTCTGTTGGTTTGTGATAATCAGCATGTACACCACTGAAAAGGAAAACGGAAGGAATTCCATTTTTGGCAAAATTGTAATGATCCGAGCGGTAATAAAAGCGGTTTGGGTCAGCTTTATCATTGAATTTGTAATCCAATGATATGTTCACGTAGTTTTTATTGGCGGCTTCACAGATGTTAAATAAATCAGTCGAAAGGTAATCAGAGCCAATGAGATATACATAATTGCTAGAATCATTGTGAAATTCGTCGTGACGACCAATCATGTCGATATTGATGTCTGTGATGGTTTTTGCCATCGGAAACAAAGGATGTTCGGAATAATAGCTAGAACCTAGCAATCCATGTTCTTCGCCAGTCATGTGAAGAAATAAAATGGAACGTTTTGGTCCGTGACCTTCTTTTTTGGCTATTTCAAAAGCTTGGGCAATTTCGAGTAAAGCCACTGTTCCTGAGCCATCATCATCGGCACCGTTATAGACTTCTCCGTCTTTTATCCCCACGTGATCGTAGTGTGCCGAAATTACAATGATTTCGTCGGGTTTTTCGGAGCCCTCGATATAAGCCCAAATATTTTCAGAATCGGGTAAATTTTCGTTGCGTTTGGCATTTAAGAAAGCAGCTGGGATTTTTTGGTAAAAATCCGTTGCTCCTTTTGGAAAGGAAATAGCGTTACTTTCATATTGATTGATGAGGTATTCACCCGCTTTTTTTTGTCCTTTAGAGCCTGTTTCTCGGCCTTGCATATCATCTGAAGCAACGAGGGTAAGATGTTTTATTAAATCTTTTGAAGTGATAGTATTGATATATTTTGTTGGGTTGCCATTAGAAACACTGGTAATTTGAGAGGTACAAGAAATTGTAGTTGTAATAACAAAAATATATAGTAATTTTTTCATAAATTAATATTAATTAATTTGGTACATTTATAGTATTGTCAAATATCTGAAATAAATACACAATAGTATAGCGTAAATAGTTATTTTTTATATTCTATTTTTTATTAAAACAAATTTTTTATGGAGCTTAAAAATCAAATTCGTTCTTCTAAATCAGAAGATATGATAGCAAAAGAAAATAAATATGGAGCCCATAATTACCATCCATTACCTTTGGTTTTGCAAAGAGGAGAAGGGGTTTATGTTTGGGATATCGACGAAAAAAAGTATTTTGATTTTCTGTCGGCTTATTCCGCGGTGAATCAAGGGCATTGTCACCCTAAAATTGTAAATGCGATGGTAAAACAAGCGCAAACATTGACATTGACCTCCCGTGCTTTTTACAATGATCAATTGGGGAATTATGAAGAATATGTAACCCAATATTTTGGTTTTGACAAAGTGTTGCCCATGAATACCGGCGCCGAAGCGGTAGAAACGGCCATCAAATTATGCAGAAAATGGGCGTATGAAGTAAAAGGTATTCCAGAAAATGAAGCCAAAATCATTGTTTGCGATAACAATTTCCATGGCCGAACTACTACCATTATTTCATTTTCAAATGATGAAACGGCACGCAAGAGTTTTGGACCTTTCACGTCAGGATTTATCAAAATTCCTTATGATGACATCGATGCCTTGGAAAAGGCATTGCAATCAGATAAAAATATTGCTGGTTTCTTGGTGGAACCCATTCAGGGAGAAGCTGGAGTTTATGTCCCTTCCGAAGGGTATTTGGCGCAAGCCAAAGCCCTTTGTGAGCAACAAAGCGTCTTATTTATAGCAGATGAAGTGCAAACCGGAATTGCAAGAACAGGGAAATTGTTAGCCACTTGTGGCAATTGTTCTTGTAAAAACGGATGTGAAAATAGACCAGAAGTAAAGCCGGATATTCTTATTTTAGGGAAAGCGCTTTCCGGAGGCGTTTATCCTGTTTCTGCAGTTTTGGCAAATGATACCATTATGAATGTGATTAAACCGGGACAGCACGGTTCAACTTTTGGCGGAAATCCAATAGCTGCCGCTGTTGCCATAGCTGCACTCGAAGTGATTCGAGAGGAGAAATTAGCCGAAAATGCGGAACGTTTAGGGATTATTTTAAGAAAAGGATTGAATGAAATTGCCCAAAGAAATCCCTTGATTACTTTAGTTCGTGGCAAAGGATTATTGAATGCGATAGTCATTGATTGTGAAGAAGACTCTGAATTGGCATGGGAAATTTGCTTGCGATTCCGAGATTACGGATTGTTGGCAAAACCAACGCATGGCAACAAAATACGATTGGCTCCACCATTGGTGATTAATGAAGAGCAAATTCAGGAAGGTCTTGTCATTATTGAAAAGGCATTGAATGATTTTAGATAACAGAACTTTAATGAATAAATGGAGTAGAACCCAAAACCTACCCTGGATCTTGGTTTTTAAGTTTAAAAAAAATAATGAAATTTACTGTTAACAAATTGAATATTGATAATGAAAGAGCTACTCAAACAGACCTACGGATTACTATTTGAAAAACTTTTGATTGAAGAAATTGCTGAAGTTTCCTTGTTGCGCGATTTCAAGGAAGGGGAGGTTCTGATAGATTTTGGCGATTCCATAAGAAAAATGCCTTTGTTAATAAAGGGTGCCATTAAAATATCGCGTGAAGATTTTGACGAAGGGGAGTTGTTATTGTATTTTATCGAAAAAGGAGATACTTGCGCCATGACGATGGCTTGTTGTTTGGGCGAGACCAAAAGCGAAATTAAGGCTGTAGCCGAAACCAATGGAACGGTTGTGATGATGCCTATTTCCAAAATGGAAGAATGGCTAGGGAAATACAAAAGTTGGAGAAATTTTGTGTTTAGTAGCTATAATAATCGTTTAAAAGAGATGCTTTCAGCTATTGATAATTTGGCGTTTATGAATATGGATGAACGATTATTAAATTACCTTTATGACAAAGCTAAAATTAATAATTCAAATCATATTTTAAATACGCATCAAGAAATTGCTTACGACTTACATACTTCCAGAGTCGTGATTTCTCGCTTGCTAAAAGCATTAGAAAACAAAGGAAAAATTAACTTGAATAGGGCATTTATAGAATTGATAAATAAAAAATAGAATTCCATACACTCAAAAATCAGAAAAAATGAACAGTAGTTTCGAAAATATTATCAAATCAGAAAAACCAGTTTTAATTGATTTTTCCGCTACCTGGTGTGGTCCATGTAAAATGCTGGCTCCCATTTTGAAACAGGTAAAAGACAGTTTGGGAGAGCGTGTCACAATATTTAAAATTGATGTGGATAAAAACCAGGAATTGGCTTCAAAATACCAAGTTCGTGGAGTTCCTACTATGATTTTGTTTCAAAATGGAATACAATTGTGGCGTCAGTCAGGGGTTTTGACCAAGGATGAAATAATAAAAACCATCGTGGAAAAAAGTAACTGATGACCAAGAAAGCAATACTAATTACAGGAATTGGAATAGTCGTTGGAGCCATTGCGGGTTATCTATACTATTTTTATGTAGGTTGCACTTCTGGAACTTGTGCCATAACATCAAAGCCTTTAAACAGTACTTTATACGGTGCTTTAATGGGCGGATTAGTATTTAATATGTTTGTGAAATCACCAAAAAAGGCTTAATATTTCAACCACTTAAATTTCAAAATCATGAAAAAAAACATGGGTTCAACAGACAAAATTATCCGTATTCTTATCGCTCTTGTAATAGGCGTTTTGTATTATACAGAAACAATTAGGGGAACAACCGCAATAGTTTTAGGGGCTTTTGCCATCATTTTCTTAATCACAAGTTTTATAAGTTTTTGTCCTTTGTATTTTCCTTTTGGTATGAATACCTCAAAAAAACCGTAATAAAAATAGAATGGAAACAGAAAGTCCAATAAATAAAGACCTTATTTTAAGAGAACGATTGGCTTTACAAAGAACAATTTTAGCCAATCAGTCGACTTTTTTGGCATTTTTGAGAACCTCACTTTATTTTTTTGTTGCCGGCTTAAGCATAACTAGTTTGTTGAATATGACCAACAGTATTGCCATTGAAATTTTCTTTTTTACTAGTTCTTTTATAATTTTTATGATAGGAATTTTAAATTATTTCAAGCAGAAAAAAATGATTGCTGAAAACGAAAAAAATATTGGAGATTATAAAAATGAATATTATGGAAAATGAACAAGGCAATTTGTCTTTAGATAAAAGAATCTTGGATCAAGAATATTGGGATACCCAATACATTTTCAATACTACAGGTTGGGATTTAGGAGAAGTTTCTCCACCCATAAAATCATATATCGACACTATAGAAGACAAAAATATCAGCATTCTAATTCCTGGCTGTGGTAATACCTATGAAGCCGAATATCTCTTGAAAAATCATTTTACTAATGTTACCGTTATTGATTTTGCGCCAACATTAGTGAAGAATCTTCAGGAAAAATTCAAAAACAATCCCAATATTAAAATCTTCTTGGGCGATTTCTTTGCCCATCAAGGGAATTACGATTTGATTATCGAACAAACTTTTTTTTGTGCTTTGCCACCCGCAATGCGTGAGCGGTATGTGTTCAAAATGTACCAACTATTATCCAAAGGCGGAAAATTAGCCGGATTATTATTTAATAAAAATTTTGAAGGCGGTCCTCCTTTTGGTGGAAGCCAAGCCGAATACGAGCAACTTTTTAAGGATTATTTCGATTTTTTAAAAATGGAATTGTGTCAAAATTCTATTTTTAAAAGAGCCAATTCTGAATTGTTTATCAAATTTCAAAAGAAAGAATAAGCTGTCTCTCTTTAATAAACCTGCTCTTCGGTGTTGCTGGAATCCATTTCAATTATAATGAGTTGAATTTCTCGAAACTTTACCTCGGGCTTAGTGGGGAAATTTCTAAAATCTATGGTTTTTATAACTAAAAATTTCCGTTCGTCCAATAGAAACTTCTGCAGTGGAGTAATTCAGTTGTCCAACCATTTTTTGAAATCATAAACGCGATCCCGACTCACAATTCTGGAATCATTGTCCAAAAAATTAGATGCAACAGACAAACGACTATTGAAATAAGTACTTACTTTTTCGATAGACTGGATATGTAGAATTATTTTTCTGTTGATGCGGAAGAAATCTTTAGGTTGCAACATCGTTTCCAGTTGGTCTAAGGTATAATCAATCAGATAGTGATTTCCTTTATTGGTCACTAAAAAAGACAAGCTCTCTTTGGTTTCAAAATGATGAATTTCTTCGGTTTTTACGGTGTCAATCGTTTGGCCAGATTTGACTAAAAAGCGTGTTTTATATTCTTTATTCAAATGCTGATAAGCGGTTGCAATGCTTGAAATAAGGTCTTTATTTCCTGATAACTGATGCTTTTTAAACTTTTCTATAGCAAATTGCAACTCTTTTAAAGTGATGGGTTTTAGCAAATAATCAATACTATTTTGCTTGAAAGCTTGAATAGCATAATTGTCAAAAGCAGTGGTGAAAATAATGGGTATTTCTAGTTGAATTTGATTAAAAATTTCAAAACTATTGCCGTCCGCCAAATGAATGTCCATAAAGATTAAATCGGCATTTAGTCCTTTCGTGAAAGCGGTTACAGAAGCAGTAATAGTATCAAAATATTTAATCACAGTTATAGAGGGGTCTATTTTCTTCAAAAGAACAGTTAAATGTTCTGCTGACAATTTTTCGTCTTCTATAATTACAACTTTCATCTGCTTTGGATTAAAGGTAAAATTACTTTAAAAATCCCACCATTGTTGGAAACGATGACTTTTTCGTCAGTAAAAAAGGAATAGCGTTGTTCTATATTTTTTAAACCCATTTTAGTGCTGTCTGCAACGTTGCTTCTAGGCTTTATTGGATTTTCGATAACTAAAGTATTATTCTCCGTGTAAATCAAAATTTTCAACGGATTGGCTTGAGAAGTCTCATTATGCTGAATGGTATTTTCGACTAACATTTGCAAACACATGGGCAATAAATAAGCTGATTTTTTACTTTCCTCTATTTTTATTTCAAAAAGAACACTGTCTTCAAATCGTATTTTTTGCAAGTAAATGTAATGATTTATAAAATCCAATTCTTCTTGCAAGGGAACTAATTCTGAATTTTTAGTATCTAAAACATAGCGATATACTTTGGCTAATTCATTGATGAAATCGGTGGCTTTGTCTTGATTTTTATAAACCAACGATGTCAAAACACTCAAATTATTGAATAAAAAATGGGGATTCAATTGGTTTTTTAAATTTTGTAATTGGGCATTGGTACTTTCGGTTTTGTATTTTTCTACTTCGAGTAAACTTTTTTTTAAGGCTTTAAAAAAATCACTTCCAATTTTTACGGCCAAAAGCGCAAGAGTAAAAAGAATTGCTGGAGGGAAGATTTCTATCATTTTGCGATTGATAATCCGACCATCTCCAAATCGTAATTGATGCAGCAAATACATCAGAGAAAACAAAGTGATTGAGGTAAAAACCACTGAAAGAATACTTTGAATAATCAACCTTTTTTTGGCATTTTCAATCCAAGTATATCTGGTATTTAGAAAGTTGTCGATAGCTTGATTTCCTTGCCAAATTATTAATACAATTGCTAAAATAAATAACAAATCCATTTGGAAAAACTCCTCTATTCTAAAAAAAACAATTTTAAAAAAGAGTGTTATTGCAATCGCAATCCCTAATTTGTTAAGTATGTTACGTTTTGAATTCTTCATTTTTTTACCTTAAAATTGCAATTTATAAATCAAATTGGGGAAGAAACCCAATTGATAGGTGGTACTCAAACCCTGACTTCTGTTATCATACTTTTGTGAAAACATATTTTTATGATTAGTCACATTTTGTAAATCTAATGAAATAGATTGAGATCGTTTTTTGTTTTTACTATTAATAGTATAGCTTCCTTTTAAATCCAATCTAAAATAATTACTTAAATTTCCCGAATACGCATCAGTTGATAAAACTTCGTGATTACTCGATTGAGAAGCCGAAATATCAATTGGCGTATAGGCTCTTCCGCCTGCATTGGTAAATTTCATATCGGTAGAAATTTTGTTTCTTTTTTCACTACCAACTTTCCATTCTTTTCCACCTAAAATATTGAAAACATATTTGCCGTTGAAAGCCGTATTTCGTTCTACTCCATCACTTCCTTTGTATTTTGAACTGTATAATGACGACGTAAACAAGCCATAATATCCATTACTGAAGAATTTCTCAATGGTTACTTCTGCACCATAATTAGTCCCTGTTCCTGCATTGGTAAGATTGTCTTCGGTATCAGCTTTGAAACTCGAACCCGTATTCAGCATCGAATAACTGCTCGAAAAAGTATTCACTGGAACATTAGAAATGGCTTGATAATAGACTTCTGTTTTCAATCGCCAATCTTTAAACGGCTGTAAATCATAACCCAAAACAAAATGCTGACTTTTGGTGAAATCTAAATTTTTGTTGTTGTAAGAGTAGGAACCATCGGCGTTTTGAGTTTGAAGAAAATAAACGTTAATCGGTTGCATTTGCGAATGTAATCCATATCCTAAACTAAAACTACTTTTGCTGTTTACCGCATATTTCAATCCCAAACGCGGTTCGACTGAAAACGAATTATTCAAGAAAAACTTTTGCGAATGCAAGCCCGTATTTAAAGTTAATTGTTCGCTAATGTTGTATTTTCCGTGAACAAACGCTTGCGCCAAATTTGTAAAACTGTTGTAATCCCAAACTTGTTTCCAAGCATCGATACTATTTTGTTTGGTTTTATAAAATAAATCTAAGCCTATTAATTCGTCTTGAATCCCTGCTTTTATAAAAAGGGTTGGACTTACTTTTAAATTGTAAGTAGAACTAAAATTATACGCTGTTTTGGCCATACTGCTATTTTCTTTTGTAAAAGAAACAGCTGCCATTCTATCAAAATCATAAGAAGTTTGATCTGTATTAGAATAATTCACTCCAATGGTCGAACTGATAAACGATTTAGGATTGATTTGTTTAAAATGATTCAAGCCCACAATTCCAATTTTACTAGCAAAATCTTCTTGGCTGCCACCTCCATATAAGCTACCCGATTTGCCACCACTAATACTAATGGTGCTTGTAGCCAAAATTCCAAATAGGGAGAATTTTCCAAATTTAGAAGTACCGCTGTTAAATTTAAACGATAAATCTTGATAAGACGGTGTGGATGTTACTCCGATATTTACGCCAAGAGCTTGGGCTACTCCTGCCAAACTGTACCGATACCCCACTAAATAAGACGAACCTTTTTCTTTGTTAATTGGTCCTTCCGTGGTGGCTTCCAATCCAGTAATCACACCCATTTGAAGTGTCGTTTCTCTTTTTTTAGAATTTCCATTTCTGAAACCAATATCAAAAACTCCAGAAGTGGCATTGCCATATTCGGATGGAAAAGCAGAAGTAAAGAAATCGGAATTCTTCAATAAATTAGTATTCAATGCACTTACCGCTCCACCAGTCGTTCCCACGGAAGCAAAATGATTGGGATTGGTTACATTCATTCCGTCAATGCGCCACAAAACTCCCACTGGCGAATTTCCTCTAATTACAATATCATTTCTGCTGTCATCGGGTGCGCTAACACCTGCGAAATTGGCTACCAAACGAGCAACATCGCTTCTTCCGCCTGCAAAACGATTGACTTCTTCCGTTGAAAAAGTTCTTGCGCTAACAGTGGCTAACTTATTAATTGTACCGGCTTTATTGGATGATTTTATAACCACTTCATTCAGTTTCTTGTATTTATCTTCCATCGCTATATCCAAAATAACTTCTTTACCAGAGGTAACAATCACATTTGGAATTACGACTTCTTTATAGCCTACAAATGAAACTTTAATATCATAGCGATCTGGGGTAATTTCGGCTAAAAAATAATTCCCTTTCCCATCGGTAATCGCTTTGATTTCAGAATTTTTTATTTGAATCATAGCGCCAATTATAGGGGTTTGAGACAATTTATCGGTCACGTTTCCACGAATAGTTTGTTTGTTATTTTGAGCAAACCCAGCGCTCGAAACAAATAAAAGCAAAAGAATTGTTTTCGAACCAAAAGTGGGTTTAAATTTACTGAATAAAAGTATAATGCTAAATAGCAACACTATTATAGAACCCCAAAACAAAAAGGGCGCCATGGATAAGTTTAAAATTGAAGTAGTTGGTTGCCATTTCCCATTCTCAAAAACCAAATCAATTTGTTGCTTATTCTCGTCATTCAAAACGTATAATTGGTTGGGCAATCCTTTTTTTAATATAATTAAGGAGCTTTGATTATGTGGAGTATCCATAAACATTCCATTTTTAAAATATATCGAGCTAATATTTTTAGGAAAACCAAATACTTCTACAACCAGTTTAGTTTCGTGTCCTAATAATACTAGGGGTTTGCCAAATTTAAGGATGTCCTGATCATTACAAATAAACAGCAGATTTTTTTTGAAATGATCGGTTACCAATGCTCTAAATTCTTCGGGAGTTTTATAAGCATTCTTTCCATATTTATATTCTACCTCCTCTTTAAATGCGGTTAGTGAACTGTATATTTGCAAATAGCATTTCCCTTTTTCGTTCTGATAAATCAGTACTGTTGACAAATCGGATTGATGTGCCTGTATTGAAATACTAGCAAAAAGGAACAAAATTCCTATTATATTTATTTTCATTTTTTTAGTACTAAAAAAATTAGTTGACATAAGCCCCTTTTAAACAGTTGATAAAATTATTTGCACCTGCTTTATCAACATGATAATGGTATCCTCTTACAGCATCAGTATGCCCTCTACATTCATCTAAATCAGTGGATTCAGCCTCTTTTGTATCTAATCTCGCAAACAATCCATGTCCATCAATGGCATAACCAATCATGGGTGCATGTCCATCGGTTTGAGCAATTTCTTTCGATTTTCCATTGGCTGCATGATAATGATACCCTGCACCCAAATTGATATGTCCTCCAGCATCGTCGAATGGTGCTAGCGTATACGCTCCTAAGATGCGGTCAACTGGCGCTGGAGCATCAAATCGAACTCCGTTAAAAGCAATTCCTCTTACACTAGGTCCAGTAGATTGTGGTCCCCCTCCGAATTGTACGGAATTAGTTAGTTTCACTGGACTTACTGGGATATAATAGGTTTGAGTTAAACTAGCAACGTAGGAAGGCAAACACTCCACACAAAAGTTTTTGTATTCAACTCCTACATTCGGGTTTGCTGCCGCTTGGCATTCGGCTTGTGTTTTGGTTCTAATTACTTCGCCAGTGCTGCTTTTATACATCATCCAGGTAGGGTCCGAAAAAAAAGTGGCAAGATTTTTTATGAATGCGCCATCCACATCATATACATTTCCGTCTTTTAACCAAATCCCACCTGCAGTAGCAGCATCCGAAATATTTTTAGGACACCAAGGTCCCATTGTATGATCTGCCGGAGTACCTTTGCTTACTATTTTATAACAATTCACAGTTGTTCCGTTTGAAAGTGTTTTAGAAACAATGCTAATTGGTTCAGATAATCCAGCAGAAATAAAATCATCCGATTTTACTTTTATAATTGTAGCAACCGAGGTGTCAACTATATTTTCATTGTCTTTGGTGCATCCGAAAGTACCCAAGAGTAGTACCAATAGGACTGCTAATTTCTCAATTTTTAATTTTGAATTTTTCATTTTTATTTGTTTTTATTTGTTTTCTAAAGTTTTAATATCGTCTAACATTTGTTGCATTTCTAGTGCTAAAGTACCGTTGTAAATACCTCTTATTCTTTTGTTTTTATCCACCAAAATAAAATGTTCTGTATGAAGAAATTCGGTGCTGTCTTTGCTAAAACCGATGTCTTCTTCGGCAAAATAGGATTTACGTGCCAATTTATAAATATCATTTTTAGAACCCGTCAAGAAATGCCAATTCGGATTCGTTATTTCATTTCTGGCTTTGTATTTCTTCAAAACATTTGGCGTGTCAATCCAAGGTGTAACGGAATAAGAAAGCAAAACTATATCAGAATGGCTTTTCAAACTATCGTTTACAATTTTCAAGTTGGTGGTCATTTTTGGACAAATGCTTCCACAGGTCGTAAAAATGAAATTGGCAATGTGAATTTTCCCTTCAATCGCTTTTTGAGAAATCAAAGTGCTGTCTTGATCCAAAAACGAAAAATCGGCAATGATGTGTTTGATTTTAGTCGCAACCTCCGATTTATCAGTGATGAATATCGGCGTAAAATCGGGTTCGTTATAGTACGGTAAATCAATGGCTTCTGCATTTTTATTTAAACAGCTAACTAACAACAAACTACTGAACAACAATAATACTATCCGATACATTTTTACAATTTTTAGTTCCCAATAAACCATATCTTTTTCCTTTTATAATTACATAGTTGGCTCTGATTTTGCCTTTGTCGTAAAACAATTTTTGGCTTCCTTCTTCTTGACCTTCTTTGTAATGGGCCAAATGAGTTAATTTTCCATCAAAGGTCCATTCGCTCAATTCGCCTTCATACGCATCATTTTCGGCTATAAATTCAAACCGTTTGTTTCCATTTTCCCAATAGGCAATTTGTGTTCCGTTCTTTTTTCCATTGGTATAAAAACGCGATTCCTTTAGTTGTTTGTTGGGATACCATTTTCTGCAAATCCCACTCAATTGTCCGTTGATAAATCCTTCCGAAGAAATTGTATCCCGATTTGGATATAATTCAAATAGAAAACCGGAATATTTAACTTTATTTAGATAGGCAACATCATTCAAAACGGTAATTTCTTTGGAGGATTTTTGCCAATAGGTTTTAGGAACAATTGGCTCATTCTTGGAACAAGAACAAACCATTAGACCTAAAGTATATATTTTAAATAATTTCATTTATTGCGAAATGGTTCCTGGCGTTCCGTAAAATCCGTTTCCGTTGAGATAAGGCGCTTCAGCAGTAAAATGATAATGGTAAATTCCATTAGGATAATCTACCGTGGCGTGGGAGTGTCCGTGATAATCATCTAAGTTTGTATTCGTAACCAGAGTTCCATTCTCTTCCTGTGGACCATAAACTGGAAATCCATCCAGTAAAAAACCCATCAAACCTGATTTAGTCGATTTCACAGTGGTTAAATACAAAGGCTCTACGTGATAATGATACACTCCTTGATTTTGCGGATGTCCGTAATATTTATCGAAAGAGACAATTTCTCCAGCCAAAACTTGATTGTTAGGTCCCGCATATTGATTGAAAAAGGCAACACCATTAATCGCTACACCAATTGGTCCCAAAGGAGTGGCAGCGTGAGTTGTTGCCACTACAGGATTTAAAGGTATTTTAACTGTAGCAGTTTGTTCAATTATTGAATTTGGATTTTTAACGAAAGTGTTTCCACCAAAGGTTGTTCCCGAATAGGATTCGTACAAAGCATTTGTGGTTGGATAATAAGTACTTTTGTGATCTGGTAAATCTTTTGTTTTAATATAAATATAAGTTCCGTCACTAGTAATGCTTGTCGCTTCATATATTTTTTTATAAACAGCTGGAACTTCATTTGTAGTTGTGGTTGTTGTATCAGTACTGTCATTATTACTACAACTTATAATGCTAATAAAAGCAATTCCGATACCTAATAAAACATAAATTTTTAAATTTTTCATATTTGTCGTTTATAAATTTTTTTTCAAAAGTATCCCTTGTGTTTACTTCTGAAAAGTTACTTTTCGTTGAATTGTAGAAAAATCGTGTTGAGTTGTAATAAAGTTGTGCTATTTAATTCGAAAACAAGAATAAATTTTTTAACGTATAATATCTCATTTCCTTAGAGTTATAAAAAAACTATTTAGTAACTTTATGCTTGCTATGAAAAAGACATCACATTACAGACTTTCAAAAAGTGAATCTCAATTTGTACAAGGGCCTTTGTCTCGTTTTAGGGAATTGGTTTTTGTATTAAAAGTGTTCTTTAGCTTTATTCGAGCTTTTCGTAAAATGCACTTCATTGGGCCTTGTGTCACGGTTTTTGGTTCGGCACGTTTTGGTCCCGAAATGGATCATTATCAGGATGCAGAAAGGATTGGTGCTGCAATGGCTAAATTGGGTTTTACCGTAATGACAGGAGGCGGACCTGGAATTATGGAAGCCGCCAATAAGGGCGCTTATGAAGCAGGTGGCTATTCCGTAGGATGCAATATTGTGCTGCCCGTGGAGCAAAAACCAAATCCTTATCTTCACAAATGGATTTATATTCCTTACTTTTTTGTTCGGAAAGTGATTCTCGTAAAATATTCCTTTGCCTTTATTGTAATGCCAGGAGGTATAGGTACCTTGGATGAACTTTTTGAATCCCTAACGCTTATTCAAACCAAAATGATAGCGGGTTTTCCTGTCGTAATTTTTGACACCGAATATCATAAAGATTTGTGCGAACATATTGATATGATGGTCCAACACGAAAGTATCAGTCCAGAGGATATGAAACTGCTTTTTGTGACTGATTCCGTTACCGATTTGGTAGCTCATATCGAAAAACACTCTATTAAAAAATTTGGTTTAAGAAAAATCCATTACAAACCAAAATGGTGGTTTGGGGAAAGTAGAAGTTGAGAGTGTCTATTCCACAGCTTTCTTACACATAATAAATCTAACGAAACTTCAAATTAGTCATTAATGCCTCTGACAATTACCGGTAAAGTACCGTTACATTGGCTGTTTTCGAGTAGTTGATGTGCTGCACCAACTTGAAATTCGGAAAAGTCCTGATAGACTTGAATGATTCCTAAAGTAGCTTCTAAATTTGGAATCACTTGCAAAGCATAAGGATTGCCAAACACATACAAAACGCATTTTTTGGAAGTGAATAATCGCTTTAAAAACGACAAAACGGAATCTTCAATATCGAAGTTATTTAAGGGTTTTGCTTTTGGTACAAACAATGAAATGATTAGGGTGTCAAAATTTACCAAATCCTTTTCTAGTTTTTGGATAGTATTTTCATCGCTATTTTCAAGTGCAAATTCTGGAGAGGGAAGCGAATTGGATAGGGTTTTAAAAAAGATGTTTTCCGTGTTTTTGTAAAGACTTAATTTGGCCAATTTATCATTGTTCTTAGCCTCGAAAACCGTCAAGCTATTCAACTTGTCTTTTATTTTGGTAATGCAGTTATCCGCTATTTTACTGTTTAAAATCGATGCGCCTTCAAAATTTAAATTGCCTTGAGGATCAGTATTTTCATTTAATATTCCCGCTTTATGCTTGCACTTCCACAAACGATTAAAACTCGCCTCTATCCTCTCTGGACTTGCATTTTTGAGGATTTCTTGAATGCCTTCGGCCACGTTTTCGGTAAAACACAAGACATCATTCCCTGCGTTGAAGGCTTCCCATTCCAGCTGTCCTTTTTTGTCATACAATTTTGAAACACTGTGCATATTCAAAGCATCGGAAATCACCAAGCCATCAAAGCTCAATTGCTTTCTTAAAAGGTCTTCAATAATTGATTTTGATAAGGTTGCTGAGGTGTTTTTACCTTCATTCAAGGCTGGAACCGCCAAATGTCCAATCATAATCGAATCGACATTGTTATCGATTCCTTTGATGAAAGGAAATAATTCGTTTTTCATTAATTGTTCCAAAGTTTCTTCCAAGACCGGTAATCCCAAATGCGAATCGACGCTAGTGTTTCCGTGACCTGGAAAATGTTTCAGGCAACCTAAAACCCCAACTTCATTCATACCGCGTAAATATTCCATTGCAAAAAGAGCTACTTTTTCTTTGTTCTGTCCAAAAGAACGATAGCCAATTACGGGATTATTCGGATTGTTGTTGATGTCAGCTAAAGGTGCCAAATTGTAATGAATCCCCGCCGATTTTAAGTCTAAGCCAATTTGTTTTCCTACTTCGTAAACCAAGAGTTTAGCACTATTGGGTAAAGCGCCAAGTGTTATAGCGTAAGGATATTGGGGTGTTTTTTCTACCCTCATCGCCAAACCCCATTCGGCATCAATACTCATCAAAAGAGGGGTAGGGGCACATTTTTGAAAACGGATGACAAGTTCTTTCAAACGTTTGTAACTGTCGTCGTTGAATGTTACTTTTTTCTTTGTTTCATAATTGGTTGCGGCACTTGCCCGACTATGAAAAAAGGTTAGACCGCCAATATTGTGTTTCTTAATCAAACGCTCTGTTTCCTGAATGTTTTCTTCGGTGTCATTGATGAAAACGGCTGGAAAAAAGAATTGTCCTATTTTTTGTTCTAGTGTCATTAGTTAGAATTTAGGCTCCTGATTTCTTTCCGAAGTCTTTTGGAAAAATCAAAAATCTTGACAAAATCAAACCTGGAATTGTAGCTATAAATACCCAAATAAAGAAATTAGCGTAACCCAAATATTCCTGAATATACCCGCTTAACATTCCGGGAAGCATCATTCCTAAGGCCATAAAACCCGTAGCAATTGAATAATGAGAAGTTTTAGACTCTCCGTCGGCAACGTAAATCAAGTACATCATAAAAGCAGCAAAACCAAATCCATATCCAAATTGTTCCGCAATTACGGTGGCGTAAACATAGAAAATAGACGCAGGATGAAAATGGGATAATAAAATGAATCCAATTATGGGCAAGTGCATGGTTAGAATCATAGGCAACATCCATTTCCCCAATCCTTCTTTGGAAATGGCTATTCCGCCTAAAATCCCACCAATGGTTAGTGCCAGCACGCCAAAAGTTCCGTAAATAATTCCGACGTCTTGTGTGGTTAAACCCATTCCTCCGACCGATTTTTCATCAATTAAAAAAGGAGTCAACATTTTTAATAATTGGGATTCTCCTAGCCTAAACAATAAAATGAAAGCCAAAGCCAAACCAATTTGTTTCTTTTGGAAGAAAGAGGAAAAAACGGTTCCAAAACTTACTTTTGGAGTCAGTTCTAATTCATTTCCTGTGGTTTTCATTTCTGTTTTTGGAGTGAAAAAATAATTATAAATCGTAATTACAGCCATAATTAAACCAACAATAATCATGGTGTAAGACCACGCTTTTGTTTTGTCTCCATATTGCTGTTCTAAATAACCGGCAATAATAACAATCAGTCCATTTCCTGTAAGCATAGAAAGGCGATAAAATGTACTTCTAATTCCTAAAAAAAAAGATTGTTGCTCTTTGGCTAAAGCCAACATATAAAAACCATCGCTGGCAACATCATTCGATGCTGAAGCAAAGGCAGCAACCCAAAATACTGCTAAACTCAAAATGAAAAAATGGCTCGTTGGAATCGTTAATCCAACCACAAGAAAGGCAATCGAAATGAACAATTGCATCACTAAAAACCAATTTCTTTTGGTGGAATATAAATCAATAAAAGGGCTCCACAAGGGTTTAATTACCCAAGGTAAATAGAGTAAGCTAGTATAAATACCAATATCTTCATTGTTGATTCCAAGGCTTTTGTACATAATTACCGAAACCGAAATTACGATTGCATAAGGTAGGCCAGAGGCAAAATTTAAAACAGGTATCCAATACCAGGGCTTAGAGTCAGTTTTCATTTAGTTTATTTTAGTTTCTTTGGTTAAATTTACAATCGTTGCTTCGCTTTCATTGCCATAATAATCGATGAAGGTAATGGCGCAAGTATTATTTTCGTCTGCTTTTTTTATGGGAATAGTAACCTTGAAAGAGTCGCATTTTTCCGCTAAAGTTATCTTGTCTATAATTTGACTTGGATTATTTACATCAATTTTAGACGTTTTTTTGGCGCGATAAACCATAACATATCTAACTTGGCAATTCGATGGATATTTGACGGTACAGCTAGAATTGATAGAGTCTTTTGAAATGCTATTTACCGACGGGCAATCAATTAGTATTTTTTTCGAATTAGGCACGGCATATGGAAGTGCAGGATATTTGTATTGATTTTCCAATAATAATTGGGCAACATTTTGATTTTTTTTAACGAACGATTTGGCACTAAAAAAGGCATTTCCCTGAATGTTTTTATAGGTTCTGGTAATATTGATTTGATTTGGAATCTCATAAGGATTATTCCATTTTTTATCGGAATCGGTGTTTATTTTATAAGTTCCGTTTCCAATGTAAATAGCCGTATTTTTTGAGTTTTCCGACCACCATTTCAATAGTTTTGAATAGGAAGCTTTCGGGTGATCTAAACTCCAATACAGTTGCGGAACTAAATAATCAATCCAGTTATTTTCCATCCAAGCCAACGGATCTGCGTATAAATCATCATAATTAGTTTGACCGGCTTCTGTTTCAGAGCCTTTTGGATCTACTGATTTATTTCGCCAAACTCCAAACGGACTGATGCCAAATTGTACCCAAGGCTTGATGTTTTTTATAGAAATGGAAACGCACTTTACAAGGTTATTCACATTTGAGCGTCTCCAATCTTCGAGACTTAGCCCACCCCCGTATTTTATAAAAGATGCCGTGTCATTGAATTCTTCCCCTTTTATTCTATAAGGATAAAAATAGTCATCGAAGTGAATGGCATCTATATCATATTTGCGAACCACCTCATTTACTACAGTAACCAAATGAGTTTGAACTTCTGGTAAGGCAGGATTGTAGTAGTATTTGCCGCCATATTTAATCATCCATTCAGGATGCTTGTAAAAATCGTGGTTTGGACTTACTATTTCTGTCCTGCTGTCCATTGTGGCGCGGTACGGATTGAGCCAAGCGTGAAATTCAAAACCTCTAGCGTGCGCTTCAGTAATCATCCACTCCAACGGATCAAAATAAGGACTTGGTGCTTTCCCTTCTTTTCCTGTCAAGTATCGGGACCATGGTGCTAAATCAGTAGGATAAAATGCATCGCCTGCACTCCTGATTTGGACAATCACGGCATTGTAATTCATTTTTTTATAAGTGTCCAAAATTTCTATAAAATCGACTTTTTGCTTTTCGACGGCATCAATATTACTCTTTGGCCAATCAATATTTGCAACAGTGGCAATCCATACAGCCCTAAATTCGTTCTTTGGATTTGTTGCTTTTTCCTGTGCATTTCCATTCCAAAAAGAGAGCATAAAAAAGGAAATCAATGCTAATAAGGACTTATAATTGTTCATTCTTATTCTTAATTATGTAAAAATCAAAAGTAGTTTTTTTGGATAAGTTTATCCTATAAAATTTTGATAAAATTCAACATTTTATGCAAAGCAATTTCTTTGCCAAATATTTTCCAATTTCTTTTTTGGAAAAAACCATGCCAATAAACGAGAGTTTTTATTGAAATTCTGTTTTTCTTATTTGATTTATTAAATTTTGATGCGCTAATGTTTTTATATTTGTCGATAATATGACCAGAGTTATGCCGACCGAATTTCAATTGCAACAATTATCCGAATCATTAGAAGGAAAACTTCTGTTTGATAATCTCCATAAAACAATATACGCTACCGATGCTTCCGCTTACAGAATGCTTCCGCTTGCTGTCGCTTATCCAAAAAACAGCGAGGATATTGTCAAGTTGATGCAATTTGCAACCGAAAATAAAATCTCGCTTACACCAAGAACTGCAGGAACTTCATTGGCAGGACAAACGGTTGGCAACGGAATAATTGTCGATGTTTCGAAATATTTTACCAAGATTATTTCATTCGATGCTGATAAAAAGACAGTAACAATTCAACCGGGTGTTATTCGGGATGAGTTAAATTTATACTTAAAGCCTTACGGATTGTTTTTTGGTCCCAATACTTCTACTTCTAATCGCTGTATGATGGGAGGAATGGTAGGAAACAATTCTTCAGGAACAACTTCCATTCGATACGGTGTTACTCGAGATAAAATTGTAGAAATTAAAGCCATTTTGAGCGATGGATCCTTGGCGACATTTAAAAAGCTTACTTCGGAGGAATTTATAGAAAAGACAAAAGGCGATTCGCTTGAAAGCACCATTTACAAAACAATTTATATGGAACTTTCGAATACAGAAGCCCAAAAAGAAATTGTTGCGGAGTTTCCAAAACCTGAAATTCACAGAAGAAATACAGGATATGCTGTCGATATATTGTTGAAATCAGACTTGTTTTCGGGTACGGAACCAACTATAAATCTGGGGAAATTACTTTGCGGAAGTGAAGGAACTTTGGCTTTTACAACCGAAATTACCTTGAAAGTGGATGACTTACCTCCAACTAACAATGTGATGGTTGTGGCGCATTTTAATACCATACAAGAAAGTTTGGAAGCCGTTATTGTGGCGATGAAACATCATTTATACACTTGCGAAATGATGGATGACACGATTTTGGATTGCACCAAAAATAATCGTGAACAAGCCAAAAATAGGCTTTTTATACAGGGAAATCCCAAGGCGATTATGATGTTTGAAGTCGCTTCAGACTCAATGGAAGAGGCCGAAAATCAGGCTAATACTTTAGTTGAAGACTTGAAAAACAACAATTTTGGTTATGCAGTAATAAAATTATACGGAGCCGATATTGATAAAATTATCGAACTCCGAAAAGCAGGCCTTGGACTTTTAGGAAGTATTGTAGGCGACAATAAAGCCGCCGATTCCATTGAAGACACGGCAGTAGAATTGAGCGATTTACCCAGTTACATCGCCGAATTTGCTGCAATGATGAAGCGGTACAACCAAGATGCTATTTATTATGCGCATGCAGGAGCCGGCGAAATTCATCTTCGTCCGGTTTTGAATTTAAAGAAAAAAGAAGATGTTGTGCTTTTTAGGACCATCGCCACTGAAGTGGCTCAATTGGTAAAGAAATACCGTGGTTCATTGAGTGGAGAACATGGGGACGGAATCGTGCGTGGCGAGTTTTTGCCCTTTATGATTGGTAACAAAAATTACGAATTACTCAAACGAATCAAGTCCGCTTTTGACCCTAATGCCATTCTGAATATTGGAAAAATTGTGAACACTTCAAAAATGGACGAAAACCTTCGGGTGGAAGCCGGTAGAGAAGAGCCGGATGTTCAAACGATTCAGGATTTTTCGGATAGTTTGGGGATCTTACGCTTGGCTGAAAAATGCAATGGTTCCGGAGATTGCAGAAAATTACCATCAGCTGGAGGAACTTTATGCCCCAGCTATCGTGCCACCAGAAACGAAAAAGATACCACCCGGGCAAGAGCCAATGCGCTAAGGGAGTATCTCACAAATTCTGAAAAAGACAACAAATTCAATCACAAAGAATTATACGAAGTTTTTGAATTGTGCGTGAGTTGCAAAGCTTGCGCGAGCGAATGTCCTAGTAATGTCGATGTTGCCGCCTTAAAATCGGAGTTTTTGTACCAATACCAAAAAGCAAATGGATTTTCCATTCGAAACAAAATATTTGCCAACAACGCCAAACTGAACCAATGGGGTAGCTTGTTTCCAAGTTTTACGAATTTTATGGTAAACCTGCCTTTGGTAAAGAAAAGTATGGGGGTTGCACCAAAAAGGGAAGTGCCTCTTTTAGCTAAAACTACTTTTAGAAAATGGTATCAAAACCACCAAACCAAAGCCCAAAAACAGAAGTTTCCAAACGGGAAAGTTTATTTGTTTTGCGATGAGTTTACCAATTATTATGATGTTTCTGTTGGAATTGATGCCTTTGAACTTTTGACGGAATTGAGTTATAAAGTAGAAATTGTTGATCACGAAGAAAGCGGAAGAGCTTTTATTTCTAAAGGTTTTTTGGTAGAAGCACAGGTTGTCGCCAATAAAAACGTGTCTATTTTCAAGGATTTAATTTCCGAAAGCGCACCATTGATAGGAATCGAACCATCGGCGATATTGACCTTCAGGGACGAATACCTTCGACTCGCAAAAGACAAAGAAAGTGCCGAGAAACTGTCAAAAAATGCGCTGACCATCGAGGAGTTTTTCAAAAAAGAAATAACATCTGGCAAAATACATTCTGGGCAATTCTCGGAGATCGAAAAATCCATAAAAATCCATGGGCATTGCCACCAAAAATCCATAAGTTCCGTCGAAGCCACGTTTGCGATGTTGAATTTGCCCAAAAACAGTAACGTTACTATATACAATTCGGGTTGTTGTGGTATGGCTGGATCTTTTGGATATGAAAAAGAACATTATGACATCAGTATGCAAATGGGTGAAGATACTTTGTTTCCAAAGATACGTGCAACGGATTCCGAAACAGCCATCGCTGCTGCAGGAACGAGTTGTCGTCATCAAATTTTTGATGGAACCAATAGAAAAGCCTTGCATCCAGTCACCATTTTGCGGACTTGTTTGAAATAGAAATAATGTCCCAAAAAATATAAACTAAAAATTAGAATCGTAAAACTTCATAAATTGAAATTGTTTTTTACTTTTAGATTTTCAATACTGTTTTAATTGTTTGCAAAATTGAATGGGAAAATTATAGACATTATTAATTTAAGATAAAATTTTAAATATGACATTTTCAAGTTTATTCAGAAAAAAGACGGTTCAGGATATTTTAAAGCAAGTGGCAAAAAATGAATCTGATGGACATGAATCTTTGGGAAAACACCTGACGGCAAGAGATTTGACTGCTTTTGGTATTGCAGCAATTGTTGGAGCCGGAATTTTTAGTACCATTGGAAAAGCTAGTGCAGATGGAGGCCCAGCGGTTATTTTTCTATTCTTGTTCACCGCTTTGGCTTGTAGTTTTGCTGCTTTTGCTTATGCCGAATTCGCATCAATGGTTCCTGTTTCTGGAAGCGCCTATACTTATTCGTATGTTGCCTTTGGAGAAATAATCGCTTGGATAATTGGTTGGGCCTTAATTATGGAGTATGCCATTGGTAATATCACAGTCGCAATTTCGTGGAGTGATTATTTCACCGGTTTGCTCGAAAGTGGCGGAATTCATTTGCCTCAATGGGTTCAAATGGATTATTTGACCGCATCGAATGGTTTTAAAGACGCAACTGCCTTGATGCAGGGCGGAAAATCTTTTGAAAATTTAAGTGCGGGTTTACAGGCATCATATACCGCTTGGAAAACATCTCCAGTACTTGGCTCCTTTCATTTTGTGGCTGATTTGCCGGCATTATTAATTATTATTTTGATTACGGCTTTGGTATATCGTGGGATGAAAGAATCCAGAAATGCCAGTAATATGATGGTTGCCGTTAAATTATGCATTGTACTCTTGGTAATTGCCGTTGGTCTTTTTTACGTGGATACGGCAAATTGGCATCCGTTTGCACCAAATGGGGTTAGTGGTGTTTTGAAAGGCGTTTCGGCGGTTTTCTTTGCTTATATTGGTTTCGATGCCATTTCCACCACGGCTGAAGAATGCAAAGATCCGCAACGCGATTTGCCAAAGGGAATGATGTGGGCCATCATTATTTGTACTATTTTATATATCGCCATTGCATTGGTGCTAACAGGAATGGTGAGTTATAATGAGTTGAATGTAGGCGATCCTCTAGCTTTTGTATTCGATAAATTGGATTTAAAATGGATGTCAGGAATTATTGCCGTGAGCGCCGTTGTAGCCATGGCTAGTGTTTTATTGGTTTTTCAAATGGGACAACCTCGAATTTGGATGAGTATGAGTCGCGACGGTTTGCTACCAAAACGATTTTCTAAAGTGCATCCAAAATTCAAAACTCCTTCTTATGCAACCGTGGTAACCGGTTTTGTGGTTGCGATTCCTGCCTTGTTTTTGAACCTGACAATGGTTACTGATTTATGCAGCATTGGAACATTGTTTGCCTTTGTTTTAGTTTGTGCCGGAGTTTTGGTTTTGCAAAACAAAACCGATATTCCTCGAGGGAAATTCAAAACACCCTATGTAAATTCTAAATTCTTCATGCCGGTTTTAATTGCCATTGGACTTATTTTTTCATTTGGTTACAACAAAAAAGCAACAATGGATTTTTTGACCAATGAAACCCAAATAAAAAATTCGGCAGATATAATTACTTCATTGGATAAAATTCATTTTGCCAAAGTTTATGAATATTTGGTAAGTATTGATGCTAAAAACAGTACCTCCGAAACACCCGATTTAGAACTTATGCTAAGCCAATACCAACAAGATGATGCCAAATATACAGCAGTAATTAAAGGGTTACCTGTTGATGATTCCATCAAATACGAAAGTGGTTTCAGCTTGTTCAAACACAAAATTCCGATGTGGATTTTCTTGATTGTCTTGTTTGGATTGACAATTTGGTCAAACAGACAAAATTTATCGTTAATTCCTCTCTTGGGACTAATTTGTTGCCTTTATATGATGGCTGAATTAAGCGTTTGGAACTGGATTTATTTCACTATTTGGTTGCTCATAGGGCTGACAATTTACTTTGGCTTTAGCCGAAAAAACAGCAAGTTGAACATTCAGAATTTATAATTTGATTTCCGAAATAATATAGCAAAGATGAAAATACTTGAAAAAGGAAGCCTTAAATTAATCAACGCTTGGGCATTTTATGATTGGGCAAATTCCGTTTACTCGTTGGTGATTGCAACGGCTGTATTCCCAATCTATTATGAGTCTGTGACTAACGAAAATGGTGGAATGGTTGATTTTTTGGGAATATCAATTCTCAATAGTTCTTTATTGTCCTATTCGTTGTCTTTATCGTTTTTGATTGTCGCCTTTTTATCTCCAATATTATCTGGGATAGCTGATTACACTGGAAATAAAAAGCTATTTATGCAGTTTTTCTGTTATTTGGGTTCACTTTCCGTGATGTGCATGTTTTTCTTTAAAGATCAAGATACATTATGGATTGGAATCATTTCAACAATTTTGGCCAGTATTGGTTTTTGGGGGAGTGTGGTTTTTTATAATTCTTATTTACCTGAAATTGCTTTTCCAGAACAATACGATAGAGTGAGTGCCAAAGGATTTATTTTTGGTTATGTAGGATCCGTAATTCTTTTAATTTTTAATCTGACAATGGTGATGAAGCCGGAATGGTATGGAATTATAGACTCTACTTTGCCGGCTAGAATCTCTTTTTTGTCCGTTGGCATATGGTGGATGGCTTTTGCACAAGTAACATTTTATTATTTACCCAATAATATATTCAATAAAAAACCCAGAAAGGATTTTATTTTCAAAGGTTTAAGGGAGCTAAAAGTGGTATTTCAAAGTTTAAAAAAACTGACTGATTTAAAACAATTTTTAATCGCTTTTTTTCTGTACAGCATTGGAGTTCAGACGACAATTTTATTAGCTAGTATTTACGGAAAAGTGGAGTTGAAGATAGAAACGAGCCAATTAATTATCACAATTTTATTAATACAACTAGTGGCCATTTTTGGGGCTTATCTCTTTTCAAGAATATCCGAAAACATTGGTAACATAAAAACTTTAAAATTAACTATCGCCATTTGGGGATTAATATGTTTTGCAGCCTATTTATTGGACGCTCAAAACAAATACATTAATTTACAATTTTACTCGCTTGGCGGTGCAATTGGTATGGTGCTTGGTGCCATTCAATCCTTATCACGCTCCACTTACTCCAAGTTATTGCCCGACACTGAGGACCATACCACGTATTTTAGCTTTTTTGATGTTACTGAAAAAATCGCGATAGTATTGGGAACTTTTATTTTTGGTTTTGTGGGTTCAATAACAAATTCGATGCGGAATTCGATTTTAATTTTGGTAGTATTCTTTTTGCTGGGTTATATCGTTTTAAGTTTTATGAAGAAAACAGATTTTGACGATGAGCTTTAGTCCCTTTATATATTAGTAACTGTTGAAAAACATATTATAAGTTATATATGAAAAATGGTATAAGTCTTCTTGGTACTAAAATATGTTTTAAACTTATTTTTGGCATAAAGATTGTCTTTTTTAAAAAGTTAAACGAATTTACCGCGTTATACATCGATTTTATTTAAATCTATTGTACTGATGAACTATATTTGTTAGCAAATGAATTTTTTTAATGACAAAAAGACTTAAATAAAATATGTCAAACCATAAAATACTCACTCTTGACAATCTGTCACTTCAGGAATTTGATACTGAAACCGATTTAATTCCATTATTGACACCTGAAGACGAGGAGGAAATGAATAATGAAGAATTACCTGATTCTTTATCCATTTTGCCTTTGCGTAATATGGTTTTATTTCCAGGAGTAGTTATTCCTATTACAGCCGGTCGCGATAAATCTATAAAGTTAATCAATGATGCTTATGCTTCGGGTAAAGTTATTGGTGTCGTTGCCCAAAAGAACGAGGAAATTGAAGATCCAACCAAAAATGATATTCACAAAATAGGAACGGTTGCCCGAATTTTGCGCGTTCTAAAAATGCCGGACGGAAATATTACCGTTATTCTTCAAGGGAAAAAACGTTTCCAAATAGGCTCCATTATTTCTGAAACACCTTATATTAATGCCAAAATCGAGGAAGTTTCCGAAAAACGGCCGGGAAAACAAGATACGGAGTTTTTGGCAATTATTGATTCTATAAAAGAATTAGCAATCCAAATTATAAAGGAAAGCCCCAACATTCCTAGCGAAGCCACTTTCGCCATCAAAAACATTGAAAGCCAGTCGTTTTTAATCAATTTTGTGACTTCCAACATGAATTTGTCGGTCAAGGAAAAACAAGATTTACTTTCGATTAATGCTTTAAAAGAGCGCGCACTTGAAACGCTTCGTTACATGAATATCGAGTTGCAAAAACTCGAATTGAAAAACGATATTCAATCTAAAGTTCGTTTTGATTTAGATCAGCAACAACGTGAATATTTCCTCCACCAACAAATGAAAACCATTCAGGAAGAATTGGGTGGTGTTTCGCAAGAAGAGGAAATAGATGAAATGAGCATCAAAGCCAAAACGAAAAAATGGGATGAAACCACGCAAAAACATTTCGAAAAGGAATTGTCAAAAATGCGCAGAATGAATCCACAAGCGCCTGATTTTGGTATTCAAAGAAATTATTTAGAGCTGTTTTTGGACTTGCCTTGGAACGAATATTCCAAAGATAATTTTGATTTGAAACGCGCCCAAAAAATTCTAGACAGGGATCATTTTGGTCTAGAAGACGTGAAGAAAAGAATGATAGAACATTTGGCTGTATTGAAATTGAGAAATGACATGAAGTCACCTATAATCTGCTTGACAGGACCTCCAGGAGTTGGTAAAACCTCCATTGGGAAATCAGTTGCGGAAGCATTGGGAAGGGAATATGTGAGAATTTCCCTTGGTGGTTTGCGTGATGAAGCGGAAATTCGAGGACACAGAAAGACCTATATAGGCGCGATGCCTGGAAGAATAATTCAAAGCTTGAAAAAAGCGGGAACGTCAAATCCGGTTTTTGTTTTAGACGAAATTGATAAATTATCAAATAGCCACCAAGGCGATCCGTCTTCGGCATTGTTAGAAGTTTTGGATCCAGAACAAAACAGTTCTTTTTATGATAACTTCTTGGAAATGGGTTATGATTTATCGAAAGTGATGTTCATTGCCACTTCCAATAACATGTCTGAAATTCAACCCGCATTGAGGGATCGAATGGAAATTATTAGAATGTCGGGCTATACTATCGAAGAAAAAGTGGAGATTGCCCGCCAGCACTTGTTTCCGAGACAAATGAAAGAACACGGTTTGACCACCAAGCATTTAACCATCGGAAAAAAACAATTAGAAAAAATTGTCGAAGGATACACTCGTGAGTCTGGCGTTCGTGGATTGGAAGCAAAAATTGCTCAAGTCATTCGGAATGCTGCCAAATCCATTGCGATGGAAGAGGAGTACAACAAGAAAGTAACTGACGAAGATATTGTAAAAGTTCTCGGAGTTCCTAGATTGGAAAGAGATAAATACGAAAGTAATGATGTAGCTGGAGTAGTCACGGGGTTGGCTTGGACAAGCGTGGGAGGAGATATTCTCTTCATAGAATCCTTGATTTCTCCCGGAAAAGGAGGGATGACCATTACAGGAAATTTAGGTACGGTAATGAAGGAATCGGCAACAATAGCTTTGGAATATATCAAAGCCAACGCAGAACATTTAGGTCTGAATCCTGATATGTTGTTAAAGTACAACATTCATTTGCACGTCCCTGAGGGTGCCACTCCAAAAGATGGTCCAAGTGCAGGAATTGCTATGCTTACTTCATTGGTTTCAGTGCTTACGCAGAAGAAAGTGAAAAAAGGATTAGCTATGACGGGTGAAATTACTTTGCGTGGAAAAGTATTGCCAGTTGGCGGAATAAAAGAAAAAATCTTGGCGGCCAAAAGAGCCAACATCAAGGAAATTGTTTTATGTCATGAAAACAAGAGCGATATTGACGAAATAAAACTCGAATATATTGATGGAATGACGTTTCATTATGTTAAAGAGATGATTGATGTATTGAAAATAGCCATCACCAACCAAAAGGTTAAAAATGCAAAAGTATTATAATCAAAACTCTTTGAATAAATTATATTCCATCTTGAAACTTCAGGATGGAATTTTTATTTCAATTAGAATTTACTTTGAAACTTCTACCTGAAAAAGGCGATTTTTACCATTATAATTATATCTTCGTATTTGCGTTTTACTATACAGAATCACTATTTCAAGTATGAAAAAAAAACTTTTATTACTTTTTTTATTTTCGGTTTGCACTGTTTCACACGGTCAAATAGGAGGGAAGTATATTTATCAGTTTTTGAATTTGGTAACTTCACCAAGAAATGCAGCCTTGGGAGGTAAAACCATAACAATTTACGATGATGATGTAAATCAAGCCCATTTTAACCCCGCTACAATTAACGCAGAAATGAACAATCATTTGGCTTTAAATTATGGGAGTTATTTTGGCGAAGTTACATACGGAACCGCTTCTTATGCGTATACGTATGACCGTCATTTACAAACTCTTCATGCGGGAATAAATTATGTGAATTATGGTAAATTTGAGGGTTATGATGAAAACGGTCAAGCCACATCTCAATTTACGGGCAGTGAAATAGCACTTTCATTCGGATATGCCTATAATGTACCCAATAGCAATATTTTTATTGGTGCCAATGGAAAACTGATTTCCTCTACATTGGAAAGTTACCATTCCTTTGGAGGTGCTATTGATTTGGGGGCTATTTTTATTGACGAGGCCAATGATGTAAGTTGGGCTTTAGTGGTTCGAAATATAGGAACACAGTTCACTACCTATAATGGCACAAATGAAAAATTACCATTGGAAATTATGGCTGGTGTATCGCAAGAATTAGAAAATGTACCTGTTAGATGGCATCTTACGCTTGACAATTTACAGCAATGGAACATTTCTTTTTCTAATCCTACCCAGGCCCAAACTTCTCTTGATGGAAGTACATCCGAAAAAAAAGTATCTCTGTTTGGCAATGCTTTGCGACATGTAATTTTTGGGGTAGAACTTTTCCCTAAAAGATCATTTAATCTTAGATTGAGCTACAATTTTAGAAGATCACAAGAATTAAAATTATTGGAACAACGTACTTTTTCTGGAATTTCTTTAGGATTTGGATTGAAATTCAACAAATTAAAATTCAATTATTCTTACTCGAAATATACGCTAGCAGGAAACACGAGCTTATTTGGTTTAACCATTAACTTTCAAGAATAATTTGTTTCGTATCTTTGAAACTTTAAATCCAAACTTTGAATAAGAGAATTACTATAGCAATAGACGGATTTTCGTCAACAGGGAAAAGTACATTGGCAAAAGAATTGGCGAAACATCTAGGCTATGTTTATGTCGATACGGGTGCGATGTATCGTGCAGTTGCTTTATTTTCGATGCAAAATGGATATATTGGAAAAGATTTTTTTGATAAACAATCACTTATCAACAGTTTGCCTCACATAAAATTAATGTTCAAATTCAATCCTGATTTGGGTTTTGCCGAAATGTATTTGAACGGTGTTAATGTTGAAAAAGAAATTCGCACTATCGAAGTTTCTAATTATGTTAGTAAAGTTGCCGAAATTTCGGAAGTACGTTCTATGCTTGTCGTACAGCAACAAGAAATGGGAAAAGATAAAGGTATTGTGATGGATGGAAGGGATATTGGAACGGTCGTATTTCCTGATGCAGAGCTGAAAATATTTATGACGGCAAGCCCCATAACACGTTCCGAAAGGCGATTTAAGGAATTGCAAGGAAAAGGGGATAACGTAACTTTTGACGAAGTATTAAAGAATGTCGAAGAACGCGATTATATTGATACCCATCGCGAGGATTCTCCACTTTTGAGAGCGAAAGACGCTATCGAATTTGACAATTCCAACATCTCAAAACAAGAACAATTTCAAAAAGTTTTAAAATTGATTCCAATCAAATCCTGTTTTGATTCAAAAGAATTTTTATAAAAGGGCACTATTTATGATTTTTTTGATGACCCTAAGTTTGTGAGTATGTTTATTGGCTTCAGGATTATAAATTCCTAAATGGTCTAGTCTGTCAATTCTGACTTTCCCGCTAGCGTGAATAATATAATTATTCTCCATAATAATACCAACATGGATAATGTTTCCTTCCTCATTATCAAAAATGCTAA
>Ga0214919_10000282_pt1 | contig 86355 bp, 81 predicted proteins | sample LL1503_MetaG_FD_177994 | JGI IMG/M metagenome (GOLD analysis project Ga0214919, IMG submission 177994) | Freshwater microbial communities from Lake Lanier, Atlanta, Georgia, United States - LL-1503 | ecosystem: Environmental > Aquatic > Freshwater > Lake | place: USA: Georgia | collected...
CAGTATCAGTATTAGATAATAATAGCCATCTATGGGTAAAACCTAATAACGGAGAAGTAACAAAAAGAATAAATATAAAAAATATTCAAAAAAAAAAAATAATAATAAATTTTGATATAAATAAAACAATTATTTATTTTGATGCATGTTCAAAAGAATCTACGGAAGACTTAATTAAATATAATTTATCATTTGTTATATTTTACAATAAATTATTAGGAACATATCATTTAGGTGAAAATTTAGATAAAATAAGTGATAATTATGTGTCTTATAATTCAATTAAACAAGATAATAAAAAAGAGATTATAAATAATATAATTAGTGAGGCGGGTAAAGATTTCATAACATACTACATTAACTATATAAAAACAATATTAGATAATAAACAAAAAACAGGTAATTTATTATTAGATTCATTTTTAAAATTTATTATATATATAAAAAATATAAAAACATATGATGTAAAAGTTTTATTTCGTACATTTGGTGTAGATGGTTTACCATTGATATTAAAATATTTTCCAGAATGTAAAGATTTTGGTAGACTAATTAGATTTGATGATGGTATTATAATGAGATATTTAGATGTTAATAAATTTAATGAAACTAATAAAAAAACTGCTAATAAAATACAAACAATAGAAAAACAAAAATTAAGATCTAACTTACAGGAATTTAGTGATAAAAAATTCGGTAAAAATGAGAATTCAATTAAAAATGGTAAAAATGGACAAAAACAACATGAAAAAGTAGAAATAATTAAAGATTATGAACCAATTATTGATAAAATTAATTCAGTTTTTAATGATAAAGATTATATGTTTATAAGAGATGATTATTTTTACTGGAGTAGAAATGAAGGTAATAAATCCAGATATCAACGAGGACCGTATGCAAAAGTTATATTTCCAATTGAAAATGCAATACAATTATTTTTTGATGATGGTATATACGAAGATAAAAATAATTATGGAATAGTATCAATTAGAAATAATAAGTTTGTAAATGTTAAGTTTAAAAAAGATGTTTTTATATTTAATGCTTCAATAATGTCTGTTATAGATGATAATTATTATATAGATAAATTCTTAGAATCATTTAGATATATAGAAAAAGGTAATAGTTCTGTTACACAAAGATTAGGAAAAGTAGAAATAAAAACATATAGTCCACCATTAGAATCCATCACTAATTTCTAGATAGCTATATTTTCCTTCGTAAACTCTGGAAAATAGTTCTTTATATACGCATAAATGCTCCGATAAATTCATTGTATTCTAGGAAAAATATAAAAAAATTGATTTTTTTTAATAAATATAACAATATATTTATTAAATATATACAATAAAATAGATCAATAAAATAGATCAATAAAATGTTACGTATCACTATTTTTATACTATTTTTTGTGAAATTATCATTTAGTTATTCATTAAATTCATTATTTTTTGAAGGTAATGATATAATTAAAAATATTACACTTAATACAAACATTATAGATAAACATGATAAATGTAATAAGTTTTATTATGATTATTTGATTAAAAATAATTTTGTATGTTTAAATAAAAATAATAATTCACGTTCAGATGAAAATGATATTTTAGAAAAAATTATTTCAATTCATAAAGATACCCTAATGTTTTCAAAAAAAGAAATGTATAATTTTTATTCAGATAACAAATATGAGTTAAATGAAATAATAAACAATTTTGATGTATTTTATTCAAAGTCACATGAATCAATTAAAAAAGTAATTAAATATGCAGTAAATTATTATTTAGATAAAATAATTTTATTTATTGATAGAACATATGATTATCTTAAAAAAAATATAATTATTGATGAATATAACGAAGAAATTATTATACCTGGAATAAACCATCAATTACGTTATTTTAGTGATACAAGTATTACAAATTATGACGATTGTCTTGATTTTTTAAAGTCACTTGAAGATTTATTGTGTTTTACAACAATAAAAGAAAATATATATTTATTTGTAAATAAATTATATAAATGATACACAAAATTAGGTATTTACCAAAGTTTACAAAAGAAAATAGAAATGAATCTTCATTGCATTCAAATTTTTATCATATAGTGTTACAGAGTCAATGATAGAAAATACAGAAAAGAACAGAAATGAAATTTATTCACATTTCTGGACAAATTAGGTCAAAATTCATTAAGTGCAAATAAAAATATTTATTTATCTGATTCAAATTATTATTTACATAATTGAAAATATTTATAATAAAAATATATTTCAAGAAATTATGATAATTATCGAATTTATCCTAATACTATTATGCAATTTTATTGAAAATTATGATTATATTATTCGCTTTCGTTTTGATATCAAGATAATATAATAAATTATCTAAATATTTTAGATTCTGATAAAAATATACAATATTTTGGTGTAGGTAGAACATGAATAATGGAACATTATTGTAAAATAATAATTTAGATGATGCGCTAAGATGGAAATATGCTCCTGAAGTTAAATTAACACAATATTTAAATGAATATTGTATAATTAATAATTTAGATCCTAATATATCAATAAAACATATACATATTTAATAGGCTAAAGTATAAATAATTTAAAAAATTAAACTAATTGAAGACTAATATTATCTAATATATTTATAAAGATAAATAATTTTCAATAAATATAATATAATAAAGATGAATACTAAATATGTTTGAGAAGATTTTTTAACATAATCAAATATTATAACTTCTGTATCAAAAATTTTTATTTTTGAATGATTTATTAACAATCTTTTATTCATATCGTATTTTTTTTCATTTAATATATAATTTTCAAATAATATAACAATACAACAATTTATTATATACCACGAATAAACTGTCATAACTAATAAAAATAGCATAAACATATTTAACATAAAATTTTTAGAAAAAATTAGTACGTATATTATCATAAATGTTGCTAAAATATAATGTATAAATTTTATTGAATACCCAATAATAGTTTTAAAATTTAATTTTTTATGTTTTTTTTGAATATCATGAAAAAAAAACGTGATACACTTTTTCGGAAATAAAATTATACTTACGTTAAATTCAAAAAGTTTAATACTATTTTGGAAAATGTATAAAAAAATTGATATAAAATATCATTTATTTGTATTTATAAAAAACATATAAAACAATAACAAAAAAAATGAATGATAAAAAAGAATGTTTTATATGCTGTACACATAATGGAAAAAGTGAAAATGAAATTAAATTTGAATTAATATTCAATAAATATAATTTTAATTTTCCATTGATTCCATTATCAGATGCATATAATTGTGATTGTAAACACAGTTTTGCTCACAATAAATGTTTATTTTCAATCAAGAAATGTCCAACATGTAGGAAAACAGTGTTGAAACCAAATTTATATGTAAAATCAGTAAATGATTATTATCTGAAATATTACTTAAATTGGATAAAAAAAGATCCAAAAAGAATAAAACAAGTAGAATTTTACTTATTATTATATTTTTGTATAATTTTTTTACCTATGTTAGGTATAATAGAGTATTCAAAAAAATATTCACTATTTTTCTCTGTAATATTACTTAGTGTATTATATTTTGGTATTTTTTTATATAATCTAAAAGATTATTTTATTAAATATTGGTTATATAGTCCATCAACAAATAAATTTTATGTTTTTGAATAAACTTTTTAGGCTGTTTCCATTTTTGATTGTTAAGAGATGGCTATCTAAAACACTCATTTTTTAACAAAATCTTCTGAACTTATAAAATTTCAATCATTCATATAGTCTATAATCTTTAAAAAAAATTGATTTTATATAATATATATAAAATAATAACTATTATAGATAACTAGAATATAATGGAAGTTAATAGTTATTTTACTAATGAAAATACAGAAAAAACCAGAATGAAATGAAGGTTTATCGCTGTTTTCCAGAGTTTACGAAGGAAAATACAGAAAAAAACCAGAATGAAATGAAGGTTTATCGCTGTTTTCCAGAGTTTACGAAGGAAAATACACATTTAAAGTTTGAACAAAATTTTAATCAACCGTTAGAAATAGGAATTATTCCTCATAGTGTTACACATTTAAGTTTTGGATATAAATTTAATCAACCATTGGAAATAGGAATTATTCCTTATGGTGTTACACATTTAAGTTTTGGATATAGTTTTAATCAACCGTTAAAAATTGGAATTATACCTAATAGTGTTACACATTTAAGTTTTGGTAATTGTTTTGATCAACCATTAGAAATAGGAATTATACCTCATGGTGTTACTCATTTAGATTTTGGCGGTGATTTTGATCAACTATTAGAAATAGGATTTATACCTTATAGTGTTACACATCTTACATTTAGTCTTAGATTTGATCAACCATTAGAAATAGGAATTATACCATCAAGTGTAACACATCTTAGTTTTGGCGATTCTTTTAATCAACCATTGGAAATAGGATTGATACCAAGTAGTGTAACACATCTTGATTTTGGTTATCAATTTAATGAAGAATTAGAAATAGGATTTATACCCAATTCTGTAACACATCTTACTTTAAGTAATGAATACAAACAACAGTTAAAAATAGGTGTCGTGCCAAATTCTGTTACACATCTTACTTTTGGTGATGAATTTAATCAACCATTAGAAATAGGACTTATACCAAATTCCGTTACACATCTTATTTTTGGTAATTATTTTAACAAACCATTAGAAATGGGATTTATACCAAATTCAGTTACACATCTCACTTTTCACGATGCCTTTGATATATTATTAAAAAAAAATGTTTTACCAGTAAGTTTAACATATCTTAAATTTGGTTATTGTTTTAATCAACCATTAGAAAAAGATGTTATACCATATAATGTAACACATCTTATTTTTGATGATTATTTTAACCAACCATTAGAAATTGGATTTATACCATATAGTGTAACATATCTTAAATTCGGTTATTGTTTTAATCAACCATTAGAGAAAGGTGTTATACCAATAAATATTGAATATCTTGAATTTGGTTTTTGTTTTAATCAACCATTAGAAAAAGATGTTATACCTAAAAATATTAAACATCTTGTTTTTGGTAATGAATTTAATAAATAGATAACTATAGAAAATATATAAAAAGTATGTTACTTAGACATATTGAAATGAAGATTCATCGCTATACTCCGAAACGTATGTGAAGGAAAATACAAATACAAATATATTTTTAGTTTATAAAATAAATATTATTTTATAATGTAGTAATATATTTATGTATAAATTTATTTTTAATCGAATTAAAAAAATAATACCTAAAATTTCAGAAACTGAAATTATTGCATTAAAATCAGGTGGAACAAGTATTGATAAAGAATTATTTACTGGTAAAATAGATTATAAAAAATTATTTTCACCATTATCTGCTATACATAGTACATCTAATGATATGAATATAAAAATAAAAGAATTATTAGAAAAAACAGGAGAAACTTCAATTTATCCAAATAAAAATATTAAAGATGTTATGAATTTTTTAGGTAGTAATGGGTTTTTAAGTATGATTATAGACAATAAATATGGTGGTAATAGATTACCAATTGAAACACAATCAAATATTTTATCAAAAATATCTTCTTATAATCCTTCTTTAGGAGTTGCAACAATGGTTCCTAATTCATTAGGACCTGCTGAATTACTTCAACATTATGGTACAGAATATCAAAAAAAATATTTTTTACCAAAATTAGCAAATGGAACATTTATACCATGTTTTGGATTAACCGGACCAAATAATGGTAGTGATGCTGTTGGAAAAATAGATGAAGGATTTGTAGAAAAAGTAAATGGAAAACTTAAAATAAAAATAACATTAAATAAACGTTATATTACTTTAGCACCAGTTTCTAATTTAATTGGAATTGCTTTTCAATTAAATGATCCACATAATTTATTACAAAATGGTAAAAATGGAATTACATTAGCATTAGTTGAAAAAGGTCATGATGGATTATTGCAAAATACATATCATAATCCAAATAATGCAGGATTTCCAAATGGAACTATAAAAGGAACTATTTTAATTGATACAGACCAAGTTATAGGTGGTATCGAAAAAATTGGTACAGGCTGGAAAATGTTAATGGAATGCTTATCAGTGGGTAGAGGTGTTAGTTTACCTGCTACTGCAAATGGATCTTCAAAATTTATAACACAATCAATAATGAATTATATAAATATTAGAACACAATTTAATATGAATATTGGTGATATGGAAGCAGTTAAAGAAAAATTTATAGATATGTATATAAATACGTGGATTATACATAGTTCTGTAAAATTAACAAATTATATATTAGATAGTGGTATTACACCATCTGTTATAACAGCTATAATGAAACAACAAACAACTGAACGAGCAAGAAATATACTAAATAATGGAATGGATATATATTCAGGAAGTGGAATTTGTACAGGTGAAAATAATTTTTTTACAAAATTTTATAATTCATCACCTATTGGAATTACGGTAGAAGGTTCCAATACTTTAACAAGAGGTTTAATAATTTTTGCTCAAGGATTAAATAAGAGTCATCCATATATATTTCCAATTTTTGAAAATATACAAAATAATAATATCGAAGAATTCAAAACAAATTTTAATAAATTATTATGTGATATAATAAAAAATTATATTAATGTTATCAATCCATTAAATTCATCACAATCAAGATTAGAAAAAGCAACATTAAAATTTAGTTTATTATCTAATTTTATTGCAATTTTAGGAGGTAAAATTAAATCAAATCAAATGATATCTGGTAATATGGCAGATATACTATCAAATTTGTATTTAAGTTATAGTTTAATTTGGTATCATCACCATTACCCTCATAATTCAAATATGTTTTTAAGAAATATATGTATCGATTATTTATTGAATGAAATTGATTATAAAATGAATTTAGTAATTAATAATTATCCAATTAAACCATTACAACCTTTTTTATATATCCTTAAAAATAATATTCAATATTCGAATTTTGAAAATAAAAATAAACTATATGATTTAATATTAAATGATAAAGTATTGAATCAAATATTTAAAGATGATATTTATTATAAAAATACTGTATTAGAGAAAATGGAAAATTTAAATAAATTGAATAAAAATAGTGATGAATATAAAATATTATATGAAGATATTATTAGTGTTGGTGAATATCCTATAAAGTGAGAAAACTTATTTTCCATCAAAATATTTTTAATAAATTATTTGATAAAGAACTATTTTCTGGAACGTATGTGAAACATAATAAAAAATAATATAATATATATATATATATGTTAAAATATTTAAAAAAAATGGGATATCCATTACATTCATATAATTCATCTAAAAAATATTATAATAAAACAAATTTTAACGATAATATAATGATTAATTTCAATAAAAAATATAAAAATAAATTTTTAAATATATATGATAATAATAATATAAAAGACAAAGACGCTGATATTTTATTTAATAATTCTCTTAATTATATTCTAAATCTACAACACAATTTAAAAAACAATAAATTAAATAATTATATTTTAGGAGGATTTGCTTTAAAACTATATTATTTAAAATATAATAAATATTTGAATGATTATAATAATCCAATATTTTTGACAAAAGATTGTGATATTCATTTAGTTACAAATGTAGAAACATTTACAAATGATATTATTTTCAATAATTTAGAAAAAATTATTGATTCATCAATGTTATGTATAAATAATAAAAATTATTTATTTTTAGAATTATATATTGTAACAACTTTTAAAAATTATGATGAATTTGATAAATTAATAACACAAATGTTAAATAATGGTTATGATTTGCACTTATATAACATTAACAAAATATCAGTAACTTATATGCTTAAGTTTATTAAAATTATAAATAATGAATTTTGTATAAGATTAACAATAAAATTTATTGAAAGAAATTTTAATTATATGAAATTAAATATTTTTAAATTAAAGAGAACAAATAATAAATTAGATGTGATAAATTGTTATTTACCTGTAGACATTATTTTTAAAAATAATGTTGATATTAAATTAAAAACAGAAATTTTTAAATTTGATAAATATAATTATAAAATATTAAAAATGGATTATTTATTGTATAATATGATATTATTATATTATGGTTATATATTTAAAAAAGATTCTCCTGAAATAATAAGTAGAGTAAAAGATAAATTAAATACTAGAGATAAAAGTAGACTTATTATATTTTTAAAAATATATTTTAAACTAAAAAATATTAAAAATAAAATATTAAATAATAAAAATATTAATAAAATTTTTACAATATTGCATAATGCATATTCTAATTTAAAAAAAAATAATTTTTCAAATTTATTTGACAAAATAAAAAGTTTTTAATTTGTATTTTCTTTCACATTTGTTCCATAAAATACCCATGAACATTCATTCCTGTTTTTTTCTGTATAATAAGTTATTTAGTTTTAGATGGTTTAGTTTTATTTTTTCTCCTTAGTTCCCAATACTTTTTTATCTAAAATTTTTCCCCAATTTTTAATTTCACTCGAAATAAATAATGATAATGACAAAATATTGTAAGTTGGAATAAGCAATTTATATTTTCTTATTTTTTCTATATCAAAATCAAATGTATTATTTTTTTATTCATTATAATATACCTAAATATTTTTATATAATAAGTTCAAAAAATAAATTTTACCAAATTATTTTTATTTTTTTTTATATAAATATTTCACATTGGAATAAAAGAATGTTAAATAAAGAATAAATTTATCTGAATTTATAATAATTAACTAATCATAAATTTATAAAAATCAATTTTTTTAATATTTTAATTAATCAAATCCCATATATCATGTGTCTTATCATGAGGATAATAAAAATTTAATATATATTTAGTAACTCTTCCACCTTTTGCAAGAAATCCCCCATATTTACGTAATATATTATTTAATGATTGTGTATGTTTTGGGGATCTACCAGTATGTTTTTCACTTACAAATATTTTATATGCATTAGATGTAAATTCAAAGCCATATAATACAACAAAATCTATTTTATCACCTCTACCTTCAGCTAATGTAAAAATTTCACGTGAAACCATTTTGTAAAGAACAGGATCATTATAATTTAATATATAAACATTATGTCCACAAAATGTTTTTTTAACAGCATTAACTGCAACTTGTGCTTTTATATTATTACATACTTCATCATATAATTTACCAATTAAACATTTATATTGTAAGGATACATTTAATAATTCTTCCAGTTTTTTAAAATCACTATTTTTTGTAAATTGTATTTTTAAATAAGGTGAATGAGTAATTTTAAAATTATTATATGTTGTAATATATCTAGATAATGTAATATTTAAAAATGGATATGGACTTTTTCTATCATTACTGTCAATATATATCATATCCATTGGAATATTTTGTTTAGGATTAAAAAATTTAAATGTATATGCTGATGCACAATGTTTATTGTCACCAATAAATGCTTGTATATTAGAATATTTTTTTAATATATTATTTGGTCTTGGATGATCGTCAATAATTATAATATTTTTGCATAATTTAGACAAATAATCATAGTTAGCTTTTCCAAACGATAAATCAACAATCATTAAATTTTTATCTTTAATTAAATTATCATATTTTCTTAATCTGTAATTTAACATTGTATTTGACGAACTTGGTTTAGCAGGTATAAAATTTAATTCTTTATTATTTTCAAAATATTTATAAATTATATAAGCTGCCATTAATCCATCCTCATTATCAGTATGAAACATAACAACATCTATATTTTCTTTATCTTTTGTTGTTACATTTTTAGAAAATGCTAATATATCATCAAAAGAATTTTGATATTCATCTTCAGTTTGAAATAGTGTACTTCTTGTATTAAAATATCTTTTCTTACTATTTACTTTTATATCAAACATGTTACATTTATCAATACAATTTTCTAATTTTTTATCAAATGTTATATCATTTTCTTCAACTATAGTTGTTTCATTGAGTTCTGTATTATTAATATTAACTTTTGCATTAGTAACATTTACTTTCATTTTTTTATCTTTAACAACCTTTCTCTTTTTTTTAGGACTAGTATTTTTATTATTTAATTTAACTTTTTTTGCAGGCATATATAATTAAATACAACATAATTAAATTGTATTTAATAATAAAAAAATATTAGTTAAAATATTTAATTTTTGAAAATATTTTACATTGTTCATATTCCATCTTTTGGTACAAACCCACCTGAAAATATTTTATTGATGTTAATAATTTATATTTATTATTACAATAATAAAATAAGTTTTAAATTACTATTTTTCAAAATCGTATTTCTAGATGGTTTGTACCTACTGCTATCATATTCTTCATCATTAACATCTTCAGAAATAAACTATTGTAATAAATCAATAACAAAATAAAGACCTTATAAACAAGATATTGACCATTATGTAGATATTATTTTCAAAGTTATAAAAACAGGTATTTTCCTTCTTAAACTCCGGAGTATAGCGACTAACCTCCATTGCATTCCGGTTATTTTCTGAAGGTATGCAAAAGGAAATACTAATCATTTGAATTACTTAAATAAACTATATGTACATTACCTAATGCTGATACATTTGTATTTTCCTTCGTAAACTCCGGAAAATAGCGACTAACCTTCATTTCATTTCGGTTATTTTCTGTAATATTATTACAATGGCTTAAATAAAGTGTATGTACATTACCTAATGCTGATACATCTGTAATATTATTACAATAACTTAAATCAAGCGTATGTACATTACCTAATTCTGATATATTTGTAATATTATTACAATGACTTAAATAAAGTTTTTGTACATTACCTAATGCTGATACATCTGTAATATTATTACAATAACTTAAATCAAGCGTATGTACATTACCTAATTCTGATATATTTGTAATATTATTACAATGACTTAAATAAAGTTTGTGTACATTACCTAATGCTGATACATTTGTAATATTATTACAATAACTTAAATCAAGCGTATGTACATTACTTAGTGCTGATACATCACTAATATTTTTAAACCCTGATAAATAAAGTGTATGTACATTACCTAATGCTGATACATCAATAATATTATTACAATAACTTAAATCAAGCGTATGTACATTACCTAATGCTGATACATTTGTAATATTATTACAATGACTTAAATAAAGTTTTTGTACATTACCTAATGCTGATACATTTGTAATATTATTACAATAACTTAAATAAAGCGTATGTATATTACTTAGTGCTGATACATCTGTAATATTATTACAATGAATTAAATAAAGTGTATGTACATTACCTAATGTTGATACATCATTTACATTTTTACAACTATTTAAATAAAGTGTATGTACATTACTTAATGATGATACATTTGTAATATTACTACACCAACCTAAATCAAGTGTATGTACATTACCTAACGCTGATACATTTGTAATATTATTACAATGACTTAAATCAAGTGTATGTACATTACCTAATGCTGATACATTTGTAATATTATTACAATGACTTAAATAAAGTGTATGTACATTACCTAATGCCGATACATCATTTATATTTTGACAATTATTTAAATAAAGTGTATGTACATTACGTAATACTGATACATCAGTAATATTATTACAATAACTTAAATTAAGTGTATGTACATTACTTAGTGCTGATATATTTATAATATTTCGACAATAACTTAAATTAAGTGTATGTAAATTACTTAATGTTGATACATTTGTAATATTTATACAATAACTTAAATTAATACAAATTATTTTATAATTTTTATAATTTTTATCTAAATTATTTCTAAAATTTATATCTTCATAATATTTCAAACTATATTCTTTAGTTAAATTAAGTTTAAAGTATAAATATTTTAAATTTAATAATTCATTGTGTTGTCTAATACTAATACTTTGTAAAAGATTATTACTATTATTTAAAAATGATAATATGTATATAAATATATCAATATTTATATGTAACAAACTCATTTATTTTAATATATATATTAATTTATTAAAGATTTATACGTAAGATAGATTTTCCTTCGTAAACTCCGGAGTATAGTTCTTTATCTACGCTTCGTTCTGATAAATTCATTGTATATTCTGGAGAGAAACTCTCGAAAGAATATAGTTCTTTATCTAATGCATAAATGCTCCAATAAATTCATTGTATTAGAAAAATGGAAAATTTAAATAAATTAAATAAAAATAGTATTGAATACAAATAGTGTTGGTGAATGTCCAATAACCTAGATTTCATAAATATTTTAAATAAAAATTTCTAGTTCTTTTATCATAAAATTATATTTTTTGAATATATATTTTATTTTATTAATAAAATCTTTAAAATTATTTTTATAACGTATTCCAGAATATGTATAATGTATATTATCAAGTGTTGCTTTATAATATTCATGTTTATACACTAATTTTTTCATATAATCTACTAAATATATTGGTAATTCTATATCTGTACACATAATAGATTTAACAATCAAATCTTTATCATCGTTTGAATATTTATTATCAATTATAGAATATAATTTGTTATAAGTTATATCATGACCACTAATTAAAAATTTATATATTTTTTCATGTGAAATATTTTCATAAACAGTATTAGGATAAGTAATAGAAATATATTCTAATAAATATTCAATAAAAATATAAGTGGATTCATTATTAACATTATTATAAAATATCATGAAACAATAAACTATAGATAATAATATATATATTAAATCATCTTTAATAAATTTAATTGGAAACGATGACATAATTTTTGTATATCTAAAAATACATGTTTCACTAAAATTTTCATAAACATTATTTTCACATAATAATTGCTTGAAACTATTTATATTTTTAATATTATTTAGTTCTTCTTCTGATAATGTTTTATATAAATCATAAAAATAATCAAATATTTCATTTGATGAATGATAAATAGTTATATATAAAGTTGGTACATTATCAACATATGTCCATAATACAGGTTTTCCCATTATATATTTAATCATATCTAAATCATTTACAATAATTGCATTTCTAAGAACAATTGAATTAAAATATTTTATATCTGTTTCATTGCAATAATATATTGGTTTATCTTTTTCAATTCTTTCATAAATTAAATGTGCAAATCCATTTTTTGAATTTACACAAGTTTTAAGAAGAATTAATATATCGAAATTATTTTTATAATATTTTTCGAATAATGTTGAAAATTGTTCTTTATTTTTATATTTCATAATTGTATAATAATCAAATTTAATATCATATTTTATTATATTTTCATATAAAATTTTGTATAAAATAATATTATTAGCACTATAATTAAAATCTATATTTGATATATTTCCCATTTTTTCAGTTAATTTATCAAAATAATATCTATTTGTAGGATTTGGATCTTTCAATAATTTTATTGAAATATCTATTCCATTTTTCAATGTTATATTATTATTTAATAATATATCAAAACACTCTTTTGAACGACAAAGTATTGCTTTCTCTATTAGATACATTTTTTTGAAAATATTTAAATTTAATTTTTTTGTTGTTTTTATAATATTTTCTAATTCAATCGAATTATTATATTCAATAATTTCAAATAATTCTGTAATACTCATTTTTAATATATTTATATATCAATATAGTCTTAAATTATTTTTTTTATGAAATTATTTATTTTTAATGTAATAATTTTTTTAATTTACTTAGATAAGAACTATATATCCACATAATAATATTTACATTTATTATTTTTTTATGAAAAAAATCTAATTTCATATTCTTTTATCAAGTTTTCCTGATACTTCAATTGTTATTTTTCTGATTTAATAATTTTAGTAATATTAAATGAAGAAATAACAATAAAAGAATTGACTGATGTATTTTTTGGTAAATAACATTATATTTTATTCATTATTAATTTTTTTGCAAAACCATATTGCTAAATCATTTGCTGTTATATCCATTTCTTCAAAATCATATTCTTTATTTTTAATTATTTTCATTTCTCTAATATCAGCTCTTTTTTTGAGATATACTTTTATTGAATTCGATAGTTTTTTTTCAAAATATTTACATTCAAAAAAGAATTTAATACCTTCTTGCATTGTATTCATATCAATATTATGTTCAAAATAATAGTTTTTATATTCAATAATATTGTTTCCACACCAATAAATATCTATATAAATATCATCTGAATAATTACTATGATAAAATATTGCAAAATATAAATAAGTATCTTCCTTTGTTTTTATCTTTAAATATTTACGTTCATTATATTTATCATTATTATCAATAAATAATTCAATATCAATATTTTTTAATTTACATATTTCAATAAATCTATTTATAAATATATTACATATAAAATCTGTTAAATTTAAATTTTTGAAATATTTATGTAATTCTATAAATGAATCAATTGAAACATTATTTATATCAATATTTAATTTATTTAACTCTTCAATAAAATTATATTTATAATCAATTATTTTATTTTCTTCCATTTTATATATCTATATAAAGATGATTTTATATAATTTATAAAAAATGATTTCGAATAAATATTTTGATATTGAAAATTATGAAATAAAATTTGAAAAAAATAAAAATGAAATATTTTTTACTATTCGTAATAAATTATCACCATTTGATATAATATATAAAAATATTAATTCAACAATATTTAATGCAGATTTATTGTATCAAATAATTTATAATTGTTTTATTAAAAAAGATGATAAATATGATATAATAATTATAAAAAATAGAAATATTATTAAAGATATACACTTTCATATGAAAATAAATTATTTTGTAAATATTACTTTTGAATTATATGAGAAAAAAAATTGTATTGAACATAAAAGTATATTATCATCAGATAATAAATTAACAAAATATAGTTTATATGAAAAACCGATTGAAGAATTTAATGATAAAATATATTTATTTACATATTGGAAAGAATATAGATTTAATTTTCAAGAAATGATAAATTATTACGAATATAAAGATTGTAAAAATTTGGAAATAAAAGATTGTTTTGATTATGTAAATAAAATAATTAATCCTGAATATGATAGTGACATGTTTGATACATATCCTGATGAAAAATATAGATATCATATATTATATCATGATAAATACTTTCATATACAAAATATATCAAAATTAGATAAATTAGAATATTTAAATATTAATTATTATAAATATAGTGATTTAAACGCATTTCATAATAAAACTTTAAAAGAATTAACAATTGGTTCATATAATACTATATCTTATATTAAATCAATTACTGGAATATCAAATTTTGACAGTCTATCTAAAATAACTTTTATAAATTGTTTTTATTTAGAAAATATTGTTAATATTTTAGAGAAAGAAAAACATATTATTCAAGAATTATACTTTATTTATTGTCATAAAATAGATTTTACAGAATTGATGACATATTGTAAAGAAAAGAATATAAAATTAAATATTAGATTTTGTTTTGTATAGGAATTTATAAAAATATATTTTTAAATTTGTTTAGTCCTTCATTGTATTTTCCAGAGTTTACGTAGGAAAATAGCAATAAAACTTACATTAGAATTCCGGTTTGTATTTATATAAATTGTAATAAAAATTTAATCTCCAATAATATTTTTTAATCCATCTATATTTATAAGTTTATATAATTCTTTTTTTAATGTTCTTAATGGTGTTATTGATATATTATTAACTTTTAATATTTTAGATTCTAATAAATATGAATCATATAAATTTATAAATGTTAAAATTTCATTTAATAAAATTCCAAAATCATTACTAAAATTTGACCTATCAAAATCAAATAATACTATTTGAATTCCATGCGTATTTATTTCAGTTTCTCTATCTTGATATTTATATTTAATTTTATCTCTTTTTGTTTTTTTTATTAATATATTACCTGGATGTAAATCACCATGTATAAATCCAAATGTTTCAAATGCTAATATCATTGAAGCTATTACTTGATTTATTATTGATATTATTTCTTCAAGTTTATCAGGTTTATAATTTATTATTGAACCTATTTCATAATATTCCATAAATAAAAAATAATTTGTTGTACCATTATTTTTACAAAAATATTTAGGTAATGGTTTTTCTAAATTATAATTATTTATATTATCTTTACAACTAAAAAACCCTAAATATTTAGCAAAATTTATACATTTTAATTCTTCTAACTTTTTTGATGTTTCATAATCTTTATTTAATAATTCATATTTTTTTGATATTTTTACTATAACTCTTTTCTTTTTTATTATATTCGCTTCAATTAATTTATTTTTGTTTTCTCCTCTATTTACAGGTAATATTTTTGTTGGTAATAACCATTCATTAGTTGTTTTTTTCTGTTCTATTGTTTGATTTTTTATTTTTTTTGCTACATATTTTCTGTAATTATTTTCATTATTCATTAATCCATTTAAGTCTACCTTTTCTAAATAATTTAAGTTATAATATTCCATTTTATATAATAATATTAAAAATTTTTTATTAAAAAATATTTTATTTTGAAAAACTTATAAAAATATTACATAAATTAATATTTTTAATGTAATTTATAAAATAATTAAAATTATAAAGATATTAATTGTAAATATCATAATATTTTTAATAAATATATTTAAGCATTATAATAAAATACTTAAAATTTATATTTTATTGTATTTCATGAAAAATTAAAAAAATATAAAAATTATATTACACATAATTTATAAAAAATGGGACAGTTTATATAAATTAGGTGTAACTAACTATGAGATTATCAATATAAATTCAGGTATAAAAACAAAGTATGAATTAATAAATATTAATAAACCAATAAATATGAGTATTATTTAACATAATATTATATTTTTAAATAAATTTATATTGAATTTGTTATGTATTACTTAATTAATTTTTGTTTATTAAATATTCATCCAATGATTTCTTAACATATTCATTTTTAGATAAATTTATATAAACAGTACTATTTTTATCATTTATTTTTTTCTTTTGGTCTTGTAACCAACTTGCTATTTTTATATTTTTATATTGTTCATTCTTTTTTGGAACTCTTTTATTATTATTGGAAAATTCAAATAATAAAAATTTCCATTGTTCATAAGTTAATTTTTCTTTATCTTTATTTTTATCTTTATTTTCTAAATATTCATCCAATGATTCTTTAACATAACTATTTTCAGATAAATTTATATAAAAAGTACTATTTTTATCATTTATTTTTTTCTTTTGATTTTGTAACCAAATACCAATATTATTATTTTTTTTTGGAACTCTTTTATTAATATTACAAAATTCAAATAATAAAATTTTCCATTGTTCATAAGTTAATTTTTCTTTATCTTTATTTTTATCTTTATTTTCTAAATATTCATCCAATGATTCTTTAACATAACTATTTTCAGATAAATTTATATAAAAAGTATTATTTTTATCATTTATTTTTTCCTTTTGATGTTGTAACCATTTACCAATATTATTATTTTTATATTGTTCATTCTGTTTTGGAACTCTTTTATTATTATTGGAAAATTCAAATAATAAAAATTTCCATTGTTCATAAGTTAATTTTTCTTTATCTTTATTTTTATCTTTATTTTCTAAATATTCATCCAATGATTCTTTAACATAACTATTTTCAGATAAATTTATATAAAAAGTATTATTTTTATCATTTATTTTTTCCTTTTGATTTTGTAACCAACTTGCTATTTTATTATTTTTATATTGTTCATTCTTTTTTGGAACTCTTTTATTAATATTACAAAATTCAAATAATAAAATTTTCCATTGTTCATAAGTTAATTTTTCTTTATCTTTATTTTTTTCTTTATTTTCTAAATATTCATCCAATGATTCTTTAACATAACTATTTTCAGATAAATTTATATAAATATCACTATTTTTATCATTTATTTTCTTTTTTTGACTTATATGTAACCAATTACCAATATTATTATTTTTATATTGTTCATTATATTTTGGAACTCTTTCATTATTATTGGAAAATTCAAATAATAAATTTTTTTTCATTTCCCATAACTCGTTACCATTCTGTAAAACACCCATACTATTATAAATCATATTATACTTAAATTCTATTTCTTCATTTTCTTCTTCTTCATCAGTATTTTCAATATTTATATATCCTCCTAATTTTTTATTTTGAAATAATGTTTTGATTCTACTATCATTGCCCGCCATAACTCTTAAAAAATTACAAATACTTTTTTCATCTTCTTTTGAAGAAAAAGGCAATATTACATTTGCAATATTTTTCATATTATGTAATCTTAAAGCTCTTCCAATTATTTGTATTAAAGTTGTTTTTGAATATGGTAAATGTAAAAAACACACTGATTTTGTTATTGGTGCATCAAATCCTTCTACTAATATTCTAACATTAACTAAAAATGGAATTATTCCATTTTTGTATTTATCAATAATATCAACTCTTTTCTTTTTAGATGTATGACAGTCAATATATTCACAACAATTTAATTGTAATGTATTCATTAATTTATTAATAAGTTTTCCTTCTTTTTGTGAATTACAATAAATTATAACATTTCTATAATATTTTAATAAATACTCACATATATTTTTATTCGTAGGGTCTTCATTAAATATTGGAACATGTATTGTGTAATCACATAAATATTTTAAATCTATCATAGTTCTTATGTCTTTACTATAATATGTAAAATCATCTATTTTATCAATAGTTGCTGATAAATAAACATTATTATTATATTTAGTTAAACTTTTTATTATTTTTGTATAATTACTAACATTTACTAATTCATCTTCTGAATCATCTTTTGATATTATTGTTTCTTCATCACTGTAATATTCATCATCTTCATCACTGTTAAATTCATTTTCTTCTTCTTCATTATTATCAATAAAATATTCTTCTTCATCATTACAATAAATTAAAGGTTTATCTATATGATGTGCTTCATCAATATATATTTTTTCAAAACTATCACAATATTTTTCAATTAAATGTACTGAATTAAAAACACAAATTGTAATTAATTTATTTTCATTAAAATTTATATTATTATTTCCAATCAATTGTATTTTACTTTTTAATTTAGGATAGTGTTTAATAATTTCATCTTTTAATTGTTCCATTAAAATAATTCTAGGAACTAATATTAAATATTTTTTGTTATCTTTAAATGAATGTATAACTACTACATTTTTACCTGTTCCAGTTGGTAAATTTATAATAACATTTTTTTCACTTTCTCTTATAATATTAATCGCTTCTATTTGGTAATCTCTTAAAATAAAATCTTCATTAATTACTGAATATATTGGTTTATTTATTAATAGATTTTCACAAAAATTAATTAACTCTATTTTATTATAAGGTCTATCTATAAAATAATGTTGTAATAGATTTTCTGCCAATATACAATCATCATTTCTTGTAATTATCAAATTATTCCATTTAATAATATATTTATTTAAAATATTACAATAAATATTTTGACTACCAAAAAAAGTTCCGCATTCTTTCCATGTTAAACTATATTTTCTCAATTTACATTGTACAATAGTATTTTCTAAATCACAACAGTCAATACCAGTATCGTTTCTACTCATATTATTTATTTCTTTAAAATTTGGATCAATATCATCATATTCATAAAATGGTTTATTGTATTCTTCTGATAATTTTATGCAAGAATAATATTCAAAAATTTTCCATAAATCATTATTGTCAAATTCTACTTTATTAGATTTTTTTAAATCAGTATATCTTTCATATATATTTATTAAATACTTATTATTATGATTTTCCATTAGTTATTATAAATAGTTATATTAATTAATTTTTTAAATTTATAAATTTTAAAAATCAATTTTTTTTATTTATTAATAAAAATAGTTTATAATTGATATTGAATAATATTATATAACTTTACAATAATCTTTTTTCGAATACTTTTATTAAACTATCATAAAAAGATTCCCATATATAAATAACCTTGTAATTAGATTTTTCCAAATTATTTTGTTTTATTTTATCTTTTTTCCATATTTTTTTATATATAATTCCTAAACATTTATCTGTTTTTTTATATTTATTTTTATTACCATGAAAATAGTCTCCTTGAAATTCAAATATAACATTGTTGAATATACATTGTTTTTGTCCATTACATTTATGGATTAAACAATTATGGTATCCGTCAACATAATATACACGTTTAGTAGTTATTGCTTTATATTCACCAATTTCACATGAATGTTGAATTTGGATATTTAAAATTTTAGATAAAATTCTAAAAAAAATAATTGATTTTTTAGAAAATTTAATTTTTGAAAAAGGTTTCATTGGTTTATTTATTATTTCTAAAATTGTATTGAATTTATGTTTCGAAACAATAAATTTAACAATAGAATAGATAATATAATTAACTATATGAATGTGTTTGATATTAGTATTATGAAAAAATGATATAAATCTTTCCATATAAATATTTAATTTATATCATTATCTATTTGTTATTATGCATCAATTTTTTATATATTATAAAGATAAATGAGTAAAATAGCAATTATAGTATATAGTCATATACGTTATAACAAACAATTTATGTATTTAAAACGTTGTATAAAATCATTATTAAATCAAACTTACAAATCTGATATTTTATTATCAGTATCATTTAAAAATGAATATTATAAAAATAAATTTTATGAAGAAATTAAATCAAAATTTCAATCTGTAATATATTATGAATGCAATGAGAGAAAAAGTCAATTTGAACACTATGATAATCTAAAAAATAATATTGATAAATATGATTATATATTATTTTGTGAAGATGATGATTATTATAGAAAAAATAGAGTAAAAAAATTATTAAATAGTATATTAAAAATGAATAATAAAAATAATATTGATTATATAGGATGTTCTGAACGAAATTTTAAACAACCTCGAACAAAAAAATTTTTAGTTGGATATATATCATATATGTTAAAACCAATTGTATTTAAAACTTTTTTTAATAAATTATATGAAAATCATATGCAAAAATATTTAAAAAATCATCATTGTTATACATTGTTTAGTAATTATTTACAAATAATATTATGGAACACAAGAAAAATGTATTATTTTACAGTATATGATAATTATTATATTTTAGAATGTTATAATAAACATACTCAAATAAATGTATGTGAATTAAAAGAAGAAAAATATAGTGGAAAAAAATTAATACAATTTAATTTATTTATATATTTAATATCAGAATTTACAACTAATCTAAATAAATTTTTAAATAAATATAAAATAGATACGAATGATATTAAAAATATTCAAAAATATATATCAATGAAAGATTATGCAGAATTAAAAAATATTGTCATTCAATTTAGTTTTATTAAGTTTTGATTTTATGTTTATATAAAACTTACATAGTAAACTTATGATAAATCTCCAGTTACGGTTATTAAATGAAGGTTCGTCGTTATTTTCCTACTTAAACTCAGGTAAATATATAGAAAACTGGATTTTTAGAGTAATTTTAAGGTATTTTCTAGAGTTTATGTAGGAAAATACAAATATATTATTAGATTTTCACAACTCAATAATTTCCAAATACTCTTGATAACTCATACTTTTATCAATAAATTCAAACTCAAATATTTTTGTTCTTCCAATCCATAAGTTTTTAATAGTATCTACACTGACTTTTTTATTCCATAATTTTGATAAATATTCACATAATTTTGGTGCAGAAATATATTTTTCATTTAATTTATCACCATTATTTTTTTTAATTTTCCATTGTAAAACTTCAATTATTTCATCTATGTTTAAACTTCTTTTTCCAATAGATGTTTTTTGTTCTGGTGTTATATCAGGAACTATATTATTATTGGTTTTAATTTGTATTAGTTCTTTCTTTTTATTGATAAAATCTGGATCATCTGTTGGCAGTATTTCTTTATTCCAAATTCGTCTAATTATCTCACGATGCATATTATATTTTTCTGATACATCTTTTTGAAAACAAGTTTCTTTCAAAGCAAAAATTTCACGTATTTTATCATTCGTTAAATTTTCATTATTTGCCCGTTTAGCATTTGTTGTAGCAATAGATATATTCAAAGCATGTTCTTCTGATAATTTTTTTCCAAAAAAATGATGATTTTCACCTTTCATTGATTCAGACTTTGCTAAATAAAATTCTTGTTTTTTTAATTCTTTTTCATTAATAATTTCTTCATTAATATTTTTTAATTTTTGTTCATATCCTGCTTTATTTGGTATTGTTTCATTGGATTCCGATTCCTCTCTGTATATTTCAATTTGATGCTTTTCCATATTTATAATTTTATATAAATCTAATCTTTTTATATGTATTTCTTCACAATATTTTTCAGTTTTATCTAAACGTGTTTTTAAGTATGTTTCAAAAGCATTTATTTGATTTTGTTTTATTATTAAATTATTTTTGAGTAAATCAATTAATTTTAAACAATCTTCAAATGTATCAACATAAAAATTATAATCTGATTTTTTTCCAAAATTTAAAAATTTATGTATTTCATCTATAATTTTTGGATGATTTTTTTGTGTAATTTTCATATAAACACCTTTTGTAAATTTTATTTCATTATTAATTTTTTTATATGATAAGTAAATATGTCCTTCTGCATCAAATAAACCTTTAATATAATTAATATTTAATCTTGAAATATCATAGTCTTCATTTTCTTTTGTTAAATTTGTTTCTTTACATATTTGATATAATCTTTCTTTTTCTTCATTCATATTTTGTTTATTTGCTATTTTTGAAAACTCCATTAAAGCATTAATTTGAGTTTGTTTTAATATTATATGTTTATAAATATCATTTAAAATAAAATTATATTCATTTGACCTTATAAACAATGTATAAGAATTTCTTCTATTATTTTTATCATAAAAACCATCTTCATTTAAAATATCTTCTGTTAATATTTCACTTGGTGAAACTATTGTTCCTCCATAATAATATTGAATTATTTGTAAAATATTTGTTCTAGATTGTGTTAATGATATTCCTGATTGAAATCCATCTTTAATTTTTCTTATAAATATTGTACCATCCCCATCTATTAAACCTGCTATATAAGATGGATCGAGTGTAATATGTTTAAATTTATTTAATTTTAGTAAATTATCTTCAATTATATTCATTTTTTTTGATAATGTGAATATAACTATTTTTAAAATTAGAAAAATTAAAAATCATTTTTTTTATTTTTATAAAAAAAAATAAAAATTGATTTTTTTAAATTTAAAAAAATAATTTATATAATGTTTTTATCACAAAAATGACAACATTAGAAGATATATACATACCACATGAATTAACAGATAAATTTAAATATATAATATCAGTTGATAAATATTATACTAAAAATTATATTTTTAATTATGATTTAATAATTGATAAAGATGATAAACATAATATATGTAAAGAATACAACAAAAATAAAATATTTTTTCCATTTAAAATATTATGGGATAGTGATGTAAAAATAAAATTATTAAAAAATGTAAATTTAAAGAAAAGAGAAAAAATAGATATAGAAAATGATATATTAAAAACACAAATTGAAATATTAAAAAATAAGAAAAAAACTTTATATAAATTTTTAAATAATAAAAATTATATTAAATTTGGGGAAGAATGTTCAATATGTTATGAAAAAATATTTTCAAAAAATAATTGTATATTAACAACATGTCATCATGCTTTTCATAAAACATGTTTAACTAAAAATATATGTTTTAATTATTTGAATAATGAATATAATTGCTATAATTGTCCAATATGCAGGGATAAAATAAAAGATGATATAATGTATAGTATTGATAAATACCGTACTATATATAGTGATTATTATTATGATGATTATTTATATAATTTAGATAATTTTTGGAATGATTTTGAAAATATATTACCTGAAAAATGTGATAATTGTGATAAATATTTAGGTACAAATAAATATTGTGGATTATGTATTGAATATAGAAAATGAGTTAGATAAACTATAAATTATTTAACACAATAAAATTATAAATTAAAGAGAATGGTAATGTGTAGGAAACATAGATTTTCTCACTATAATACACTTAATTTTTCACCTAATTCTTTATAATAATGATTATTATACATAACATTATTTTTTAACGCTTTATTTAAAGTTTTGTCACTAATTTTTAATTCTTTAATACAATCATATTTACAAATAAATTCTGACAATAAATTATTATTTTCATCATATTGTCCAATACCATTTTTATATAAAATTGGTTTTCCATATTTATTTTCAAAATCGATTATTAAATCATCATTACAATTTTGATATAACATATAATAATATCCATTACTAATTTTTTGTTTTTTTACAGGAATATCTAATAGTGAATCACTACTATAATTATTTAATTGTGCTGCAGTTCTTCTATCTAAATATACATTTAATATTTCTGTTTTATCTTTGTTTAATTTAGCAATATAACCTATATTTTGAACTTTTGTTTTTTTAGTAGGTTGTAAATCATGAATAATATTTGGATCTAAATTTCTTTCAACTAATAACCAACGATAACCACAATAAACTGTATTTTCATGTATTGCTTTCATTATACTTGGACGTTTAATATTTTTATTCTCATTCATTGCTTCTGTTACTGTATCATATACTTTTATTAATATTGATGTATTAGGATTTATTTGTTGTAATCTTGGTCCGATTGTTGGTAACTGTTGATTAAAACCAGTATTACTTTTAACTTGTTGGTTTGTTGAATTAAGTTTATTTAATATTTCTTGTATAGAATTTTCCAAAGAATTAACTTTATTCAATAATAAATTATTAGTTTTTACTAAATCTTCAATTAATTCATTATTAATATTATTTTGTTGTGATTCAAGTTTGTATTTAAGTAATTCATTTTCTGTTAATAATTCTGATACTCTGTAATTATACTTTTGAATATTATCATTAATTATTTTTATTAAATTTTGATAAGTTACTTTTTTACCAATTAAAAATAATTCTGTTTCATTTGTATGGTTTGGTAAATCTGTTATTCTTTCTTGTCTGATATAATCATGGTATTTAATAAATGATTCAAAATCTTTTGATTTATCAACTTTAAAACAATCTAATAATAAACATTCAGGATAATTAATTTTATGTTCTTTATATCTATCAAAAACTCCTTTACGAGATTCTCCAATCTTAACAATGTATGTTCCATTTTCATATGTTTTTAATTTAATAATATAAAATATTGAACCGATTGTACCATATTCTTTCAATAAAAATTGTTCTTTTTCTAATTCTTTTTGTTTACATAGTTTTTCTTCAGTTTTTTCTAATTGTATTTTTAGTTCATTGCATTGTTCTATTACTTCATTATTATTTAAATTAATTTGTTCGATTTGTAATTTTAATTCATTACATTGTTCTTGTGTAATTTCAAACATAATACTTTCCAATTTAATAAAATAATTATGAATTTCATCTGCTTTTTTTGTACATGCTTTTAAACAAAACTTTTTAAATGTATCAATATTTAACATAAATATTTCTTTATTATGTCCTCCTCTTGTATCTTTTTTTTCTAATGAAGGTTCAGTTGCAAACATTTTATAATTTTTATTAATTTCAAAATTTTTTTTTAATAATTCTTTTGCTTTTATTTTTTGACTAAATCCAATCCATCCCCATATATTATCTAAATCTATTACAAAATCTGTATGAGAATCATATTTTAAATAACAATAAAAACTTGATAAAAATAATTGTTGTTCATAATTTGTAAAGTTATTTTTAATTTTATTAATTAATTTATTTTGGTAATTTCCATTTAATTTAGTGATTGGATTATTTTCAATGAGTGTTACTATATCAATATTCATCTTAAATTCTATTTTTTTCTATATATATATTATATACGTTGTCTTTATATTGCTTTTTTATTATAAAAGTAAAAAGCAATATATTTTAAAATTATAAAAAATATTTATTTATATATTTATATATTTATATATTTATAAATTTATAGATATATATAAATAAATATTTATTTATATATAATACTATAATTATTTTTAAGAGATCAATATTTTATTGTTATTTATTGCTTTACTTAGAGGGAAAGCAATATATATTATATAATTATTAAAAAATTTACATACTATCAACAATTTTTAATTGTTCAATTGTTTCGTTTAATTTATATATAGCAGAAACATATTTACTCTTTGTACTTGCCCATGGTTTTTCTAACTTTGGATGTTTTTCAATTTTAAAAAAATCTCTTCTCATTACTCTATTACCATTTTCATCACATTTTTTTTCATATTCTACATAATATACTACAAATTTAGGTAAATCTTTTTGTGTAATTCCTTCAGGTAATGGACGAGCATTATATTTTCTTTCTCGTTTTCCTGTATTTTGGTTTTGTTCAGTTTGAGTTGCTAAACGTAAATTGCATAATCTATTATCAAGTTTATTTTGGTTTATATGATCTACTGTTAAATTTCCTTTTGTTAATCCATGTCCAGAATGATTCATTAAATAAGCGTGCATATATATTTGTTTATTTTCAAGTTTAGAAGCTATATATCCATTTAAACAATAATACCAACTATTATGATTATCAATAATTTTTTTAATACTTTCTTTATCAATTTTAACTAACTTTAAATCACCGCATTCCATTATATAATATTCTTCATCTGTTTTATTATTTTTAACTAACCAATATTTATTTTTTTCAATTCCTGAATATCTTCCTATTTCTGTTACTTTACCTTTAAAATTTTGTAATATAGTATGTTCTTCTTCAATAATTTGCTCCATTTTTATAAGTTGAAATAAAAATAATAACAAATTAATTTTATAAATTTTTAAAATCAATTTTTTTATTTTTATTATTAAATTAAATTTTTATTTTTTAATAAAAAATAAAAAATTGATTTTTTAATATTTAAAAAATATTTTTAATAATACTAATAATAAAAATGGATGAAACTTATAAAAATGATTATAATAAACTAGATAAATTAATTAGTGATTGGTATATAAAGAGTGATAAAGAAAAAAAAAATATAAATATAAAAGAAGATTTAAGTAAATTTAAATATAAATATGATAAAGAATATTATAAAAATAAAATATTTTATTCTTTATCTGAAAATGTTATTGAACAATTAGATTTATGTATAGAATTTTGTGAAGAATCAGAAGAATTAAATGATTTGTGGGATTATTTACAATTTATGACATCATCTCATACTATTAGTAAAAACACTATTAGAATTATTAAAATTTTATTAAAAGATAGAAATACAAATAAATATTTGGGAGTTCTTGAATTAAGTTCAGATTTTTATTCTCTTTCAGATAGAGAAGAACATATTGGATGGAATAATATTGTAAAAAAAAATAATTTAAAATATATTTTATGTATATCAACTTGTGTTGGATTACAACCAATCGCACATAATTTAAATATTGGAAAATTATTAAGTGTTTTAGTTTTTTCAAAAGAAATTGAAACATATTTTTATAATAAATTTGGTTATTATTACGTTGCTGTTTCAACAACATCTTTGTATGGTAAATCTATTCAATATGATAGATTAAAAGAGTTAAAACTTATTGGATATACAAAAGGATATGGTACATCACAAATTCCAGAATATATATATGAACAAATGATAATATTTTTTAAAAAACATCATATGAATGATTATAAAAAATTATCTGGTGGAAGTAAATTGAGAAAAATAGTATTTATATCAAGATTATTTGGATATAATAAAAATTTAGTATTTCATGGATATAAAAGAGGGATTTATTTTGGATATATTAATGAACAATCAAAAAAATATTTAATGAATGAAACATTAGAATTTAATATAAATAATTTAAGAACAATTGATGAAATAATAAATTGGTGGAAAAATAGATGGGCAACAAATAGATGGACAAAATTATTTAATAATAAATTATTGAAAGTATCATATGAATTAAAAAATATGAGTAGAAAAGAATTATTTAATGAGTATATTAAACAATATAATTATTATAATTATCATCATGATGAAAATTACAATAAAAAAATAAAAGATAGAAATAAAACATATTATTTAGAAAATCGAATATTAAAAAATAAAGTAGATATATCAAAAAATAAAAGAACACTAAATATTAATGAAATATTAGAAATAATTGAATGGAAATCAAAAAAAATTAATAATGAAAAATTTTTTGATAATAAAATTATATCTCATAAAAAATTAGCAATATATTTATCAGAAAAATTTAATAAAGAATTAACAGAACAAATGATAAAATATTATTGGAATGGAACTGTAAAATTATATGAAGAAGAATTTATTGATTTATATAAAGATAATTATAAAGAATTTTACAATAAATATATTGAAACAATTGGAATTTAATTTATAATATAAATATTATTTTAAATATTTATATTTTCAGACATGAATTTTAATATTAAACTATAAAAATATTTTTAAACAATTTTTTAATTTTACATACAATAAATGTACAATAAAATAATGTAAAATTCTTAATTCGAATAGGCAAGCCCGCCCCAATGAATATTAGTTGCTTGCATTTTCACTGTGCTTTCACACAATGATTGGACTATACCTTAAGCTATCACAAGAATTTGCTAAATTCTTCAAGCCCACTCCATTGTAGTCTCTGAACCTTCCCCATATGCTTGCTATAGCGCACTGTAGGGGCTTGGCTGCAGATTGTCCAATCTTTTTCGTTATCACTATGCCTTAGGTCATTACCCCAGGTATTTACTATATTTTCACATAATAAAGTAGTAGAAAAAGCTATAAGGATGTTCCTGCATTTTAGAAATGTTGCCTCAATTAAACTATAAAATAGTCAAACTGAGACTAGCTGGTTATATAATGTATTGTTAATACATATTTGTTTTACACTGTTTATCCATATTAGAGAACAAATACCTAATATAGCAGCCAACTGTTGGGCACAGGCGGATAATAAGTTTGTAACCATCCAGTTAATGCCCGACATAATTCTTAAAACGTTGTAATTGGTAGCATAAACTCTAATCTTAGAGCCCAATGCAGCCTTGGGTGTTAATTGCAATTGGAGAGTAGCATTGTCAATTCTACTCATGTTGCAGGTCCCCGTGGGTTGGTGTTCCTCAGGACGAAGGGCAAATGAGTAAACATTGATGCCAGTGACTGGGATGTTGGTATGGTGTTGGTAAGGTTGAACCAAGTTGAAGTAAGAGCCAAGTCTTTCTTGGAAACGATCATGGCCGTTGAGTTGCAACTTAGCACGAACAACTGGGTTACGACCAGCATTGATAGGACCGAAACCAGCATGATCGGAGTAATCACCTGCAGTGGTAATAGCACCGAAATCAGTTGGTGCCAAGTTATTGGCGTTAGGACCTGGACCAGCTGGAAGGTTGATGCCACGGACTTGAGCATTGGTAGAACCATTAGATACACCACCTGGACCAACTTGAAGACCAGCTTCACGTAAGTATTGGAGGTAATCAGCATCCAAAGCTTGAGTTCCAACAAATGGGAATACATTGGTAGTATCTTCGACATTGGTGAAAACAAGTTGGGATGGATCAGGAAGACCAGAACTGTTAACATTGTAATAACCAGAATCAGCGTCAAAATCATCAGTGTAGTTATTCCATTGGTTGTAGCCGAGTTTGACAACATCATCTCTTTGCACAACCCAGATCAATTCCTTGACTGGATGATTGAGGTTTAGCTTAACCTTAACGTTGGTATTGACAGTTGACTCATCGCCGGTAAATTGGAGCTGCTCGATCAAATATTCGTGACTTGTTTGAGCGAATCTACGACGTTCATCGGTATCAAGGTATATATAGTCAATGAACAACGATGCGTATTCGATGGAAGGAACGCAGAAAGCATCAAGAGTACCATTAACAGACACACCGCAGCTGTTCAAACTACCAGCAGTTGAGACGTAGCATTCAGCCTTGGGGCGGAAATCAAGCTCAATCTTAACTTCGTGATATTGAAGGGCAATCAATGGAAGGGCAAGACCAGGGTTGCGGCAAAACCAGAATTGGAATGGAACGTATAAAGTAGTAGCTTCAGTGCGTTGAAGACCAGTACCAGTTAATGCAACAGTGTTACCAACCATGTTATCATAACCAGCCTTCAAACCAGGTGGAAGAGTGAGCTCATTCCAGATGGTAAGCCAATCACCGTATTGCTTATCAATTCTTTGACCACCGATTTGAACTTCAACTTGCTTAATGAGGAAATGGCCAATGTAATTGACCCATCTGAAAAAAGCAGATGAAACAGTTGCTTCAACACGGGGAAGAGTAACTTGTAAGTAGATTCTGTGAATCAAATCACCGTTTCTGGAAACAGTGCAGGTAACTTTCTTGCCGAAATCAGCAGTACCGTTGAAGGTTTGTTCGATAGCTTCCATAGAAAAGTTAGTGTGTCTGCGGTATACGACCTTGAAGAAGGTAATTTGAGGGTTTCCGGTTAAATAAACATCTTGAGCTCCGTAAGCGACTAGCTGCATGAGGCCTCCTGTCATCTTTTTATAAATTATACAGAGAAAAAAATTTTGGCAAAACGCAAATAATTCCTTAATTAATTCACCTAAAAATTAAATTTTAATATCAATGATTTTTACACCATAAAAAAACACATTTTTTATTAATAAAATATTGTATACATTTTATTATAAATTATTATATTTTTTACACTAAATTTTACAATATAAATATTTTTATTTTTTTCTTATATTTTTAAAAAAAATATTTTTTTCTTATATAATTAAAATATCTTTTTCTTTACTATTTTCATCAAAAAATAAATGAATTACATGTATCATTTTTTCACTTAGATTTTCAGGATTAGTCCAATAAGTTATTGTTTCTTCTAACTTTTTAAGTCTATTATTCCATGCTCTTTCATAAGTCTTTTTGATTGTACATAATCCTGTTTCTTTATTAATATTCCAACAAGATAAATGTTTTTCATTATTTATTGTATAACCATCTGGATTAAAACGAATTAATATTAAATTTCTATGTTGAATATCTTTTGATATTAACATTAATCTTTTATTTTCACATATTTCTTCATAACTTTTATGTTGATTTTCATCAATTTCTATGTTAATAACTTGATAACCTAAATCTAATAATAAATCGGGTCTTTTTTGAGAACAGCCATCCGTAATTGATTTATCAGATACCCAACTAAAACCTGGAAATACTTTTAATATATATTTTACAACATCACTTTCTTTCGTTTTGTAATTTCTTGATAATGGTCTATCAGGATATATATTAATATAACATGTTAAACAATAATCTTCATATTTCTCAATAGAACGTTTACCACACATGTATGTATTGCATAATTTGTGTTCTAAATTTACCATTAATAATGTTTTATGTAAATTACAATATAATGGACTTTTCTCTCCATAATTATTAAATATTGCTCTAAATTCATTACATACTATACATTTTTTATGAATTATATCGACCATATTTTCCAAAGCATGATTCATACAATATAATCTTTTTGTTTCATTTTCATAATTAAAAATAGCATGTTTATCACAATCTTTTATTATACATAAAGCACCAACAAAACTTATCATTCCTTCTTTAGAATGTGTGCGACAATATTTAGCTCTTTCTGCTTTTTCATAATTATACAATGCATATTTATTACAATTTTCATATATACATAAATTTTTAATAACATTTATCATATCATTTGTTTTACAATCATTACAATAAATAGGTTTATTTTCACCAACTACGTTAAACGATGGTCTTTTAACATTACAATTTATACATAATTTATCCATAACATTTACCATATCTTCTGTTTTACAATCTTGACAATATATACCTTTTTTTAATCCAGGTAAATTAAACACTGGTGTTTTAACATTACAATTTATACATAACTTTTTATGAATTAACACCATTTCTTCTGTTTTACAATTACTGCAATATAATGGTGTTTCATCAATAATATTATATAATGCTGTTTCAACGTTGCAATTTATACATTTTTTATGATGTAAATCAATTACGTCTAAATCTGATTTTTCTGCACAGTTTCCACAATACTCTTTTTTACTACACTCTTTTAATCCAAAAATAGCTGTGTTTTCATTACATATTATACATTTTTTATGTGAAACATCAAGTTTTTTTAAATTTTCGTTTTCGTTTTCATATTTTTTGATACACATTCCGCAATGTGTTGGAGTTTTTTTGCCACTATTAGGTAATATAAAACTTGCTTGTTTAATTAAACAATCTTTACATAAATGACCTCCAATACAAATCATATTTTCTTCTTTATGGTCAATACAACGTATTCCTTTTTTAACTTTAGCATCATGATAATTAAAGTTTGCATTTTCGCAACATAATTTTTCACTTAATAATTTTCCTTCAGAATTTACAATATATTCACAATATCCGTGTTTAAAATTTACTATTTTACCAATCTTATTTTTAGAACAACATGAACAGTATTTAGGTGTTTGTTCATCTATGTTTCCATATGTAGAAGTTTTTTTAATGTTATTTTTTGAACAATCAATACAATATTTCATTTTTAATTTATTAATTTTTAAATATATAGATAATTAAAAATAAAAGCTAAAATAAATCAGTTTTTATTTTTTTATTATTAAAATCGTAAATTGTAAATATTTGTTTTTATATATTTATTTATACCCTTTTAAAATTAATATAAAGATGGTTATAAAAATCTTTTATACCCTTTTTATATAATAAAATTATAAAAAAAATTAATAAATTTTAATAATTAAAAGTATTTAAAAACAACACGATATAATAATATATATAAAAATGGATATTTTAAGAGCGTTCAAATTATGTGGTAATGAAATTAATATAAATATACAAGGTACAATTGATGAACCTTTATTTCAAGCGAATCAAATAGGTAAAATTTTAGAAATGAAAAATATAAATCAAACTTTACTTAATTTTTCAGATAAACATAAAAAAATAATATTAACAATGACAAACGGTGGATTACAAAATGTTACATTTTTAACAGAATGTGGATTGTACAAATTACTATCAAGAAGTAATAAAAGTATTGCTGAAGAATTTCAAAATTGGGTTGTACAAATAATAAAAGATATTCGTATAAATGGATATTATAAACTAAAAGAAGAAAATGAAATTGATAAAAATTTGATAAAATATAAAGGAGATATAGAAAAACATAAAATGTTAATAAGATTTTTAGATAATAAAAATATTGTATATATTTGTAAATTTAGAAAAGAAAATGATAAATTTTTGGTAAAAATTGGTTCATCACAAAACATAAAAGAACGAATGTGTCATTTAACAAATGCATATGATAATATTGAAGCTATTTTATTAGAATCTGTTCAAATTACTTGTAATAGAAGATATGAAACATATTTACACAATCATGATTTTATTAAAAAATTTTATTATCCTATTACAAATAAAGAAGGTAAAATATCAAAAGAAACTTATTTGGTTGATGAAATTCAATTAGCAGAACTTATAAAAATTATGAATAATGATAAAAATAGAAAAGAGTTTAATGATGAGAGTAATGAATTATTAAATACAATTGAATATAAATCAGAAGATTTAGATAAAATTATAGAAATTGAAAAAATAAAATTAAAAACAGAAGAGTTAAAGACAAATAAAATTAATGAAATTAAAGAACTAAAAAAAATTGAATTAGAATTAAATAATAATAAAGAAGAAATAATTAATGATGAATTAGATTCTGAGATTGAATCAATTTATCAAAGCGATGAAGACGATATTGATATAACAACCATTTATTTTAGCACCAAAAAAATGAAACCTGGTATTAAATCTCCATATGTTTATCAATATGAAATTAATGATTTAACAACTCCAATTAAAATATATGAATCACCATCAGAAGTTGAAAGATCCGAAGAGTTAAAACATTTAGAAATTTCTCCAACGCCATTAAGAAATGCTGCTAAAAACAATACAATTTACAAAGGATTTCGATGGTATTTCCTAAAACGAGATGAAACAATTCCACAAACTATTCCAAATACTATTGAATTAAAACACAAAGAAACTGAAATAAAATTTGTTGCAATGATTGATATAACACAAACAAAAATAATGGATGTATATCAAAACCAAAAAGAGGCAACAAAAGCACGTTTAATGAAATGTAATTCTTTCCATAGAGCCATTCAAAATGGTTCTATTTCATCAGGACATTATTGGAAATATTTTGATGATTGCTCAAAAGAAATGCGAAATGAATATTTAAAAAATAATACATTACCTGAAAAATATGTTTCTAAAGTATCGAAAAAAGTACAACAAATTTGTCCTAAAACAAAACAAATATTAAAAACATACGATTCAAACAGAGATGTTATAAAATTATTTAAAATGTCGGTAACATCATTAAAAAAATATAGTACATCAGGTGAAATACATAATGGTTATATTTGGAAAATTTGTTAATGAAGATTCATCGCTATTTACCAATGAAAATACATGAAAATAGTTTTTTATTTAAAATATATTCTAACCACCTAGAAATATTTTATTAGTATCAATGAGTATTTATATTTAATTTAGTAATGTATGTAGTAAACTGGAGCCTTAGCGTAAGTTTAAGGTTATTTTCCGGAGTTTACAGAAAATAACTGGAATGCAATGTAGGTTAGTCGCTATTTTCTGGAGAGCTTTGCTCGAAAGAAAATACATAGAAAAATACATCTATTGTAAAACACTAATTATATAATTTCGTAAACTTATTACATCATTTGATATTTATTATAAATTAAAAGTACTTAAAAAGATAATACAATTAACAATTAATGATGAGTAGTTTGAAGTCTATGATGAATTATTACTATAACAATAGATTAAGCTAAAATGCGAAATAATTCTATATTGTACCTTAAAACTTCATATTCGTTATACGACGGATTATAACTAAATTTTTACACAGCATATGTGTCTATTATTTTTATAATGGATGTTTTAAATAATAAATAATAAATGGTGTAAAATAAAAAAAATGATTTAAAATAATTTCTTATAAAATTAATTATAAATTCATAATATATAAAAATGGAAGATTACCATATAGAAGAAGAATCATATAAATTATATATACGTTTTAATACAAATCATAAATGTAGAAAATTTACAAGTTATATAAATAATTTAACACGAAATATTGATATAGAAAGTCATGTTTCAGATAATAAATCAATTTGTTTAAAAAATATTTGTATAAAAAATTTAGAAATATTAATAAATGATTTTAATGTAGATTGTTCAATTGTAAATGAATGTGATATATGTTGTATAGAAAAAAGATTATATATGGTATGTAATACATGCATGCATCCAATTTGTTTAGATTGTTTAAATAGTATATCTGATAATAAATGTGCATTTTGTAGAAGTTTTATTTAACAATATTATATTTTATAAATTCTTTTATACAATCTTCTAAAACAACTTCTTTTTTAATTTGTTCTTTATCTTTGATAAATTCGAATTTATCAGTATCTAATTTTTTTACAGTCCATCCATCATTTAATGCATTAAATATAAAAATCATTTTATGAATGTCATTATAATCTATATTTTTTTCAGAACTATTAGATGATACTTTAATACTATCCATTTTATAAATTTTATTTACAAATTTTATAAAATAAATATCCGTAATATTTTTTTATACTTAAAATTTAATTATTTAATATAAAATATATTATGGTATCAAGGTTAAAACTGATATCAAAAAATAACAAAGCATGTATGTCAAATGATAATATGACAATTGATGCAAAACATAGTGAAATGGTCAATCACTTTAAAAATATGCAAGATTCAATTCCATCTTTAAAAGAAGATCTTAAAAAAATGATTTCAGAATATAATAATAAAGATCCAAGTAGAAAGAATGATATTGATTATATTATGTATAAAGATAATTTAAAAGAAAAAATAAATAGTATGAAAGAGAAAATAAATAGTATTATTAATAATGACGACATAAATAAATATTATTTAGATGTTGGAATATTATTACATAATTATTATGATAATATTGAAACTTCTAAAAATGATAAATATAATTCTGAATTATTTGAAGAAAATTTAATCAATTATGATAATTTTGATAACTTTGAAGATATTGATGAAGAAGATGATGACATTGAAGAACTAAGTGAAACAAAAAAAGATATCAAAAAACAAAATTCTAAAAGTGTATTAAATTTTTTTAATAGTGAAGATGAAAATTTAGAAGTTAATTTGAAAGTAAATTCAGATAAAATAGATGGTGTTTATACAAGTATGAAAATTAGTGATTTTGTTACAGAAGAATTAACGTTTAAAAAGAAAGATATTTTAGAAGAATATATGCAAAAAATTGATCCTACTTATGTTTCTAGAATAAGAGTTGATGTTAATATATTTAAATGTACAAAATGTAATTTAGAAATGACTTTGTATCCATCGGATGGAATACAGATTTGTGAAAGTTGTGGGTTACAACAAAATATTTTAATAGAAAGTGATAAGCCTTCCTTCAAGGATCCTCCAATGGAAGTCTGTTATTTTTCGTACAAGAGAATAAATCATTTCAACGAATTTCATATGACCGACAAATTATATATTAACGAATATATAAATTATAATTTATTAACAATTTAATAAATTTATTAATAATTTTGAAATAAAAATAATTATTTTATTAATAAATAAAAAAATTGAAAAATATTATTTCTAGTTTTTATTTAATTAATATTAATTAATAAACAAAAAATGGAATTAATTGATTTATGCCAACCTGCTCAAATAACCTTTAAAAACGAAGATTTTAATTTAGAAGAAGACCTAAATAATGGTCAAATATATTTAATACGCAATAAGATTAATAATAAATGTTATGTTGGTCAAGCTACATGTTTTACAGGAACTAATAATAATAAATGAGGAACTTTAGGAAGATGGAAATCACACTTACGAGAAGCTATTAAAAGTAATCAAGATCATTGTGTTTTATTAAATAATGCTATACGTAAATATGGTGAAAATAATTTTGAAGTTTCTACATTAATAAAGTGTAATAAAAACGATTTAGATAGTAATGAAATTACTTTTATTGAACAATATAATTCAGTAAAACCGTTTGGATATAATTTAAAATTCGGTGGTTATAGTTCAAAAAATAATGAAAGTACTATTTTAAAAATGAAAGAAGCACATATTGGTAAAGAACATTCTGACACAACAAAAGAAAAGATTGGAAAAAATCAAATTGGAAATCGTAGAAATAGTATGAAAAGAAAAAACGATGAAGATAATAATTTACCAAAATATATTGTTTGTAATCGTGTTAATAATGAATTAAAAGCTTATTCAATTTATTGTTTTCCAATTGGTATTAATTCAGTAGAATATTTACCACCTATTCGCTTTTCAATTTCAAAATATGGAACTAAAGAAAATGCTTTAGAAGAAGCTATTATACATTTAAATCAATTAAAAGAAAAGTATAAATATATTGAAGAAGATATCAATAGTATAAAACAAAAAACCGCTGAATTATCCATTAAAGAAAAAAAAGAAAATATATTAAAAGATAAATTACCTCAATATATATTTCCAAATATAAAAGAAAATAAAATTAATGGTTATTATGTTGATGATATTTTAGATTCTAGTGGTAATAAATATCCACGTAGATTTTTTATAGAAAAAACAAATCGATGGAATTTAGTAGAAGCTATTAAATATGTTGATATGTTAAAATATATTAATTATAATAATGTTAAACTTATAGATTTTAAAATAGAAGATATTGAAGTTAATGACATTAATAAATCTTTTTTTGGTAAATATTATCTTCCAATGTATTTTAATCTTTTAAAAAAAGATGGTGAAATTATAGGATTTTGTATTAATGGATATCCATGTGATAAATATAAAGATGGTAAATTTAAAAAAGAGTATCGTTTAAAAGGTAGAAAACTTGAAGAAGCGTATGAAGAAGGAATTAGAGAATTATATGATATGAAAAAAGGTTATATCACTGTTTAATAAATTCAATTTAAATAAAAATTATTATAAAATAAATTATTTCAAAAATATATATATAAAAATACATTACAAAGTCGTTTAAAAAATTGTTCGTAAAAGTAATCTGCTGGAGTAATGACCAGATAAACAGTTTTACTAGTCTGTTCTTTTAACAAAGAAGAGGCAACACATCCAAATTGCAGGAACGTCCTTATAGTTTTTTCTACTACTTTATTGTATGAAAGTACAGTAAATATCCAGGGTAATGACCTCGGACACTTTTCCAAATTATATTAAAATATAATTAGAAAAACAGTAATAACGAAAAAAATTGGATAATCTGCAGCCAAGTCCCTAAGTACGTTATATCAGTATATGGGAAAGGTTCAGAGACTAGATGGTTGTGGGTCTGAGAGATTTGATAAATCTCAATGATGGCTTAAGGTATAGTCCAAACTTTATGTGAAAGCATAAAGAGCTATTGGGTTAGCACAATTTCAAGCAAAAGAATCAACTGAAATTCCTCCTGAAGTCTATGAAAAGATTTTATTGGAAATTAAAAAAGAACGCATTACAAATCTCGAAAAATTAGACACTAAAAAAATAAGACAATACTTAAAAAAAATAAAACTTAATAAATACTATGACCATGCATCACATATTCTTTATCAAATCAATGGAGTTCAACCTCCATCTATGAGTAAGGAATTAGAAGAAAAATTGAGACTTATGTTTAAAGAAATACAAGGACCTTTCATGGAAGTATGTCCAAAATCTCGCAAAAATTTTCTTAATTATTCATATGTTTTACACAAATTTGTTGAATTATTAGGTTTAGATGAATATAAAATATACTTTCCTTTATTAAAAGATAGAGAAAAATTACATCAAACAGATATGATTTGGAAAAAAATATGTGATAAATTAGGATGGGATTTTATCAAATCAATCTAATTGTAGGGAACCTAGGTTCCCCTACGACCCTTCCTATATTTTATTATGATTATTTTGAATATTTTATTTTGAATATTTTATTTTGAATATTATTTTATTATGATTATTTTGAATATTTATATTTTGAATATTATTTTATTATGATTATTTTGAATATTATATTTTGAATATTATTTTATTATGATTATTTTGAATATTATATTTTGAATATTATTTTATTATGATTATTTTGAATATTATATTTTGAATATTATTTTATTATGATTATTTTGAATATTATATTTTGAATATTTATATTTTGAATATTATTTTTATTATTATTTTATTATGATTATTTTGAATATTATTTTATTATGATTATTTTGAATATTATATTTTGAATATTTATATTTTGAATATTATTTTTATTATTATTTTATTATGATTATTTTGAATATTATATTTTATTATGATTATTTTGAATATTATTTTTTGATAATATTATTTTTTTTAAATATTTTAATATAAAACTTATTTTTATTAAATTAATATAATGTTATCCATTTTATTTTTAATACAATTTATTTCAGTTTTATCAACAATATATAATAAAAATATTTTTTTAAAAAAAAATAATGCTTATACAAAATTATTACAATTATCGAATAATAAATTAAAAGATCCTATTATATTAAATGGTAATAAAACTCCATTAAAAAAAGATTTATGTAATATTATATGTGAAGATAGTAATTTGAAATTTCAAGAATTTACATTTGATAAGTTTATATATGAAAAACCTCATTTGAACTATGAAAATAATTTATTATATATTTCAGATTATTTAATTGGTAATGGTAGAATATTGAGCCAATATGAATTTAATTCACTATTAGAAATTCCGCAAACAAGTAATTTAATAGTATTAGAAGCAGAAAATTTAAATACAATACCTTATAATGATATTAATTTAAATAGACGATTTGAAAAAGTAGAATTTCCAATTATTAAAAAAATAGATATTATAAGATATATATCTGAGTTAATTATATGTTATAATTATAATGATGATCTTTTATTATTAAATTGGATAAATTATAATATTGAAATACTTAACATTGAACAAATAAACATTTTTTTATTTAAATTAAATAATATGCTAAATGAAAATAATAATATAAGAGATATTAAAAAATCTATTAATTTGATTATCGATGAATTATTTTAACTAATTTATTTGAACGAAATGTAGATAAAGAAAAAACATATAATTTGAGAAAAATATAAAAATTTTTTAAATATTATAATTTATTAAAAATTTATTTCTAATCTTATATTATATGTCTAATAAATCTAAAGAAGTGTTTTATAGAAAATTATTGAAAAAACAATTTAATAATAATGATGTTAATAATTTTACTAATGAAAATATAAAAAAAAAAACTATTTTATTAAAAAATTATCGCGATTATATTATTAATGACTTTACAAGTTTAAGTAATTATATTCGTTCATTATTATTGGTTCTAATTAATAATAATACAGATAAAAATACTGAAAAAATGTATGCATATTTTATATATTTTTTGGTATATATGATAGAATATCTAAATAAAGAAAAAGATATAGAAATTACTTATGATCAATTTTTAAATATCGAAGCAAAGAAAGAAGAAATTTTATTAAGTTTAGGTCTTACTGATGATATAAATAATATGTACAATTCAACAAAACAATTAACTTTTGCTAGTACTAACCTAGCTAAAAGACCGTTTCGTTTAAATAAAGAATTACAGTGAGATTTTTGTATTTTTCTTCGTAAATTCCGGAAAATACAATATTCATTATTGAATTATTAACTTAATAATTTAATATTTATAACAAAAACTATGTATTTTCCTTCGTAAACTCCATAGTATAGCGATGAATCTACGCTAAAGCTCCGATTCTTTTCTGTAAAATCTTAAGTTTCCAGCAATTGACTTATAAATATTAAATATTTGTAGGATAATAAGTCATATAAGGATAAGGATAAGAACTATAAAATTTATAAGGATACATAAATGGATTTCTATAAATCGGATATCTATAAAAACTTAATGGATCTGAACCAGAATCCATATAATTAAATGGTCCATATGAATATGTTTCAAAATTTTCGATTGATTTATTCATTGTATATAAATATATAATTGCTAAAATAATAAGTATAATAATAACAGATGTTTCAATATAAGAACACATTATATAAATATAGTTTATATTTTTTATCTAATAAATATTATAATATGTATATTTTATTATTATCTATAATAATTGCAATAATTATAACTGTTATAACAATAACTATTATAATACATTTTATTCATGACATATATCCATTAAACCCACATTTTACAAATATTAATACAGATTGTAAATATAGAAGATTTGGATGTTGTAATGATAAGATAACACCAAAATTAGATTTTATGGGTTCTAATTGCAGAGGATTTTAATTTTGAATTTTAACAATACCGTATAAAACTATTACACTTACAATAAATGTAATAACACAAATTAATACACTAAAAATTATACCATTTGTATTTTTTTCAATAAATAATCCTAATAAACCAGATGCTATAAATTTATTATCTGATATACTTAAACCATTATTATTATTACCTATAATAGCTTTTGAAAATAGATTTTCATATCCTAGCATATTTAATAATAATTTCAATTCGTCAACGCCTAATAATCCCCAAGAAGGAGAAAAATTTTTAAAATTTTCTAATTGTTTTACTAAATCATCTGAAAAATACGATAATGATTTATCCTTTGTAGCTAAATATAATAATAACATTATTATATATCTAAAAAATCTTATAATTAATAAAACTATTGGATATATATAAAAATATTGAATACCTAAAACAAAATTTATTACCCATAACATTGGTAATATTAAAATAGCAGATGATCCTAAAAATCCTTTAATAAAAGGATTTGAACTTTTAATGTAAAAATATACAATTGTTATAATAAATACTGCCATTACAGTTAATAAAAATACTTTTCTTAATGTACTATCTTCATGTTGGTTTGTTGTAATATTTGAAGTATCTTCTGGTTCATCTTCAGATGGAATGTCAATGAATAATCTTAATGGTTGAGGACCTGGTTTTAACATTTGTCCTTGTTCAGTACTATTAAAAAAAGGAATATAACCATATAATATATAAATTAAAATAGTTAAAACAATAAATATAGAACCCGTTAAAATAGTATATATTAAATTATTAAATGAACTTTTTTTAATAGTAAATAATACTGCAACAAATGCATATATTAATAATATATATAGTACAAGTGTTAAATAATCGATATTAATACTGCTTTTTGGTATTATACTTTGTATTCCATATGGATTTTGTGTAATTTCATTTTTTTGTATATCATTAAGATTTTGTTTTATTTGAAATGAATAAGTAGTTGTTAAAAGTAATACTGGAACAAGTAATCCGATTAATATACCAACCCAATATTTATATGAATAATCACTATCTTTTTGAATAAGACTCATCATATTTGCTGCAATATCAAATGAACCAAAAAATCCACTTACTAAAAAATACATTGTTATAATAAAAATAAGTGCTAATACAACTTTCATATTGGGACCAAATTTAGAAAATGTTGTTTGTACGGTTGAATAATCACTTATTAAAGGAAAATTATCAGAATTATAATATCTATTTCTTGCATTTATTAGCTGACATACTAAATATTGTATCTGATTTGTGTATTTAGTTTTATCAGTTGTTGCTTGTACAGTATTCATTAAATTTTGCGAAAATCCAGGATTCATTAACATTCCTTGTTTTCCTAAATAATATGGTATATCCATTGATTTAACTTCCGTATTAGGTAAATATTTTGATATATCAGGATCTGTTGTTGATGAATATAATCCTATATTTGATACTTTTGAACAACTATTAGTAACATTTGTTTCTAGTGTATTATAGTTAACAGTATTTGGATTTGTATCAGATAAAGATTTTTCAATATTTGTATTATAGTATCCAATATCAGGTAATGATGGTGTATTTTCAATATTAATTAAATTACTATTCATATATTAATATTATATAATATTTTTTAATATTTTGAAATTAAATATGATATTAAAGTTGCTATTATAAAAATTACTATAAATGTTATAAAAAAAATAATATTAAATAATCCTAATGATTTTTTATTATAATAACAATACATATTTCCAATAATGTTTAATATAAATATTACTTGATATATTGGATTATACCATGATGGAGATGATGTTAATCCAAAACTAACAGAATTATAAAAATAAAATATAGGTAATAATATAATAAATAATACTATATAATAAACAATATTCAATCCTTTTAATAATAAAGGTTGTTCTTTATTATTTTGTTGTTCTTTTATTTTATCTTCATAATATGAACTATCAATACCCATTATTATATATTTCCATATACCAGAATTTCCCGATAATTTTTCTAATAAATGTTTAATTCCGTTGTTAGATGATATAATATATTTTCCAATTAAAATTGGTGAACAAATTGGTTTAGTAAATAATAACCAAACAGATATTAGACCTAATATGGTACTAAATATTTTATTAAATATTTTTCTTAACTTTTTACCAAATAATGGATATGTAATAATATTATAATCATAACCAAATAATTTATATTCAATATCTTTATTATTATTTTCTGATTGATTTTCATTAAGTTTTTTTTTTATTCCTAAATTTTCACGAAAAGTATCAGTATATTTATTTACTATAAATTCTAATGTTTTTTTATATTCATCTTCTATTTTTTTATCATATAATAATTCATCTCGTGCTAAATCAGAATCATTATTATTTTTATTATTAATTTCATTTTTAATTAATAATGTATTATCAATCTGTTTTAATAATCCTAACATTTCTTTTTTTGTATGATATGGAATAGTTTGATCTTCATATTTTTTTTCAATAATTTCTATAATTTTATCAATATAATTATCATAATTATTATCATTTATATTATTTATTTTTAAAGTTTTATTTAATTTTATAAAAATTTTATTATTTTTTAAATTTTTTCGAATATCATTTTTATCAATATTTTCTAACTCTATAAATTTTGGATTATTTTTTTTCAATAATTCATGAGAAATTCTTAATAATGCTTTTTCAACTTTTGAATATATTTTATTATTAAAATCATGTGGTTCCAGTATTTCATTTATCATTAAATTTACATTAAATTCTTTAGGTAATATATAATTTGCTTGGCAACTAACATATTTTGTACTATCATTGCTTAATCCTACTATTGAAAATAAATTTATATTTTCTTGAGATTTAATTGTTGATAAAAATAAACCTAATATAAATAGTATAAAGATACTTATTAATGGACAAAATAAATTTGTAAAAAAATCAAATAATTTATTTGTATTATCACCTATTTGGAATATAGTTAAATAACTATATAACATATTTCCACTTGGTAATCTTAAATTAAATCTATTAATAACTTCTAAACAACATGCTTCTATTAATAAATTATATTCAGTATATTTTCCACTATTATTATTTATAGTTGCTTTATATTGATTATATATATTAGTATTGCTAGGTGATGTTAAAATAACTCTATAAATATAATTTAAAATAACAAATGATATAATTGCACTAATAAAAAATAATGAAATATGATTTAATTTATTTAATAATATAAAAAAAATTATATATATAAATACTGTTAAACCAACAAAATAATATTTTGAACTATTAAAAAATCCAGTATAAAGACTACTAAATGTTGAATATAAGTTAAATAATGATATAACAGCAATTAACATTGCCCAAAATCTAACTTTATAAAATCTTGGATAATAATAATAAAATGGTATTAATAAACCAATCATTGAAAACATAATTACTGTATAATTTGATGTATTAACAAATATATTTTCATAATAAAAACTATTTTGTATTTTTATTAAATAATTTTCAGTAATTGATAAATTATTACTATTTATTTCTTGATTATTACTATTATATTGTAAATAATATATAAGATCATTAGTTGATACATTAGATGGATTTGATTTTAAATTAAATTCAATATTATTTATTCTAGATATATCGTATGACATTCTTATAGATAAAAAAGAAATAAAAATTAAAAATATTTTTAATTTTATAATAAAAAATATTTAGTATTGAAATTAATATTTAATAGTAAACTTCATTATAAAGTAAAATGGTTATTTGCAGAAAAATACAATGAATTTATCAGAGCATTTATGCATTGATAAAGAACTATTTTATGGAACAAATGTGAAAGAAAATACAATGAATTTATCAGAGCATTTATGCATTGATAAAGAACTATTTTATGGAACAAATGTGAAAGAAAATACAATGAATTTATCAGAGCATTTATGCATTGATAAAGAACTATTTTATGGAATAAATGTGAAAGAAAATACAATGAATTTATCAGAGCATTTATGCATTGATAAAGAACTATTTTATGGAACAAATGTGAAAGAAAATACTACTAAAATATTCTTTCTAAAAAAAATTAACCAACAAATCTTAATCCAGCAAATTGAGAACCAATACCAAAACCTGTTCCCATTCTTGCTGCATTAGATACTTGAGGTGTATACATATCTAATATAGCAAATGTTACTGCTGCAGTAATTGCAATAATTATTATTTCATCCATTGATAATTTAGCTGTAAAATAACATGCTAAACCAACTGCTATACCTTCGAATAAATATTTTAAAACTCTGCTTAGAATTTCTTGAAAATCAATATCCATTTATATATATACTCTTCAAAGAAAAATTTTTTACTATAATTATAGATTTATTGTTTTTATTAAATCTATAATTATAGTAAAAAATTTTTCTTTGAATGTATTTTTAGTATTTAGTACAAAACAATCTATTAATGTTTGAAAAATATTATTTTAGGTGGGTTTTACCTAAAACTAGTTAAGTTTTCATAAAAACTTTATACCTAGATTTCCTTACTATAACATATTTAATACATAATTAAAAAAAACTAGTAATGATTTAACTGTTTTTTCCTGAGTTCTATCTATATAGTTAGTTTGTAATTTTATTTCAGAATTTTTAATTGAACATGTACAATCAATTTCTTTTTCTTTTGGGTTTTTATCAAATTTTATATGTATTTTAGATGTATCATATTTTTTTTTATTAGAATGCAATGATAAATGAATTATATCTTTACTATCCTGAATAATTACAATATATAAACTATTTTTAGTTTCATTATAAGTAATTTTATATTGATACTTACTATTAATTCCATATAGTTTTTTAAATATATTTACATAATCAGATGGAATATCAATAGGAATGTAATAACGATTTTGTTTCATTAATTTAATTATTTTTTTTTATTAAATATTTTAGTGTGATTTTTAGTTTTTAGTATTGATTTTATTGGTTGTATTTTTTTATTTGATATTGCGGGTAATATAATACGATTTGAAAACTTACCTGAAACTTCTTTTGCAAAAGTAGAATTTACAAGATCATTATTACTGATATTACTGATATTATTAGATATAATTGAAGTTTTCTTATGTTTTTTCTTATGCTTCTTCTTTTTTTTTATAGGTAAATTAGGTGTTATACTATTTGTTTTATGTACATGAGCTTTTATATTATTTGCAATAATTACTAATTCTTCTTCTTTTGTTAAATTTAGTTTGTATATTTTATCAAGATTATTAATTTTTTTACTATATATTTTTAATAAATTCTGTATAAGTCTTGTTTTTAAATTTTTTTTTATTTTTTCTTTAAAAATTTTATACATTTTATGAATATCTTTGTATAAAGTATTAATATCTTCTCTATAGTTCATCATTAAAAAAATTATACTTCTAAATTTTTTATTCTTAAAAACTATATTACTATTTTCTTTAGTAGTATTTTCTTTCACATTCGTTCCAGAAAATATCGAAGAACTTATACATTCGTTCCTGTTCTTGTCTTTATTTTCTTTCACATTCGTTCCAGAAAATATCGAAGAACTTACACATTCGTTCCTGTTCTTGTCTTTATTTTCATCCAATTTTGTTCTTAAGAATAGTTCTTTATCTACTGATAAATTCATTGTATTTTTATTTGTAGACTCCAGAAAATGGCAATGAACATTAATTTCATTTAGGTTCTTTTCTGTATTATTATTTCCTTCATTTGGTGGAATTTCTGTTATTATTATATCTATTTATATTTTCAATAATTTGTGTAAATGATTCATATCTATTATTGACATTATTTATAATAATACTATTATTCGTTTTATTCAGTATGTCTATTGAAATATCTAATAATTTTGTATAAACATTAAAATCTTTTATAGAATCATTTAATATTATTAAATCATTGTTATATACAGATGTATTTAACATGATATAGTATAAGTTTAGAAAAATAAGTAAAACCTTAAAAAGAAAAATAGTTATTTATAAATGCTTTGTTTTATGGTTATTTTCAGGAACGTATGTGAAGGAAAATACTATTAAACTTTATAAATAAATAATTCTATAAATATTTTACATTTAATTAAAATTAACTTAAAGATATTTTAAATAAATATAATTATAAAAATGGCAAGCGAAGATATTAAAGAAGATTTTTTAGAAGTTGACAGTAAAATTCCCGGACAAAATTATGCATGTTTATCATTTGTTTCTCCTGAAAAAGTTTTAAAGCAGAAAGAAATATTTTATGTTACTAAATTTCTCAATTATATAATGAATGACAAAGAAAAACTTACACATGATATTCGACAAAAAATGATTAATAATGAATTTAATATTGATTACGATACTGTAAGTAAATTATATGATGATTGGAAATATTCTAAAACAGAAGATTTAGAAGCACAATTTTTTGAAATAAATGATTATAGAACTTCAATGAGAGGATTAAAAGTAAGAGGTGTATATGATACTTACAAGGAAGCAACTATTAGAGCACAAGTTTTAAGAAGAAAGGATCCAACATTTAATGTTTTTGTTGGTCAGGTTGGTTATTGGTTACCATGGGATCCAGAATGTGAATCTGTTCAAGAACAAGAATATCAAGAAAATCAGCTTAATGATCTTGTTAAAAAGTATAAAGAAAATTTGGATAGTAAAAATGATTTGTATGACCAATTGAAAAACGAAAGAATTGAAAAAGCTCGAAAGGAAATTGCGGCAAGAAAAGAACAAATTAAATTAAATAGTGAAAGTAATGTTTCTGTACCTATTACATCAGAAGCAGAAGATATTAAAAATATTGAACAATTAAGAAGCATTGTAGATGAGTCTGATAAATTATATTATGATAATTTGAAAGCTGAACAAGAAAAAACACAAGCATTATCACAAATGGAGGCACAAGATCATAATTCTAATGAAGAATTAAATAATTTTAAACCAGAATCCATACAAGGTTTGGAAGATAATGATCCATGGTTGAGTAAAAAATTTAATAATATTGTTTAATTTATGTGTATATAAAGAACTATTTTCTTGAAGTTTACTATTATAAAAAAATTGATGCTTTTTAATAGTATAGTATAAAATATACAGTAATTATTATATTTTAGATTTTCTTTACTTTTTAATTACCAATAATGGATACTTTATCAAATATTGCAGATGTGGTTGATTATTTATTTGGTATATATCCATATAATAATTCAGATCATTCAGTAATTGGTGTTCCATCAGAACATGTTCAGTCACACATAATAGATGGAGAATCTGTTTCAGATCCTACATTTGTTGAATCTTCTGTTACATCTGTTTCAGATCCTACATCTGTTTCAGATCCTACATCTGTTTCAGCTGTTTCATCTCTTAGATCTATTGAACCTTCTCCATATTTTGTATCTGTTAGACCTTCAACATCTGTTAAATTACCTGTTTTAGAACAGAAAAGTGAATCAATAGAGAAACAGCAATTGCAATGTTGTTGTTGTTTCAAATATCCATGCAAAATACAAACAAATGATATGGATCATTGTACAAAATGTCAAATTCGCTTGATGTTGTGTTTTGCATGCCCGTGTATGTGTTATGATAAACATCCAGTACTAAGTATTGCAATGGAATTACTATGTTGTTGCTGTTTATGTGATAATGAACCAAAATCATCTAAGTCTAGCAACTCTAGTGGATGTGATAACTGTTGTGACTGTGGCAACTGTGGTATTTGTTGCAGCGGAGGATGCGATGGATGCGATGGATGTGGTGGATGTGATGGATGTACTTGTTAATTCTTACAATCGCATATTCACTGCAAAATTATAAATATATTTTTCATACAGAAAAGAACCGGAATGAAATGAAGGTTCATCGCTATTTTCCGGAGTTTACGAAGGAAAATATATGATTTTAACTTTTATAATTTATTACTATCAATACATTCATTTCTTTGTAATTAATGTCTTATCAAATGCAATTGCTGCCAGCATGAGAAACTGAAAATTCTGTTGTATAACGCTCTTATCTTCATTATCACAAAGAATTTTAAGAGAATTTCCATATGCATTAAGATCAGCATGATTGTCCGTTTCAGGAAATTTTAAAAAAGGTTTATCAATAAGACAGTTGAGTATCGCCCATGCAATTCCATACTTTGGATCCTTGCTTTTCATTAAGCATACCTTAATTTCCTCAAAATAATGATTAGATTTTGATTGAGGAACTAACTTATTAGCTAGAATTGCTTTCAACATTTTATCATCTAGCATTGGAAATGGTAAATGATATTTTTCCTCAGAAAGTAATTGAGTAATTATTTGCTCAGTAGTTTTAGAGATGTTTAGCATCGCTAATTGTTTATTGTTAATACGCCCAATGCGGAAGATACCAATAAACCTACCGGTTTTGTGTCCTCTATTCTTTGCACGAAGTTCAGAAAACAAAGCTCTCAAAAAGGAATCTTGAAATTCACTATACATTGCTTCTAATGTTTCATTGGAAACACAATTTTTCTTAATAAAAAGCAGTATATCGAGAAGCTCTTTGAGACATTTTTTGTATTTGCCTTGCTTAACAAACTCATTTTGGAAAACAAGAAAAAAAGTTCGCAAAGTCTCTTCATTTTTAATAGGATCAATTACAACAGATCCTACTGTAGATCCTACAGTAGATGCTACAGTCAATGGTACATTTTCTGCAGTTTGAAATTTATCTACCACAATAATTTGTAGGTTATCATGTGAATGATCATTTTCAGATAAATCCTTATTTTCAGATAAACCATCGACAAGGGAAAGCAAATAAGATATAAACGTCATATTGTTTTAATTTTAGGTGGAGAAGTAATAATATAAGTATTTTATATTAAAATTGAATTATTATTACATTATTTTAATCATCAATTTTTTTTATATAAAAAAGAATAGTAGCTTTAGTTTACTACATATTTTCCTCCATAAACTCCAGAAAATACCAAATTATTATTAAAATCTTTAACAATATTAATTTTATTAAAATAATCAGTTAATAATAAATGTATTTTTTTAATAATATTTTTCTTTTTATCAAAAGTTAAATTAGTAATTTTATTATAAATAAATAATGGATCAGGTACTTTATTATTTAATATATTGTTTGTTTTTTTATCTTGAAATATAATTGCACCACAATATTTACTATTTGATTCCAATAAAAAACTAGGTGTAAATATTGATGATTTTGTAATAAGTATACATCCTAAATATAATATATTTATTAATGATGAAGAATTATATGCAAATCCTTTGGCATCAGGTTTATATGCAAATTGACATCTATTAGCCATTTTAAATAATAAATTATCATTAGGATTTATATATATTTCTAAATTAGAAGAATATTTGTTATTTACTTCAAATTTATTATTTATTACATCAATATTTATTTTATCTATCCATCTTTTAATTAATATATTGTCCATTTCACATTTTCCAATTATTATTACTTTACGTGTATCTTTTTTTTCATACAATAACTTTACTAATGATAAAACATTAAAAATACCTTTACTTGGTCTAATTAATCCAAAATATAATATATTTTCTTCACGCTTTAATGTAGGTATAAATAATTTATCAGGCATATTTAATAAAATAGGTACTCTTGTAAAATAATGAATACCTTTAAACCCATATTTTACTGCTTCTTTATAATCTATTTCATTAAAAAAATATACAATATTTGCGTTATTTAATACTTTAATTGTCATATTTTTTAAATAAGATCTTAAAATATTAATATAAAATTCATGGCATACTATTATTATTTCAATATTATTTTTTTTAAATAAATTAATATCTTCCGGATAAAATAAACATCCTGTTTCAGGTGCACGATATTGTATGATTAATTTTGAACCACCATTATTTTTAATGATATTTAAAAAATTTTGAATCTCATATTTGCGTAATTTATTATATCTAATATTTTTATAAGCCTTCATAAATAATAACTTAGAATGAACATTTTTAGTAAGTTCATTTATATAATAATTTTGTAAATTATTATTTTTACAATTAATTTCAATTATTCTATTTTTATTAAATATGTTATTATATGTATTTTTAAAAACATTTAAATAATCATAATCTCCGCTACATTCAATTTTAAATGGTGCACATGTTATGTAAATATTATTCATATATTATTAATAATATTTTAAATAAATATAAATTCATTATTTATTAAATTGTAAGCGATGAATCTTCATTGTATTTCGATTATATTTTTGGTGGAGCTGCAGGAACATCATGTTTACGTCTATTCATAAAACTTTCGTAATCATTATCTAATTTTGTTTTAGGTTGATTTTTGGAACTACTATCATCATTAGAATAATTTTTTTCATCTGGTGTTACTATACTATTTACGTCATTAATTGATGCAAAACCTCTTTTCATTACTGCTTCATTTGTCAAATATGAAAATCCATCTGAATATCCAGACATTGTTAATGGATCCCAATCAGATATATCTTTTTGTTCAATTACAGTAGCATGTTTCTGTTTATACCAATTGAAAATTGCACTACCTACTAATAAATTTGGTTTACCATTTGTTGTAATAATTGCAGTTGGAACTGCTTTGACGTATGGTGGAATTTTAATTCCCGGATTATCTATATTAATTTTTGTAAATTTCTGATTTAATTCTACATCTTTATATAAAAGATTTAATAATTCCTTAGAATGTAAGCATTTATTACTATAAAACAAAATATAATCATCACTCATAATATTTTATATATAGCTTATAAAATAAGAAATTCTTTAATACGCAATAAAAAAATTGAATTTTATATTTTTTAAATTCTATTTAAAATATAAAATATATATAATCATATATAGATGTCATTCGTTTCAGAATTTAATATTAATAGTGATATATTAACTTTTAACTTAAATAATAATACAAAAAAAATTAAAATAAGTTTAGCAAATGCTATTAGAAGAGTTATATTATCCGATATTTATACATATACAATTGATGAAAAACAAACTACATTTTTGGATAATACATCAATGTTAGATACAGAATTTTTAAAATCTCGTTTAGGATTGATACCTATTATATCCAATAAAGAGATTGATTATGATAATATAATAATTGGATGTAAAAAACAAAATAATGATGAACATATGGTAAGTGTTTATGTTAAAGATTTTTATTGTAAAGATATAGTAAATGATCGAAATATTGAAATTACAGACATTACTAATTATCCAGATATACTTTTTGCTAAATTAGCATACAATCAATATATTGCATTTGAATCTAAATTAAAAAGAAATAATCAAGAATATGGAGGTTCGAATCATTGTCCTGTATCAACATGTGTTTATACATTTAAAATAGACAATATAGCAATTGATAATATGACAAAGGATATGGATGTTATTCAAAAAAAATCATTTATGACACAAGATGCACAAAGAATTTATGAAAGAAATGAAATTGGGGAACCAAATGTATATCAATTTGTAATAGAAAGTATTGGATTTTATTCTTCTAAAGAAATAGTATTATTTTCAATACAATCATTATTAAATAAATTAATATTATTAAAAAAAGAATTTAAGGAAACTGATAGTAAAAAAATTACTCAAGTAGATGATGATGATAATTTGGGATTTTATTATTTTTTAATAGATAATGAAAATGATACATGTGGAAATTTATTACAATCTTATATAAATAATAATCAAAATGTATTTTATTGTGGATACGTAATAGAACATCCATTAAAACATAATTTTTTATTAAAAATAAAATTGAAGGAAAACAATAATTATGATAATATTTTATTAATTATTGACGAAGCACTTAATGAAATAAGTGATATTTTAAATGAAATTAATAATAATATTAATAGTTTTTAAGAATCATTAGTTTGCATTACAGCTGGTAACATATTACTGTTTTTTGTAAAATATATTGTTATTAAAAAAGTTATAACCAATAATATTGGTAGTTGTCCTAAAAATTTTACAAATGTTGTTAATAAGTATAATACAATAAATATAATTACGTATGTTGTTATAAATTTTTTATTATAATATTTTTGCATTAAATCATTATAATTCATAATAATATATATTATATATTATTTTTAAGTAAAATATACATATAATTATATATTATTATGAATTATAATGTATGAAACATATTATTCGTCAATTATAACAAATATTTTTGATAAATTATGCGATAATTCAAATGTTTTATTAATAATTGATAATTATTTTAATATTATCGAACATTACAGCCACATTATAAAAAAAAAATATATAAATGTTTATCTTTTAATAGATAATAATTTAATTTATAATAAAATGAAAAATAATATTATAGGTGAAGAATGTGAGAAATTTATCAATGTATATAAGAATTATAATGATTTTAATAAAAATATTATAATTAATAATATAGTAATATTTCATTTGTTTTCAATCGATTATTTGTTAAAAATACTAATGTTTTGTGATAGTATTTCAAATAAAGATACTCACGTAAATATATATACTAGTTTATCAAATAGCGATAATAAAATAATTGATTATAAAAATTATATAAGAAATAAGATAAAATCTCTATTTTTATATAAAATGGGTACTTTATTGAATTTTTCAGAAGTAATAAATATATTAGAAAGTAATAATTGTTTCAAAATAAAATCAATAAAAATATATAAAAAATCAAATTATATTATATATGGTGAAAATATTGTATATAAAGTAATTTTAATAAAATCATCATAGAAAAATTAATTTTTTTATACCTGGTAATTTAAAATATGAATGAAAAAAAATTATTTTATTTTTAATTTTTTTATTTTTTTCTAATTTTTCATATATTTTTTCAATATATTTTCCGTAATCTAGCATTATATAATAACTATTATTAATAGTTATATCATTATTTTTTAACATATATCTAGTATGTCTTATTTTTTTATTTCCAAAAAATGTTTTTTCATATCCATATTTAACAAATTCATCTTGATTATTACAAAATTGATATATCTTGTTTATACCATAATAAAATTGTAATAAATTATAATTTTTATTACCAATTGTAGGTGCATTTATTGTTATATTATAAAATTTTATATTGTTAAAAATGTTACTTAATAATGAATATCTATTTAATCTAATTTTAATTAATAATGATATAATATTACTTATTATGCCCATAGAATGTCCCATAAAAATAATTTCAGTATCTTTATTTTTAATAATTAATAATAAATCATTTATAACATTATTAAGTAAAAATAAACTTTCTTCATAAAATCCCTTATGTATTTCAATATCTATATCATCTTTTAATGGTAATTTTTTTTTATCAAAAAAAATATTTTTATATACAGTTTTGTTACGCCAATTTATAAAATCTTTTTTTTCAATTTCAGTTAAGAAATCATAATTATGTCTATAATACTTTAAACCTTTGAATATATTACCTATATATTGTGTACCTCTAAATATAAGTATAATTTTATTGTGTGATTTGTTATAAATAATATAATATTTAGCTTTTTCTAAATCATTTGAATATATTATATTTTTCCATTTAATTATATTTAAAATATCATTTTTTTTAAAATAACTAATTGAACATAATTTTATGCTTTTTTTAAATATTTTATTATATTCATTATTATATATATTATTAAACAAATTATTAATAAATGTATCATTTATATTAATATTATAGTTATAATCAATATTTTTATTGATATCTAAATTTTGGAATGTTTTATTTATTTTAGATATAATTTCTTTTTTTATGTTGTTCATTATATATATTTAATATATATAAAATCAATTTAATTATATAAATAAAAATGGAACGAAAAACGATTATTATTTTAATTGTTATATGTACTATAATCATAGGTGGCTCATATTTTGCATATAAATATTATTTTAGTAAAAAAACAATAAAATATGAAAATACAGTTCCTGAAACAAATGAAAAAATAGATTTTAATGATATAAAAACTTTACCGTATTTTGATATATCAATAAATAATATATTCGAAGGAAGAGTAACGTTTCAATTATTTGATGAAGAAGTTCCTAAAACTTGTAAAAATTTTAGATATTTATGTTCAAACGGATTAAATAATAAAACAAAACCAGCATACGAAGGGTCATCTTTTCATAGAGTAATAAAAGACTTTATGATTCAAGGAGGTGATATAACAAATGGTGATGGAACAGGTGGTTATAGTATTTATGGGGAACATTTTGATGATGAAAATTTTAATTTAACACATAATCAACCAGGTTTATTATCAATGGCAAATGCCGGTGAAAATACCAATAATTCTCAGTTTTTCATTACATTAAAGAAAACACCATGGTTAGATAATAAACATGTAGTATTTGGAATAGTATTATCTGGTTTTGATGTTATAAAAAAAATAGAAAATATAAATACGTCAAGCGACAATAAACCAGAATTAAATGTTACTATAACTGAATGTGGATTGTTACTTCCAGAAAAAAATTGAAAAATATTTTTTTTATATTAATATTTATATTATAAAAAGAATTTTAGAAAAAAATGAATTCAAATATGGAATTTCACGAAGTAATTGTATTATTGCCTAATTTACGTTATATAGATAGTAAAATATATTTTATATCAAAACATCCAGAAAAATGTAATATAAAAAAAATAAAAACTTTTATTAAAAATTTTCAAATTGACATTGAATCACTCCATAAAAGAATAACATATAATGGTAAACAAATAGATTATGATATTATTAATGAAGCACATAAAGATGGTTTAAAAGTTAAAATAATGTATAATATAAATGATCTTGAAATATATATACAGCAAATAGCTAAAAATACTGAAGGTGATATATTAGGTATTATTAATAATGAAATAAAATCTGTAAAATATGATGATGATTTTGAAGAAGATTTAGATAATGAATCTTATGTATCATTTGATAAAAAATCTTTTGAAGATGATCAATATGATGAAGATATTTATGAAGATGAGGAAGATTATGAAGAATATTAAATAAAATATAAATAATTTATTAAATAAATTAATTTTATAATATAATTATATAATGGCAACGGTTGACAGAACATTTTATTATTATATAATTTTATTTGCTACTTTTTTATTTACTATAGGTTTTATACCAATTGTATTTGAAATACTCCAACAAAAAACTATATCAATTATACCATATATATCATTAATATTTATAATAATATCATATATAATATATTTATTTATAGCAATTAGTAGAAAATATTTTTTTCATTCTATTATTTATTTAATTGGTTTAATAGCAATATCCATATTATTATTTTTAAAAAAAAAATATGAAAATAAAAATAAAAACATAAATAACGTTATAATTAATGAAGAAATAATTTTTTGATTTAATTGAAACTCCATTTGTTACCACAATTTAAACAATTTACAAATGTAGTCATCGGTTCATCACTAGATCTAGTTTGTAATTGATAATATGTACAGTTTCTTTCTTTACATCTTCCACATTTATATTCACTTGTTCTTGTACCAAGTGTACGTGAATATAAAAATTCATCAGTTGCTGTTTGTCTATCCAAATATTTTTGCCAATGTTCTTTATTAATCTCTTGTGGTGTTAAAAATGCAATTTCATCTATATTTATATCATTATTTAATACTCTATTTAGAAAATTATTATTTTTTACATATGAATTTTTATCAAGATTATTATATAATGAAATAATTTTATTTACATATATTCTTTTAAAATAATTATCTTCAATATTTGGTTCAATACCTTTAAGTTCTGATTGTTTAATTGTATATTCATATATACTATTTTCTATTTTTTCAGATAATGTTATATTATTTAAAAGTGAATTAAATTTATTTATACATAAATTGCGTGTCATATATATATTATATATTAAGTAATTCTTAAATAAGATTATTATAAAAAATAAATCATTTTTTATATAAAATCAAGTATTTTTAATATAAAAAATATGATATATATATATAATTATGAACATAAGAGTAATAATAAATAGTTTATTTATAATTTTTATACTTCATATAATAATATTAAATATTAATAATTCTTATAATATTGGAAATAAAAAAAATATAGAAAATTTTGATTCCCAAAATATAGAAAAGATCAAAAATGAAAGTTCATCTTCTGAAGCAAGCATGAATTTTTTAACGTCATCCAACAATAATGATAATTCTAATGAAGAATTTAAAAAAAAATTATTAAAATACATACAACAAGACCAGCCAACTAATAAAACAAATACTTTTGAAAAAAATAATTTAAATAGTGTTGAAGCGTCAAATTATTTTTTAAGTGATAATAATCATCCTAATTTTGAATCTAATGTTGCTGATATTAAGCAATTTTATACAATTAATTATGATAATTTAGATGAAGGTCAATTAAAATCAACATCTATTGAAACTTTACAAAATATTGATAACATAAATACAGTAGAAAAAATTAATAATGTTGTTACTATAGATACTCACTCAAAACAACCATGCAATGTTAAAGAATATGGTAGAACATCAACCCTAACACCTGACTATTGGTCATATAAGGATGAATTACCTATGAATGGTGGGAAAATGAACGGAATATACGGTTTTGATAATTTAGAATCACAATTTGCAGTATATAATCCTAATAAATTAAATTTGCAAACAGTATCTGATGATAAATTTAATAATATCCCACATGATGATTTAAGAAAACCAATTATTTATGAAAATTAAAGAAAATAATTTATATAAAATTAAAATCTAATATAAAATATATAAATAATGTGCGGTTGCGGAAGAAAATTAAAAATACAGTTACATGAACATTATATGCAAAAAAAATTACAAGTAAGAAATATGGCAGGCGGTCCAATAATGAGAAGACCAGTTCGTTTGCAACAAAAAAAACCAGTTAATGTTGTTGTAAATCAAACATTTAAACAACCTAGGCCAATTAATTCATTTAAACTCTTAAATAGTAAATTACCCGGATCAAATAGATTAAAGAATAGACCATTTTGAGAAATTTAAAAAAAAGGTGTTTTAAAAAAAATATATTTATTATAATTATAAATGTCACTTAAAGGATGTCACTTTGCTAAGTTTATCCCTGAAAAACACCGCAATCCTTATACCATTTGGTATAAATATGCAAAACAAAATCTTCATACTTATAATTGTCTCGCAATGAAGTATAATATCGATAGATTACAATTTCCATTGCATATCCGTCATACAAATTAGTAGAAAATAACCTTAAACTGCAATAAATTTATTCGTAGATAAAGAACTATTTTCTGGAGTTTATGAAGGAAAATATATGTTAAAAAAATTGATTAATTAAAAGTATTAAATTATTTTATTTTTTTTATTATCAACAATAATAATGATGTTAAATTCAAGTGTATCTTCATCTAGGTTAGTTAGTCGAAAAGAAGATAAACATTCTGTTGATACTGAGTATGAACAGAATGCTGATAGTAAATATGTATTTGGATTTTCATTTAAAGAAAATGGTATTTTAAATTTACCTATAATGGACACTGATATATCTATATTTTCAACACAATATTTTTTGATAGAAGGTTTTAAAAAACTAAATACACTGATAAATTTATATCAAGAAAATGATCAAGATTTTAATTCTTTTCAATCATTTTATGTATCATTATCTGATATAATAATTACATTGATTCGAGAAATACGTGAAAAGTTATATTTAAAAACTGCAAATAGTTATAGAGTAAATAAAATATATTACAATTTACTAATAAATATTTACATTACGAATTTTAAAATAATGTATTTAATATGGATTTCTGAAATGCAATGGTTATTTCTATATGGACGTGAAAATAGTAAATTTTCTGGTTTTTTACGATGGGCAAAACTCAATGGAAAACTATGTTTAGTATTTGATATCCATAACCTTAAAACAATAACTTCTATTGTTGAAGCTCATTGTAGTATAGATTTTAAATTACTAAATTATCAATATCATAATATAGTTGTAGAACAACTTCCAATTGATATACTTAATGATTTTGCAAATAACATATCAGATTTTCTTGTGCAATTAATATATGATTTTAATCGCGAAGGTATTGTATATGCATTGTGTAATTTATTATTAATAGATAAATCATATGATTTATTTAAGAAAGAAAATCCCGAAAATAAAGATCAATGCAAATTAACTATTATGGAAGCAGTCAAAAATGCATATCTTAATTATCCAGTTTTAGGTCGCATGTTAGATCATGTATTTATTATGATATTTATTTTAACACCATATGCTAGTACATATGTTAATTATAGTAAACAATCATAAAAGTAAATATAGAAATCTATATTTAATTATAAATTTTTCAATTAAATTAAAACTATTTAAAAAAAAGAATATAAATAAATATATAAATATGGCAACAAAACAAATTTTTATTAAGAATACAGATAATTTTATGAATGAATTGTGTGATATATTTCCATCAGACGGAGAATTATTATTATTTAGAGAAAAATATAATTTAGTAAAAAATGCAAATTCAAAATTGATATTAGAATATTTTGTAATTTATGTGTATCCATTTAAGACACAAATATTAAATAAAGAAGAAAATTTTTTTCTAGATGGAGGTGGACAAAATGAATTAACTGATACAAGTGGATTAAAATTTAGAGATAATATAAAAAAATTATGGATATCTAAAATGTCAGATGAAAATAAAGAAATAGTTTGGAAGTATTTTAGAGTTTTTGTATTATTATGTGAAAAATATATATTAGAAACAATGAATAATTAAATTTTTATTTTTAAATCTTTTTGCGTATTTAAAACTTTATTTTTATATATATTTATAATAATAAAAATGACTGAATCATTTCATGAATTAATATTAAAAATTAATGACAAATATATTTTAATTTTAAATGAATTAATTGAAAAATTTAAATATCATGACGAATTAATTGGACCATTGCAACATGATCTTAAATTAACTAATGAAAGATTAATTGAAAACCAGTATCAAGTTATAGATATAATAACTGATAATTTTCTATTTTGTTTAGAACAAATTTGTGATCATAATTCTGATTATTTTATTTATCAGAAAGAAAGAATAAAGAAAAATGGTAAATCATATAAAAATAAATTACCTAAAATTGGAAGTAAAACATTATTAAAGAGAATATTAAAAGAAACTGATAATAGTTCAACTGAAAAGTTATTTAAGGATATAATCGAATTATTTAATTTATTAACAAATAAAGAAGATGATGTTATATATTTCAATAATGAATATATAGATTATGTGAAGGATAATTTTACTGATAATAAAAATTTTAGTAAAATGATTATGGTATTTGATAATGTTGATAATATTATTAATTCACAAATTGAATGTAATGATGATGTTGAAACAGATGAAGAAGAAATTAAATCTAATAAAACAAAAACCAAAAATAATAAAAATAAATCGAAAAAAGATGGTAAATTAGGACCAGATTTTTTAAAGGGTATGGAAAATACAAAAATAGCACAACTTGCTAAAAATATAAGTGAGAAAATAAATATTGATGAATTTCCTGCTTTAACTGATCCAACTAAATTATTTAGTTCTTTAGCAAATCCAGAAGGTGGAGAGGATGGTGAAGGCGGAGGAGGTATTCAAAATTTATTAAAATTTGTGATCGGGGAAGTTGAAGATGCATTTAAGAATAATAATATGAATGAAAAAGATTTAGTAAATGAAGCACAAAATATAATGGGGCAATTTACTAACATGTCGGGTTTTGATCCAATGTCATTATTAAAAGGAGGTGCAGGAGGAGATTTTAATTTAAATCAATTTGCAGATATTTTTTCGAAAATGGGAAAGAAATAATTTATTTTTCTATTTAATATATATATGAATATTAATATAAATAATTTAGAAGAAATATACGACAATAAAAATATATATAAAAATGATACTTTTTGGTTAAATGATTATAAAATTTTATTTTATCAAGATAATTTAACACAATTTTTTCCTAATATAACAATGACATTAGTTGAAAAATTAAATGCTATTTTTAGAATGTCTATATATTTGAGTATTTTATTATATTTATTAACAAACAATTATTTATATTTATATATAATGATAATAATTGGAATATTTACATGTTATATATATTATAATCAAAAAGATAATATAGAAATGTATTTTAATACAATAAATAATAGTGATAATAATATTATTTCAGAAAGAATAATAGATAATAACAGTAATAATATAGAACCAACTACAGAAAATCCTTTTATGAATATAAATCTAATAACAGATAATAAAGAAAAACCAAGTGCTCCTCCATCATGGAATAGTGACAAACTACAAAAAAAAATAGAAGATAAATTTGGTTATAATTTATATAGAGATGTCGGAGACTTATATGGTAAATCAAATAGTCAAAGACAATATTATACTGCACCGTCTACTACAATACCAAATAATCAAACATCATTTGCAAAATGGTGTTATGGTGTTGGTCCAACATGTAAAGAAAGTGCTATATACTGTTCTCCTGAAATGAATCAAGTACCATATTTAGATACAGCAGATGTATATTTACATACTGATGTTAAATATTAAGTGATTTAATGAATTAGTTCACATACTTCACGCGCTACTAATTCATTAAATAAATATTTAACAATATGGTTATTGTATTCAACAGGTATGCCATCTATTAGTTGTAAATAAGATCTACGGCTAAGCCATAATATGTATTTATATGTTTTAGGAAATATAGAATTATTTCTTACACCTTTTAACATTTCAAATGCCGATTATTTATTAATTCCAATTATTCAAAACTGTATCCAAATCATCATCCTCACCTAAATTTTCAATTAAATACATTGGATTATATATTTTCTTTATATTTGGTTCTCTTACTTTTTCCCATAACCATTTTCTTAATTGTTTTTTGAATTTTAAACAATAATACAAATGACAAAAATTATTTAATGTTTGTATGTTTTGTTTAATTGTAATCAAACTATCATTATTTACTATTTCGTAAATAGGATTATTATAACAAAATAAATATTCTAGATTTTGCGGTAAAGTAGGCAAAGAAGTTAATTGATTACCAAAACAAGATAATTCTACTAGATTTTGCGGTAAAGTCGGCAACAAAGTTAAGTGATTACTATAACAATATAAATATTCTAGATTTTCCGGTAAAGTCGGCAAAGAAGTTAATTGATTATCAAAACAATATAATGTTTTTAGATTTTTGAATCTTGTTAAATCAGGTAAAGATTTAATACCCTTATTACTAATATTAAGGGTTAATATGTCTTTTGATAAAGAATTTAAATATGTATCAATCTCGGTTGTCATTTTTGAATATATAAGGTTAATGATTTTGTTTTTATATTAAATTAAAGAAAAAATAAATTAATTATTTATGAAATTTATTTATAGACTCTTTTATACACCGAAGATTAAAAATAGGAGTAAAAAGTACGTTTATGTTACAAATAATTTATATTTCAATATTATATAAATGTCAAAAAAATATCAATATTTTGCTAAAAAAAGAAAATCATCTTTATATGAAGGCGCTTGTGATTTATCATATTGTAAATTTAAAAAATCACACTTTTATACAAGCAATTGTTTTTGTTGCTTAAATAGATATACCAGAGTTGGACGAACAAGACGCGAACAACAAATAAACGATAAACAAAATATAATTGTCCCATTTTAAATCTTCTATTGTGTAAAGCAACGTATCTTTGTACATTTAAAACGCATTTTTATTCTGTCTATCTTTATTTCTGTTTTTTGTAAGAATTTTTGAATGGTGAGATTTTGTTTTATCAGTAGAACACAAAAGTTGCGTTATTCCCGTATTCCAATAAATATTTATTTCTTTTTGAATAATTTCATTTTCTTTTTCAGTATGTTCTTCAAAATTAATTAAAATTGGGTTCTTGTTTTCATGGTTAATACGATAGCTTGAATAGTTATTATCAATATAATTTTTATTTTTTTCATTCAAACAAATTCCGTATTTAGTCCGCAATATATAGTCAAAAGGAATTACATTTGAAGAAAAACGACATGTTTCTTTTACTTTTCGTTTACTTTTATAATCTTTGTTGCTATTTTCTTTTTTTTTAAGATTAACTATTTTTTGTGCCGTTTTAAATCCAGTCATTAAATATATACTATATATAAAATTAGTTTTTATATATTATTAAATAATATATAAAAAATTGATTTGTTTTTATTTTTTCAAATGATATTAAAATAATAGATACAATGTTTAATATTGAAACTTACTTAGATTCTTTACCGGATTATATAGAAGAAATTGATGTATCACATAAACGTATAAAGATTCTTGATGTAACAAGGTTTAAAAACTTAAAAAGATTAGTGTGCTCATTTAATGAATTAACATCTTTACATTTGAATGAAATTTTAGAAAAATTATATTGTGATTGTAATCAATTGACTTCTTTGCGTTTGAATGAAAAATTAGAAACATTACATTGTAGTCATAATAAATTAACTTCTTTACATTTGAATGAAAATTTACAAACAATATATTGTAATAATAATCAATTGACTTCTTTACATTTGAATGAAAATTTAGAAACATTATATTGTAATAATAATCAATTGTCTTCTTTGCGTTTGAATGACTACAATATAATTATTGTAAATTGTTCTTATAATCAGTTGACTTCTTTACATTTGAATAAAAATTTAGACACATTAGAATGTAATAATAATCAATTAACTTCTTTACATTTGAATGAAAAATTAGAAACTTTATATTGTAATAATAATCAATTGACTTCTTTACATTTGAATGAAAAATTAGAAACTTTATATTGTCATAATAATCAATTGACTTCTTTGCTTTTGAATAAAAAATTAGAAACATTATATTGTAATAATAATCAATTGACTTCTTTGCTTTTGAATGAAAAATTAGAAACATTATATTGTAATAATAATCAATTAACTTCTTTGCTTTTGAATAAAAAATTACAAACATTATATTGTCATAATAATCAATTAACTTCTTTGCTTTTGAATAAAAAATTACAAAAATTATATTGTAGTTATAATAAATTGATTTATTTACATTTGAATGAAATTTTAGAAACATTATATTGTCATGATAATAAATTGACTTCTTTACATTTGAATGAAAATTTAAAAACATTATATTGTTATAATAATCAATTGACTTCTTTACATTTGAATGAAAAATTAAAAACAATAGATTATGATGAAAATCCAATTTTTGAAATAATAAAAAGCGATGATAAATATATAATAAACCAAAAACTACGTGTTCTAAACTAGTTTCGGTATTTGGATGTGTTGGATGCGTGGTAATTCGTTACAGTAAGTTATATAAGCATATAGCATTAAATATGCAACATTCGTAAAACGATAAATAATCGGCGTTTGAAATGTAAAAAGGTGTAAAACAAACTCTGGTATATCTGAAATATCAATAATAATATGATTATTATACATTGCACCATATATAATATCGATAATATCAGTATATACTGATTTTTTATCATATCTAAATACTTTATTAATTGCCATAGATAATACTGTTTTCCCAAATAAATCAACATGATTGATATTTGCACCTTCACTAATTGCTAACTCAAACATTTCAATATTTATAGTTTTCACACACCATATTTTATGGGCAAAATATATTTTATGTAGAATACTATGACTATATACATCAGGTGTTAGAAAGTTTATATTTGCACCTTTATTTAAAAAATATTTAAACCAATACATATTATTCCATTGTGCTGCACCAAACAAACCATGATCTATATTTCCACCATGTTCCACTAAAAACTCAATAATATTATTATTAAGCTGTATTGGTATATTATTGTTGGAAAATATGGTAAAACTTTCATATATTGCAGTTTTATGACCAATGCCTTGATTTATATCATCAATAAATGGATATAATAATTGTAATGCATCAAAATTTTTAAATAATGATGCATATGTAAATGCAGTTTCATTTTCTTCTGTCATTACATTCACATCAACCATTCTTGAATCTAAGATTAACTTTATACCTTCCATAAAGTTATTCTTAACACATTGTATCAATATTGTTTTATTATGCCTTAAAATTCGTTCATTTTTTTGACATAAAGGTATAACCTCTTTTATCAAACATATGATTTCATTGCGTAATTTTAAATTATATTGATCAACTACTAGTATTCGAAACAGATGTTTCAATCTAGAATAAAAATTATCATATTGATAATGATTTGTAGCAATCTTATCATATATATCATCTACATCATTTAATTTTTTATTTATTAAAAATTGAATTATGGCTTTAAAAATATGTTTTCACTAAAATTGTTTAAATAATTGATTACTTTAAATGATATTATAATAATTCAAACATCAATTTTTATTTAGAATAACTTTTACAATGAATTTATCTACGGATAAATCCTCCGATAAATAACTATATGTAGTAAACTGAAGCTTTAGTGTAAGTTTAAGGTTATTTTCAGGAGTTTACGAAGGAAAAAATAACACATGTTTATTTTGTTATGAATTTAAGTATAAATTTATAAAATATAGAAAAATTTACATATTCGTTTAAGTTTTATTGTCTTTAAAAATATAATTTCAAAATAGTTTGTATTTAATACTATGAAAAAAGACTTGTAATACCACTTCCAATACCACTTCCAATACTACTTAATACATTACCTGAAGTTAATGCACTACCTATTGCACTACCTGTTGCACTACCTGTTTCACTAGCAACACCTATTGCACTACGTGTTGCACTACCTGTTGCACTACCTGTTTCACTAGCAACACCTATTGCACTACGTGTTGCACTACCTGTTGCACTAGCAAGATATGGATTACTTACAAATGATAAATTTATATACGGTACATTAGACGGCTTTGAACCAACTCTACTACGTTGTGTTGGTACTGAAGTAGGTTTATACAAATAATTTTTAACATCAACTATCTTTTGTGATAATGATTCAAATCCTTTATTATTATTATTTGTATAAGGATTTAAATCTTTATTTGTTGTATTAAATATTTTAGTTCCATAACCTTTAAAAGATGATGATTTTAATCTTTCATCTAATTTTAAAGTTAATTCTTTTTCACATTGATTATTATGTTCATATAATATTTCATCATATTCAATAATTGATATTTTAAATTTTTTATGGATATGATCCAATGCAGATTGACAATATTTTAATAAAATGCAATAGTAATTTAACATGTCTCTATATTTAATTTGATTTAATTCATATTGTTCTTCCTTTGTTGGATCTCTAGTAATAAAAGTTTTATATCTACCTAATCCGGTATATGATAAATTCTCTGCAAATAATTCTTTTAATAATAAATTTGGATTTGATATATCATTTGGTTTTTTTAATAATAATAATACATTATATTTTGCCAATAAATATAATTTTAAAAAATTATCAATATATTCTTTTATAAAATCAATTATAAATATTCTTGTACATTCCATTGCTTGATAACTAGATGAATATGTAGTAATTTTATTTAGTAAGCTGATTAAATAGTCATTTGTGAAAAATGGTATTGAATGACTCAATGGTTTTAATTCTCCTTCCAAAAATGTTGATCTTGAATTAATTATTTGATTAAGTTCTAATTGTAAATATTGAATACTAATATCACCTGATGTTAAAATATAAGATGTATCTTTATTATTAATATGAACTTCATTAATTTGATCAATTTTATAATTTAATCTAAATACTGCTCTATTTGTTGCAGTAAATTTTGTAGTAAATTTTTTATCAACTAATTTTTTTTTCCCATATATCATATTATCTCCAATTTTTGTATTTCTATTATTTTGTAATACTGAAAGATTTGCACCACCTCTTAGGTTATTATTAGTCATAGGGTCATGATATTGACTCAAGTCGTTGTTTTCATCGTTATTATATTGTGGTACATTTTGTGATTGTACAGTTAGTTTTACATTTTGTGATTGTACAGCCGGTTGTACATTTTGTGATTGTACAGTTAGTTTTACATTTTGTGATTGTACAGCTGGTTGTACATTTTGTGATTGTACAGCTGGTTGTACATTTTGTTGTACTAATTGTTTCATTTGATCATTTGTTTGTTGATTGATTTGTTTACCTAAATCTTTTACAAGAGTTTCTAACATACTAGGAGAAAGTTGTGCTTTTAAATCTTCATTTAATTTACTATATGATTTTTTTTCATAATTATTTAAATATTTTATAAACAACACATTTTTTTTTATAAATTCATTTTCTTCACTTTCTGTTAATTCGATTACAGATTCATAAAATTTTTTATTTTTATCTTGATTATTAGATAAATTATATACATCATAATAAAATATTTTATGGTATTTTGATATTAATTCTGATGAAAAATGTTCAATTCCCGGAAATGGAAAATATTTAGTACAAAAAACTATATTCTTTTTAAAATTTGATTTTTCTCTTCTATACTTATTTAGCCCAAATCTAGACATTAATAAACCAATAACTATTAAAGTTATAACAGGAGCTAAGTGTGGTTCAAGCAAAAATGAAAATAAAATTTTACTTGCATATAAAGCTGCAACTATTCTTTCTTCTTCTAATTTACTAGATTTATCAATACCGTATAAAAAATTATATTCTGAATATGGTACTGATTTTTGAAATTTCTTAAAAAACATATTATCTTTATCAAATAATTTTTCAAATAATTCATTATTTAATATAAGTTTTGATGAGTTAGATGATCCTTTTTTATTATTAGTTAATAGATTATTGTAAATAGTTATATTTTTATTGTTATTTTTTTTTAATAATAATTTATTATATTCATCGTCTAAATTAAAATTAAAAAAAGAATTTTTACTCATAATATTTTCATAACTTTCACTATATTCATTATAATTTATACCACTAAATTGTTTAATTTTTTTTTTTATTATAGAAATTTGTTGATTAATTTCATCAAGATTTTTATTTAGAGTTTCTTGTGCTCTAAGTAGTTCATTATATTTTTCAATTAGTCTATTTTTTTCTTGGTTTTCTATATTATTAGGAGTATTTTTAATTTCTTGTATTGATTCACCAATATCTTTTAATTTATTATTTATTTCTTCTTTTTGTTGTTTCAATAATTGTACATGTAATTTTAATTGTTTTACTCTTTCTTTTGTTCCACTAAGAATCTGTGATGGTTTATCTAAACCTGTTACTTTATTTAAACCTGTATATCTACCAAAATCTGATAATTTATTTACAGCACTTCTTGCAGATGTTCCAATAGCTTTTGTAGAATATTCAACAGCTTTTGATGCTGCTAACCCTGTATACTTATCCGTTAATGATGCTGCTTTACCTATACCTCTTGCTGCATAACTTAAACCAGTTTGGTCTGCAACATATGATGCAACACCTGTTAAACCAGAATTTCTTGATTTATTACTTACATATTTTGTTGCACTACTTAAACCAGATTTTACACTTTCTGGTGTAATATATTTTATTCCATTACTAATACCTTTTCCTAATCTTGATACTCTCAAATTATATTTTTTATTTTCTTTATATTTAGGAATTACCACATTATTTCTTTGAATTTTTTTATTTTTTAATATTTTAACAAGATTACGTCTTTTATTATTATTATTTTTATATATATTATATAAATCTGACTCAATAGTTTTAATATTATTTTGTTGATTACTTGGTAAATTTCTTACTTTATTAAGAATTTTTTTATTAATCTCTCTAATTTTATTAGGATATTCTGTATTAAATTGTTTTAAGCGAGCTTCATTTTTTTTTCTGCTACTGGTTCTACTATAAAATGTTTTTACAGTAGGTTTACGCGCAGCTTTTAATATTTTTCTTGATTCTATTAAATTTTTTATATCTGTATTTTGATTATTTATATCTCTTAAAATATTATTTGCATAATTAAGTTTATTTTTATATTGTCTTAGTTCATTAGCTTGACTAGCTTGATTAGATTGATTAGTTTTACTATATTCAGATGGTATCGTTGGTGGTTTCGATCTTGAAAAAAAACTCATATTATACTATTTATATATATTATTTATTTTTTGAAATAATTAAGATAATTATGAGAATATATTCATTATGTAGTAAATTAAAGCTTTAGTGTATTTTACTTCTTAAAATAGAGATTCTGTATTTTACTTCTTAAAATAGAGATTCTGTATTTTACTTCTTAAAATAGAGATTCTGTATTTTACTTCTTAAAATAGAGATTCTGTATTTTACTTCGTAAAATAGCGATTCTGTATTTTTCTTCTTAAAATAGCGATTCTGTATTTTACTTCTTAAAATAGCGATTCTGTATTTTACTTCGTAAAATAGCGATTCTGTATTTTACTTCGTAAAATAGCGATTCTGTATTTTACTTCGTAAAATAGCGATTCTGTATTTTACTTCGTAAAATAGCGATTCTGTATTTTACTTCTTAAAATAGCGATTCTGTATTTTACTTCGTAAAATAGCGATTCTGTATTTTACTTCATGTAAACTTCAGAAAATAACCTTAAACTTAAGCTAAATCTTCAGTTTATTATTTATAATTATTTTAACTTAAATTTTATACAAGTAATTTTCTACCTATTTCTTTTAAACAAATAAACCCATTATCATTTTCTATTTTCCATTCACATAATGTATATACATCAATATAAGGTTCACTTCTTATTATTTGGTTATCTATAAAATTAATATCATAGTGGTAATGAATTAAATACAATTGATTATCATATTTAACCATGTGACATCCATCGCCAATATAGTGTAAAAAATCTTTTAATTTTATACCATTTGTTGAATACCATTTTTCAAAAAATACTATTTTATTGGTATTAATAATACCATATAGTGTATTTGAATGGTATGCATTATTTATATCAATAAATAATTTAGAATAATCCATTTTTTTAATATATGTAGTAAACTGGAGAGTTGATGTATTTTTTCTTCGTAAACTCCGAAAAATAACCTTAAACTTACGCTAAAAGCTCCAGTTTAATACATAAGTTTACGAAAGAAAATTAAATAAGTAACTTAAATAAAGAAATATATTTGAATTTAAATAAATCAATTTTTTTTTTATATAATATTTTTTTCTTATTATAATTTAATGAGTACTAATTTAATAATAAATGAACAAACAAATATGAAAAATGATAAATGTTTTAATACATTTCAAGATTTAAATAATAATAGAGTATTTGAACATAGTTTTTTACCATCTATATCATCAAATAGTAATAGTAGAACTTCATATATTAATTCTTCTAATACACGTGGAATTTTACAAGATACTAATTATGATTTAAATGGAACTAATATTGATATATCAAGCTCACTAAGACAAGGAAATTTTGAAAATATTTATCCCAAAAAAGAATTAGATACTAGAGTTTTTATAGGCGCACCATTAATGTCAAATGGTCAATCAGTTTTAAAAAATCCAGATCTTTCATCAAGACTTAAATATGGTGAAGATACCCGTGTTAGTAAATCCGCAAATAGTACAGGTTCTTATTCAGCAAATAATTTTATACCACTTGTTCCAAATTTAGCAGAAAATATCCAAAATCCAGAACATATTATACCAACATATTGGGTTAGAGGAGGTATGAGTTCAAGAACTGTTGTTAGAAATATTGATTATTTAAAATCATGTGGTCTTAAGAAATAACATTTCTATTTATTTTATTTTCAATAAAAAAATCATTAAATATATTATCAATATATTTATTATCAACTATTTTATTTAAAATAAGTATTTTATGTATACTCTTAAATGTACAACAGTTATAAAATTCATTATTTGAAATATTTGTAAATGAAATATTTTTTGTTATAGAATAATTATATAAAGTTTTATATATTATAATAAATATACAATAATACTTATTTTGATTCGGTATAATATTATCTTCTTTTAATTCTGTTATAAATATATTATTATATTTAAGTGATTTACCCATAAAAAATGTAAACGTAAATAAAAATATATCAAATAATTTAAGAAATTCTATATTTATATATATTTTATCATCTAAATCTAAATATAAATTTATATATTCTAATTTATTTATTTTTATAAATTCATCATGTTCAATTATTGAAAATTCTAAATCTATAAATTTAATAATATCCGTATTTTCGTCATACAATATATTATTTAACTTAAAATCTCCATGTATAAAATATAAATTATTATGTAAAAATTCTATTTTTATTAAACTTTTATTAATTATTTTTATTATTTTATCAGTATTATCTGAATATTTATTAATAAAATCAAATAATGTTATATTATTTTCATTATAGTTCATTACCAAAAATCCTATATATTTTATATAATAATTATTTAATTGATCAATTTTGTAATGTTCTTTAAGTTCTGAAAATAAATTTTTTGGTTTTTTATGTAAAAAATATTCAAAAAATATTTGTTCAGATATAATATTATTCTTTATAATATCTTCAATATTTATTATTATTTCAATATTATTTTCATCATGAATTACATTAATTATTAAATCTGTTTTTATGTCAATATTTTTATAAAAAAATATATTTTCAATATTTTCAAAGTAATTTTTATAAGGAGTTTTATTTATTAAATTATAATTATTATATTCATTATTAATATCATATACTTCTAAAGTTATAGGTATTTTTATAATTTTTTTAAAAATAATATTGTTTTCTTTATCATTATAATTTAATATAAAAATATTTTGTTTAAATTTTTGAAATATATATTTAGTCATATATACTATATAAAAATATAATTATAAGTCAAATATATAATAATGGATTATGACTTTAATGAAAAAGGATACTTATTTTTAAAAAATGTATATAAATTAGATTTAATTGAAGAATTAAACAAAGATATTAGAGAATATATGACAAAAAATAATATTTATGGACATTTAAAAAAAAGACATGATGTATGCGAAGAATCATTTTTTGTAAACAATACCTATACATCACTTGATAATTACAAAAAAATGCAATATTATTATTTACCAGTAATTGATAATAGAGGCTCTCATAATAGAATAAATGATGTAGGTATGATAGATATCTATAATGTTGATAAATTAATACCAACTATTTACAACTATATTGATATTGAACTTATATTAACAATTTTAAATAAAGTTACAGGAGAAAAATGGAAATTATTAAGAACAAATATTCAAATATGCAGTAATGTAACAAACCCTAATTCATTTCATTTTGAAAATATAGATAAATGTATTAAATATACAATATATTTATCAGATGTTTTAGATAATGATTATGGACCACCTATATATATTGAAAATACTCATATTATTAAAAATAATATTAAAAATGAATATATAAAAACATTCTTAGGTAATAAAGGAGATGTATTAATTTCATCTCAAAATGGCCTTCATAGAAAATTACCACAACAAAATAAAACAGTTGGATTTTTAGTATTAAATTTTATTCCTTATTTTTAATGCATCGTATTTGAATTCATCATGTTTGAATTCATCATGTTTGAATGCATCATGTTTGAATTCATCATGTTTGAATTCATCATGTTTGAATTCATCATGTTTGAATTCATCATGTTTGGTTTCATCATGTTTGGTTTCATCATGTTTGGTTTCATCATGTTTGAATTCATTGAATTCATATTTGAATAATCACAGCCAGTTGGTTTAACTGGGTTAGGCATAGGAGTTTTAGGATAATATTGTAATTGACATGATGCTTGATGTACTAATGGTAATGGTTTTTGTTCAGTTGGATTATACATTGTTTTAGGGCAAAGAGAGGCTAATCTAGTTTGTCCCCTCAAATCACTTTCTAAATCGACTAGATTTCCACTAAAAAGAGAAACACCATTTCCACCAACAACACCAAATTCAATTCGACATTTGGCACAGTTTTCAAATTTACCAGTATACATCATGTATTGAAGTGGATCGGTTGATTGTTGTAAAGATTTTTGATATGCACAATTATCATAACTTAGTCTATTTGAGCTCATTTCTATATAATAATATATAGAAAATTTTTTTATTAATTAATTTTTTTTATTTAATAATTATCTTTTATAATATATATAATGAGTTTTAATAGATTGAAATATGATAACTGTGAAATCAAAAAATATAATCAAGAATCAACTGGTCCTGGAAATTACTTATATGATACACCACAAATTTGTAATAATTGTTTTAATGACAATCCTAGAATTATAAATCAAAAAAATGGTGTTTCTTTAAATAGTCATGTAGATTGGAGATTTTATGCAGGTCCAGTCGATGTTGAATCAGATTTATTAAATATTAATAGAGTAAATTCAAAATGCCCTACAAATATGTATATACCAAATTGTGCACCAAATTCTTGTACAAATCAAGGTGAACCATGTGGTGCAGGTGTTGTTGAAAGTTGTTCCGATCCTAAAAATCCCTTAAGAAATTCATGGAATAGACCAGGTGATAATAATTTAGTTAATTTCCCAAATTGTTTTTTCCCAACAGAAGATACACGTTTAAGTAATCCATCAACAAATCTTCGAGGAACTGGTTGGAATCGATTTAATCCATTATGTAAAGATCCACAAGTCCAAATAACATTTCCAGGTGAATATATGACTAGTACCAGATTGGTTGTTAAAGATAATCACAGACCTTCTGTTCTTAAACCAAATGTTAATGATATGAATCCTTATGAAGAAATGGCACCATGTCCAAAGATTAGTCCAAATGTATGTGGTAATTTCACTACACCATTATATCAATATGATGTATGCGGATAAGCTTTTCGTTTTATTATAAATTACTAAATTTATTTCATTGTAAATTTGATAATTCCTTGTAATTGAAATATTTTATGTTTATCAGGAATATTTGATGCTAAAATAGTCATTAAACTATTATATGATATATTACAGTCATTATATTCTAAATTACCGCTTTTCGTATATAATTCTTTTATTAATATACGAACAATAGAATCATGTGTCATATCGTTTGCATATAGATTTTTTTTTAGAAAATAAAATATATTTCTATTTTCTATAAAATCCTTATATTTATTTTCTAAAAAAACAAGTTGTTCTTCACCTGTATTCAAGTCACATGATAATTTGAAAAAACTGAGCATATCGTATCTTATATATATAATTGATAATATACAATCTATACATGTTTTATCTCCAAATTTTTCAATAATATCAAGAATTCTTTTATCTCTTCGTCCAGATGGTATACATCGAGAAAAATTTATTGGATTAAATTCTTCACCATTTGTTTTCTTAAAGTAATCAGATACTTCTGGTACTAATTCAAAACTACCACAATGTGGTTTATATAATATATTAGTTTTTTTTATATAAAAAAAACTAATATATTTTACCTTTCCACAAGAACATTCAATGCCAGTACTTTGTATATTATCAATATAACATTCAATATTATTATTTTGTAGTTTACTACATTGACATTTATCATTACAGATTTTCTTCTTATTAGAAGAATTACTATCACTATTTTCTCTTTTACCATGTAAACTTGTCATTTTTTTTTGATTAATTAATTATATTATTTTAAAACAAAATGATATATTTTAATTTTAATGAATCAATTTTTTTTAATACTACTTAAAACTATTTTAATTATAAATATAATATAAAATGAATACTACTAACGAAATATTTGATAATTATGAAATGAGTAAAAATTTAAATTTTTACGATAGTTTCGAAAATACAGAATTAGGATTAAAGGATGAAATTTTGAATGGAATTTATAGTTATGGGTATGAAAAACCATCACAAATACAACGTATTGCAATTAAACCTATTATTGATGGCGAAGATATTGTTATTCAATCACATTCAGGTACGGGTAAAACAGCAACATTTATTATTGGATTATTACAAAGAATTGATGAAAATATCAATAAACCACAATGCATAATAATATCTAATACAAGAGAATTAGCAGACCAAACATATAAAGTATTTTTAAGTTTATCGCATTATACAAAAATTAAATGTAATTTATGTATAGGTGGAGACTTACAATATAAATATTATTCAGATAATATTAAAGAACAAGTTATTATTGGTACACCTGGTAGAATTAGCGATTTAATGAATAAAAATATAATTAGCACTAATAATATAATGATGATTATTATTGATGAAGCAGATGATGTTTTATCAAATTCTTTTGTTAAACAAATTAAGAAAATTTTTAAATTTATACCACAAAGTGCACAAGTAATACTTATTAGTGCAACAATTCCACCAGAAATGTCTGCTTTATTTAATGTTATTTTAAAACCAAATTATTTATCAATATTGGTTAAAGATGATGAATTAACGTTGGATGGTATTATACAATATTATATTCATATTGATGAACAATATAAATTAGATGCATTAATTGATTTATATAAATTTATATCAGTTGGACAAGCTATAGTGTATTGTAATAAAAAACATAAAGCAGATGAATTAAAATGTGAACTTATTGATAAATCATTTTCTGTTTCCGTACTACATGGTGATATGATGCAAAAAGAACGAGAAGGAATTATGAATGAATTTCGAACAGGTAAAACACGTATATTAATAACAACTGATATTTTATCACGTGGTATAGATATTCAACAGGTATCATTAGTAATTAATTATGATATGCCGAAATATCCGCAAACATATATTCATAGAATTGGAAGAAGTGGACGTTTTGGAAGAAAGGGATCAGCTATAAATTTTGTTACAAAAAGAGAGAAAAATATATTAACTTTCATACAAAAAATGTATAATACTGAAATTATACCATTACCAAGTAATGTTGCAGAGTTATTATAAGTGAGAAAACATAGGTTTCCTACGAAAAAGAACCTTCATTGTATTCCAATTCTTTTCTGAAGTTTACGAAGAAAAATAAGATTTAGAAAATAAATAAAAAAAATTGATTTTTTTAATAAAATTATTACTTAAAAATAAAATGATAATATACATAAAAACAATATATCATGATGATTGCATTAGTTATTATATTAATTTTTAGTTATAGTTTAATTGGATATTCAAGATTTTTTGAAAAATATGAAGAAATTATTAATACTAAATATTTAAAATGTTTAGAACACTACAATAAATATGTAAAACCTATACAAGATAAATCAGAATTTTTAGAAGAATCATATAACAAAAATGATATATCCTTTAATTATTACTTAGAATACTGGTGGAATTTAGAAGAGTCTGATGAACAACTATTAATCAGAGTATGTAATTATATTAGTAATAAATTTCCCAAAAGAAATATTAGATATACATAAAGGAAGATTTTTTTCAGTTCTTAAATTTATTGTAAAAAATCTAATAAATTTTTATTAAAAATTTTTTTATTCTTATTATATAAAAATTTTATATTATCAATTGTATTATTAATAATATCCAATGTTTTATTATCATCTAATATCTCAATAATTTTATCAACTATATCATCTTTATTTATAATTCCTCTATTAATTAATGAATTGTTATTATCATTTAAAGTATTATATGAACATTTTATATACCATCCATTTATTTTATCTTTAATTATTTCATTGCCAGGTATCCAGTCCATTATAATAATTGGACATCCAGAATATAATGCTTCGTAATATCCTAAACCAAGACCTTCGTGTGAGCCCATATGTATAAAAATATCATTTTCAAAGTATTTATCAATAATTGATCTATAACTATTATTATGAATAAAATAATTGATATTGTTACATTTATATTTTTCTACTATAGAAGGTATTTCGACTCCTTGTATATATACATTTAATTCCCAATAATTTATTTTATTTTTATATTCATTATATATTTCATAAAATGCTTTTATTACTAAATCTATATTTTTACGGCTAATTGAATTTAAACCACCTATACAACAAAATTTTATTTTATTCAAATTAATTTTATTTAATTTTATTTTTTTTTGAAAATATGGATAATTTAAATGAAATCCTAAATTACTGACATTATTTTTAAAAATATATGATAAAATCTTGTTTGAAGTATTATTATTTGTTAATATTTTATCAAATATTGAATGATATTCTAATTCAATCAATCTAATACATTCGATATTAATTACTAAATAAACATTAATATTCAAAATTTTTAAAAATGCTGCTATTTTAAATATATTTAAAAATGTTGCTTCTATTATAATTATTGTTTTAATATTATATTTATAAACAAAATTAAATATTTCATCGTATGTAATATCTTCTCTATAGTTATTACTATAATGAATATTATCATATAACCATTCTTCTTTATTACTTTGTAACAAAATATTTTCATGTGTTGCATGATATGGTTTAAAACTAAATATATGTGGTTCATAACCTAATTCTTTTAAAGATATATAATAATCTCTTGATTGTATTCCTAATCCTTGATCAGCCCAAGGAACTATCATACCAATATTATTTTGAGTTAATTTATATTTACTTTCTGTTATTTCATTTAATTTATCAGTTATTTTATTTGAAATTATAGTTTCTGAAAGTATATCGGTTTTTTTATTGTTATATTCTTGTAATGCATTTATATTAAAATACATTGACTCAATTGTTTTTTTCCATTTTGAATGATTATGTCCATCTATAAATTTTGCATAATCTTGTAATAAATATTTAAGATTACCATTTTTGGTTGATAAAATTGGTAATTTATTAACCATCCCTTCATATGCAACTCTACAAAATGTTTCATCACATAAATATGGTATTAATAATATTCGTGTCTTATTGTATATATCTTTAATATTGATTTTTGTAAGACTTAGTATATTAATATTTTTTTTTAAATTTCTATTTTCAATTAATTTAGTTACATACTCTGATGATATATTTGGATCATTTTCAGTATAAATAATTTGTAATGGTATGTCTATATCTAAATTTTCACATAAATATTCAATAATATGTCCACATTTATTATAATGACAATTTATTAAAGTAACATAATTTAAATTATCATTATATAAATTTTTATCAATATAAAATTCTTCTTTTATACTGATTGATTCTATAACATCCAATTTTATACCATAAAATTTATCAATAATATCATTAACAAAATTTGATGAAGCATATGTATAACTATATTTTAATATGTTATTAAATTCTATAGTTGGAGATAAATCATTATTATTTATCATATCAATATTTAAATTATTTGTATTAAAATCTATTATGTTATTCCAAAAACAAAATCCGGTTAAAAAAGGTATTTCTAATACATTACTTATTTGCATAAAATATTCTCTATATACACCTTGATGATTAATAATATCAGGATTAATTAACTTTATTAATTTTATAATAGATAATAAATTTTTTGGCATTTGAATTATTTTAACATATTTTAAGTCTATTAATTGTATTTCACTAAAATATTCATTTTTAAATGGATCACTAAAACATATTAAATAATTATCATAATTATTTTTATAAAAAAAATTGTTTAAATTTAATAACCAATTTTCTCCTCCGCCAAATGGTGGATATCCCCATTCAACTAATGATAATATTCGTTTTTTTGTTTTTAAAGGTATTTCAAAATCTAATTCAATTTTCAAAATTTCATCTAAATTATTTTTTGAGTATAACTCTTTAGGAAATAATGATGAACATTCATTGTTATCTCGATTATTTTCAGCATTAATATAATTATCAATATTTTCTTTATTAATATAATTTATATTTTTTATATTTATATTTTTAGTTATTGTACTTAAATTTTTTATTATACTGTTTTTTTTTAAATCAACATTAAATATATTGTACTTATATTTTATTTCATTTACTAAATAAAATTTATTATTTTTCTTTTTAAAAATTTCTTTTATACTTTTATGAATTGGATCTATTTCTAAAGGTATTTCTGTTTCAAAATCTGAATATGTTTCTGATTGTGTTTCTGAATCTGAGTTTGTATAAAATAATTCTTTATCTATACTTTGTTCTGATAAATATTTATGGTTATTTTCTGTATGTAAATCATCATTAATTAATTTTGATAAATAATTTTTATTATAATATTTTTCATGTATTTTAAAAAAAATTTCATCATAGTCATCATTATTTTTATTCCATTTAATTATAAAATATTTATTGTCTAATATACAATTACCGATTTTTGTTAAATTATATTTATCAATAATTATTTTTAAATCTTTATTTATAATAAATTCTGTTTTAATTTTATCAAAGTATAAATCTATTAATTCTATATTATAATTATTTATATATTTATTAAAAAAAATTATATGATAATAACAGTTATACATATTAATAAATATATCATTATCGTTACTTTTTTTCCAATTAACTATTATTTTATTATTATCATAATAAAATTTACCGATATCTTTATTTGATGTTCGATATATTTTATTGTTCTTTAATATACAAGTATCTGTCCATTCAGAATGAATAAATATATTTTCATCATTATTATTTTTCATATATCTATTATTGAATAATATTATTTTATGTAAAAGAAAACCGAGATTTATCATAATTTTCAATATCAATTGCCATTTTTTCAAACGGATGCTCATATGATTGATTATTAATTGGATAATATGTAATATCTTCAATATTTTTTGGATTTGAATTATAAATTGCTTTATTTATATTATTGTTATTATCTTTGTAAATAAAATTATTTAAATCTGGATTTGCTCTTATATTATCATCTTTATCTCTTTCTTTTAATATTGTATAATTATAATATTTAATAAATTTATCAGTATCACTAATATATATTTTTTGATATATATGAACTTTTTCATGTATTAATGTTTTTATAATACGTATATCATTATTTTTTAAATAATCTTTTGAAATTAATATAATATCATTTCTTGTATGTGGTAAACCATTTTCGTATAAAGTACCTTTTATACAACCAATTTTCCAAACAATTTTATTTGCTTTTTTACCATCAAACCAATCTAATTTTATATTATCTATTTTTTTATCGGCAATTTTTATACATTTTAATAATTTTTTTATTTCTTCTTTTGTAAAGTCAGATGCAGAATTTTCAATATAATTAAAATATTCTTCGATTGATTTTATTTTTCTTGTATCTAAATCTTTTTTAAAAAAAGTTTTATAATAATTATCATTATCATTTTTTAATATATTAATTAAATCATTTTTATTAATAAAATTAACATTTAAATTTATTTCAGAAAAGTGTTCTTTGTATTTTCCTTCATATATTTGAAAAAACGTAGATAAATCTTCATTATATTTTAATAAATTATTTAAAATATAAAAACATATTATAATACATCCAATCGAAAATTCTAGTAAATATTTCATTATATATATATTGTATTAAAATATTTTTTAAATTTATATTTATTATTTATTTATAAATTATGAAAATACAATGAATTTATCAGTACATAAAGAACTATTTTATGAAACGCACGTGAAATAAAATACAATGAATTTATCAGTACATAAAGAACTATTTTATGAAACGCATGTGAAATAAAATACAATGAATTTATCAGTACATAAAGAACTATTTTATGAAACGCACGTGAAATAAAATACAATGAATTTATCTACCTGTCCATACTTTTACAATTTCATACTTATTTATATTATAATTATTTTTATCATGATTATATTCATCATATGAATATCCAAATTTTATGTAATTATGTATTATACCAAATATAGATGGTTCTATTTTTAATTTTTCGCATTCATTTATACATATTAATGCAAATACTCTTTCAATATCCATTCTTAATTTTCGGGAGTCAACATAATCTAATAATTTAAAAAAATTATATTTTTTTTGTATTTTATCCAAAAAATCATATGATATAACAGATTGAACACCAAAACATCCATGTATAAATTCTGTATTATTATAATGTTTTAATATATCATCACTGTGATTTATTTGTTTAATTAAATGTGTTTCTTCAGTTTGATCAAACCATTTTGATTCGAAATGCCAAATAAACTTTATATCATCGTATTTATCAAAATTAATATATTTTTGTATAAAAACAGAATCATGTATTATAACTGCTTTTTCAAAAAATTTATATTTATGATAATAATAATAACCTAATATTTCACCTCTACTTTTATAGTCTGATTGAATAAATTGACAATTAACAATATCGATATAATCTGTATCATATTTTATAAAATTATAATCACTATGATCATCTATTATAATAATTTTATTATTATAATATTTTCTGATTAAACGATATGATTCAATCCAATATTTATTAGTTTTTTCTGAATTAACATATCTAATCATAATAAATCCAAATTTATCATTCTTCATAATATTATCCATTATCAAATTATTATTTAATAATATATCATTTTTAATATTTAATATATTAAAATTTTTATAAATATTTTTATGTATTTGTTCATAATTGTTTAATACAAACACACACATTTGTGGTATTATATCATAATTGCATTGTATAATATATTTTTTTAAATGTTCTGAATATTTATTATTTATATGATCATTTATAATTATTATCTTATTATAAATACAATAGTCATAATTAATATTTAAATCATTATCATCACCAATATTTAATAATATTTTATAATTGTTTATAGTATTTAGACCTAATTTAGAAATATCATCAATCATAATATTATTGTATTTAAATTTATTATATAAAATTAAATTATTTTCTGATTTAGTTTCAATTATTGCAATATCAGATATTTTTTTTTTATCTATCATTAAATTTTCATTAATATATTCTATAAAATATTTAACATTTATATATTTTTTAATTATATCAATATTATATAAATTACTATCTAATATATTAATATTGTATGTCATTAAATATGAATAATCATGTTCTTTAATTAATTTAGAAATATTTAATATATGTATATTATTATTTAAATTAATTGTAGATAATTTTTGTAAAGTACTTTCTAAAATATCATCTATAAAAATAATATTTTTATATAATAAATTATTATCATTTATTATATCTTTTATTTCATTATCATTATTAAATATATGTAATTTTAATAATAGATGATTATTTAGTACATTATCAATATATTGCTTATGAAAATTATATAGATAATTTGAACAAATTAAATTTAGCATATAATATATTATATTAATATCTTTTTTAAGTTAAAAAAAATATTTTAAATAAGTATATATAATTATGAATATATCGATAATTATATATACCATTAATTGGGTATATCGTTTATACGAAGAATATATATTATTATTTAAAAAATTTATAGATAAATATTATAATACAATTATAAATATTGATATTAAATATTATGATATTAATATCTATGATAAAAGTATAATTGAAAAATTAAATATTAATAATTATGATAAAATATTTTATAGTGGTGATATTAGTTTTTATAATATCATTTATTCAATATATAATAAAAAATTATATTTTATTAATATTGAACAATTATCACATGTAAATTATTACAAATATATCATTAATATTAATAATAAATCAAATATTATCGATTATTCAGAAGAAAACATAGAATTTTTAAAAGAATCATATATTTCATTTTTGGTACCACCTTATTTTGAAAATATTGATATTAATAAAAATAATAAAAATATTGATGTTCTATCTATAATAAATAATGAATATAGGAAAAATATATATGAAAGTATTAATTTGAATAAATTATCAATAGATAATTGTTATGGAAATGAAAGAGATAATTTATTTAATAAAACTAAAATATATATAAATATACATTGTTCAGATGAACATAAAACAATGGAAATGATTAGATTGGTAAATTTAATTACTAGAAAAGTAATTATTATATCCCAAAAATCTATTTGTAATAATTTATTATTTTTAAATAAATTTATAATAATATGCAATAATAATATAGATTTACCTTTATATATAAATGAAGTTCTAAATAATTATGATAATTATTATGATAAAATATATGGAAATTTTGATAAAGATTATAATGATTATATTTCATATATAAAAGAAAATATAGATATTTTACTCAGATAATAATTTAGTTATATAATAAATTTTATGTGCAAAATTATTCCACGTATAGTATTCTATTCCTTTTTTATATCCATTTTCTCTAATATTATCATATTCATCGCTATTTTTAATAATATCTAGTATTTTTTTAAGCCAATCCATATTTTTATCAATATAAATATAATCCTCATTTTCAATTAAAATATTACTTAATTTAGAATTTGTTACTAATAATCCATTACATCCTAAAATTTGTGGTACTCTTTCTGAAAAATATTCTTTTGTACTATTTTCAGAATTCAATTCATTTACAATTGGATGTATTGATAAATTTATTTTACTATTACTAAAAACTTTATTACATTTTTGATATTTTATAAATCCTCTATAACAGTCGGGATATCTATTTTTTAAATTTTCCGTCCCATATATATGGAATTTTATTTTATGACGATATTTATATAATGTATCAATTATTTCATATCGTGATATATTAGTTGCATCACATGGAAATTCATTATTGTTATTGTATATATTTGTACAAACTATACTTATATCACATATGTATTTTTCATCATATTCATAAAAAGATATTTCTTTATCAAATCCTGGATATGCATATGATATATTTTGATAACTTTTAAAATATTCAATTTCTTTTTCAAAACATGAAAAAACATGTGTCATTAATGCATATATAATCTTTTTATTTTCTACTATAGGATTCCATATATCGTGACAATTTTCATATTTTTTATAATCATATAATACTGGATCCCAACTAAAAAAATAATTTATTATTTTTTTTTTAATATATTTTTGTTTAACAACTGTTAAAATATTTACTGATAAATTGATATTATTTTCTTTTTCATCTGCTGCTATGTCTAGATTTTCTGATAAATTAATATTATTTTCTTTTTCATCTGCTGCTATGTCTAGATTTTCTGATAAATTGATATTATTTTCTTTTTCATCTGCTGCTACTTCTAGATTTTCTGATAAATTGATATTATTTTCTTTTTCATCTGCTATTTCTAAATTTTCTGATAAATTGATATTATTTTCTTTTTCATCTGCTGCTATGTCTAAATTTTCTGATAAATTGATATTATTTTCTTTTTCTATAAATGAATTATTTATAATTTTATCATATGTTTCTATTGTAATATTATTACACCACCATAAACATATGTCAATTGATTTATCTTTAATTAAATTTAATAATATTTCATCTCTATTTTCAATTTTATCCATAATATGTGATAAATATGGGAAAAAATAGATTATATATCCTAAATTTTCTAATGCTTTTGATGCATATAAAAAACCATCATCTAAATGACAATATCCAATTATTAATAAATTCATAATATATTTATCTTAAAATAATTAAATAATTTAACCGCTACATTAGTATGATGTATTTTCTTTTACATACGTTTCAGAAAATAACCATAAACTTATGTAGTAAACTGGAGTATTAGCGTAAGTTTAAGATTATTTTTCGGAGTTTACGAAGCAAAATACGCTAAAGCTCCTGTTTGTTACATATTTTTTTTTGTAAAGAATTATAGCTTTAGTGTATTTTTCTTCGTAAACTTATAAAAATAGTATTTACGAAGAAAAATATAATATAAGATATAGTAAACTCCGGAGTATAGCGATGAACCTTCAATTGCATCATTTCATCATTTCATTAACGGTTCTTTTCTGTAGTAAACTGGAGACTTATCGTAAGTTTAAGGTTATTTTCCAGAGTAAATTATAAAATATATTGTTTATTTCAATTAATCAAAAAAACGCATTACTTTTATTGATTCAATATATATAAAATAACCTAAGAATAATATTAATAAATTTATAATAAAAATATATTAAGATATGATATTTTTATTGGATCAATATATACTTTAAATTATAAAATATATTGTTTAATCAAACCAATAAAAAATCGCATTACTTTTATTGATTCAATGTATATAAAATAATTTAAAAATAATATTAATAAATTTACAATAAAAAAATATATTAAGATATGATAATTTTGTTGGATCAATACATACTTTAAATTATAAAATATATTG
>Ga0214919_10000283_pt1 | contig 86333 bp, 71 predicted proteins | sample LL1503_MetaG_FD_177994 | JGI IMG/M metagenome (GOLD analysis project Ga0214919, IMG submission 177994) | Freshwater microbial communities from Lake Lanier, Atlanta, Georgia, United States - LL-1503 | ecosystem: Environmental > Aquatic > Freshwater > Lake | place: USA: Georgia | collected...
AATACGGTGGAAAAGGTTTTAATGTCTGCAAAACGTTGTAATTTCTTTTGTCCCATTCTGCGGCAAATATAATTATAGTAAATAGAACTGATTAAAAAAATGAAAGGTTAAATAAATGTGAATGAATCGATGGAGGTTTAAATTTTAAGAAGACCAATTAAACCTCTTAGCTAAAGCTTAGTCATAGGGAGGACAGCAATTTTATAAACCTGAAAATTTTATTCAATGAAAAAAATAGTTACGCTTTCATCCCTATTGCTTCTGGTAATGCTTTTTCAGTTCTGTACAAAAACGGACAGCTTGGTTGTTTCTACTAAACCAGTAACTACTGCCACTCCCGTAATTACATTCACCTCCTATAATTATTTAGATACTTATCCTGCACATATTCAAGCTGCATTGGCAACTTCAGATAATACACCATCTACCAATCCAATAACCAATGACGGCGCTAACTTAGGAAGAATATTATTTTATGACAAGCAATTGAGCAGAAATGGAACTACTAGCTGTGCAAGCTGTCACAAGCAGCAAAACTCTTTTAGTGATTCTGTAGTTTTGAGTAGAGGTTTAGATGGAGGTTCTACCACCAGGCATTCGATGGCGCTTTTAAATATTCGCTTCTATAAATCTGGAAAAATGTTTTGGGATGAGCGAGCAGCTTCTGTTGAAAAGCAAGCCCTTCAGCCTATACAAAATCATGTAGAAATGGATTTGACTTTGGCGCAACTAGAAGCAAAGGTAAAATCCTTGACTTATTATCCTTCACTATTTCAAAAGGCTTTTGGTACTGGCTTGATTGACTCCGTACTTATTGCGAGAGCGCTGTCTCAGTTTGAAAGAAGTATCGTTACCTATCAGTCAAAATACGATCGGGTAAAACAGGGCTTAGAAATATTTACTGCTGCTGAAGCGGCGGGTGAACAATTGTTCTTGACGGTACCTGCAAATAGAACTTGCGCGAGCTGCCACAATCCACCAATGTTTATTACCAGTAGTCCAAGTGCTCCCTTTGGACTTGCTGATGCCAATGACTTGGGCATTAACAATCGAGGTAATTTTAAATCGGGTTCTTTACGTAATATTAGCGTTCGCTCCAATTTGTTTCACAATGGAAGCGTTGCCAATGTACAAGAAATGCTCAATGCAGGGAATCCAGGATCGGGTAAACAGGCCATTCCATCTCATTTTTTAAGAACGGCTGATATACCCAATATGATGGCATTTTTAAATACCCTTACTGATAGGACTATTTTGACCGAAGCAAAATTTTCAGATCCATTTGCGCTTAAATAATAATTGAATCCAAGTCGGTACTATTGAAAACTACCCTTTACTGCCCCTATTTTCTACAAAAGATTAGGGGCATTTGGTTGTAGAAAATCAATTCCAGTTAAAGTCCCTATTAAATTTTTTATTGACCAATCCGCTGATATGAAAAATTCATTATCTTCAATAATAGCTTTGACTTTCTTTTATTGATTGCATTTTTGTTTCGTCAAACTATGCTTTTAAATCTTTACACTTTATTTCTTGCCCCTAGTTGAGGGAATAAAATATAATGGCTGTATGAAAAATAAAAACCAACTTCTCACTATTACCATTGGCATTGTATTGTTGATATCCTCTAAGGTATTTAGTAAACCGAATGATTTTTTCATTCCATCCATATTGTCTAGTCGACAAGAATTAGCTTCTTTGCTTCCAATAAAATCTGAAGCTGACAAACTTAAAAATAGTCGCGTATTGGTATACACTAAAAATGGCAAAGGTTATGTACATGACAATATAGCGGCATCTGTAATTTGTATTCAGGAGTTAGGGGCTGCCAATAAATTTATAGTAGATGTTTCTGATGACCCTTCCGTTTTTAATGAAAATAATCTGAAAAAATATAACCTATTAATTTTTTCTAGTACCAACAATGACGTGTTTGATACGGATGAGCAGCGACTCGCTTTTAGAAGGTATATTGAGGCGGGTGGTGGCTTTGTAGGTATTCATTCGGTTACTGGTACAGAACGAAATTGGACCTGGTTTAAAATGATGGTGGGTGAAACTTTTACCTGGCATGCTTCTTTTCAGACTTTTACTATTAAAAATATTGATCCTACACATCCTTCCATGCAAGGAGTTCCATTAAAATGGACAAAGGCAGATGAATGTTATTTTGGAAAGCAGGTTTATCCAGGAATAAAAGTTTTAATGATGCACGATTTATCTACACTAGATAAAAAAGACAGTCAATTAATTACCACCCATTCAGGATCTTTTGCCAATTTCTTTCCTGCAGTTTGGTATCAATCATTTGAAGGAGGCAATATATGGGTTACCACTTTGGGGCATGATAAGAATAATTACCAAGAGCCTACTTTTAAAAATCATTTATTACAAGGAATAAAATTCATTGCCAATCAATATAAGGGAATCAATTATTCAAAAGCAGTTGCGATGGATAAGGATGCCCCACTTAAAAATTAATCTCATGTCTACACCAAAAAAAATTGACCGCAGAAATTTTGTAAAAAATTCTTTGAAAGCAACCGCTGCCACTGGCATTGCGATTACTGGTTTTCCAACCATTATCCCAGCCTCTGTTTTGGGTAAAAATGCACCTAGTAATCGAATAAATATTGGTGCTATTGGGGTGGGAAGAATTTCAAGGGAACATGACATGCTTGAAACCTTGAAGTATAGCCATGCAAGAATTATGGCAGTTTGTGATTTGGACAGTAAAAGGTTGGCCGATGGAAAAAAATATGTGAATGATTATTATTCCAAATTATCAGGATCTGCTTACAATGGCGTAACCATGTATGATGATCACCGGGAGTTGCTGATGAACAAAGACATAGATGCAGTATTGATTAGTACGCCTGATCATTCTCACGCTTATTTAGGAATACATGCAGTGGAAGCGGGAAAGGATGTTTATCTACAGAAGCCAGCATCATTAACGATTGCAGAGGGAAGGGCCTTGAGTAATGCAGTGCATCGTACCGGAAGAATTTTACAAATTGGAAGTCAGCAGCGATCGACAGAACAATTTAGATATGCGGCGGAATTGGTTCGCAATGGAAGAATCGGTCAATTAAAGAATGTGTATGTTGGACTGCCTGGCGACCCAGGAGGAGACGTAGAACCAGAAATGCCAGTACCTAAAAATTTAAATTATGATGCCTGGTTAGGCTCCACTCCTGAAGTTCCTTACACAGAAAAAAGAGTGCATCCTCAAAATGATTATGGTCGTCCAGGTTGGTTGCGCTGTGAACAATTTGGTGCGGGAATGATTACAGGTTGGGGAGCTCATCATGTTGACATTGCTCATTGGGGAATGGATACAGAATATACAGGTCCGGTAGAGATTTCGGGCAATGCTGATTTTCCAAAGAGTGGTTTGTGGAATGTGCATGGACTTTTTAGGACAGAGGGAATTTATGCCAATGGGGTAAAAATGATTATCAGCAATGAAATTCCCAATGGAATAAAATTTGAAGGAACGGAAGGTTGGATTTTTGTAAGTAGGGGTAATTATAGAGCGAGTGCAAGTGATCCTGTTCAAAATACAGAGAATGCGAAATCATTGACTGCCAGCAATGAAAAAATTATTAAATCTGTAATTGGAGAAAATGAAATTAACCTATACAGAAGTAAGGAGCAACATGGCAACTGGCTTGATTGTATTAAGACAAGGGTGCAGCCTATTTCACCTGTTGAAGTTGGACATCGTTCTTGTTCTACTTGCTTATTACATCATATTGCTATGAAATTAAAACGTAAAATTTATTGGAATCCAATGGAGGAAACTTTCTTCAAGCAGGGGTCTGTAAAGGTGGATCTATTTGATTCAACGGGTAAACCTGTTGGACAGCGTGAAATAGAAGTGGAACAACCAGATGATGAGGCCAATAGCCTATTAAATAGACCTCATCGTTTGGGTTATGAAATAAAAGGACTATTGTAGTTATTAATGTGTTGGATATTAATTTATGCCTCGAGAAAACAAAAAAATATTTCTTAGCTAGAAGATAATTTAATTTGTAAAAAATAAAAAATGAAGGAGTCAAATTCAGATCGTAGAAAATTTTTAAAAAATACCACAGCTTTATCGGGGATGCTGCTATTTGGCAGCCTATCAGATAAAGTAAAAGCAAGCACTATTATTAAACCTGATCCTATAAAAGTTTATCCCAATAGAATCAAGTTCGCTGTAATTAATATCAATCATAGTCATATTAATTCTATGACAGAAGCTATTAAAAGAGGTGGGGGCGAATTGGTAGCACTTTATGCAAAGGAACCTGAACTAATAGCAGAATATTTAAAAAAATTCCCAGAAGCCAAACTTGTAAAAAGTGAAAAAGAAATCTTGGAGGATCCATCTATTCAATTGGTATTGAGCTCTGGTATACCCGATGAGCGGGCTCCACTTGGTATCAGAGTAATGCAGCATGGGAAAGATTATTTAACAGACAAACCAGGCGCTATCAGTTTGGCGCAATTGGCTGAGGTGAAGAAGGTGCAAAAAGAAACCAAACGTATTTATTCAATTATGTACAGTGAGCGTTTGGAAAATAAGGCAACTGTCAAGGCGAGCGAACTCGTTAAATCGGGCGCAATCGGCAATGTAATTCAAACGGTGAATTTGGCGCCTCATCGAATTAATAATGGAACAAGACCTGATTGGTTTTACGATAAAAAAAGATTTGGTGGAATTTTGACTGATATTGGCTCACATCAGTTTGATCAATTTTTATATTTTACGGGATCTACCGAAGCAGAAATTTTACTATCGCAGACAGGAAATGTCCATCATCCTCAGCATCCAAATTTTGAAGACTTTGGAGATGTGATGTTGAAGGGCAATGGCGGCTCGGGTTATATTAGGGTAGACTGGTTTACTCCAGATGCATTGGATACCTGGGGAGATGGTAGGTTGACTATTCTAGGTACTGAAGGTTATATAGAGGTTCGTAAAAATACAGATGTTGCATCTGGAAATAAGGGGGGCAACCATTTGTATATGGTCAATCAAAAAGAAATGCAACACATTGATTGTAACAATGTAAACCTTCCATTTGGTGGACTATTTGTGGATGATGTACTGAATCGAACGGAGACTGCCATGACACAGAAACATTGTTTTTTAGCAACTGAAATGGCGGTTACTGCTCAGAAATTGGCAAAGCCGTTGGTATTGAAAAAATAACCCATCTACTTTTGGTATGGTGATTTTGAAAATAGTAGGCGGCTAAAAATTTTCAATAAGTAGAAATTTAAAAATAGAAATTTGTTTAATTTAAATTTTTATGTCTAAATTTAATTTAGATAAAGTTGTATTAAAAAATTATAATCACAATCATATGAAAAAAATCATCGCTTTGCTCCTTTTCGCTACCATTGGATATCAGTTTACTGCCTCAGCTCAGAAGACGGAAATCAACTCTGTTCATCTTTTTGATTTGGACGCACAGCTAGAACAGAGATATTTGGACTATATAAAAAGGTTAAATAAAGTAATAAAGGAAATTGGGTATCCTAAAAATTATTACAGTGTTTTAAGAGTAAAGTCAGATGACAAATCTGATGAATATAGGTATTGTGAAATTGGTCATTGGGTAAATGAGACAGTCTATAAAGCGATCCATACAAATGCAAAATTTCTGGCACTAAAGGAAGAAGAAAAGAAAAGCGCAGTTTATATAAATCAACAGTTGTATCGTAGATATTATTCATTGTTGAGTGATCATTGATTTGTTTTCTTTTGCCTCAATATGAATTGTCCTACAATAGGCTGAAAGTTTTTAACTAATTCTCGGTTGCCTCAGGTGACCGGGAATTATTGTTTATAAAATTATCATGGATTATTAAGTAGTTCAATTTTAAGAATCATGGTTCCATTTCTGTGAGTTGAAATGCAAAAGGTCTTTACCTAAATTTTCCATTTATTATAAACCAGATATTATTTTGCTGCTTTAAGTCCAATTATTCCAACTAAAATAAATACTATAAAAACAAACTGGAGGTAGTTAACAGGCTGTTTTAAAATACTTATTTCGATCAGTTTAATTCCAACCAAAGAAATCCCCATCCATGCAGCCAATGCGGTTGCAGTAGGAATTGATTTTAAAGCTATGGAAAAGCAATAAACATTTGCAAGACCAAAAAGGATATATCCTATCAAAGGAAGTAATGTAAAAATACCCTCTGAGTTATAAAAAAAATGAGTCCAATTAATGGTCGCTACTTTTTTCATTTCAAGGTATTTTAAAGAAAATGTCCAAGCAATTTCAAATAACGCGGCTATTATAAGATATATCCAAGCCATAGTAGAATGTTTAACAAAAAGATAAATATACTGAATGAAACAATATATTATCAATTAATTTAGAAAAGGGAATACCCAATAGTATTTTTATAAAATCTTATTAGGTATTCCCTTTTTCTTAGTTTAAGTGAATTTTGCTTTCAGTGGTATTGGCTTTTAAAAACGGGCATGCATAGTAAATTAAATAGGGTCTTCTTTTTATTAATTTGTAATTATTTTACTTCAGACATCTTTCTTCTTAATTTTTTTAAAGAACCCAATTCGCTGTCATAAACTTTTTTAATACCATCGCCTAAGCCTATTTCGATGTCACGAATATCTCTTACTAATTTTTGCATTCCTTGTGGCTCTACTGAAGCCGCCTGATCCGATCCCCACATCGATCTGTCTGTTGTAAAATGCCTTTCTACAAAACAAGCCCCCATAACTACTGCTGCTAATGTGGGAGCTAAGCCTGTTTCGTGTCCTGAATAACCTATCGGCGTTTCTGGAAAAAGATTCTTAAGGGTATGGATCATATTCAGATTTAACTCTGAAGGATGACAAGGGTAGGCGGAGGTAGAATGAGCTATTAAAGTATTGTCTAAACCAAATAAATTGATGGTTTCATTTATCTCTGACATAGTTGACATACCCGTTGATAAAATGTATGGCTTGTTTAAACCTTTTACTTTTTCAATCAAAGAGTGGTCGGTTAAAGAAGCAGAAGCAAATTTATAAATGGAGGGATTAAATTGCTCAATAAAGTCAACCGCCTCTTCATCCCAGCAAGATACAAACCAGTCAATTTTTTTTTCTTTGCAATGGGCGTCTATGATTCCATATTCTTCATATCCAAACTCTATTAATTTGCGATAATTTATATAGCTCATTCTTCCCCAAGGAGTATCTCTCATAATCTCCCACTGGTCTTTGGGTGTACAAAGTTCAGGTGTACGCTTTTGAAATTTAACTGCATCACATCCGGCTGCCGCTGCCTCATCAATCAGTTTTTTAGCTAACTCAATAGAGCCGTTGTGATTGATTCCAATTTCAGCAATTATATAAACGGGTTCATTTTGTCCAATAGATCTTTCTGGTTTGATTTGGATTTTTTTCATACCTTAAGTTTTTAAATTTTAGTTATTATTTAAAAGATTAGTTTACAATTTTGCTACAATAATAAATTCAGCAAATTCTCTGAAAGCACCTTGTCCTCCTTTATTTACACATACATAATCTACTGCACTACTAACTGAAGGCATCGCATCATTGGGACAAGCAGAAAATCCAACTTCGTGGATGATTGATAAATCATTTACATCATCACCTATAAATGCAATCTGAAATGGCTGTAGATTTTTTCTCTCAAGTATTTCTTTCAAAACGGCAGCTTTGTCTTTACTACCCAAATGCAGTTCAGAAATATTTAATTTTTCCGCCCTTTTTTTTACTGAGGGCGAAGTTTCTCCAGTGACAATACCTGTTTCAATACCAGCGTTTCTTAATCTTTCTACCCCCATGCCATCGCGTACTGAAAACTTTTTCAACACCTCTCCCTCTGCACCATAATAGACTCCATTGTCAGTAAGTACGCCGTCCACATCGCTTAGTACCAGTACTATTTTGGCTGCCTTTTCCTTTAGTAATTGTTGATCCATTTTTTTGTTTTAAATTGTTGTAAAACCTCCATCTACTACAAGGTTGGCGCCTGTCATATAAGAGGAGGCAGCACTTGCTAAAAAAACCACGGCTCCCTGGTAGTCGTCCTTTGTTGCCATCCTGCCTAGCAAAGTTTTAGCGGCATATTTTTGTTGAAAAAAATCATCTTGGTTGTTCTCAACTCCACCAGGTGATAGACTATTTACCCGAACATTTTTATTTCCCCAATAAGCGGCTAAGTATTTTGTAAATCCGATTACAGCAGATTTGGTAACAGGATAAGCGGGTGATTTATAAAATTGCTGTTCCCCGTTTTTATTGATGTAAAGGGATTGGTCTGGCGCTACTATACCATAAGTAGATGCGATGTTAATAATACTTCCGCTTTTTTGTTCCGCCATTACCGAACCAAATATTTGTGAGCAAAGAAACATGCCTGTTATATTTACATCAAGCGATTTGTTAAACATTTCAAGGGGATAATGTTCAAACATAGATTGCTTTGCGCCCAACAATGGATTTTCAAACATGTCGTTAATAGCAGCATTGTTTACCAACACATCTATCCTGCCATATTTTTCAATTATAATTTCTTTCGCTTGTTGGATAGATTGCGTATTGGTTACATCTAGCTTTACCGCCAAATGTCCCGAACCCAATGCTGCAGCTAATTCTGTACATAAGGTTTCATTTAAATCAGCCACTATTACCTTGGCTCCTGCTCCAACTAACGCAGCACAATGTGCCTGGCCGAGTAATCCAGCTGCTCCAGTTACAATGGCTACTTTATCTACTAAAGAAAATAAGTTCATCTAAATAAATTTATTTTATGCTTTTCTTATTGATTTTATTTTTTATCAGTAAGTTTTCTAAAAACTGCTTCTACAGGCTTTCCTTTTAGTGAAGCAGTTATTTTATTCTCAGATAGGGTTGTTTTTAATAATTCAAGTACTTCTTGATAGGCTTTTAAAGTATAGTTGATGTCTTCATCTGAATGGCTAAAGCACATATTGTGAAAGCCAGACCATAAGATTCCTCTTTTAATTAACTCCTGCTGAACATAGGATTTTAACTCCAAAGGGTTGCCCGCAGAAGGATCAAAAGTTATCATAGAGCGACAATCATATCCAACACATTTTGTATAATGTTGAATACCTAAATCTTCGCAAATTTTATTGTATCCGTTTTTAAGTAATTTTCCTTTTTCGGCTAAATAAGCGGGTACATTTTTTTCTATCATTTCCTCAATGGTTGCTATGGCAGCAGCAAGTGAAAGAGCTTCACCACCAAACGTGGTAAAGAAAAATACATCCTCATTGAACAAATCCATCACATCTTTTCTACCAGTTAATAAGGAGATTGGCATGCCATTGGCAAATGCCTTTGAGTAGCAGGCAAGATCTGGTTTTACATTAAAATATTCTTGTGCACCACCCATTGCAATGCGAAAGCCGGTCCACATTTCATCAAAAATCAACAATGTTCCATTTGATGAACACAGTGTTTTCAGCTCTTTTAAAAAATCATTGGTGGGCGCTTCAAAAATAAAAGGTTCTAGAATTACGCAGGCAGTATCTTCATCTAGTAAAGCCTTTACAGATTCTATATTATTGTATTCAAAAGTAGCAGTCAGATTTTTAATTTCTTCTGGTACACCGCTATTTCTACTGGTAACGCCAATGTACCAATCGTGCCAACCATGATAGCCACAGCACAATACTTTTTTTCTGCCTGTAAATGCCCTTGCCACTCTGATTGCTGCACTGGTAACGTCTGCACCGGTTTTACTAATACGAATCGCTTCTGCATTGGGAATAATCTGGTGAATCAATTCACTTAAGGTAACCTCTAGATGGTGCATCAATGAAAAAGTGATACCATCTTTCAATTGTTCTATAATAGCTTCATCTACTTTGGGATAACAGTAGCCTAAAGAGAGTGGACCAATTCCCATATTATAATCTAGGTATTCATTGTCATCTACATCCCATACCCTTGCACCCTTTCCTCTTTTTACATATTTTGGAGCAACTCCATTTACATACTGGCCAGGACCTTTGGCCAGTGTTTGTGTAACGGGGGTCATGATTTTTACTGCACGTTCGTATAACTCATCAGAGACAGTTATGCTTGGATAATCGTTGTTGGATGTTACTGTATTAGGCATGGGCTCTTTTTAAATTTTCCTGAAATTTTGTTTCTATTTTTTCTACTATTTTCTCTGCTGTAAATCCTTCAAATTCCAAAACATCATTGAGCAATGCTGGTTTAAACCAATGATTGTTTAATGCGATTGGTTGTACATCTGCAGTAATTCTATTTTTAAGCAATGTTTCTGCTACAATTGAATACAATCCGCCTGTAACAAAATGGTCTTCCAGTGTAACCATCATTTTACTATTGACAGCACTGCTGATGACGATACTTTCATCAATAGGTTGAAGGCTACGCATGTTAATAAGTCCTGTTGCAATTCCTTTTTCTTCTAATATTTCTTGTGCTTTCAATGCTTCTTCAAAAAGAAATCCATAAACTAAAATGGTTACATCAGTACCTTTTGCAATTATCTCAGCCTTACCCATTTCAAATGGTTGATGTTTAAAACTGCTTGGTTTGTGATTAATTCTTACATAAGATGGAGCAGTAGATTGCCAAATAGCAGGCAACATTTTTACAAGGTCATTTTCATCAGCAGGTGCAAAAACTTCCATACCAGGTATGCCCCTCATTAAAGCAATGTCTTCAATCGCCTGATGGGTGGGACCATTGCCATCAGACAAAAATCCAGGAATATATCCGCTTAATTTTACTGGTAAATTGGCAATGCCCACATCAGTACGAATAAACTCAAAGGCACGCATAGTGAGAAAGGGGGCTAGAGCATGAACAATTGGAATGCGTCCACGCATTGCAAGGCCCGCTGCCATGCCAGTCATAGTTTGTTCGGTAATGCCGGTATCTATAAATCGATTACCCAATGCTTTTGAAGCATTGCGGACCAATGCTCTGTTTTCAGCAGTCATCACAATGATTCGTTCATTGTCTTGTGCTGTTTTTATTAAAAGTTCTTCGTAAGTCATTTATCGTACAATTAGTGTTTCAGATTTTATTTCAGCTTTGATATTGGTGTGTAATTCGTTTTGCAATTGCTGTCCCTCAGTTGGCGTAAAAGCACAAAACCATCTGTCAGCCCTTGCTTCAATACTAGGCAATCCTTTTCCCCTAACCGTATCTGCAATCACTACATTAATTTTATGATTGCTATACGGTAGTGATTTTAAAGCTTTATCAATTGCATCAAAATCATGCCCATCAATCCGACTAACATGACATCCAAAAGCTTCGAATTTATCAGCCAACGGCTCAAGAGGTATCAGGTCTTCCGTTCTGATATTTGCCTGAAACTGATTTCTATCTACAATGATGGTAAGGTTATTTAGCCCGTATGCATTGGCTACAAGCAATGCTTCCCAAACAGAACCTTCGTTTAGTTCTCCATCTCCTGTGATAACTACTATTCTATTTTGTTGATTTTTTATTTTACAATCGTAGGCTACGCCTGCAGCTACAGCAGGTAGATGTCCTAAAGAACCAGCATGGAATTCAACTCCTGGTATAGATCTGTTGGGATGCCAATATACTGAGTCACTTGTTTTAAGATGGTTGTCAAGTCTTTTAGTATCAATGAAACCAAGCTCAGCAAGGGTTCCGTAAAGAGCTGGCACATCGTGCCCTTTTGATAAAAACAGATAATCCCTTTCCGGATCACTCAGATTGTTCTTATCAATCTGTAAAAATTCAGCATATAAATACACCATTAGTTCTACACAAGAAAGCGAAGCGCCTATGAAACATCCGCCTCCTACACTCATGGAAATGATGTGTTCCCTTACTTTGAGTGCAACTGATTTCAGGTATTCATTTTTGTCATTTGTCATAATTCGTATTAAATATTTTTTGTTTGGGATGAGCCAATGGTGTTTAATTCATTGGTATGATGGCGATACCAGTTTACACCGGCATAGTGTTGATTTAAATTAAAAATATCTTCCCTTGATTCCAATAAGGTTAAAATTTGATCACAGTCAAATAATGGGTTTAAAGGATAGAGTTCATCGAATACCGCTTTTATAAAAAGATAATCTTCAGGGTAGTCAATGGTAAACCGGTGCGACATGGAATAATCTTTTTTAGTGTTCCATTCCACATTCCCAATTTTAAATTTTGATGGATTGTCCCAAAAATATGGTGTAGTATGTTCTCTCTCTAAGTTTTTAGTAGCATTTTTCCAGGCATCTTCTAGCGTTTTAAAACTCATTACTTCCACATCATTTCCATCAGGCCAGGTAGCTGGATGTAGGTTGCTTACAAAATCAAATTGTGATTGATTGGAAATGAAATAATTAATTACCTCATCTATAATTTGCGGATCAATCAGTGGACAATCACTAGGGATTTTTACAACTACCTCTGCATTTAATTTTGCTGCAGCTTTATAATGCCTATCGAGTAAATCAGTCTCATGGCCCCTAAAGCATAAGAGGTTATTTTTTTTACAAATGCTTTCAATTTCGTCATCGGCTGCGTGAGTAGTAGTAGCAACAATGATGGTACCGCAGGTGTTTGCCGCCTGTACCCTTTTGACCATTTGCACAAACAATGGCTGATCTCCCAATGGCAATAATGCCTTTCCTGGCAAACGTGAGGAGCCTGTTCTAGTTTGGATAATGGTTACAATATTTGAGGCAGTTGTATTCAGTTTAAGATGTTTGAATGAATGATGAACTTATTTGGGTAATTTGTTTTGAAGCAAGAAAATCAATTGGTTTACCCTTGTACTCAATAAACTCTCTACAAATTTTAGCAATATTTGAAGCAGAACTTCCTTGATTTTGTATCGGTGCTAAGGAATTTAATTTTTCTATATCAAAATAGGAATAGACTTTTTTTCTCAGCGCAATTCCTGTATATACAACTGTTGAATACTGTGTAATTAATTCAGCGCAATTAGCAATCATGTGATTGATATTACCCTCCGTATAGATCAATGTATCTGAAGGGGTAAACTTTTTTATTTCGGCAATGGCTCTATCTTTTTTTTCATTGGGGTGAAGTTTGAAAATGAGCCTTCTGCCATTTGAAATTTTTAGACAATTAATTATAAACTTTTCCCTGTTGTCAATTTTACCAGTTTCTCTTGCGTCTGATGTTGCCACCATCACATAATCATGATAAGGAAAATCATTTTGTACAAAAGAATCGATGTTGTCATAATTTGGAATTCCAGTTACAAAAATTTTTTCTTCATTTGTGCCAAGCGATGCAAACTGCTTTTTGTATCCAGTCGAAGCTGCACAATAAATATCACAGATGTTACTACAGCCGTTGAAAGCAGTATTAAGTGCTATATAAGTAGGTAAACGTAAAAAGTGAACTAGTTTTCCCCAAGGGGTAATTGGGTCAGTCATACCTTCCTGTACCCAAATAGTTTTATGGCCTTTTAATTTAGATGGGATCAATAGGTCTGAGCAAAAAACAACCAAACTGTAATCATTATCAAATTGTTTAACTGCGTAGTCATTTGCCAAATTGTTCTCAGCTAGATATTGTTCTGATTTTTTTTTGAAAGTACCTGAAAGTACCGTACTATTTAATAGACCTAATTTTACAGCAATTTTTATAAACGGATTATTGCTAAAGAGCTGACTAAAATAAACATCATAATCCGGTAACCTATCTGCAATTTGGTGCATTTGGGTGGTTTGGTTAAGCGATCCTATTATAAACAGAATTTTCTTCTTGCCAATATTTGTCATAATTCCAGTCTCTTACATTCTAATTATTTATAAATTTAATTTTTTATCTAGCATTCAATTGTCTTAACATAGAATTAATAATTTATTAATAAAATGAAAATAATAATTTAACAAATGAAATAAAAAATCTAGGTTGGAGATTTTTTTAAAAAATAATTAGTTAACAATTACGTAACGATTTTTTTACAAATTGATAATAGACAAAAAGTTAAATCGATGGATAGTAACGGTAGTTTCGCGACTCACTAATTAAAATTTTCTTTATGATTGCAAAACAAGTAATGCGAAAAAGCATTATTCTTATAATTTTCTTATTTACTTTGAGTTTAGGCGTTTTTGCACAAGGAATAAAGGGCCGAGTGGTGGATGTAAACTCTGGTGAGTCATTGGTTGGAGCTACCGTTACTATCAATAAACAGACAACTTTTGTAAAGTTGGATGGAACTTATCAGTTCAAAAAACTAAGTGTTGGAAAATACGCTGTTTCCGTTACTTACACTGGATATACAGGAGAGTCAAAGGATATTCAAATTGCCAATTCAAATGAAATTAAAGTTGTTGATTTTAATTTAAGTTCTACTAGTGTAAACCTAAGTTCAGTAACTGTTAGTGCGAGTAGCAAAGAAAATGACAATTCTATCAGGAGGCTTGAAAAAATAGCCGATCCAATCATCAATATATTATCTGCCAAAAATATTCAATTATTGCCAGACATTACAGTAGCCAACGCTTTACAAAGAGTGAGTGGTGTAACAATTGAAAAAAGTGGTTCTGGGGAAGCTCGTTATCCAATCATTCGTGGAATGGAAAAAAGATACATTAATACTTTAGTCAACGGGATAAAAATTCCAAGTCCAGATAATAAAAATCGGTTTATTCCATTGGATCTTTTTCCTTCGGAATTATTGGAAAGGTTAGAAGTAGGAAAAAGTTTAACTCCAAGTTTAGAGGGGGATGCGATAGGAGGAACCATCAATTTGGTAATGAAAGATGCGCCTGACCGTTTGTTGTTGCAAGCAAATCTTTCAGGAGGTTTTAACACTTCTTTCCCTGATCAAAAGTTTAGTCAATTTGATAATTCATCCATCTATCATTCTTCGCCTGCTCAAAGGTTTGGAAGTACTTACATCGCAAACTTAAACGATCTTCCAGTAAATCATTTAAATTATACCAACAAATCAAATCCTATCAATACTACTTTTGGGATGAGCTTGGGTAACAGATTTGGTAAGGATAAAAAATTCGGATTTATTGTTTCTGGAAGTTATCAAAATATTTTCAGAGGAACCACTTCTAACTTTTTCTTACCCAATTCACAACCAGGTTTAAACAATATTCCCTTATTTTCTGACTTGCAATTGAGAAAATATTCAGTTCAAAGTCAAAGAAAAGGTATCAATGCTAAGTTTGATTATCGCATCAACAAGAATAATAAGATTTCATTATTTAATACCTATGTTAATTTAGATGATTTTCAAACTAGATTTATCTGGGATACAGTAGCGTTGAACTCAGTAGTTGATAATTCACAAAGGACTCAATGGATTTTTCAATCTATTAATAATACCACTCTGCATGGAGAACATAACCTGACTAGTAAAGATAAAATTGATTGGTCTTTATCAAATTCAATTGCAAAGAATAACATGCCAGACCAGTCTCAATTTACCCATCAGTATGCAATTGTTTCAACCAGTTTAACCACCGACAAATTGCAATCAATGTCAAGAGTTTGGTCAAAAAATACAGATAAAGATTTTTCGACTTATTTAAATTATACCAAAAACACCTCATTGTTCAATCGGACTATTGAATTGAAGGCAGGTGGTTTATTAAGAAATAAAAATAGAGATAATTATTATATTTCATATTCACTTTCTCCATTGTTAGGTTCTACCTATTCAAACATCAATAGTGCTAAATTTTTGTTCAATCCATCTAGCAATGGAGCCCCAACTTTGAATGGAAACAACTATACTTTTGAAGAAAAAATTACTGCAGGTTATCTTCAAGCAAAATGGAATCTATCTAGTCACCTTGAACTATTAGGTGGTTTTAGAGCAGAAAATACCAATCAGCATTATGAGACTTTATTGACAAAAGATGTACAGGCGAAATCTGGTACAATTGATTATACGGATGTATTGCCTAGTGCTCAAATTAAGTATGCTTTGACACCGAATCAAAATATTCGTTTTGCCTATTATAGAGCGATTGCAAGACCAGGCTTTTCTGAATTAATTCCTGATGGTGCAGATGGAGAATTCTTTAAGGAGGTGGGAGATCCTGTAAAATTAAAACATACGGTAGCTGACAATTTAGATTTGCGTTATGAACTTTACAGTAAAGGATCTGATCAATTATTATTAGGTGGTTTTTATAAAGACATTCAAAACCCAATTGAAATTTCTGCAGTAAAACCTTTAAACATAAACAGCTTGTATTTACAGCCTGTAAATATTGGTAAAGCAACCAACTATGGTTTTGAATTAGTTGCGACTAAATTTATCGGATCTTTTGGTATCTCTGCTAATTACACTTACACAAAATCTAGCATTACCAATGACAGTTTAATTTATTCTTCTAGAAATACAGCTGGCCAAATCGTATCAAAACGTGTTTCTGAAACAAGACCATTACAGGGGCAGTCTGATAATATCGGTAACGTATCATTTATATACAAAAATCCAAAAATTGGTTTTGATTTTCAATTGGCCGCAGTATATACTGGAGAGAGAATAAGTTTTGTAAGTCCTTATGCAGGTTTGAATTATTGGCAATCTCCAACTACTCAGTTAGACCTTTCATTTGAAAAGAAATTTGGAAAACATTTTTCTTTTTATGCTAAAATAAATAATTTGACTGACGCGCCACTAGAGCTCTCTTTGCACCAGTCATACACTACTTATTCGAAAGCTAGTGGTTCTAGACCTTTGGCATTACAAACTGATCCTTCTAATAGAATAATTATTCAAAAGGATTATTACAGAACAACTTATTTATTTGGAATCCGATTTAAACTTTAAAAATAATTTTTCAATAATATACAATGAGACAAAAGCTTACCTATTTATTAGCGATTTTGATTACAGGATTAATTTCTTGTACTAAAACCGATGAAACAAAAGATTTGTGGAAGGCAGTAATTACTCCAGCGTCACCAATCAGCGAATCAACTCCATTATCTGGTCCAGTAAAAGGCACCATGCTGGCTGGGAAAACTTATACAGTTATTGGTGATATTTATGTAAATTCTGGGGATGAATTAGTGATTGAACCCGGCGTTACAGTAGACTTTCAAGGCACAGCTGGTGTTCCAGTTGGATTAGGTGTAAAAGGTAATTTATTGTGTTTGGGAACGAAGGAAAACCCAATTATGTTAACTTATAAAGGGGTAACCAAAACAGATGAATTAGGATCAAATCCTACAAATGACCCAGCTTTGAAAGGTAAATGGACAGGAATCATAGGGGCTACTACTTGCCCTTTGATGGTAATTAAATGGACACATGTTGAATTTGGAGGAGCGGCTATTAGTTCAGCTATGAAAAGTTTTACGCAATGCACAAGTCCTTACTCATTGTATTTTGCTAATCCTGACGGAAGTTTTATTTTAGAAGATTCATGGTTGTATGGAAGCGTAGATGATCCTTTTAGAATCAATGGAGGAAAGATTCATGTGATGAGAAATACTTTTGAAAAATGTGGCTACACTGGTGGGGAAGCGATGAATTCAAAAGCGGGTACTATTGGAGACTTTGCTTACAATTTATGTATAGGCATGGCTACCAATGGACCAAAGGTTTCTAATATTAATGTAGCAGTTGGTAAGCCTAGTTCCAATGTACGTATCTACAATAATACCATGATTAACTGCGGATACAGAAGGTCTGCTGCGGGCCGTGGTGGTTCTATTAATTTTGAAGAAGGAGCTGGCGGCATGGCATATAATAATTTAATTGTCAACTGTAAATTTGGTTTAAGGGTAGTAAATAGCCCAATTGCAGATACTGCTAATTTGCAATATGGATATAATTTTTATTACGCAGATTCAATTTCTGTGGCTAGTCAATTTATTCCATCTAAATCGGTTAGTACAGCTATTACTAAGCCGATGGAAACAGATATTCCTAAGCCCTCTACTTACTTACCATCAAGTTGGGTAATAGGAGATGTTTATACTGCTCCAGCATCTGTTGTTGGTATTAACAATCCTCAATTCATTAATGCGCCTGTGCCTTTGCCAGCTGGATTAATGTTGAGAGATATTGCAGTTGTTGGAAATTATAATTTTGCTTTAAAGTCTAGCTCACCTTGTATAGGAGCTGGTTTCACAGGATTTTCTCCAAGAGCAGATGTTATTCAAGATTTAAGATTAGGGGCTACTGAAATTACAGGCCCTGGAATTGATATTGGTTGTTATCAAAGCAATGGTAGAGGTAATCAACACTAATTAAGATTTAAATTATTATTTAAAAAGGTGCCTACATAATAATTGAGGGGCACCTTTTTAGTAAACAGGATATGTCACTTTTACAAAATTTCAGAAACCTACACAGAAAGTTTGCAGCTGTTTTATTTGTATTTTTCTTTTTAATAGGATTAACAGGAAGTTTATTGTCTTTTAAATCGGCCTTTACAAAAGTTATTTTTGAGAATAATCAGGTAAGCGCTGAGTGTAAAATAAAAAATTTATTACCGCTAGACAGTCTGGAAAAAATTGCTACCTCTTTACTCAACGAAAAAGCGAATACCAAATTTAAAAAATCTGAAAAGACTGAAATTAAAATTTCAAAAGGAACTGTTTTGTTTTATTATAAAGATGCCTATACCGTTCAATTAAATGGAGCTTCTGGAGCACCAGTTTTAATAGAGAAAAAATTTGGCAGCATCATTCAAGATATCCATGACGGAGCTATTATAGATAGTTTACTAATTAATAAATTTAGTATTTCTAAAAAACTGTATTCTGTCATAATGGGCTTTTCCTTATTGATGCTTACTATTACTGGCACTTATCTGTGGTATAAACCTTTGTTGATTAAAAAAAATAGAAAATAATGAGTCTAAAAAAGTATTTATTTAGTTGCTTGTTTTTATTGTTATCAATAGTTGGTCAAGTTGCAAGTGCACAAAAAACAGATGGATCCATAAATTTCTTTTTTACTTCCGATGTTCATTTTGGATTGACAAAAGATAATTTTAAAGGAAAAAAAGATATTTCAGCTAGGGAAGTGAATATGGCAATGATGCAGGTGATGAATCAACTAGGTGCCAATCATGCTTTGGTGCAAGGGGTAGACGCTTTGGTGATAACGGGCGATATAGCCAATAGAATGGAAAAGGGAATACAATCTGCTACTGCATCTTGGAATCAGTTTAAAGAGGTTTTTATCGATAGCAATCATTTGAAAAAATTGAATGGAACGAGGACTGAGTTATTAGTAGTTCCAGGTAATCACGATATGAGTAATGCGATTGGATTTCATAGGTCTATGGAACCTAAAAAGGACCCGGGGTCTATGATTGGTATCTATAATTTAATGTTTCCTAATAAAAAAGTCGACTCTTTCGATAGTAGTCTAAATCGAATTCATTATTCACGAGACATTAAAGGGGTTCATTTTATATTTTTGAGTCTATACCCTGATTCAGCAGAGCGTGTTTGGATGGAATATGATTTGAAAAAGGTTTCTAAAAGTACTCCTGTGTTTTTATTTGCTCATTCTATCCCGGATGTAGAGCCAAGATTTTTTCAGAATCCCAATGGTCTTCATGATATCAACGATGAGGATAAATTCGAGAACTTAGTTCCTGAAATGTATAAGGATGGTAAAGATGTTAAAGGAGTAACTGTAATAGAACAAAATGGTTTTGCTGACTTTATTATCAAGCACCCGAATATAAAAGTATATTTTCATGGGCATGAAAATTTTACAGAATATTATCAATATACTGGACCTAAAAATAATATTAAACTTACTTGTATAAGAACAGATAGTCCAATGAAAGGTAAATTTTCAGCAAAAGATGAAAAGAAATTGGCCTTTGAATTGGTTTCAATAAACGCTAATAAAAGTATAATAACAATTAAAGAAGTATTGTGGAATTCAAATGAAAAAAACAATGCTTTTTCCTGGGGTCAGAATACTACCTATCAATTGCAATAGAATACGGAATATATTACAAAAGAGATTTTCGAAAATAATTTTTATTTCTTTTTGCTTATCGTAGGATTGAAGTCTGACTTAATAATTTGTTATAGTTTCTATAACCTAAATTTAATCTAGCTTACAATTTCTTTTGAAATAGATTGGGTTACTTTGAAAATGAGATTCAATTTATTATTATCCTTTGTATTGCTTGCTTTTTCTGTCCATTCTCAATCTAGTAGTACTTCACAAAATATATTTATTATAACTACGGATGGCTTTAGGTGGCAGGAAGTATTTAAAGGTGCGGATTTGGATTTGATTGGTAATGAAAATTTTGTAAAAGACACTTCACTAATTAGACAACAGTTTTGGAGTGATGACTTGCAAGAAAGAAGAAAAAAGTTGATGCCATTTTTCTGGAATGTCATCGCTGAAAAGGGTATGCTGGCGGGAAATCGTGAATATGGAAATGAAGTGAATGTCTCCAATTTATACAAAATATCCTATCCCGGGTACAATGAAATTTTAACAGGTTTTGCCGATAAAATATTTATTCCAAACCTGACTGTGTGGAATAAGAATACCAATATTCTTGAATACTTAAATAGCTGTGATAATTACAGTGGAAAAGTAGCAGCATTTTGTTCTTGGAATTTAATGTCTTATATAATTGATGAGAAACACAACCATTTACCAGTAAATAGTGGATACGAAATGCTGGAGGAAAAAGGTGATTCGCTCAATCAAATAATTAATGCCCTTCAAAATTCGGTAGCTCATAAGTCTACTACCCGTCACGACCTTTTAACTTATGCGAGTGCTAAGAATTATATAGAAAAAAAGCATCCCAAAATATTATTTCTTGGGCTAGGTGAAACCGATGAATTCGCTCATAAGAGACAATATGATCAATACTTACAGAAGGCTAAACAGTTTGATCAAATCCTTGCTGAGTTATGGTATTATGTACAAACGGATCCTTTTTATAAGGGTAATACAATCTTTATAATAACTACTGATCATGGAAGAGGTAGTAATATTGCCAATTGGTCTCAACATGGGTTTTGGGTTAAAGGTTCAGGAGAGGCTTGGATGGCAATGATTGGTCCTGGAATTAATGCAGAGGGCGAATTGAAAACTAAGGGAAAGTTATTCCAGAAACAAATCGCTTCAACTGTTTCACTTATGGCGAATGAAAAGTTTTATGCCAAAGATCATAGCGTTGCACCACCGATAAATTTCACCAGAATATCCTCCCAAAAACAGGCAGCAGTCAATTCTAAACAGCTTGTTGTAAAACTAAGTAAATAGTCAAGCAATCGCTTAGGAAAACTAGATTAGCAATCCTAGGAATACAGAAAGAAATGTATATTTATAAAAATTTCTGTCAAAAAATCTACTTTTAATTGAATAATTACTATTACATGAAAATCTATTCTTACTTCTTTTTTGGTTGTGCATTATTTGTAAGTTTTTTGAATTTGACTTATGGTCAAAAAGCTCCAATACCTAAAAGCAAAAATGCCTTTGTAGTTATCTCTCATCGGGGAAATCATGTTGCTGCACAAGAAAACACATTAGCTGCTTTTCAAAATGCAATCAACGTTGGCGCGGATTATGTAGAAATAGATTTGCGTACTTCTAAGGATAGCCAGTTAGTGATTATGCATGATGGGACTGTGAATAGAATGACCAATGGCACTGGAAAAGTGAGTGATTTAACATTGGCTGAATTAAAAGAACTGAAAGTGATTGATAAAAATCATCCTGAATGGGCTGAACAATCTATTCCACTGTTTAGTGAGGTGTTGAAACTTTGTAAAGGCAAGATCAATATTTATCTTGATTTTAAAAATGCAGATGTCAATGCTTCCTATCAAGCTTTGAAGAAAGCGGGTATGCAAAATTCGGTAATCGTTTATATTAATGCAGCTCGCCAATTGGTAGATTGGAAAAAGATTGCACCTCAAATACCATTGATGGTTAGTTTGCCCGATAGTGTTCAGTCTGCAGAACAGCTAAATAATTTTTTAGATCAATATAAGATCCATTTGTTGGATGGTTCCTACAAAGATTATACAATAGAAATGGTTAATGCAGCGAAGGCTAAAAATATTCCAGTATGGCCCGACATTCAATCCGCTACAGAAGGGCCTGAGCAATGGGAAAAGGCAATCAATTTAGGTTTCACAGGTTTACAAACCGATCATCCGGAGGCGATGGTAAATTTTCTGAAAAGTAAAAAACGTAGATTTTAAAGTAAAAAATAAAAACCGATCCAATGGATGGGTTTTTTAATGCTGTAGGGGGAGGGATCGAACCTCCACGGAGCAGTTAGTTGTAGCACAAAGTTGAGTGGTCGACCCTGGACGGACCAGTATTTCTACCGGTTCGGCTCTACGCTATATTTATCCTGTTATCTCCACCCCCGAGACAAGGGGGCATGTCTGCCAAAAATTTCATCACCCCACAGTATAGAATGATTGACTCTGATCGTTTATAATGCAAATCTATACAAAAAGCCTTTATATTGAAAATAATTTATCAAATATTTCTTAAATATAGATAATTTTCAAATAAATATCTTTATATTTGAAATAATATTAAAATTGCTTGACTATATGGCTTCAAAATTGAATCTTGATAAACTCGATCTTCAGATTATCCATGAAATGATGGAAACTGCTGAAATCTCCTATGCAGAACTAGGTAAAAAATTATTTGTAAGCGGCGGTACCATTCACGTTCGCATCAAAAAACTTCAGGAATTAAACATCGTAAAAGGTACCCGATTAAACGTGGACCTTCGACAATTAGGCTACGATATTACAGCTTTTGTTGGTATTTATCTCGAAAAAAGTTCTTTGTATGATTCCGTAGCAAAAGAACTAATGGCTATCCCTGAAATTGTTCGATTGAATTATATTACTGGTAACTATAGTATGTTTATCGAAATCGTTTGTAAAGACATTGCTGAATTACGCTCTGTGCTGCACGATGAACTCCAGAAAATTAAGGGAATTGATAGAACTGAAACTTTTATTTCTTTGGAAGAAGGATTTTCTCGCAATGTACAAGTAGCGCCTGCGCAATAAATCATTTATTGGTTGATATTGTCTATTATTATTTTAGGTAGATTCTCTTATATCCACTGCATCTCAGAATCCTTTTCCTAGTAAGTTATATGCTAGAATTAATGGCATGATTGCTATGGCTAGAATAATGGCAAACATCGGTTGATGGGTAATAATAAAATTATAATTTTCTTTGGTCATCAATCACCAGCTAGGATCTGGTGCTTTTGTTAGTGGATATTATTTTACAGACCTTTCTTTCCATGTGTATTTACCAAATTTTCCAAGCCACCCCGCAATGACTGTGTATACAATATGAAATGGTTGAGCAATTGGAAACCACCAAAGTAATTTAGTTTGATTGAAAAACTTTGCTACTGGGTAAAGAAAAAATAGTTCGAAAATAGTTTTGATTAAAAGGAGATAACTATAAAAATTAAATATCGATAACTGAATGTTCATTATAGAAATTGAACGATTACTTATTAAAGCTAGAATGGGTAATACTACCATCAACACATTTAAAAAATATACTATTATTAAAACTATAAAAATTCTTTTGTCATCAAATTGATCTGCCTTGCTCGCCCAGCGGATTCGCTGATTAAAAAATTGTTGGATCGTAGTAACCGGATTGGTTGTTACAATTACCTCTTTGCTCTTTAAATATTCGATGTTATTGGGAAATTGATTATAAATCTTATGCATTAGCAACATATCATCTCCACTGGCTATGTTATCGATGCCCTTGAATCCATTGACTGCAGTAAATGCTTCCTTGGTATAGGCAAGGTTAGCGCCATTGCACATGCTATGAAATTTTTCATGAACAGATGCGCCCGTAATTCCTTGTAAGGTCATAAAATCAAGGGATTGAAATACCTCAATCATTTTTTTTCCATAACTAATCAAAACGGGCATCACAATAAATGCAGGTCTTTTATTTTCATAAAAAGAGGCAATAGTGGTGAGCCAATTTTTTGGAAAAATGCAGTCTGCATCTGAAGTGACTATCAATTCACCAATGGATTGCTGAATCGAAATTTCAATCGCCTTCTTTTTGTAAGAATTAATTTCATTGGCAGATAAATAATCTTTTAATGAAATCAGTTTTACATTGTATGCCGCATAACGCTGAATAATTGCTGCAGTGTTATCTGTAGAATGATCATCTACTACCAATACTTCAAATAAATGCGTAGGATAGCTTTGTTCAATGATTGATTGAAGGCAATTACCTATATTCTCTTCTTCGTTTCTAGCCGGAATAATAATTGAAATTTTGGTATTTAATTTGGACTCGTCTCCTACCATGTAGTCAGGTATTTTTTCCCAGCTTTTTCTATAGTAAACCAGTAGCACCGAGTAACTCAATAGCAGTATCAACGAAATATAAATTAAAATAGTTATCATAAAAGTCTGCTGTAGAGAAAGACAATTCTAATTAAATAAGACAATAATAGCATTAAAAAATAACTAAGCCAACCCTTATCCAAAGTTGCCGTAAATAGGGGGTAAAAATAGTTGGAAAATTTCCAAATGAATCATTACCTTTATATAGTTGTTTAAACAACTATATGTCTAATAACCAATTTAAACGCGGGGAGTTATACAGTTTCATCACTGGAAAAGCGAGTACGGCTATCTCTCGCCGGCTTCAGAAAAATTTCAAGCAAGCTGGAGTTGACATTACAATTGAACAATGGAGTGTGTTGTATCATTTATGGAAAGAAGATGGTTTGAGTCAACAACAATTGTGTGATGCCACTTTTAGGGATAAGCCTAGTATAACGCGCTTGGTAGATAATTTAGAAAAGTTGCAATTGGTAACGAGGGTAGCCAACAAAGATGATCGAAGAATCAATCGTATTTTTCTTACTCAGCAAGCCAATCAATTACAAGATAAAGCGATGGGCTTGGCAAATCAAACCTTGAATGAAGCGTTGGAAGGAGTTACGAATGGACAAATAGAAATAGCGAAAGAGGTGCTTCAGAAAGTATATGATAATTTGGCTAACTCTGGCATTTTGTAAGTTTCTAGTTCCTGAGTCAACAGCATTGTAGACTTGATGACTGTTTAACTTTTTATAAATTAATTACTATAAAATATTTTTAAATAATCTAAAAAAAATCTCCCATCATACGAATTTAGAAATGCATGAGGAGGAAATCAATTTATGAATACATCTACTACAACCAATTCATCTATCAAAGGTGGTGAATGGTTAATCAAAGAAAGCAATGCCATAGAAAGTTTTTCACCCGAAGATTTTAATGAAGAACAGTTGATGGTGAAAGAAATGTGTTTGCAATTTCTGGCAACAGAAGTTCTACCGATAGCCGATAGAATTGACCAACTAGAGCCAGGATTAATGCCATCCTTGGTGTTAAAGGCAGGAGAGCAGGGCTTATTGGGAGCTTCTGTACCTGAGGAATTAGGGGGTTTGGGAAAAGATTTTATAACTTCTACTATTGTTAATGAAGGACTCGGTGGAGGCTATTCATTCAGCGTTGCTACATCAGCTCATATAGGAATCGGCACATTACCTATTCTATATTTTGGTACAGATGAGCAAAAGCAAAAATATATTCCCAAGCTTGCGAGCGGAGAATGGAAGGGATCATACGGATTAACAGAACCGAATAGTGGCAGTGACGCGTTGGGAGCAAAAACATCTGCGGTTCTTTCTGCTGATGGCAAAAATTATATTCTAAATGGTCAAAAATGTTGGATTACCAACGGAGGTTTTGCAGATGTATATACTGTGTTTGCAAAAATTGACGGCGATAAATTTTCGGCATTTATTATTGAGCGTGGCTTCGAAGGGTTTACTCAAGGCCCAGAAGAACATAAGATGGGTATCAAAGGGTCCTCTACTGTTCAATTGTATTTTCAAGATTGTAAAGTGCCCGTTGAAAATTTATTAGGCGAGATAGGGAAGGGTCATATCATTGCTTTTAATATTTTAAATATTGGTAGATTAAAACTTTGTGCTGCTGCATTGGGTGGATCTAAGATGGCACTGAATACCACAATCGAATATGCAAAAACAAGGGAGCAATTTAAAACAGCTATTGCAAATTTTGGTGCTATCAAACATAAATTAGCAGAAGTAGGAATAAGGATTTTTGCAGGCGAAAGTGCTTTGTACCGTACCAGTAAATGGGTAGATGATAAGGAAACTGAATTGGCCAATGCGGGTAAACCATTTAATGAATCTTTACTAGGAGCAGCAGAAGAATATGCTGTAGAATGTGCAATTTTAAAAGTGCATGGTAGTGAAGTGTTGGATTTTTCGGTGGATGAAGGTGTGCAAGTTTTTGGAGGCAATGGTTTTAGTGATGAATACAATATAAGCAGAGCTTACCGCGATAGTAGAATCAATCGTATTTATGAGGGTACCAATGAAATCAATCGTTTGCTTACTGTGGATATGATTTTAAAAAGGGCAATGAAAGGTAAGCTAGACTTGATGGGGCCTGCCATGGCGGTTTCTAAAGAATTGGTGAGTATTCCTGATTTTGGAAATGAAGATGATAGTCCTTTTGCTTCCGAAAGAAAGTCAATCGTAAATATGAAGAAATGCATTTTGATGGTGGCAGGCGCTGCTGTTCAAAAATTGATGATGAAAATTTCCGATGAACAAGAAATATTGATGAACATAGCAGACATGGCCATTGAAACTTTTGTAGCTGAAAGTACTCTTTTGCGTATCATTAAAATGGTTGAAAAGCAAGGGGAAGCTGCAAGTAGAATTCAAACGGATATCATGCGCTGTTATTTGAATGACGCGGTCGATAAAGTAAATAAAGCAGGGAAAGAAGCAATCAATAGTTTTGCTGAAGGCGATGAGCAAAGGATGATGCTTCTTGGACTTAAGCGTTTTACAAAGTCAACACCCTTCAACTGCAAAGATGCACGCAGAAGAATTGCCGATCATTTAATTGCAGCCAATAAATATCCTTGGTAAAAATTAAATCCATATCCATTATTTCGGTGAGTCACTGACGATCCGCAGAAAAAAATTATCTTACTAAAATGAAATTTTTTTATACCATTATTTTAATGGCTTGCTGTGGATCGATATTTTCTCAGTCCGAAGTGAAACCCTTTATTCGCCTCACCAATCCTTACCAGACCAATATTAATATTGGCTCGTCTAGACAGTTTATCATTGGCTCTACTTGCAAAAATTGTGTGTTAACCATCAATGATAAAACCGTCAGGGTATATCCAACAGGTGCATTTGCATATGAGTTAAATCTGCAACCAGGTCAAACGGCTATCAATCTTTTGGCTACTGCTGGAAGTAAATCAGTAACCAAAAAAATAAATTACAATTATTCGCTGCCAAAATCACCTGAAGCTGTTTCAACACTTGCAATAGAAAGTATCAAAACTTTTCCAGAAGGTAATTTGATTTTAAAGCCAGGAGACATCATTCAGTTTCGTGTAAAAGCTTTTACCAATTGTATTGTCAAAGTAATGGACAATACTCCTTTGTATGAATTGCCCTTATCTACCACCAATAGTATGCCTGGAATTTATCAGGGAAATTATGAGGTGAAAGCCTCCGATAGTTTTTCTTTGATGAAAATACCAGTAACCATTACCGATAGTAGTGGAGAAAGTATCACCAAACTAACAGCGGCTAACTTTTCTATTCTTTCTTCTTCTTCTCCAGACATTGCTATTACCAAAGGAAGGTTGGCTCATTTAGAATATGGATTGGGAGATGATAGACTTGGTGGAGCAAAAATTGGCTATCTCGATAGCAATATTGTCTTAAAAATTGTAGGCAAAGTAGGTACTCATTATAAAGTAGCATTAACTAAAACAAGGACCGCTTATATTCCGGACGAGTTAGTTGAATGGTTACCCAAAGGAACTTTCCCGCCATCATCGCTTACGGATAAATGGATGGTCTATGGAGATGACAATTATGATTATGTGAAAATAGGATTGTTTCAGCGCTTGCCTTATCAATCCTTTCAATTGGTAGATCCTTCTAAGATAGTAGTAGATGTTTTTGGAGCTACTAACAATACCAATTGGATTACCCAGCTAGAGACCTTAAAAGAAATTAAAAATGTTTATTACGAACAAAAAGAGGATGATCTTTTTCGCATTACCATTGAACTGAAACATGCACAGCATTGGGGGCATCAAATATATTATGCAGGAAATACATTGATTATAAAAGTTAAACATCAACCTGAAAATTTATCCTTGCGCAATCTTACAATTGCAGTTGATGCGGGTCATGGAGGAACCAATATGGGTGCGGTGGGGCCAACGGGTATATCAGAAAAAGAACTGACATTGGCAGTCTCTTTGCGTCTTCAAAAGGCACTCCAAGCAGAAGGTGCTCGCGTGATTATGACGCGGAAGAAAGAACAATTTTTTGATAACAAAGAGCGTATTCTTTTTTATAGAGATTCTGTGCCAGATCTTTTAATCAGTTTTCATTTAAATTCTTCCGAAGATCCTATTCGTGTTGGCGGAACAAGTACCTATTACCGTTATATCGGTTTCAGAAATTTGAGTGAATCTATTTATAAAAGAATGCTTGAATTGGGACTAAAGGAATATGGGAATACAGGGTCTTTTAATTTTATGCTCAATAGTCCAATCGAATATCCGAATGCGTTGGTAGAGGGATTGTTTTTGAGCAACCCAGAAGAAGAAATGAAAATACTAGATCCAATGTTTCAACAGCAGGCAGTTGATAAAATAGTGGCTGGGATAAAGGATTTTTTGAACAGTTGTAAGTAGTCATTTTTAACTTTTTAGGACTGAAATTTCCTTCAAAATAGAGTCCTTTTTTAACAGCTGATATTTAATATTTCTAGCAATTTTATTCAAGGGCTTTCAAACAACTATTATGTCAAATTGCCCAACTGACTTTTTGATGATCAACTAGGGAGTAAAAAAACATCAATTTTCTTGTGAAATAAGGTATGTTGCGCTATGGTTGGGTCAATAGTGTAGGGTGATTGAAAGCTGGAGTCTTTATTTTGATTTTAACTTATTTGCTAGTCAATCACATATTTATTTTTGTTAACTTTACTTTCTAAAAAATAGTCATATGAGTGAAACAGCAACTGCTATTCCAGTACAGACATTAACATCTAAAGATTTTGTAACTGATCAAGAGGTACGTTGGTGCCCGGGTTGTGGTGATTATTCAATTCTAGCGCAGGTTCAAAAGGTGATGCCTACATTGGGTATTCCAAAAGAAAATATTGTAATTGTATCTGGAATTGGTTGTAGTAGCCGTTTTCCATATTATATGAATACCTATGGCATGCACAGTATTCATGGAAGAGCAACAGCTGTGGCAAGCGGTTTAAAAGCTGCTCGTCCTGAGTTGAGCGTTTGGATTGTAACAGGAGATGGAGATGGGTTAAGTATTGGCGGCAATCACACCATTCACTTATTGCGTAGAAACTTTGACGTAAATATTTTATTGTTCAACAACCAAATCTATGGTTTAACGAAGGGACAATATTCACCTACTTCTGAAGAAAATAAAATTACTAAGTCGACTCCCTTTGGAAGTATAGATCATCCTTTTAATCCATTGGCATTGGCAATGGGTGCAGATGCTAGTTTTATTGCTAGAACAATGGATAGGGATCCAAAACATTTGCAATCAATGTTGTTGCGTGCTCAAGCTCACAAAGGAGCATCGTTTTTAGAGATTTATCAAAACTGCAATATCTTCAATGATGGAGCTTTTGAAGTGTTTACAGAAAAAGGGTCTAAGCCAGAAGAGGTATTATTTCTAGAGCAAGGCAAGCCATTAATATTTGGAGCTACTCAAAATAAAGGAATTAAGTTGGATGGATTTAAACCAGTGATCGTTGAATTGGGAGAGGGTGGCGCTACTGCGGATGAGCTTTGGATACATGATGACAAAGATTTTTATAAAGCTCAAATTTTGGTTCGCATGTTTGACGATCCAAAATTAGCAGGACATTTGCCAAGACCATTTGGTGTGTTTTATGAAACTGACCGCGCTTGTTATGAAGATGGCATGGCTATGCAGATAGAGGATATCATTGCTAAAAAAGGAAAGGGTGATTTGGATAAATTACTTAGAGGTAATGAGACTTGGACCATCAGTTAGTCTTCAAAATGAATCTTAACTGAAATGATTCAAAAATAATATTGTAAAAAAGAAGCCATCTATTTTAGATGGCTTCTTTATGGGTACTCTGATTTACAAAAGTCCCTTCCCCAATAAATATTCTGCTATTTGTACCGCATTGGTGGCAGCTCCTTTTCGAAGGTTGTCACTTACAATCCAACAGTTGAGCGTATTCGCCTGCGTTTCATCCCTTCTAATTCTACCAACAAATGTTTCATCCTTTTCATGAGCCGTCAATGGCATTGGATAAATGCTGTTAGCAATATCATCTTCAACGACAACGCCGTGCGCTTTGCTTAACAATGATCTTACCTCGTCTATATTGAAATCATTTTCAAATTCAATGTTTACACTTTCACTATGACCACCCATCACAGGAATACGTACAGTAGTAGCCGTTAGTTTAATATTTGAATCACCAATTATTTTTACCGTTTCATTGGTCATTTTCATTTCTTCTTTGGTGTATCCATTGTCTAGAAATACATCAATTTGCGGAATCGCATTTAAGTCAATTGGATATTTATAAGCCATCTCACCTTTTATTCCTTTGCGCTCATTCATTAACTGATCTACTGCCTTTACACCAGTACCAGTAACGCTTTGGTAAGTAGATACCACCACTCTTTTAATTTTATATTTATCATGAAGCGGTTTCAATACTACTACCAATTGAATGGTAGAGCAATTGGGATTGGCGATGATTTTATCGGTTGCTGAAAGTACATCCGCGTTTACTTCTGGCACCACTAGTTTTTTAGTAGGGTCCATACGCCAAGCACTTGAGTTGTCAATGACAGTGATACCTGCGGCAGCAAATAAAGGAGCTAGCTCCAAAGAAGTACTACCTCCCGCTGAGAAAATTGCCACATTTGGTTTAGCGGCGATTGCATCGGCATATCCTACGATGGTAAATTTATTACCTTTAAATTCTACTTGTTTACCGATCGATTTCTCAGAAGCTACTGGAATTAATTCAGTTACAGGAAAATTTCTTTCGGCTAAAACTTGCAACATTTTGGTACCTACTAAACCGGTTGCTCCAACTACAGCTACTTTCATTGTTTGTTTTTTTTGTGATTAAATGTATTCTGTTTTAAAAATATTTACTGCTTTAATTTTTTTGATCTTCCATGAATCTAACAGAAATAGGATGGAATCAAAAAAAAGCCTCCCGTTTTTGCGGAAGGCTTTGAATATAGTGTAACAAACAAAATACTAAATTACCTTCCCAATTGAGGAACGTTTCTTCGTAAAAAATGTATGTTTTATTTTCATCATTGCAAGGCAAAAATAATAACAAAGCAGTAATTGACCAAACTAAAAGATCAATCTTTTCAATTTAGCTTTCATTCGAAATTAAATTATATTATTTTGTTATAGGTTTTAAACTTAATGCTAGCTAGGTTTTTTTAGGTGCGTAGTTGCATTAGCAAAATCAAAACCTGTCCACCCTAGAATGAGAATGAAATCTTTATCTTGCTTTTCCATCGGGTTACTATCAGTTTTTATTGCAATCGGCCATCCTACCAAAGGTTTTGTAGCAGCCAATGAAACAATCATCCTTACCAGTTTTTTCGAGCGTTATCCTGTGTATGAAAAATTAGTGAGACCTTATTTTACAGATACGATTGCTCGTCCATTAGATGTATTAATAAATGAAATCATGGTAGATCCTTCACCAATGGTAGGTTTGCCCAACTTTGAATGGATTGAATTAAAAAATACTAGCACCCATGCTATTAATTTAAAGGGTTATCGGTTGGGGGACGGTTTTAGTCAGAGTGGACCAATACCTAATTATATTTTATTACCAGAAGGTATGGTCATTTTATGCAGTAGCAATGCAGCAACTATTCTGTCTACATTAGGACCCACTATTTCGGTTACCAGTTTTCCCTCTCTTGACAATACTGCTGGAATACTTATTTTAAAAACTGCTACCAATGAAATCATTCATTCAATAAGTTATTCGGATAGCTGGTACCAGAATCCTTTAAAAAAACAAGGAGGATGGACACTTGAAATGATTGACTCCCATAATCCTTGTGGTGGAGGAAATAATTGGAAGGCGAGTATTGATAACAGTGGCGGTACCCCTGGAAAGAAAAATTCAGTGGTTGCAGAAAATCTAGATCAGTCAAAGCCAAAGCTATTGCGTGCATTCGCTCTTGATAGTCTAAGGTTGATTTTTGTTTTTGATGAACCGATGGATAGTTTGAAGGCTTCTCTAAAAGAAAATTATATTATTGATGGCGGAATCGGAATCCCATTGTTAGCCTCAGCTCTTGCGCCTCTTTTTGATAGGGTAATCATCAAGCTGGCTAATCCTTTGTTGAGAAATAAAGTTTATCTCATAAAGGTTGCATCTGTTGAAGATTGTGTTGGCAATAGGATTGATATAAGGAATGATACTACTCAAGTGGGTTTATCGGAAAAAGCAATAAAGAATGATGTAGTAATCAATGAAATTTTGTTTAATCCAACACCTTCCGCAACCGATTATGTAGAGATATACAATCGCAGCAATAAAATTTTGGATCTAAGGCAACTCTATATTGCTAACAGAAATACGACTGGCACTATTGGTAACCTCGTGCAACTAAGTTCTGAAAGTAATTTAATTTTCCCTCAGGAGTTTAAAGTCATTACAGCAAGTGCTGCAATGGTTAATTCAAATTATATTGTTCTAAACAAAGAGGCATTTATTGAAATTGAATCAATGCCTTCTTTTAATGATGATAGGGGTACAGTGGTTATTTTAAATGCTCAAGGCGAAATAACAGATGAATTAACTTACAATGAAAAATGGCATTTCAAACTCATTGATAATTTTGAAGGGGTTGCATTGGAAAGAGTGAATTATAATGCGCTCACTCAATCAGCTGAAAATTGGCATTCTGCAGCTACTGCCATAGGGTACGGTACTCCTACCTATAAAAATTCGCAATATCATAGCAACGAAGGATTGGTAGGAGAGATGAGGTTGTCCCCAGAAATTTTTTCGCCTGATAATGATGGTCAGGATGACTTTGCAACAATGGATTATCATTTTCCAGAGCCAGGTTATGTTGCCAATATTACTATTTTCAATGCCATGGGTAGGCCTATTCGATATCTGCAGAAAAATTCATTGTGTGGTACAACGGGAACTTTTCGTTGGGATGGGCTGGGAGAAAAAAATCAGCTGCTTGCAGTTGGAGTCTATATTATCTTTACCGAAATTTTTAATTTGAAGGGAATTAAAAAGCAATTCAAAAATGAGATTGTTTTGGCAAGAAGAAATTAGTATTAAAATTTTAATTCATTGCTTGAAAAAAGAGTTCCTTTACTTTTTACAAAACTAATTTTTTAATTATCAATCCAAATAAAGTGAAAACAAATTCCTACAAGTGGCCAAAAAATATTGTACCTCCGGTATGTACCATTCAACCTAAAGAGTTAATTGCACACGATGATATTAGAATTGATAATTATTATTGGTTGAATGATTATTTTATGAAAGGGCCTGATAGTGAAAATGTAGTTGCTTATCTAAATGCTGAAAATACATACTATGATGCAATGATGGAAGGTACATTGTCCTTGCAGGATAATTTATACAATGAAATGAAGGCTAGAATAAAAGAGGAAGATGAGTCTGTGCCAGTATTTAAAAGAGGTTATTTTTATTATTCTAGGCAAGTCGTAGGGAAAGATTATTTTGTCTATTGCAGAAAAAAAGAGAGCCTAGAAGCAAAGGAAGAAATTTTACTAGATGTAAATGCGATGGCAGAAGGACATTCATATTTTTCAGCTATTGGATTTTCTATTAGTCCAAATAATAATTTGCTCGCTTACGGAGTAGATACTTTGTCAAGGCGTGAGTATACAATTTTTATAAAAAATCTCTTGACCGGTGAAACGCTTAGTGACACCATCACTGGAACGGAGGGTGGGCCCATTTGGGCGAATGACAACCAAACGATTTTTTATACTTCCAAAAATCCGGAGACTCTTTTATCCGAAAAAATTATGCGGCATTTGATAGGAACTTCTCCTGCAGAGGATCAGTTGGTATATCATGAAAAGGATCCTTCCAATTATATCGGTGTAGGAAAAACGAAATCTGAAAAATATATTATGGTGGTTTCAAAAGCAACCTTGTCTTCAGAAGTAAGTAGGCTAAATGCAGATCGTCCGACCGATTCATTGGTTGTTTTTCAACCTCGTATCAAGGAAGTAATATATAGTGTAGATCACGCCAATGAAAGTTTCTATATCCGTACAAATAAGGAAGCTAAAAATTTTAAAATTGTCACCTGTAATGAAGATAATACCGGGGTCAGTTATTGGAAGGAATTGATAACACATCAGAAAGACGTGCTAATATCAGGCTTTGAGTTATTTAAAAATTTCATAGCAATCAATGAAAGAAAAAATGGACTCACTCAGATTCATGTGGTGAATACCCTCAATTCAGAGAGTCATTTTTTATCATTTGATGAGCCCACTTTTGTGGCTGGTATTGGTTCTAATCCTGAGTATGATACAAATATTCTTCGTTTCAATTATACTTCTTTAACCACTCCTAGTTCAGTGTATGATTATAATATGGATACCAAAGAAAAAAAACTGATGAAGCAGCAGGAGATTTTAGGGGGCTTTGATACAGATCAGTTTGTAACAGAACGAATGCTTGCTACTGCAAATGATGGAACTCAAATACCCATTTCTATTGTTTTCAAAAAAGGATTTATTAAAGACGGAAGCGCTCCATTATTATTGTATGCTTATGGATCCTATGGCATTAGCATGGATGCTTCTTTTAGTAATGTTCGCCTAAGTTTATTGAACAGAGGTTTTGCATTTGCGATTGCTCATATTCGAGGAGGACAAGAGCTAGGAAGATATTGGTATGAAGAGGGTAAGATGAACAATAAAAAAAATACATTTACTGACTTTATTAATTGTGCAGAATTTTTGATAGCCAATCAATATTCTTCTTCCGATCACCTTTATGCAAATGGAGGTAGTGCTGGAGGATTATTAATGGGTGCTATTATAAACATGCGTCCTGACCTTTGGAAAGGTATAATAGCTGCTGTACCTTTTGTGGATGTGGTTACCACCATGAGCGATCCAACCATTCCGCTAACAACAAATGAATATGATGAATGGGGAAATCCAGCAAATAAAGAGAGCTACGATTATATGAAATCTTATTCTCCTTATGATAATATTACCAATCATAATTATCCCAATATGATGGTAATAACAGGTTTACACGATAGTCAAGTCCAGTATTTTGAACCTGCCAAATGGGTCGCAAAAATACGGGCAATGAAAACTGGAGATAATTTATTGTTACTGCATACGGATATGAAAGCTGGGCATGGAGGCGCCTCCGGCAGATACAAACCTTTAACTGATAAAGCTAGAGAGTACGCTTTTTTATTATCGCTGGAAGGAATATTGGCATAGAAAAAATTAATAGATAGGATAAAATTATTGTTGCAATTTGGTTGTTGATTAGATTGCTAAGAAAATTATTGAATAATTTTTTCTTCTCTTGTTAATTGTCCAACTTCATTGATTCCTTCAACGGTCACTCTGATTTTTTTGCAAAAATCACTATTATAAAATGGAACAGTTACTCTTCTTGTATTTTTATCAAAGTGTAAATTTGGATTCCAATAAAGCGTGGCTCTGTAGTCGTTGACTTCGGTCTCTGGCTTTTTTTCGTAGTCAGGAGAATAAAACTGCTTGATAATTGAATAACCATTCACATTGGTAAAAGCTAAGCCTTTCAGTTGGGAATAATCACTTCCACCTTTTTTAGTATAAATCGCAATGGCACCTCCAGTACCTCCACCGACTGCTCCATAAAAAGGGGGTCTGAAAATTTTAATCATTGCTACATCATTCATATTGATTACCTGAACTCTTGATAGATCAGTCGTCATTTCATTTACAAAAAAACTAGTAGGACTTCCTCTCCAAATAGCACTTCCTTCTCCTACAGTATTAATTTGTAAACCGGGTACTTTTCCTTGTAAATAAGCTAGTACAGTGCTTGCTGTCATAGCAAAAGCATCATTTTCGGTTGAAAAAACATAGCCATCTCCACCTGCAAAAAATCCAGAGGTATACTCCTCGTCTAATTTTTGCTTAGCTGATTTTTGGAAACTTTTAACCACAATATTATCCAATGTTCTTATTTTATTTCTTTCAATTTGATCACGGAGTAGATTCGCCATAGAGCTACTCTTTTGCAAAACAGCGCTATCTACTTTTTCGGGTAAATACAAACCAGAAAGCAGTGAGATAGGTTGCATTGGCGATTTTATAATATTGTTTCTAAATGCAAAACTTGCAATGTTTGTGAGCGTTTTGTCTTTGTCGTTGTTGAGTTGATAATATAATTTAGCGCTGTCAAAAAAGTAAAGTCCTTCATGCGAAAACTCACCTTGACTGTTGACTGGCATACTGAAAATATTGGAACCGCCATTTTTTGTTTTTAAAATACCTGTTAATTCTTTTTGAAACAACATTGATTTGGATAGACCTAAAATTTGTCCTTTTATGAAAAGTTGGTCTTCAGGAATAAATTTAATTTTAGGCCAATTGCCTGATAAAATATCCACCCACTTAAATCTTCTCCAACCGTTGGTCATCATAACTAGATCAAGGTGCTGCTTTACAGAGTCTGCCTCACCTGAAAAATAATAGGCTGAATTGTAAACATATCCCTTTAAGTCGCTACTCAGTAACAAATTTGAATAAATACTTTCTTCATTTTTAGAAATTGGATTGAGGTCCGCATCTGTAATGGAGACAGATAAATTAGAAATCAAACTATCACCTACATCAATTTGTATTGAATTGCGACCACGTTTGGCGAGGCTTTTATCAGCAGAATGTATATCTGTAATAAAATAATAATTATTGTGGTTGATAAAAACAATGCGTTCAGCAATCGGCTGAGAGGCGGCGTTAAATATGGTTAATTGTAAAACGCCATTGGGTAAACTGTCTATTTCTATTTTTGCAGTAATACTCGTTTTTTTGGTCATGTTTACTTTTGCACTGTATACCAATCGTTGGTGCATTTGTGCTTCTACTTGGTAGGAGCTATAAACAGCATCTACACTATCGGGTCTTTTAATTGTATAGTTTAATGCAAAGTCGCTTAGTTCTGTGCTGAGTACGATTCCTATTTTATTTGCTTCGGGTAATAGAGTTTCATGTTGCAATCCTTTTTTATCTTTCCAAACGGCATGGTATTTTTCTTTTGCTATTGGTTGAAGGGTTAGGTATCCCATACCATCATGGGTAGACGAAAAGCTAGTTATTTTTTTTCCTTTACTATCTATGATATCTCCTTTTACTTCAAAGGGTGTTCCCTGGTTGTCGGTTGCTTTAAAGGCTACCCTTGAAGAAATATTATTGACCAAGTCGCCACCTTCTGGAAAAAACTGAAGGTTATAAATTACAGGGATTGCTGTTTTTTTAACCAATGTTTTGTTCGGAATAATTTGTATTGGTTTTAAATACAAAAGAGAGGAATCAAAGTTTAGCATCCAGGTTGTATAGGCTCGAATGTACAACTTGGTGTAGCTGACGGAATCAGGCAAATCGAAATTAGATGATGCTCCAGATTGAATAATAGGCATCATTTTTTGTTGCAATATCATTCCCTTTTCATCTAATAACTCTGCATAAAGTGTTTTACTAATTGGGCCTGGAAGGTTATCTGCGCTTAAGTATGCTTTAAACCAAATAGTTTCTCCTGCATTGTAGTAGGCCTTATCCATTTGCATGTAAATTTTCTCTTGCACATATTTTGTATCCAATATGTCTAAAAGCGAATCAATTGTCTGTGCTTGTGAATTACTAAAAGATAGCGCAAACAACAGTAGTATTGTAATTTTAAAGGGAAGCGTTTTTTTTATCATATCAGTTAGAAATTTTATTCAATCCATTTTAACTCCTATAAAATCCAAACTTTACATTTTATTGGTGAAATAGTTTGTTGGTTAGTTTCTTGGAGGCTGAAGTTCATCTACGCTGCTGTGATCAATATCATCCTTTTTAAAATCTGGCTTTTTTTCAAGTATAAACTTAATGATTAAATATCCTCCAAATGCACTAATGATTCCCAATGACATTATACCCACCAAATTATTTTCTCCATAAAATGTAATTCCCATGATCACTCCAATCATTTCAGTTAAAATCCAAGCTAGTACGGTGTACCATTTCCAAGTTCTAGGATTAAGTCCTTTTTGACTAGCCAGCATTCCATTTTTCTTACATAAAAAATAAAGTGCAATTACTTCTAACATATATTCTAAAATTTAATTGAATACTAGAACCTTGTTTTTATTTCCAAAAGAATAATTAAATTATAAAAAAGCTATAAAAATCTATTACAAAAATAAAAAAATAGGAAGTATGAATTATTAAACCTTTCAATAAAAAACCGAAGTGAATGACACTTCGGTTAATGATATTTATACAATGTTTTTATACTAAATCTATTTCAAAATTTACCAGTTGAACAAATTCTTTTAGTCTTTGATCAATATCTGCCTTGGTAATTTCTTTCATTCTATTAGGGCCAAATTTTTCTACACAAAAACTTGCCAATGCACTACCTACAATAATTGCAGTCTTCATATTCTCAAAACTGATATCTTTTGTTTTGGCAAGGTGTCCAATGAATCCCCCTGCAAAAGTATCGCCAGCGCCTGTTGGATCAAATACTTCTTCTAGTGGCAATGCTGGTGCGAAAAATACATGGTCTCCATGGAATAACAAGGCACCGTGCTCGCCCTTTTTAATCACTAAAAATTTCGGTCCCATTTCAAGAATAGATTTTGCAGCTTTTACCAAGGAAAATTGTCCACTTAGTTGTCTTGCTTCTGCATCATTGATCATCAACACATCTACTTTTTTTAATACGGCCTCCAAATCACTCATGGCAATATCCATCCAAAAATTCATAGTATCCATCACAATTAATTTGGGTCTAACTTTCAATTGATTGATGATACTTAATTGAATATTAGGAGCCAGGTTACCCAACATTAAAAATTCAGCCCCTTGGTAGCTATCTGGTACAATTGGATTAAAATCTGCTAGTACATTTAGATCAGTAACAAGGGTATCTCGATTGTTCATATCTAAATGGTATTTACCGCTCCAGAAAAATGATTTTTTGTCTGGAACTACTTCTACACCTTCTAAATCCACTCCTCTTTTTTTAAGTTCTGCCATTTCTTCTTCTGGAAAATCGAATCCAACAATGGAGATTTGTTTGATGGAATCAATAAAATTACTGGCTGCATAGGCTACATATGTTCCAGAGCCACCTACAATTTGATTTACTTTTCCGAAAGGTGTTTCAATGGCATCAAAAGCCATGGTTCCTACTGAGATTAAAGACATATTGATATTGTTTTATTGAACCTAGGCGTAAAGCCGCACAGGGTGATTAAAAGTAGTTACAAAAGTAGTGTTTTACCCTTTGTTAAACGTATCCCCCTCAGTTTTTCTGTTAAAAACCTTAATTTTTGAATTTATGGTGATGATTTAAAAGCTGAAAAGTATTCATTTTTAGTCTATTCGACTCAGGTCTTAGGCGGTGAAATAAGTTTTTTTATTCTCTTTTTTTATGTACAAAATAATTTTCATTCTTGCTGCAACTTATTTAAATTAATAAGGTAAAAAGGTAAGTGAAAACTTCATTATTATTAGTTGAGTGATATCTGTATTAAAGTAGCTTAATTTTGTAAATATGTTATTAAAGTTACATCCTCAAAATCCTCAGCCAAGATTGATCAATCAGGTTGTGGAATGTTTAAAAGATGGGGGAGTGATCATCTACCCAACGGACACTATTTATGGCTTAGGTTGTGATATCAAGCAGGCTAAGGCGATAGAAAAAATTTGTCAAATAAAAAACATAGATCCCCAAAAGGCTCAGCTATCATTCATTTGTAGCGATTTGAGTCATTTAAGTGAATACAGTAAAAGTATCGACACACCACTTTATAGAATGTTAAAAAATTATTTGCCGGGTCCTTATACATTCATTTTACCTGCAAGTAAGCAAGTGCCAAAAATGTTGCAGAGTAAAAAAAGCACCATCGGTCTTCGAGTACCCGATAATATTATCTGCCAACAAATTTTGACAGCCCTTGGCAATCCCATTTTAAGCACTTCCTTGCCTGGCGAAATGGTTGAAGATTATACGGACCCTGAGATTATTTATGACAGATTTAAAAACCAAGTTGATTTTGTAATTGATGGTGGCATTGGCGGAATGACGCCCTCTACTATCGTTGATTGCACAACTGATGAATGGACTATCCTTCGACAAGGCCTGGGCGATTGGGAAGGATAGTTTAAAAAGTATTGGTGTACTTTTTTAAATTTATAGAGCGTACACTTAACTACCAGTTGGGTTTATATTAAAACTAATTCGATGGTATTTACAAAGGCCATATTTTTCAATCGCCTTCCGATGGCTGGCAGTTCCATAGGCCTTGTTTCTATCCCAGCCATAATGGGGATATTCTGAGTGAAGCTTTTGCATGTATTCATCTCTATGTGTTTTTGCTAAAATACTAGCCGCCGCTATCGAAGTATATTTTCCATCTCCTTTAACAATACATTCATATGGTATTTTCTTGTACGGCTTAAATCGATTTCCATCAATCAGCAGTTGTCCTGGTTTTACTGATAATTGATCGATTGAAAGATGCATGGCTTTGTAAGATGCCTGTAAAATATTGATCACATCTATTTCATTGTTGTCAATTGAAGACACGGCAAATGCAATGCTTTCTTTTTCAATGATTGGCCTTAACAAATCACGCTGTTTCTCCTTTAGCTGTTTACTATCATTGAGTAGCGGATGATAAAAATCGATAGGTAAAATAACAGCTGCAGCAAATACCGGTCCGGCATAGCAGCCCCTACCAGCCTCGTCTAGCCCGGCTTCCGGTAAAATATTTTGAAAGTAAGAAAATAACATATGTTTAAAAAAAACGAAATGTAAATAAAATTACGACCGATTGAGTATAATTAATCATTGCGGTGCTAACTTTGTTGTTAATATGATTAATAGTATACAAAATGATGGCATTGATAATTCCTCTTCTAAAGCTGTAGCAAGATGGCTTTTAATAGGAGTAGGGATGATAATCATTCAGATTTTGATTGGAGGTATAACTCGTTTAACAGAATCTGGACTCTCTATTACAGAATGGAAACCAGTCACTGGGGTACTGCCTCCTATGGATTCCATTGCTTGGCAAGCGGAGTTTGATAAGTACAAAGGAACGGATCAATTTAAATACGTTCATCAAAATTTTACTTTATCTGAATTTAAATCCATTTTTTTCTGGGAATGGTTTCATCGCGTTTGGGCTAGAATGATGGGAATGGTTTTTTTATTTGGGTTTATTTATTTCTTGGTTAAAAAGAAATTTAAAAAAGAAATGGTATTGCCCATGGTGATACTTTTTTTATTGGGTGCGCTACAAGGAGCCATAGGATGGATGATGGTAAAAAGTGGATTGGTACCCGAAAAATATTTTGTAGGTCATGTTGAACTAGCAACACATTTTATTGCCGCTATGGGTTTGTTAAGTTATACCGGCTGGTTTGCCTTAAGATTTCTTGTTTCGCCCGAACAAAAAATTGTTAATCCGTCTTTGCGAACTTTACTTTTATCAATTGTCTGCGTACTCTTTTTTCAGCTTATCTACGGTGCTTTTATGGCTGGGCTTAAGGCGGGGGCTTTAGCAGCTACCTGGCCTAGCATTAATGGACAACTGATTCCTTCCAATTTATTTGAATCAATGCCCTTGGTAAAAAACTTTGTTTATAATCCCATCACAATTCATTTTGTTCACCGTGGTTTAGCCTATGTTTTAATCGGTTTAGTTATTAGCTGGTTTTGGAAAGCAAGGGTAGTTAAGGAGAAACCAGTTTTCTCCAAACTCAGAATATCTTTCCTGATTTTAGTTTCCTTTCAAGTAATACTTGGAATATTAACAGTAATTAATTCTACCTATGCCAATCGACTAGTTTGGTTAGGAGTTATGCATCAATTCACTGCTATGCTTTTGGTAATGGTAGTGGTAGGTCTATTGTATGTGGTGAGACCCAGTCCTGCCAAATAGGCTATTTTATTTTCCTATATATTAAATGGCTATTTTTAGCGTTGTATATTTAGTAAAACGATCTAAATGCGCCTGTTATTTAAAAATATTTTTTATTCTTTTCCCATTCAGCTGCTAATATTACATTTTCGCAAGTATCAAATATTATTGGTCATCTGGGCAATTTTAATCAGTACAATCAACAGTGGGTTTCTTAAAAATTTTGGTGCTGACTCCTTATTTTTTGTTCCTGAATATATGGGTAAGGTAAATGCCTTAAGTACTGCATTGGTGGGCATTACAATGGGGGTATTTTTCATGAGTTGGAACATTACAACTTTCATTTTACATACCAAGAGGTTTAAGTTTTTGGCTACTACTTCTAAACCCTTTCTGAAATACTGTATCAATAACTGCCTCCTTCCTTTATTTTTTTTATTGTTTTATCTTATTAAAGCGGTTGATTTTAATTTAAATAAAGAACTGATAAGTATTACTGATTTAGCACTTTTGATTTTTGGATTTTCAGCAGGACTCATACTAAGTATTGCTTTTTCTTTTGCTTTCTTTTTTGGAGCTGACAGAACGATTCTTCGAACATTGGCTCCTGTAATTTCTAATCCCAATGCGTTTAAAAAATCTTTTCAAAACGAACTGACCACCCAACCAGGTGCTTTTGGACTTACTGTAACCTATTTTATTTCTAGCCGTTTTAAATTTAGCAAAGCAAGGCCCGTGTTTCATTACAGTCAGCAGTTTTTAGATACTATTTTTAAACGTCATCATTTTGCAGCAATAATCGCAATAATTATTGCCTTTATCTTTTTAATAACGGTTGGATTTTTTTTAGATATTAAATTTTTTCAGGCTCCTGCTGCAGCTAGTATTTTTATATTTTTTGCTATTATGATTGCTGCAATTGGAGCACTTACTTATTTTCTAGAGAGCTGGAGTGTCTTGTTTTTAATTGTCCTGATTTTAGGATTTAATTTTCTTTTTAGGAATGAAATTATTAATCCCCGAAATAAGGCATACGGACTCAGCTACAATGAAAAGACAGTGCGTCCGAATTATAGCAAGCAATCGCTTCAACAATTGTGTACGCCCGAATTAATTAGTCGGGACAAGGCTAACATGATTTCTATTTTAGAAAATTGGAAGAAAAAACAAAATTCTGAAAAACCTACTATCATTTTGATGAATGTAAGTGGTGGTGGATTAAGAAGTAGCACCTTCGTTATGAATACCTTGCAACAACTAGACAGTATTACCAAAGGCAATCTGATGAAGCAGACATTTTTAATTAGTGGTGCAAGTGGTGGGATGTTATCTGCTGCTTATTTTAGAGAGTTGTATGCAAAAAGAAAAAAATCAAAGGCGATTAATTTGAAATCCAATGAATACACTGAAAATATTACGGAAGATTTATTAAATCCAATCTTTTCATCGATGGTGAGTCGGGATCTTTTTGCTCCTGCTCAAAAGTTTTCTATCGGGTCTAATGAGTATCTCAAAGATCGTGGATACGCATTTGAAGAAAAGTTAAATGAGAATACTGGAGGTATTATGAATAAGCAATTAAGAGATTATTTCGCTGATGAAAAAGCTGCTAATATTCCGATGATTATATTTAATTCAGTGATTACGCTCGACGGACGAAAATTAATGATTGGTTCACAGCCATTGAGTTTTATGATGAAGCCACCTGCTTTTTCAAACGATAAACTTTATAGTCCAGACGCGGTAGATTTTACTTCTTTGTTTGCCCGACAAAACCCAGGAAATATTCGCTTGCTCACTGCTTTGAGAATGAACGCTACCTTTCCCTATGTGCTACCCAATGTTTGGTTGCCAACCAATCCTGTTATTGATGTAATGGACGCAGGAATAAAAGACAATTTTGGGCAGGAAACTTCATTTCGTTTTATTGATCATTTCAGAGATTGGCTTATCAATAATACCTCAAGAATCATCATATTGCAAATAAGAGACAGAGGTATTGACAACGGTCAGCAGACAAATGAAACTATATCAATGGTAGATATGATTACAAGACCTGCTACCATCTTGGAACATAGCTGGCTTAATTTTCAAGATTTTAATCAATCGGATGAATACAATTATTTAAAAAGCTCGATTGGTGATCAGCTTCATCGACTTACTTTTACCTATGTTCCCACCAAAGAGCAGCAAGGTGCAGCACTAAATTTTCACTTGACTGAATCTGAAAAAAGAGATGTAATTAATTCTTTTCATTCTACCGATAATCAAAAAGTATTGGAGTCACTTTTGTCATTGATTGGAAAATAAGTGTAAGCTCTAATTATTTTATAAAATAAAAATTAGATAATTATTTATCGGAGCTAAATAGAAGCGTGCAGTAATTTAAAAGCATTGGGAATTACTTCTATTTTAAATTCATTCGAAGTGTTACAAGGATCCCCATCTATGTGAAGAGGAGCGGCATCTTTGTTTTTAATTGTTAGTCGATCTGTCTGAAAGTATAGCACTTCTTCTTTGTGAAAGGCACTCTCATCGTAGTCTTTTAGTTTTCCGTTAAGAACCTGTTTTAATACTGACCAAAGAAACCTATACTTTGGCATTTTTTTTACGACTACAATATCTAGCAATCCATCCGTTAAGCTTGCCTTTGGTGCGATGGTAAATTGATTACCAAATTGATTGCTGTTGGCTATACTTATAAAAAAGGCGGAAGTGTGAATGAATTGTCCACCATAACTAATTTCGAAATCCGAAGGACGCATTTTAATAAAATTAATGATTGTTTGCTTGATGTACGTAACCAGTCCTCTGGAAGATTGGTTTGAAAAATCATTCGCTACTTGGGCATCAAATCCAAGCCCGCAGAGCATACAACTAAAATTTCCATTAATACTAAAGGAATCAACAAAAGAAGCATCGCCTTTGAAAATTAGCGCTAGTGCAGAATCAATTTTTGTAGGAATTTTTGCAGCCAAAGCCAATCCGTTTCCTGAACCCGTGGGGATAATTCCAATGTTTACCTTTTCATTTAGCAATGTTCCAGCTATCTTACTAACGGTACCATCTCCACCGCAGATGACAATGTCTGTTATTTGTTCTCGAAGTATTTTTTCTTTTAAAAATTGATAATCACCTTTTGCGTTGGTATTTAGAATTTCAAATGGAATACCTTGAAGGGTAGTTTTTTCTTCAATTTTTTTTATTAAAATGCTCTTTCCACTGGTACCTGAAATGGGATTTATGAAATAAATTATTCTTCGCTTCATTACTTATAATTACTTTCAAATTTAGCTCAATGATGGAAGAGCTTTTAAAATTCTAAGAGTGTAAATAATCTACCATCTTATCAATGCACTTGCCCAAGTGAAACCACTGCCGAATGCGGCTAAGCAAACTAAGTCGTCTTCTTTAATTTTGCCTTGTTCCCATGCTTCACATAGGGCAATGGGTATTGAAGCTGCCGTAGTATTTCCATATTTTTGAATGTTATTAAATACCTGATGGTCCTGCAGTTCTAGTTTTTGTTGTACAAATTGACTGATGCGTAAATTGGCCTGGTGAGGAATTAACAGATTTAAATCGGCTGTGGTAAGTCCATTGGCTGTTAGGGATTCTTTAATCACCTCCGGAAATTTAACGATTGCTTTTTTAAATACTGCTTGTCCATCCATGTAGGGATAATTTTGAGCTTGATCAATCATTTCCTTTGTCATGAAGGTATCGCCAATTTCGGCATCGTTGTAAGTTGCTATTTTTTCCTTCACCCAATGATTGGCATGTGTACCTGGATTATACATTGCTAGCAGTTCTGCACTTCCGCCGTCGCTATGGAGGTGGGTACTCAATATGCCTTGATGTTCTTTTTGAGAGGGTTGAAGTACAACGGCTCCTGCGCCATCACCAAATATTACAGAAATATTTCTTCCTCTAGTGGAGAAATCTAATCCGAAAGAATGTTTTTCGCTGCCAATCACAAGTATATTTTTGTACATGCCTGTTTGTATGAACTGGTCGGCTATCGATAACGCATACACGAATCCACTGCATTGATTTCGGATATCTAGCGCTCCAATTTCATTCATCTCTAGGGCTCTTTGAACCAATACTCCACAGCCAGGAAAATAGTAGTCTGGACTTAGGGTTGCAAAAATAATAAAGTCAATTTCTTTAGCGGTAGTGCCAGCTCTCTCAATCGCTATTTTAGCGGCTTCCACTCCCATGGTCGTCGTTGTTTCTTCCGTTCGATGTGCATAATGCCTTTCCTTAATACCTGTTCGTTCTTGGATCCATTCGTCACTGGTATCCATATATTTTTTTAGATCCTCATTGGTCATGGTATTTGATGGAATATACTTCCCAATACCGGCAATTTTACTCTTCAACATGGAATCATCTTTTTGTGAAATAGCAAATTACAATATTGTGAATGAATTGCAATTCTTTTCACTTGGTAACTTGCAAAAAATAAGGGTAATTAAGTAAAATATAAAAGTATCAAAGTTCAAAAACGCAAGTTTTTAGGAAGCGCTTTTGAAATTATTTTCTAATTCTCTTTGGGAGCTGCGTTTAAGGTTTTCCATAACAGGTCTTTCAGTTCTGGTAGTCCTTGTCCAGTGATAGAAGAAATAAAAATATGAGGAATTTTTTTAGGTAATTCTTTTGAAATGGCTGCTCTTAGCTCATCATCTAACATATCGTTTTTACTGACTGCGATTACAAAATCTTTTTGTAGCATCTCTGCATTGTATTCTTTCAGCTCATTCACTAAAATTTCAAATTCTTTTTTGTGATCTGCACAATCGGCGGGGATTAAAAAAAGTAAGATTGAATTGCGTTCTATATGTCTTAAAAATCGGTGTCCCAATCCTTTACCTTCTGCAGCTCCTTCGATGATGCCAGGAAGATCCGCGATACAAAAGCTTTTTCCATCTCGATAATCTACCATTCCTAATTGGGGAACCAATGTGGTAAAGGCGTAATCTGCAATTTTTGGTTTAGCAGCTGTAATAACAGAAAGCAATGTTGATTTGCCGGCATTCGGAAAACCAACGAGGCCTACGTCGGCTAATACTTTCAACTCCAATACTTTCCATCCTTCGCTACCGTCCTCTCCGGGCTGAGCATATTCGGGTGCCTGGTTAGTAGCAGTTTTGAAATTGCTATTGCCCAATCCCCCTCGGCCTCCCTTGACTAAAATGATCTCTTGACCATCTTCTAATATTTCAGCCTCTATTTTTCCAGTTATTTCATCCCTGGCAATGGTGCCTAGCGGCACTTCAATGACAATGTCTTTTCCAAACTTTCCTGTGCTATTATTTTTGTTGCCACATTCTCCATCTTCAGCCAATACATTTTTATAATAACGAAGGTGTAAAAGTGTCCATAGTTGAGTGCTACCTCTCAAAATAATATGCGCTCCTCGTCCTCCATCACCACCATCTGGCCCTGCCATTGCATTGTATTTAGTACGCATAAAATGCCTGCTACCAGCGCCTCCATGGCCACTGCGACAAAAAATTCTGATGTAATCTATAAAGTTTGACTTTTCCATTGCGGTGCCAAAGGTCGTCTTTTTTGACGGCTTAAACCTAGAAAGTAATCTGGAGAGTGTTTCGATGAGTTAAAAATTGACCTTCTTTTGCCTAAGTATTTGTTTTGAAAGGATGTATTTTTTCAGATTTTTTTAAAATTGATAAGCTTTATTAGATAAAATATTATTTTAATATATTACAAATAAATAATATACAAGACGAATTTAAAATTGTATATTTACTTCCTGCTCTGTTATATATTTTTCTTCGATCTCAATGAAAGCCTTCTCCAATTATTTTCTGATTTATTGATTGATTATTTGTAATTATTTTATTGGTAAAATATAGTTGTAAACTTTTTTTCTTGTGGTTTCAGAGGTAAGCAAGGCCGGAGATTTTTATCTCTGGCCACTCTTTTATTAAAACCTTACTCAACAGCTGTGTTTAAAAAATCAATCATTGGTTTCATTACACTAAAAGTAGCTGCTATATCTTTCACCAATGTTTTGCTTAGTAATTCTTCATCAGTAATAGGTCTGCTGACTATAAAATGTTTCATTTTTAAGTAGTGAATGGCAGGATTGTTTTCATCATATCCCTTCGGAGGTCTCACCAGCGATTCGATTCCGTCTACACCGTCAGGAAAAAAATTTTTGAATTTTTTTTGGGATAGAATTTTTTTCCACTCATCTAAACTGTAATCAATTTCCTGTCTGATTTTTGAAAGCTCCTCAGGTGCTGGACTGTAAAAGCCACCGGCAGCATAACTTTTACCTGGTTCAAAGTGAAAGTAATATCCAGCTACTGAGGCCTTTTTTCCACCATTGCTGTAATAAGATGACATATTGGTTTTGTAAGGACTTTTATTTTTGCTGAAGCGTACGTCCCGATTAATTCTAAAAATGCATTCTTTTACAGCCAGATTTCCAATCGGCGGGTCAAAAGCTGAAATACTAGAAATTAATTCCGATACCGTTGCTTGAATTTCTGCTTTAGCTAATTCGTATCTTGGCCGATTGATATCAAACCATGCTTTGTTATTGTTCTTTGCTAAGTCTTTTAAAAACTGTAAAGTGATTTTGGTTGGCATGTGGAATATTTTAATTAGTACAAAAGCAAAAAAAAAGGAATTGTATCAAATGACCAATTCCTTTTTCAATTTTTTATTTTACACTCCCCCAATTCTCACCACTCTTGATTCGATACATCGTCATTTCACTCACGTCGTATTTTATGGCCATTTGCTTGAAGGTAAGTTTTCGTTTAGGGTTATTAATGACCTCTTTAATCTTTCTTACTTGAGAAATGGTTAGTTTCAAGCCGACCGTTCTATTCGCTTGGCGTTTTTTGTAGGCAATTTTTTGCGGACTATCCTGTTGATGAATTCCGACTTCTTCAAGGGTAGCCCATTTAAGATTTTTAAAATGATTGTCAGCTTTTTTATGATTGAGGTGAATTACATATTTAAATTTAGAAGATGGTTTTGTGCAAAAAAAATTTGCAATTTCTCTGTGCAAGTAAATTGTATCATTGCCATTTTCTAAATGAAGGTTCAATGTCCGGTAACCTGAGGTGACGGATCCATTTAATATTTTTCCATCTTCCTGCAAATCTTTAGAATAGCTTGCTGCTCTGCCGATAGATGAAATAGCATATTTTCTAGTAAGTAGTTTATGACCAACAAATTGCAATTGTTTCCATTTTTCGTCCTGAATATTTTTTATCATATCGAGTAATTTGAATGGATGCTTTGCAGTAAAAAAAATTGAAGGGGAGAGTAGTATAGTCCGAAAGCACCACTTATAAATATAATAAAAAAAGAACTATTTAGAAAGCATTTTTATAAAATCTTCTTCATTTATAATTTTAATCGATTGAATCTTCTTCGCTTTTTCTAGTTTACTTCCAGCATCTTCACCCACTACTAAATAATTTAATTTACTGCTAACGCCACTCACAATTTTTCCGCCATTTTGTTCCACCATTTCCTCGGCATCACTTCTTTTTAATTTCATCAAACTTCCAGTAAATAAAAATGTTTGTCCTGAAAGTGTATCATTTTCTGCTACTTGTTTTTTTTGATTTTTTAAGGAAATACCCAGCCCTTCAAGTTCTTGCAACATCAATAGGTTTACTTCATCCTTAAAAAAGCGGTGGATGCTTCCTGCAACCTTTGTTCCAACATCCTCTAGTTGAATCAACTGCTCCTCATTAAATTGATTGAAATCAAGAAGGTGATTAACAGAATTAGCCAGAGTTTTGGCGGTGGTTTCTCCAACGTACCGTATGCCTAGTCCAAAAATTAAACGGTGCAAAGGTTGCGATTTAGAAAGTTCAATCGCTGTTTGTAAATTATCTATTGACTTTTTACCAAATCCTTCCATCTGTCCAATCTTTTCAAAATCTAATCGGTAGATGTCTGGAACATATTTTAGTAATCCAATGTCATAAAATTTCCTAACGTTGGCCTCACCAAAATTTTTAATATCCATTGCATCCTTGCTCACAAAATGAATGATTCTTTCTACTACCTGCGCTGTACAATTAATATTAATACATCGCCAAACTGCTTCTTCTAATGGTTTAAAAAGTTCGTGATTACACACAGGACAATTTTTAGGAAACTGAATATTCGTTTCGTTGCCAGTCCTGAGTTGGGCAAAAGATTTTACTATTTGAGGAATTACATCACCACTTCGTTCTATCAGTATGGTATCCCCAAGCATCAAGTCTTTTTCCTTAATGTATTCTTCATTGTGAATGGAGATACTGCTAACCGTTACTCCACCTACCATCACGGGTTCTATCTTAGCAACAGGAGTTACAGCACCTGTTCTGCCTACCTGAAATTCTACAGAAAGTAATTTACTAGTTCCCTGCCTTGCTTTAAATTTGAAAGCAATTGCCCAACGGGGATGATGTGAAGTCATACCCAATCTTTCCTGTAGTTGCAGGTCATTTACCTTCACCACCATGCCATCAATTTCGTAAGGAAGTCCATCTCTTTTTTCTTCAAATTCTTCAATGTATTTGATTACCCCATTGATTCCTTTGACTACTTTCATTTCGTTTTTTGGACTTCTAAAACCAAGTTCCCATAGCATTTCAAGCATTTCTGAGTGCGATTTAGGCTGTTGAATAAGGGGACTGTTTTCAAATAGAAGTTGATTAGAAGTAGATTTTTCTGTGTTGGTGGTAAAGCTGACATGGTATAAAAAAACCTCTAAGTTTCGGTTACTCACTACAACAGGGTCTTTGATTCGAAGTGAGCCAGCCGCGGCATTGCGCGGATTAGCAAAAGGGGGAAGCCCTTCATCCATCAACTTATCATTATAGGCTTTGAAATTTTTTTTATTAATCAACACCTCGCCCCTTATTTCAATTTGCTCAATTCCGTAACTGCTGAATTTTGCCGATAAAGGGACCGATTTTATTTGTTTTGTATTCAATGTAATTTCATCCCCTACTGTACCATCCCCCCTAGTAGCAGATCTTATGAGTAGATTGTTTTCATAAATTAGTGAAATACTGGCACCGTCAAATTTGGGTTCCACACAATATTCAATCGTATCCAATGTTGACAGTTCGCGTGCTTTTCTATCCCAATCTATTAGGTCATCGGCATTGTAGGAATTTTCTAAAGAGAGCATCGGTACTAGGTGTTCTACTTTTGAAAAATCATTGGCCAGTCCAACCCCTACGCGCTGTGTAGGAGAATCGGGTGAGATGATTGAAGGGTTTTCCTTTTCAAATTTTTGTAAAATTTTAAACAAACTATCATATTCTGCATCACTAATCAATGGATCATTTTGAACATAATATCTGTATTCATGCCACCTTAAAATATCTCTTAGAATTTCAATAGCAGACGATTCAATGGAATCTAAGTTGGATAGCCATTCGGATGTTTGTTGATATAGTTCCTTTGTACGTTGTAACTGATTCATAATTGTTTTACAATGCCGAAGTTAAAATTAAAAGTTCAGCGTACCCTATTTAGGATTCAAATTATGTTTAGGTTTAATTTGTAAAAGTCGGGCAAACCAAAATGTAAGTTGCTGTTGAAAAGCTTCTTTTATTGACTAAGTAAGGTCATTAATTAGAATAGCTTTTTCGGTATTTATTTAAAAAGTTCTTGGGAAAAATGTTATGGTTGTAACTGTCATTGCATGCTTTATTTTAAAATCAAGGGGGCTAACCCAAGGCTATTAAAATTTTTAGTCAAAATTATTATTGAAAATCAATTAGTTACAAAGCTTCGATAAAAATACTTTCTAAAATTGTAGGAAATTAGACCTCCTCACCCTACCTTTGCCGTCCATTTAAAAAAAGCCTCTGGGATAGCGGGGGCGTCACTTAAAAAATTAATACAATGAGTAAACTACATTTCACCACCAAACATGCGAACGAGGCTACCGTAATCCACAGCTGGTATGTGGTTGATGGTACTAATCAAACCGTTGGACGTATGTGTTCTAGGATTGCGGCAATTCTTCGCGGTAAGAACAAAGCCTATTATACTCCTCACGTTGATTGCGGAGACTTTGTAATTGTAACCAATTGCGATAAAGTAAAATTTACCGGCAATAAATTAAATGAAAAAATCTATGACAACTTTAGTGGTTACCCAGGTGGCCGCAAAGAGGAAGTTGCTAAAGATCTTTTGAAGCGCAGACCCGAAGTAGTCATCGAAAGAGCGATTAAAGGAATGTTGCCAAAAAATCGTTTGGGACGCAAGATGTACAAAAAGTTATTTGTATATGTAGGAACAGAGCATCCACATGGTGCTCAAAAACCAGCAGAATTAAAATTTTAATCACTAATGAATTGAATATTTACTCATTAAAAGGTAGATTTTCAAATTTTCAAATTTTCAAATTGAAATAATGGAAAAGCAAAAAAACGCAGTTGGTCGTCGTAAAGAAGCTGTAACCCGTGTTTTCTTAAGCAAGGGAGATGGTAAAATAACGGTCAATGGCAAAGATTACAAAAACTACTTCTCTTTGATTTACTTACAAAATCAAGTAGAGGCGCCACTTAAAACGGTAGAATCTTCCGACAAATTTGACATTGTTGTCAACGCGCAAGGAGGAGGCATCAAGGGCCAAGCAGAAGCTGCTAAATTAGGTATTGCACGTGCATTACTAGAAGTAAGTGCTGATTATCGCCCGGCTTTAAAGGCCGCTGGATTACTGAAAAGAGATCCACGTTCTGTAGAGCGTAAAAAACCAGGACGTAAGAAAGCTAGAAGGAGCTTCCAGTTCAGCAAACGTTAAGCTTTTATCTCCGCTTTGGTGGAGAGCGATGCCCGTTTGTTTTCAAATTTTCAAATTTTCAAATTTTCAAATAACTATAATGGAAAATAATACTTCCTTACAACAGCAACTTCTTGAAGCAGGCGTTCACTTTGGTCACTTGAAAAAGAAGTGGAATCCTAAAATGTTGCCTTACATTTTTGCTGAGAAAAAAGGTATTCACATCATTGATCTGAATAAAACCGTAGAAGGTTTGCAGGAAACTGCTGCTGCATTGAAATCAATTGCAAAAAGTGGTAAGAAAATCATGTTTGTGGCAACCAAAAAGCAAGCAAAAGAAATCGTTTCTGATTGTGCAAAGCGTATTAACATGCCTTTCGTTACTGAGCGTTGGTTAGGTGGAATGCTTACCAATTTTAATACCGTTCGTAAAAGTGTTAAGAAGATGCAGAGCATTGAAAAGATGTTGAACGATGGAAGCATCGATAACCTAACTAAAAAAGAGCGTTTAACACTTACCCGCGATAAGGATAAAATGGAAAAAGTGTTGGGCGGTATTGCTCAAATTAGCCGTGTACCAGCTGCCTTATTTTTGGTAGATATTGGACATGAGCACATTGCATTGGCAGAAGCAAAGCGTTTAAACATTACCACTTTTGGTATGGTAGATACCAACTGCGATCCAAATAAAGTTGAGTTTGCGATTCCTGCAAATGATGATGCAACCAAGTCAATTGCGATCATTGTAAACTATATCGTTGCTGCTATTGCAGAAGGTTTGGCCGAGCGTCAAGCAGAGAAGGATGAAGATGACAGCAGTTCGGATAGTGAAGAAAGTGCAGAAGCCAAAGCAGCTCGTTTTGAACAAAAAGCAGATGGTGGAGAAGAAAGAGCGAAAAGAGCAAAAGGTGGAGCACCTACCAAGCGTCGTATTTCTAGTGCAGGACCAGGCGGTGCCGGTGCAAGAAAGCCAGCTGGCGGTGGTGCTGGTGGAGCAAGATAGTAACGGAATTTCCAAAAAGGAAAAGAAGGATTGATTTTTTAGTTCTTTAATTAACAATTTTATAATTCAGCAAAAATTCATTTGTGTTAATACAAATGAATTTTTGCAGTTAAAAATATTATTATGAGTGCAACCATAACAGCAGCAGACATTAATAAATTACGTCAGTCAACTGGCGCAGGAATGTTGGATTGCCGCAAAGCATTAACAGAAAGTAATGGAGATTTTGAAGCAGCCATTGATTGGTTGCGTAAACAAGGACAGAAAGTAGCTGCAAAGCGCAGCGACCGTGAAGCAAAAGAAGGTGTTATTTTAGCAAAAACTACTTCAGACAACAAAACGGGCATGATTGTTTGCATTAGTTGCGAAACAGATTTCGTAAGTAAAAACGCTGAGTTTGTTGCCTTTTCGCAAAGCATCATGGATGCAGCAATTGCCAACAATGTTACTTCAGTAGAGGCTTTGAATGAAGTGGAAATTAATGGAACTAAAATAGCTGAATTAATCAATGATAAATTAGCTGCAATCGGAGAAAAAATTGCTATCAAATTTGAGCGCGTGGAAGCTGATTATGTAGCTTCTTATATTCATGGAGCCAATCGTATGGGAGTTTTGGTTGGTTTCAATAAAGATGCCGGAGATGCTGGAAAAGATGTTGCAATGCAAATTGCCGCTATGAATCCACTAGCCGTTGATGAAACTTCTATTTCACCTGAAACGATTGCTAGAGAAAGAGACATTGCGATTGAACAAATCAAAGCTGAAGGTAAGCCAGCAGAAATGGCAGAAAAAATTGCAGTCGGAAAAGTAAATAAGTTCTTCAAAGACAACACCTTATTGGCACAAGCTTTTGTAAAGGACAGTAGCAAGAGTGTTTCAGATTACCTTAAGAGTGTAGATGCTGATTTAAAAGTAACCGAATTTAAAAGGATTGCCTTGGGTTAATCCAAATAAAAATATAGAAAAGCGAAACGTAAAAGTTTCGCTTTTTTTATGCCTAGTCTACAATCTCTAAATTTTTTCGGAGTTTTCTTGTTATAGATAGGCTTTTTAAAGAGGTTACTTTCAATAATCGTAGCAAAATAATTTTAAAAATATATCTTCGTAAAAATTTTAATAATATGGTACCAAAATTTAAGCGTGTTCTTCTAAAGCTTTCCGGTGAATCTTTGATGGGAGATAAAAACTTTGGTTTGGATAGTCAGGTCATCAGTCGTTATGCCAAGGACATCAAAAGTATTATTGAAATGGGCGTTCAGGTGGCGATTGTAATAGGTGGCGGTAATATATACAGAGGAATGAATGAGGCTGAAACGGGCATTGAGCGTGCGCAAGGTGACTATATGGGGATGCTGGCAACAGTGATCAATGGTATGGCATTACAAAGTGGTTTAGAAAAGGAAGGGGTTTATACCCGTTTACAGAGTGCGATTAAAATGGAACAGATAGCAGAACCCTATATCCGTAGAAGAGCCATTAGGCATTTGGAAAAAGGTAGGGTTGTGATTTTTGGAGCAGGAACTGGAAATCCATATTTTACTACAGATACAGCTGGTTCTTTGAGAGCCATCGAAATACAAGCGGATGTCATTCTTAAAGGAACTAGGGTAGATGGTATCTATTCAGCTGATCCTGAAAAGGACCCTACCGCAACAAAGTATTTAACCATTTCTTTTGCAGAGTGCATCAATAAAAATTTAAAAGTCATGGACATGACGGCATTTACTTTGTGCATGGAAAATGAATTGCCAATAATTGTATTTGATATGAATACACCGGGTAATCTATTAAAAGTTATTTCAGGCGAAGAGGTAGGGACTTTGGTAAAGGACTAACAGAATTATTAAAAAATAGAAATAGGCTTCCAAAATTTTGGAAGCCTATTTCATTATAATAATGTCTGATGGATTTGAATTTCTTGACAAAGGAATTCATTCCAATGGAGACTGATTTTTGGCAGGCAGTTTTGGATTGTAAGTAGTGAATATTTACTAATATAGAAATTCAATTGGAAAAAATTTCTTAGTAAAATATTTCAGAAATGAAAGGAATATTGAGCAGGAGAATAAGTTGATAAGTTGAAGAGACTGTACCTGACAACTTATCAACGGATCATGTTATTAAGCCTTCTTTTTTGCTACCTTTTTCTTAGGCGCTTCTGCTTCAGCTTCTGCTTTATTTGCTGCTACGACTACTACTTTTTTAGCAGGTTTTGCAGGTCTAGATTTGCCGAAAGAACCTTTTGCAATTTTACCTTTTTTTGTTTTGATATCTCCGCGTCCCATGATAGTGTTTTTAATTGAGTGAAATGAAATAAGATAAAAAAGCAAGACATAAATTACGTCTTGCTTTTTTAATGTACTTGACTGATCATTAGATTTTAGAAGACAATTCTTTACCAGCTTTAAATTTAGCTACTTTTTTAGCTTTAATTTTAATAACTGCTCCTGTCTGAGGATTACGACCATTACGAGCTGCTCTCTTAGATACAGAGAATGTACCAAAACCAACCAAAGTAACTTTACCATTACCTTTTAATGTTTTTGTAACTGCTGCAATGAATGAATCTAAAGTTGCATTTGCTTGTGTTTTTGTGATGCCAGCATCATCAGAAATTTTTGCGATCAATTCTGCTTTGTTCATAATTAAGTTTTTAAAAGTTTACTTCAACAAATATAGATGGTTTTTTATTCCAATAATATTTTTTTCTTTTTTTTTAAAGAAATGAAATCGCTGTAAGTCCCAAGTGCAAAGGATTTAAACTAAATCGACCGTCTTTATTAGAAAGCAGTAGCGGGAAGTGTAAATGTTGAAACCCTTTACTGTAAAGGGTTTCAACATTTATTGAAGTAAAATTCAGTCTCTGTGCGGATTTGCAGACAATATAAGGAGTAAATTGATTGAACAAAAGTGTTATTTTTAATTTTACACATTTAGTTAACAACCTGCATCACAGAGCTAAAAGCGATGAATTGATCTCCCCATTTTTCATATGACTTTTTTCTTAATTCATTGGAAAAAAGCTCTAAGTATCGATTATATTGTGCTTTGCTTTCTGAGTGAAATTGTAATGCATAAGTAGGACCTTCTGATTCATCCGTTTCTAATAATTGTAAAATAGTAGAGTGGATAAAACAGCCAGTATTTAAAATAGCAGGAATATGCTCTGCTTTAATCCAAATAAGCCATTGTTGATGGATGGAAGCCTGTACTTTAATAGTAACATTATAAATAATCATTTGTGAAATTTTAAAATTCTTCCTTTTGATACTATTGGTAAGGAAGGAAATGATGATTCTATGATTAAGATTTGAGTTCTAAAAAAACAGGACAGTGATCACTGTACTTAACATCCGGATAAATGTCTGCATCTACTAACTGTTCTTTTAATGGATCGGTTACTGAGATGTAATCTATGCGCCAACCTTTGTTATTGAGTCGAACAGATGGGAAACGCTGGCTCCACCAACTATAGCGGTGAGGTTCTTTATGAAATTCCCTGAAAGTATCGACCCATCCACTTGCTAAAAATTGAGTCATCCATTCTCTTTCTTGTGGCAAAAATCCACTACTGTTTTTATTTCCCTTAGGATCATGTATGTCAATGGATTCATGGGCTATATTATAATCTCCACACAATATTATTTTTGGGTGCGTTTTTTTTAAATTGTTTAAATAGATTTTCAGCTCCTCCAACCAACTGTATTTAAATTGCTGTCTAAGATCACCGCTGGTACCGGATGGAAAATAGGCGTTGATAAGTCGGATGTCTCCAAAATCGAGCTGTATAACCCTTCCTTCATCGTCACTTTCCTTGTGTCCATTTCCCGTAATTACTAAATCGGGTTTTATTTTTGAAAATACAGCTACCCCACTGTAACCTTTTTTTTGTGCACTAAACCAATGATGGTGGAAGCCTAGGGCATCCAATAACTTGGTGTCGATATCATCCTTGGTAGCCTTGGTTTCTTGGAGGCAGATAATATCAGCAGGATTTGTTTTTAACCAGTCAATAAATCCTTTCTTTAGTACTGCTCTTAAGCCATTAACATTATAGGAAATGATTCGCATAATAAAATAATTTTTATGAATTCAATTTAATTGTTTTAGCGCGACCCTACTGGAAAAGTAGCACCCAAACTTGCAACCATTTCATAAGTACCAAAAGCATGCCTGGCAGTGCCTTGAAATACTTTCAAATTGGAATATCTGGCATAGTCCAACTTATTGGAATACTCTAGAAATACATATTTAAAGAATGTAGTGCGAATAGCGGTCTCTACTCCGCTATTCCATCCCCCCAATTGAAAGCCGGGTTGGTTTGACTGACCGAAAAAACTGTTCTCCACGTGGGGTATTACCGGTCCAATACCCGCTTTGCCTAAAAAGTCTATTTTAATATTTCCATTTTTGGAACCATACCATTGCCATCTTTTTACAATATTAAAAAGTAGAAAATTGGCTCCATTGTTAAGGTAATAGTGAAATCCATTGGCTGCAGAAAAATTGACGGTACTGTCAATTGGTCGATTATTGAAACTGCCTTTTATTCTTGCCTCCTGGTCTGCAAAAATATATTTAGTGTGGTCAAAATTAATTTCGAAGGCAATGCCTTTCTTCTTGTTTACAAAAAGTCCTATACGATAATTGTATTGAGGAACTGAGATTGGTTTTTTAAAAAGATTGTCATCCCATCCAGGACGGTCGTGCCCTTTGATACTAACAAAACTATATTCATTTCCTAGTGAGGGCTGGCTAATTTTTACAGTACTTGGAGTGTACCACTCTTTATTGTAACCCCAAGAAAAATAAAACTCTCTGGTTCTTTCTTTTTTTTTGTTTTGAGCTTCAGTGCTATGGTTACTTAAAAGTATAAAGAGTAGAAGGGGCAGAATTTTCACTTTATAATGCATTTATTTTATCGTATGAAATTAGGTAAAAAGAGGGCGCCTTAAAATTATTATTTTTTAATAAACTATCTATTGTCAGTCTTTGAAATTAGCCCATTTAAAATAAGTATTTCTTTATTAATCCAAAATAGGACTTAACCATTTTTTAGCTTCATCTAATTGCATTCCTTTTCTTTGGGCATAATCTTTCAATTGATCTTCATTTATTTTCCCTACACCAAAGTATTTACTTGCAGGGTTGGCAAAATACCATCCGCAAACAGAAGAGGCTGGGTACATTGCCAATGACTCGGTTAAATGAATTCCAGTTGCTTTTTCGCCACCTAGTAATTCGAATAACTTATATTTTTCTGTATGATCAGGGCAAGCAGGATAACCAGGGGCAGGGCGTATTCCCAAATATTCTTCTTTGATTAACTGCTCATTGGTAAGATGCTCATCGGTAGCATATCCCCAATAGTCGAGCCTAGTTTTTTTATGTAATAATTCTGCAAAGGCTTCTGCGAGTCTATCAGCTAGCGCTTGTAAGATTATTTTATTATAGTCGTCTAGTTGGTCCTCTAATCTTTTTATATGCGGTTCAATCCCTTCAATAGTCACAGAAAATGCTCCGATATAATCAATTCCAGTACCTTCTTTTTTTATGAAGTCAGCCAAAGATATATTCGGTTGTCCAGGAGCTTTTTTAATTTGTTGACGCAAAAATTCTAGTTTAATTTTCTCTTCCTCATTATTTATTGTGACAGTATCAGGAGCTGTTTTTTCTGCAGGCCAAAAGCCAACGGCTGCTCTAGCAGTCAGCCATTTTTCCTCAATGATTTGTTTCAAAAGCTTTTGCGCGTCTTTGTATAAAAGGGTTGCAGCAGAACCAATCACTTCATCGGTAAGCAATTGAGGAAATTTACCATGCATTTCCCAAGCAATAAAAAAAGGTTGCCAATCTATGAAATCAGCTATCTCTCCCAATGAGTATTGTTCTAAAATTTTGGCACCAGTAAAGGAAGGTTTTACTGGTGTAAAATTATCCCATTCAATGCTTGCAGGATTTTGCTGAGCTTCTGTAAATGGTAAATAATTCTTGATGGTTTTCTTATTTGCAAAATCTTCCTTCAGTTGATCGTATTCTTTTTTTATGCCATTGAGAAAATCAGGTTTTTGTTCTTTACTCAACAAACTACCGGCAACGGTTACACTTCTGCTGGCATCCAATACATGAATTACGCCATGGTCATATTGCTGAGCAATTTTAACAGCGGTATGCATTCGAGAAGTAGTGGCACCGCCAATCAAAAGAGGTTGAGTCATACCTCTTCTTTTCATTTCACGGGCCACATGTACCATTTCATCTAGTGATGGAGTGATAAGGCCACTTAGTCCAATGATATCTACATTATTTTTTTCGGCGGCATCTAAAATTTTATCCGTTGACACCATTACTCCAAGGTCTATGATGTCATAACCATTACAGCCCAGCACTACTCCTACAATATTTTTACCAATATCATGTACATCACCCTTTACCGTAGCTAGCAGAATCTTTGCTGCACCTGCAGTTTCCTCATTAATTGTTCCAGCAGCAAGATGCGCTTGCTTTCTATCTTCTTTTTCTTGTTCAATAAAGGGAGTTAAAACTGCTACCGCTTTTTTCATTACTCGAGCACTTTTTACCACCTGAGGTAAAAACATTTTACCCGCACCAAAAAGATCTCCAACAATGTTCATACCATCCATTAGCGGACCTTCAATTACATCCAATGGTTTTGGATAAGCAAGTCTGGCTTCTTCTGTATCTGCATCAATAAATTCTGTGATTCCATTTACCAATGAATGAGATAGTCTATTTTGAACAGATTCATTTCTCCATTTCTCATCTTTAATTTCTACCTTACCCTTGGCTTTAACTTTTTCTGCATGTAGAATTAATTTCTCAGTGGCTTCATTGTTTTCATTGTTTCTATTAAGGATAACATCTTCACAAAGTTCCCGAAGGGTTGATTCTATTTCATCGTATACCACCAATTGCCCCGCATTTACAATCCCCATGTCCATACCTGCTTTGATTGCATAGAATAAGAAAACGCTGTGGATTGCTTCTCTTACATGGTCATTGCCTCTGAAAGAAAAAGATACATTGCTTACACCCCCGCTTACTTTTGTTAGGGGCATCAATTTTTTAATTTCCTTGGTAGCATCTATAAAATCTACTGCATAATTACTATGCTCTTCAATTCCAGTAGCAATGGCAAAAACATTGGGATCAAAAATAATGTCCTGTGGATCAAAGCCTACCTGCTGGGTTAATATCTTGTAAGCACGATGGCAAATCTCTATTTTTCTTTCTTTGGTATCAGCCTGTCCTATTTCATCAAATGCCATTACAATCACTGACGCTCCGTAGCTTTTGCAAATAAATGCTTGTTCAATAAATTTAGCTTCCCCTTCTTTCATTGAGATCGAGTTCACAATACATTTGCCTTGAACACATTTTAAGCCAGCCTCAATAATCTCAAATTTTGAGGAGTCAATCATGATCGGAATTCTTGCTATATCTGGTTCTGCTTGTACCAGATTTAAAAAGGTAGTCATTGCCTGCACTCCTTCTAGCAGGGCATCATCCATATTGATATCAATAATTTGTGCACCGCTTTCTACCTGCTGACGAGCAACACTCAATGCTTGTTCATAAGAACCTTCTCTAATTAATCGGGCAAACATTTTGCTGCCAGTAACATTGGTTCGCTCCCCGACATTTACAAAGTTCGTTTCGGGTCTTACTACCAATGGTTCTAATCCACTTAGACGCAGGTAAGGCTTGATATTTTTATTTTCACTCATGATTTTTACAATCTTTTTAATAATCTGCTCTTCGATTTGATATGAATATTTTTTTCTCTATTTCTTTTTCGGATAAGGAAATCCAATTGGGTTTCGCTTAGTCGAATCGGGTATTGAAATCAATTTTTTTAAAATAGTAAAGATGTTTTGAAGATCTTTATCATGATTCGTTAGTTGCTTTTCCACCTTTTCAATTTTTGAAAACAACTCTTTGTTTTCATGTAGCAGTTGTTTCATTTTTGTAAATACCCGGATGATTTGGATATTGACTTGAATGGCTGTCTCAGAATTTAGCACACTCGACAACATGGCAACTCCTTGTTCTGTGAATGCATAGGGTAACTTTCTAGTGCCACCTCTACCTATCCGTTTTGATATCACATTTTGTGATATCAAAGATTTAAAACTTTCCGAAGATAATTGAAACATGAAATCATCCGGAAACCTGCTAATATTCCTTTTTACTGCTTGGTTTAAGGCAGCTGTTGAAACACCATACATTTCTGCAAGATCTTTATCAAGCATTATTTTTACACCTCTAATTACTAAAACTCGATCCACAATTAGCTGTTCATTTATTTCCATTTAAGATTGTTTTATTGAATGACAGTGGCAAATTTTCGCCACCTTTTTTAATAAAGATTCTCTTAGGAAAGTATGGAATTTATCAGCTTATTTTATTTCTAATTCTTACTAATTATTTTATATATTTTTTTCTACAAAAGGCAATGCCCTTGGTTTAAATTTGGCCACTTCGTCTGCAATATGTTTGATATGGTCAGGAGTAGTTCCGCAACAGCCACCTACAATATTGAGCCATCCATTGGCAGCCCATTCTTCAATAATATGAGCGGTTTCATGCGGCTGTTCATCATATTCTCCGAATGCATTGGGTAATCCTGCGTTGGGATAAGCTGAGGTGAAGCAACTACAAATTTGTGCTAGCTCCTCTATGTGAGGCCTCATTTCTGCAGCTCCTAATGCACAGTTGAGTCCAACGCTCAAAGGATTGGCATGCATAACAGATACGTAAAATGCTTCTAATGTTTGTCCGCTAAGGGTTCGTCCGCTTGCATCAGTGATAGTACCACTAATCATGATTGGTAATTCTGGTTTACCAGTTTCCCTGAAAAATTTTTTTGCTGCGTAGATGGCAGCTTTTGCATTGAGTGTGTCAAAGATGGTTTCTATTAATAAAATATCCACACCGCCTTCTATCAAACCCTTTATTTGTTCGGTATAAGCTGCTGCCACTTCATCAAAAGTGACGGCGCGAAAGCCTGGGTTGTTTACATCAGGAGACAAACTCAATGTTTTATTGAGTGGCCCAATAGCACCCGCTACAAATCTTTGTTTGGAAGGATTTTTTGCAGTGTATTCATCTGCAGCCAATCTTGCACATCTTGCCGACTCTATATTTAATTCGTAAGCCAGCGATTGCATATCATAATCCGCTTGTGCTATCACAGTACTGCTGAAAGTATTGGTTTCAATGATGTCAGCACCGGCATCTAAGTATGATTTGTGAATGCCTATAATAATATCGGGTTGGGTAATACTTAACAAGTCGTTGTTGCCTTTCACATCGGTATGCCAATCTTTAAAACGGTCACCGCGGTAATCTGCTTCTTCAAGTTTGTGGCGTTGTATCATGGTGCCCATCGCTCCATCGATGATTAATATTCTTTCTGCAAGAATTTCCTGAATACTTTTTTTCATACTATTTAACCGTCGGGTAGGCGGAGTTTTTTTAATTGAATAGATTTTTTAATCCATTTTTATTTTTACAGCTAGATAAAGGGTATATCTTATTTCGAGTAAAAGAAGCTTCCATAAAACTTCCTAAAGCCTAGTTGTAAATAATAAAACGGAAAATGTTTGTAAAAAAATAAACGAGAATCAATCCGGGAGAAAGAGGTAGAATTGTTTTCGTTTATTAGTTCACTTTTAAATACTATCAGGCCGAACAATAAACAAATCTGAATGATAGCAATGCAAAAATAAAGCAACTAAGCCAAACTGCAAAATGGGAGGACGCTGAATTTGGGTATTAGAATCCAAATCTTTGCTTAGTTTCCCGACACAATATAGTTTTCGACAGGTATTCGGTTGGAGATGCTTTTGGCTAGCGTCATTTCATCAGCATATTCTAACTCACCTCCAAAGGCGATACCTCTGGCGATGGTGGTGATTTTAACGGATAGATCTTTTAGTTTCTTGCTGATATAATAAATAGTCGTGTCACCCTGAATATTGGCATTTAAAGCAAAGATGATTTCTGTGATGCCTTCATGAGTGACCCTATTAATGAGTGAGTCAATTGTTAATTGCTCTGGCCCCACACCATCTAAAGGAGAAATAATACCCCCTAATACATGATAAACACCATTAAATTGTTGGGTACTTTCAATGGCAATTACATCCCGAATGTTTTCTACTACGCAAAGTAATCCTTGTTTGCGCGAATGATTGTTACAAATATTACAAAGCTCTGTATCGGAAATATTATGACATCTACTGCAAAATTTAATTTCTTCTCTTAATTTGGAAATGGCTTCGCTAAATTGAATCACTGAATGGGCTTCCTGTTTAATTAAATGAAGTACCAATCTTAACGCAGTTTTTTTTCCGATGCCAGGTAGTTTGGCAAATTCTACAACTGCATTTTCTAAAAGTGAGGAAGAAAAAATCATAGAACAAAGTTAAAGGATAATTGGTAAGTTGAAAATTGAATCGAATTGAAATTATTTACAAATCACCGTTTCGCATATTAAAAATAATATTTTAAAATTTGATATCTCTTTCATTGTCCCAATTCGCCTTGATGACCAATTTACTATCTAGTGTGATGGTTTTTTCAGGTTGTAATTTTTTTGAATAAGTTCCTGGATCCCATTTGCCATTGTTGTTGGTGTCAAATAATATCCTAAGTTCATATTCACCTGGAACAAATAATTTATCAGCCCATTGCGCAGAGGTGATAGTAACAGATTTATAAATTTCTCCTTCTTTAATAAATTGTAAGATGGGATGCACTACAGATGAAAGATTACTAAAGCGCAGCAATAGATTTCCGTACTCAATGTTCTGCTTTGTACTGAAACGAATGGTATCCTGTTTGGTTAACTGAATGTCACTTGAATCGGTGAACGCATCCTTAAATACCAGTAGCCGGTAATCAGCGCCTTCGGTCCATTTTGCTTGGATGGATATAATCTTCTGGGTACTATCTATGTTTACTTTTGTAGGAATAGTTTTGTAGTTTGTGTCTGTTAGGATTAACTTTTTTGGATCTAAATTTTTTAAGGGGTGATTAACGGTTAACAATAAATCTGAAAGTAAATCCTGTTTATTATTTGCTAAGCTGGTAGCATATCTTAGTTTTTTATCAACTGGATCAGCTTTTTTTGTAGAGGTAGCGGAGGTCCTTGGAATTTTTTTTGCTTCTTTTTCTTCTTCGTAGGCGAATAGCTTAATGGGTGAAAAACTTTCAGCAGCCGTTACCAATGAATCAGCAAAAGCAAACATTTCTATTTTTGAATTATAGTATTTTCCGCCATCGCCATCTTTCAATGCATAAATTTTATAAGAGCCTGCAGCAAGGTATTTAAAAGTAAAATTCCCTAGACTGTCCAATTTTGCTATGTAGTTGGGCTTTATTTTTTGTACTGCAGAGTCATCTGCATTTCGATAGAGTAGGGCAATAAGGGTACTGTCTGCTTTACCTGTTTGAGCAATCATTACGCTTCCACTAATTTGCAAAGAATCAATCGTTTTTCCTGTAGAGAATACGTAGGTGAAATTTCTGAAGGGGTTACCCTCATTATTATCTTTGATAGCGTTTCCGAAGTTGATGGTATAAGTAGTATTGTCTATCAAACTGTCTTTTAATTTTACAGTTACCGTTTTTAATTTATAATCTACTATTGGGTTAGTTTTTGGCAAGGGAGATACCAATAAGTTGTTGGATACATCTTGCACATCAATATATTCATTAAAATTAAGGGTGATTTTATTTCCTTTAAAGTTGGTCGTCATTAATTTAGGGATTGCATTTACCAGTTCGGGTGGTATACTATCTCTCGGTCCGCCAGTAGGAGAACCTATTTGCGCACAACCAGTACCTGTGATTGAAATAAAATAAATGACAAAAATGCTAGCAGTAAAATAAAGTAATACTTTAATTTTCATTGAATGTTATTATACTGCAAACTTAGTCTGTTTCTTTTGTTTGCAGTATTTTGAAATTGATAAAATTAGTTAAATAGAAGATCTAAGGGTTAGAGTACCCCTTGAGAAGGGAGGATATCTATATTTATAGTAAAAAATACATCGCCAATTTCTGGTGACTGACAGAGGCTTTTTATTTATTTTTTAAAATTTTCAACATTCACTAACGTTATTTGTTAATTAAATAAAAAGCATACATGAGTAAGGTATATAGTATTAAAACAGTTCAGATTTTACCCATTGGCCTTGATCAGGCTTGGGATTTTTTTAGCAGTCCTGCCAATTTAAAAGAGATTACTCCTGATGAATTGGGGTTTAATATTATTTCAAAGCATCATGGCGAAAAGATGTATGCAGGACAGGTTATTGAATATAAGGTGAGTCCTGTTTTAAATATTCCTATTTATTGGATGACAGAAATTACTCATGTGGAAGATAAAAAGTTCTTTGTAGATGAGCAGCGATTTGGCCCCTATATAATGTGGCATCACCAGCATCATTTTAAACAGGTTGATAATGGAGTAGAGATGACAGATATTGTACACTACAAATTACCCTTCTGGTTTTTGGGCGACATAGCTCATTTTCTATTTGTAAAAAAGCAACTACAAGGAATTTTTGATTATCGATTTACCAAAACAGAAAAGCTTTTTGGTAACAAGGCTTCTTAAAATAATTTTTTGTTATTGTATTATTTCAGACAAGTGATTTTAAAATAATTGCTTAAGTAATTATTTTTAGAATAGGCCTATCCCGGCATGCGAGAGATGTATTTTTCCATTTGCTTAATTTGATCAGCAATTTGAGGGGTAGTAGGTTTAAGTCCTTTGGCCTTTTTAAAGTAATCTTTTCCAGCTCTGAATTCTCTTTTATTGATCATGATGGAAGAAAGTTGAAGATAAGCAGCCGCCTCATTTTCTTTGTCGGGTAAGCCTGTTCTGATAGCTCCACGAATATAACTTTCGGCTTGTTTCATATCACCTTTTTGCATGGCTAACATACCTAGTTGTAATTTATTGGCACCTTCGGCTTGCTTCATTTGTCCGCCCATTAGGCCACTGCCATCGCCCATTAATTCCTGACTTATTTTTAAGTTTTTTTCTGCACCTGCAAAATCTTGGTCCGCCATGTCTAGATTGCCTTTTACGGTATAGTAAACTGAACGGATAGGTTTAATTAACAAGGCTGGAAACCAGATAGAGCCTAGTACTTTTTTTGCTCCTTCCATATCACCGGTTTCCATACACTCTTGAATTAGGCGCATTGGACCAAAAACGAAATGGCCTACAATTAAAATGACTGCTACTAGATAGAGTACAAAAGATGGCCAAAAGCCTGCTTGTACATTGGTGAAAATGGCAAGTGCCAACAATATGATTCCAATCCAAAGCCTATATTTAATAACTACATTTAACCATTTCATGTTTGATATATTAGGTGGGCAAAGATAAGGGTAACAAAATTACGAAAGCGAATGCAGGAGCATTGTTGACTAAAAATTTGTTGGGTAAAAAAGTAAATGGGTGTCTAAATCAATGAATGTTGGATGCTATTGGGTTGTTTGTTACTTTTGCACTCCCTATTTAGCGCCTGTAAAGCTGAATAGTTCAATTGGTCCCGTAGTTCAGTGGATAGAATAGATGTTTCCTAAACATTAGACACAAGTTCGATTCTTGTCGGGACCACAAGTTATTGATTATCTGTATTTTATACCGAATCCTCAATCATTTTACTTTTACTAAATTTAGTAACACTGCAGTAAATATTACAGTTGATTTCAAAATTCACTTTCTTTTGAAAAGTAGATCAACCTTTTATATTAAACTACTAACAATACCAGCCGAACAAAAACAACCATTTCTTGTTTTGTAACCATTTTCAGTTAGTGCTTTTTAAATTTCAGGAAGATTGCTGTAGTGATATAAATAAAGTTATTAGCAATATCTTTATTTATTGAAAGGTCTTTGGGTTTAACTATACAGCTGTAAAGTAAATCCAGAATCAATTTAAAAAAGTTTTTTATAGGAAGCGAAAAGTATTTTTAACTAAGTTCATCCACTAAAATAAATTGCATGTTTGCTAAAATAATTTGCCCATTTATCTTTTGTATTTTATTGACCAACAATATCAGTGCACAAAAACTTACCTCCAGATTAAATGATATTAAACTAGATAATCTGGAAGGATTCGAATCCGCTTCAAAAAATTGGGAGATTGTGGGTGATATTCAAGGTAAATATGATAGTGAGTCATTGAATCCATCAAAAGGTGATGGGGTTTTATACAACAACTTTAAAAAAGAGATTCAATTCAAAGAAGGCCATAACCTCTTTACAAAATTTAATCATGGAGATATATATTTAGAATTAGACATCATGGTAGCCGAAGGTTCTAACTCAGGAATATATTTCCAATCTAGATATGAAGTGCAAATCCTAGATAGCTGGAATTCGAAACTGCTAACATCAAGTGATATGGGTGGAATATATGAAAGATGGAAGGATGATAAAGGCTTTGAAGGCAATGCTCCTTTAAAGAATGCAAGTCTAGCCCCAGGTCTTTGGCAGCATATGGAAATTTCTTTTCAAGCTCCACGATTTGATGCAACAGGAAAAAAAATAATGAATGCAAAATTTAATTTCATAAAACTTAACGGAATAATACTGCATGAAAATATTTTTGTAACTGGGCCAACACGCTCATCAGTTGCAGAAGATGAAAAATCTTTGGCTCCAATTATGTTTCAAGGAGATCATGGAGTAGTTGCTTTTAAAAATATACACTATGCCTTATTAGAAGATTTAAATGTAACTACATCAGCTATTAGTTACAAGTATTATGAACGCAATATCAAAACGCCAGCAGAAGCAATCAAATTAAAACCAACAGCAGAAGGGAAAACAAAATCAATAAATTCTAGACTTGCAGCATTAGAAGATGGCTTCTTACTTCAATTTGAAGGTTTAATAAATATACCCACAGCAGATACCTACCTATTCACTTCAAATTCAGGAGTTGGGGGTCTAGAAATAGATGGAAAGAGTGTTATCAAACCTACATCGACTAAGGTAGGCGGAGAAACTGGTGATGGATCAATTCATCTTGAAAAAGGAGAACATCATTTTAATTTATGGATAAATAAAAATCGCGGGAGGACAAAAAATGGATTATCCTTATTCATAGAAAAACCAAATAGTAAAGCTACACCACTTCACAACCCCTCTTCCTTGCCTGAAGCAACATCGGCATTTATCACGGTTAAAACACAAAAAGAACCTGAGATTATCAGGTCATTTTTGGTTCATAAAAATAAAAAACTAACCCATGTAATTTCTGTAGGAGACCCAGCCCAAGTGAACTATTCATATAATCTTCTTCAAGGTGCATTGTTACAAGTATGGAAAACTGATTTTCTTAACGTAACGGACATGTGGTATCAACGAGGGGAACCTCAAATAGCTACTCCGATGGGATCAACAATTGTATTAGCCGGCAATTGCCCAATCTATGATAAAACAAATCCGATAGACTCAATCAGTGGATATCAATATAAAGGGTACACATTAATCGAAAGCCGCTTACCTGTTTTTAGTTATGCTTATAAAGAGATGTTCATTAAGGATATGATTTCTCCATTTGAGCATGGAAGGGGATTAAATAGAACGATTTCTTTTGCTGGTAAAGGAATGGAAGATGCATTGATTCGTATAGCACAAGCAAAAACAATTACGCCAGTGGGAAAGGGATTGTATGCGATTGATAATCAATCCTACTATATTCAAGTCTCTCCTGCCTTATTACCGAAAATTGAAACATACAATAATCAACAAGTGTTATTACTTCCTGCAAGTAAGGAGATAACCTACCAAATTATTTGGTAAAAGAACCTAACAACTTATCATGATGATTGCAAAAAAAATTTTTAACTCCACTCAGATGTATACTAAATCAACAATTCTCGCAGTCCTTCTTTCAATAATACTTTCAATTTCGTATGCTCAAAAAAGTCGTGTACAGACTGAAAAAAATTTTTATTCTCTAAAAACAATTTCGATACCTGAAGATATAAAACTTGAAGTAGGTGGAATTGCTGTAATGCCTGATGGACGAATTGCGGCTTCAACAAGAAGAGGTGAAGTATGGATTATAGAAAATGCATATGGTCCAGGAGTACCACATTTTACAAAATTTGCTTCAGGGCTTCACGAAATACTAGGATTAGCCTACAAAAACGGCGCATTCTATTGTACACAAAGAGGAGAATTAACTAAAATAGAAGACACCAATAAGGATGGCAAAGCAGATGTTTTTACGCCAGTCGCAGTTTTTGATCTTAGTGGAGGATACCACGAATATGCATATGGTCCTGTATTTGATCAAAATGGAGATATGTACGTTACCTTAAATTTATCATTAGGGGAGGATTTAGGTAAATGGCATGGGTGGCTTTTAAAAATTACACCAGAAGGTGTGATTAACCCGATAGCTACTGGATTTCGTTCCCCAGCCGGCTTTACAGTAAATAGTAAAGGTGAAGTGTTTTATGCTGAGAATCAAGGTAACTGGGTTGGTAGTGGAAGAATTACTCATGTAGAAAAAGGAGACTTTACAGGAAATCCAGATGGACTAAAATTTACCAAGGAACCAGGCTCGCCTCTTTCACTAAGACCAGAAACGGTAAAAGGAATAGTTAATGGGAAACCAATGTACGAAACTGCAAAAAAAATAAAAGAGCTAAAACTACCCGTAGTTTGGTTTCCACATACCATTATGGGAATATCAACTTCAGATATTTTAGAAGATATAACCAACGGAGCATTTGGCCCATTCAGCGGACAATATTTTGTAGCAGATCAGGGGCATTCAAAAATCATGAGAATGTCTTTAGAAAAAGTAAATGGTAAATATCAAGGAGCATGCTATCCTTTTTTTGAGGGATTTTCTTCTGGATTACTTAGATTAAGATGGGGATTAGACAATTCAATTTTTGCAGGAATGACTAGCAGGGGATGGGCAAGCAGAGGAGGCCAACAATATGGATTGCAACGCCTTGTTTGGAATGGTGAAACTCCATTTGAAATGAAAAATATTCATGCGCTCACAGATGGATTTGAATTGGAATTTACAACACCTGCAGACAGTACTGATTTGAAAAATTCAATGAATTATTCTGTAAACAGTTTTACCTATAAATATCATGAAGACTATGGTAGTCCAATTATTAATTTTCAAGAAAGAAAAATAATTGGTATTATCCCATCCTCTGATGGCCTAAAAGTGAAGCTGGTACTAGATAGTTTAATTGAAGGAAATATACATGAAATAAAACTCGCTAATATCCAGTCGAAAGAAAAACTTCCTTTACTACACAATACTGGATTTTATACATTGAATAATATCCCAGAAGGGGAGAAGACTTTACTAACAGAAGCGGACAAAGTGAAGATGCAACATCATCAATCGGAGAAAATGAGTCCTTCAAAAACATCTGCGTTAACGAGTCCAAAAAGGCAATTAAAAATGCCAGCTGATTGGACACAACCCGATATGGTTTTACAGATTTCGACAAAACCCGGATTAAAATTTGATATACCGAATTTTGAAATTAAAGCAGGGTCAAAAATAAGATTGGTCTTTAATAACAATGATGATATGATGCACAATGTTGTAGGGGTTATGCCAGGGACTGCAGATGAAGTAGCAGATCTTGCAATAAAACTTGGCTTAAAGGGATCTCAAATGAACTATGTTCCAGAGTCATCTAATGTATTATTTAATACAGCATTACTACAACCGCATTCTTCAGAATCCATTTACTTTATTGCACCAACAAAACTAGGAGAATATACCTTCCTATGTACCTATCCAGGACATGGTTCTGTTATGAGAGGAGTGTTGAAAGTGGTATTGTAAAATATAAAATAATACTCCGAAAACAGCTGTTATAGATCCCCGACTATTTCAAAATTAATTTAAATTCCAAACTCAGGCGCAGGACTCCGGTCCTGTGTCTTCATAGTTACTAATGCCTCCATTGATTGACTCTCAAAATATTATTTTTGTTTTTTTATCACGCAAGATCAATAATAAATAGGCACCGGATGGAATCCTGCGCCTTTGAGGTTTTCGTTGCTATTTTTTTTAATCAAAACATTGGTTCCAAATATTATCTGCACTATCTATAAGCATTGTGATTTGTTTCAATAAACTTTTTGTGGCCGTAAATTTCATTGCTCTCCCAGTTGATAAATTCACCCTGACATTTGATTGTTCCCCTAAACCAGAAGATTCTTCCCATTTTGCTTCTCCTGTTCTTACTATTGCCCCATCTTTTTTAATTACAAGTTTAGCCTGCCCATTATTAAACAATGTTATTTCATATTTTAAACCGCTTTGCCCATAAGTGTCATCAAAACAGAATTTTTGATCAATCACAACCATGTCATTTTTTGATGGAAATTGAAATGATAGGTTTTCAGAATTTAGTTTTGAGTATGATTTAATCGGGATAATTATACCCGCTAAAGCAATTAATAAACATAGGATTGATTTCATTGTACAAGTTTAATGGTTATATAAATTATGATTCATAGACTAAAAATTTAATCAAATCTCAGATACCAGTTAAAGTCAAATGATTATTTCACCTCTTGGCCTCTATTCATACCTGTTTACTAAATGTATGATTAATTACTTATACACCACCGTAAAACTCTGCGAGGTACTGTTTGAACTTGTAGCAAGAAACTCCAAGTTATTACTCCTAAAATACTATTTTAACCTAACCTCCTAAAAATATTATAACTACAAATTGGTTGTAATATAATAATTATCTGAAATACAATGCAGATGGGGGATCAATTTAATGTGGCGACGAGGAGTTATTGAAACTTGTCGCAGATAGACCAATATGCTGTGGAGTAAAGTGGTCATTATGTGTGGATTTTCCAACTTGATTTTTAAATGATTGTTTTGTGCATTTCACAATTTTTAGTGTAAACCTGTCTTAGTACTGACAGGCATTATCAGTTTTATTTTTTTTAAGTAGGGGGTCAATTTATTAGTGTCATTGAAAGTAAGAATCCTGTCAATCCTGTCTTTTTGAATATGGAGATAGGTTTCTATATAAAAGTTTTCATATTGAAAAAGCTTTACTATGTAAGGTCCTTTAATGATGTAATCGAGATAAGTGCCGTAGTTTATAAGTTCAATGATTTTTAGGGAGTTGCATAGATTTGCAAATTCGGTTTGATTCATATTCATATTTTTTAATGATAAAAAAAATGATGGTGGTTAAGCAGTAAGTAACAAATAATAAGTTTATAAATAAGTTGCTTTGTCTTTAATATCTTCATCAAATGCCTTATCGCTTTGTTTGAGTTGCAATTGATGGTTTACACTGGTTTTTAAACTTGCCGCTTCGTCATCTACAATTTCAAAATACATTTAATCATTCGTCAATAGGGCATTTATATCAAATTAAATGCTGTTTCAGATATTAATATCATTTACCTGCGTTGCATCAACATCATATACAAATGCGGCAGGGTATTTAAAATGATTTCCTATAAAACTAAAACCTTTGCAAATCTTAATAGATCAATCTCTTGAATGGATACAAAGCAATGTTTCAAGGCAACTGTAATTGCTATCTTTAAACTATTCAAAATGACGATCTAGATTTTTTGAAAAAAAGCCTTTGAACAATTTCGGTATGTTTTGTATTCATCTAGCTCTAGTTCAACAAATATTAAAAAAGTAATAAAGATTATGCTATATGTTTTATTTAATTACCTAACACTTAATAATGTGAGAATTCTATTTTGAAGTTTTATAACACCTGAATCTATATTCCATCTAATATCTATATTTTCACCAATACCTACCGTCGCAATGGCTTGTAATGAAATTTCACCTAAATTATTTGAACTAATTCTTCTGCGACTTGAGAAAGGTATTTGTATTCCATTTTGGTATACACTGAAACTTCCAGTTGAATTACTTATCCCTGATGCATATATAAATCCATTTATTATAGCAGATCCAAATCCTGAAATATTTCCTGAATTGGTTGATATGTCTCCAGCAATGTTTGTAGCACCAACATTAGAAATATTACCGCTTTTAGAAAAAACAGCAAAATTATTTATGCTGCCAAAATTGTTTGAACAACCCGCTAGGCGAGTAATGGTAGATGCATCTAATCCTATAGTTCCACCACTACTAAATATATTTCCTTGAACATTGGACATACTCCCTATGGTTACTGCTCCATTATTTGAAATGATAAAACCTTTCATTATTGTAGATGCTCCAAATGCAATAGCTCCTTCTGCAACCCAAAATACATTGCAGGCCGAAGCTCCATTTGTTAGATTAACATTAAAACTGGTACCTGTGCTAAATGCTGCTCCAAATTGAAAAATGAATTGTGCATTTGGATTACCACCAGCATCTAGGGTAATTGATCCTGATGCTGTAACGGCTCCCGCGTTATAATAAACTCCAGGGGTAAGTGTTTCACCCGCTCCATAGACAAGAGCATGTGTTGAATTAGTAGTTGGTCTTGCCATTAAATAGTTATACGCTGCTGTAAGCTCGCTGATTGCTTGTGCCGTTCTGTTTGAAGGTTCTAAAGTATACTGGCTATTAAAATTAACAAGATACTTTCCTGGGATAGGAGTTTTTAGTACCATACCATTAACAATTACATCTGAAGGGGAGTTGGTAAAAATTTCAGTGCCTGATGAAATAGTATTGTACCTGTCTGTATTTTTTAAAATATAGTCTAGTGTAGCTGTAGAGATAGGTTTGTCTAAATCACTTGTATTATTCACATTGCCTAGCCCAACTACTTTTGAATTTAAAGTTTGCCAAGTTTTATCCCATCTCCAAAATTGTGAAGTATCGCCTGTTGTAATTGGAAATTTATAATCAGCACCCGCTAATCCTTGCATTCCAGTTGCTCCATCATTACCCTTTACTCCAGATGCTCCAGTTAATCCCTGTATTCCAGTTGCTCCATCATCACCCTTTACTCCAGATGCTCCAGTTAATCCAGTTGCTCCAGTTAATCCCTGTATTCCAGTTGCACCATCATCACCTTTTACTCCAGATGCTCCAGTTAATCCTTGCATTCCAGTTGCTCCATCATTACCCTTTACTCCAGATGCTCCAGTTAATCCCTGCATTCCAGTTGCTCCATCATCACCCTTTACTCCAGATGCTCCAGTTAATCCTTGTAATCCTGTAGGTCCATTATCACCCGTTACTCCATTTGACCCATTTAATCCAGTTGCTCCAGTTAATCCTTGTATTCCAGTTGCTCCATCATCACCTTTTACTCCAGATGCTCCAGTTAATCCTTGTAATCCTGTAGGTCCATTATCACCCGTTACTCCATTTGACCCATTTAATCCAGTTGCTCCAGTTAATCCTTGCATTCCATTTGCTCCATCGGCACCCTGTACTCCAGACGCTCCAGTTAATCCCTGTATTCCAGTTGCTCCATCATCACCCTTTACTCCAGATGCTCCAGTTAATCCTTGTAATCCTGTAGGTCCATTATCACCCGTTTCTCCATTTGACCCATTTAATCCAATTGCACCAGTCAATCCTTGTATTCCAGTTGCTCCATCAAAACCCTTCACTCCAGCTGAACCTGTTAATCCTGTTGCTCCATCAGCACCCTTTGCTCCAGTTAATCCTTTTGCACCGGTTAATCCTCGAATTCCAGTTGCTCCAGTTAATCCAATTGCACCAGTCAATCCTTGTATTCCAGTTGCTCCATCAATACCCTTTACTCCAGTTAATCCAGTTATTCCTTGTATTCCAGTTGATCCATCAGAACCCTTCACTCCAGCTGAACCTGTTAATCCTGTTGCTCCATCAGCACCCTTTGCTCCAGTTAATCCTTTTGCACCGGTTAATCCTCGAATTCCAGTTGCTCCAGTTAATCCTTGTATTCCTGTAGGTCCGTCATCACCCTTTACTCCATTTGATCCGCTTAATCCAGTTGCTCCGGTCAATCCTTGTATTCCAGTTGCTCCATCAGAACCCTTCACTCCAGCTGAACCTGTTAATCCTGTTGCTCCAGTTACTCCGGTCAATCCTTGTATTCCTGTTGCTCCATCAGCACCCTTTACTCCAGCTGAACCTGTTAATCCTGTTGCTCCATCAGTACCCTTTGCTCCAGTTGCTCCAACTAATCCTTGTATTCCAGTTGCTCCAGTTAATCCTTTTGCACCAGTCAACCCTTGCATTCCCTTTACTCCAGTAGCTCCAGTTAATCCTTTTGCTCCAGTCATTCCTTGTATTCCTCTTGCTCCATCAGCACCCTTCAATCCAGTTGCTCCAGTCAATCCTTGTATTCCGGTTGCTCCAGTCAATCCTTGTATTCCAATTGCTCCAGTTAATCCGGTTAGTCCTTGTGCCCCTATTTGTCCAGTAAAACCAATTAAATGTTTTGTTACAGCAGCATGAACAAATTCTGTAGTAGCAATTTGAGTTGTACTAGTTTCCAAATCAGCTGTTGGTGCGGTTGGCAAACCTATTAACTTGGGTGAAGGAGCAATACTAGTTACATTTCCAAAACTCGTTACAGCTCCCGATAAGTTGGCATTGGTAGTAACAGTAGCAGCGCTTACTGCTGAGGAAGCCAAAAGGGCATAAGGAACACTGACTAATTTAACCATTCCCATATCTAAAAAATCATTAATTGCAGTAGGGTCATTCCCCACAGTATGACCATTCTCAACAGTAGGATCAATCTCTACATGCAAATATTTGTCTCCACTAGCCCAGTTAATATTGCCAATATTGCCTTTGTAACTGATTGCACCTGCACTTCCTATAATTAAGGAAAACAGTCCAACTAAATTGGTTTTAATAGCCCGAATTTCTGAGTATAGTAAATTTCCAGAAGGAGAGTTATCGATAATGGAAATGCGAATATTCATTGCTTGGTTAGGCAATGAATAGCCATTCGTATTTCGGGCTATGGCTTGGTAATTTAATAAACTAGGTGCTTGGCCATAACTTGCAAAGCCAATGGCAATAAGAGTTATAAATAAAAGCACTTTATTTGTTTGAGGATGTATTTGGTACATAGCTTATTTATTTAGAGTATACGTGATTAGATAAAGTATTTTCAACTTTTCAATTTCATTTTAAAAACCATTGTTTTTCAATTAATCAGTTATCAGGTTAATTTGAAAATCTTATATGCCCTCTTTTTCATCAACCTCCCTGTTCGACTTATTAGCCGAATATTTAAGATATAAGAACCTGCAGGCAAACCACCAAGGTTCCATTCTTCGGAGATAATCATCCCGCCATTGTCTAATTTTACTTCCTTCAACTTCTGTCCAATTATATCAAATAACGCTAAGTGGTAATAGCCACTATCGGGATATAATATGTTAATATTTAAAATGCTTATTACTGGATTGGGGTATATCGTTATGTCACTCAATAAAAAGCTACCAACTAGGTTGTAATCTGAATTAATTTTTGAATATTGTTGCAAGAGCCCATTGGTAATAATTAAATTGCTGTTTTCCATTGTGGTAATGGCAGAAGATTCACCTACACTCCATGCCAATGAAAAAACACCAACAGTACTAGTCTTACCAGCAGCATTTACTATAGCGGTAGAAATATTTTGGCCAGATACATCGAAAGTAGTAAGCAATAGCAGCAAAAAAAAGCAAGCCGTTATTTTGAAAAAATGATTGCAAGAATAAAAAAATTCGTACAACAAAAATTTGAGGAAAGACAATTTTGAAGGATTACTCATTAACCAAAAGGAATACAATTAATGTTAGAAAGTTTAAAATTCACCTTGAACTTTATGTGATTTTTGCATTTTTGTAGATAATAACTCTAAATACACTCGAAAGAAGAATATATGATTTTAGAAGAATCATATACAATTAACTGAAAACCATACAATGAGGTCTGTTATGTATTAAAGTTAAAATATTTTGGTTCTTGGGGAGGGGGAAGAGATACCAATTAAGAGCAGGGTATTTTATGAAAGGAATTCGTTACGGATTAAACAAATTATAAATTAGCGGCATCATCAAAAAAAACTTTTGGGCTCATCCCTTTTTCCTTTTTAAAGGCTGTGTAGAAAGTAGACTGGTTTCTAAAGCCTGACTCAAAGGACAAAGCTTCAAAAGTTAGATTTTTAGTATTTGTTTTATGGGTGCTAATAAAATTGTCTACCCTAAAATGATTAATATAATTTCTAAAAGAATTATTGAGCCCCATTTTTATAGTAAAGGAGCAATGGTGGATGGGCCTTTTAAGGTCAGCTGCCATTTTGCTGATGTCAAAGTTAATATTAAGCCAAGGTTTTTCAGTAGCCATATAATTACTGATCTCTTTACTAAAAGCATCAACCGAAATGGATAAGTCGGGAGTTAGCATTGGCAAACTTGATTTTTTTGTAACATTATCCTCTGTTATCAATGTTTTAGAGGAGGGATCCAATAAAATTTGATCAGAAAAAATACGGGGAATTCCAAATTTAATGATCGGTCTATTTAATAAGTATAAAACCATTGTAAAAGCAAATAGACTGTCAATTAAATCTAGGTCTATATGGGGTGTTTTAATAGACTTTATTGAATACTTATATTGAAATATAAAGATAGGAATGACCACCAAATTTTTTACAATTCTTAAGGTTACCAAAAAAAGTATCCAAAAATAACCAACTTTATAATCCTTAGATGAACCCTTGACATTTAGTTTAAGAAGAATTTTAATCGCTAATATTAAATAAATCAGCTCAAGGCTTATCCGGGAGGTGATTAAAATACTTGCTAAACTTGAACTTACATTGTTGGTCTGATTTGGAAAGACGCTCACTTTATTGTTTCCAAAAAAATCAATTCCCTGAAATAATACAAAGATCAAAGTTAAGATGACAGGCAAAAGATGTAACCAATCAAATCGTCTAAATCTAGTTTGGTCATTCACAAAAGACCTGATGTAAATATAGAAAATGGCAGGAATTAATAAAAAAAGTACAGTAGAGGGAAAAACAAGTATATCAAGATGATAATTAGGTCTTTGTTTTAAGAAATTTAAAAAAAGCAACTTTGCTAGATCTTCTAATAAAAGTAAACCTAATAATATATTTAATAACTTATTCCCATAATCACTCAAGAACAAATGAATAGAAAGGATTAAAAATACAATTATACTAAAAAACTGAATAAATTCACTGTAACTCATGAAGCATTTGTTTAATTGATAATTTTTAAAACGCTAGCCTAATTACTATAAAGTTTTATAAGGTAATTATTTGCTATAAAAAGCTGCGTTGAAGTGACAAATTCAAAAATTATCTAATGTGGTGAAGCTAATTCATTTTCAGATCATTTTTTTATTTATTTCGAAAGATTAAATTCTAATCATTTTACAACTAATAAATTGATATAAAGAAAATTAACACTAATCAGTTGGACTTGTACTGATTAAATAATTTGTTAATATTTTTTTGTTTTCAATACGTATTGATTGCTAGATTTAATGTCATCAGATATTGAGTCTATCTTTGTGCTGAAATCAAATCAATTTTATGAAAATAGGAGTTCCAAAAGAAATTAAGGTGCAAGAATACAGAGTAGGCCTAACCCCAGAAGGTGTAGATGCTTTTTGCAAACAAGGTCATCAAATTTATTTACAATCTACTGCTGGTGAAGGTTCGGGTTTTTCGGATGAAGCCTATAAAACTGCGGGTGCTACCATTTTAGATACCGCCCAACAAGTGTATGAAATCGCTGACATGATTATTAAAGTAAAGGAGCCTCTGGCAGCCGAATATCCTTTAATAAAATCAGGCCAAATACTGTTTACCTATTTCCATTTTGCTGCCTCCAAGGAATTAACCGAGGCAATGATCAAATCAAATTCAGTTTGTATTGCTTATGAAACCGTGGAATTGTCGGATGGTTCATTGCCTTTATTAATTCCCATGTCTGAGGTAGCAGGAAGAATGGCAATAAATGTAGGCGCTTATTATTTAGGAAAACCATTTGGGGGAAAAGGAAAATTATTAGGCGGTGTGCCGGGGGTAAAACCTGCGGAAGTATTAATTATTGGAGGTGGAATCGTAGGAACCCAAGCAGCTAAAATGGCTGCAGGATTAGGTGCCAATGTGACGATTATGGATACTAATTTAACTAGATTAAGATATTTATCGGATGTGATGCCAGCCAATGTGGTGACTCAATACTCAACTGTGATGGCTATTCGAGAAAAATTACCTACCACAGATTTAGTAATTGGGGCGGTTTTATTACATGGTGCCAGAGCTCCTCATTTAATTAAGCAGAGTGATTTAAAAACCATGGAAGCGGGTTCGGTAATCGTAGACGTGGCAGTAGATCAAGGGGGATGTATAGAAACCTGTCACCCAACCACTCATGAAAATCCAGTATTTATGGTAGACAATGTATTGCATTATTGTGTAGCAAATATGCCAGGTGCTAGTCCTCAAACTTCCACCCGTGGCTTAACACAGGCAACATTACCCTATGCATTATTAATTGCAAACAAAGGATGGGAAAAAGCCTGTGCAGAAAATCCAGCATTAGAAAAAGGATTAAATATTTGCGCGGGAAAAATTTTACACAAAGGAGTATTGGAGGCTTTTAATGCATAGTCACTGTAGGTTAAGCAAATCACACTGGTAGATTTTTAGTAAAGCCGAATTAGCATTTTAGTATTTGATTATTAAATTGATTGGTCTATACTGCTGTCCCTATCCAAAAAATAATCTATCATTTATTTTTCAATTCCTTTGATTTCCTTACATTGTAAGTCCTTATCGACTTAAAACAGATACCATGAAAAAATTTAACTTGTATTCAATCTTATTCTTTCTCTCTCTTCCTTTTTATGCTTTGTCTCAAGAAAATGTAGATCAAGCGATGATGAAAAAAATTAGGGAAGAAGGATTAAAGAATTCAAAACTGATGGAGATTGCTTTTAATTTAACAGATAAAAGCGGTAATCGATTAACTAACTCTGAAGGATACACGCGTGCAGCAAACTATGCCAAAGAAACTTTAACTGGCTGGGGTATTCAAAATGCTACCATCGATCCTTGGGGTGAATTTGGTAAAGGTTGGGATTTAAAAAAAATGTATCTCGCCATGACAGCGCCTTATTATAAACCATTATTGGCTTGGCCTAAAACATGGACCGCTGGAACAAAAGGTTTGAAAAAAGGTGGGTTACTAGTAGTTGCATTAAAAGATTCTACTAGTTTGGAATCCTTGCGTGGAAGTTTAAAAGGTAAGCTAATTATCATAGACCAATTAGATACTTACAAACAAAGTTTTAAACCAGATGCAGTAAGATATACAGACGATGAATTGGCTAAGATGGCTGCTGCTGCTCCACCACAAGCAAGAGGGGCAGGAGCATATTCAGGAAATTCTTCCCGTGGTGCATTAATGGGTATTGCAAAACTTACAGCTTTATTGAAAGCCATGGCAATGAAAGAAGGTGCAGTGGGAATGATTACCACTAGTATTCGAAATCATGATGGCACTATTTTTACCCAAGGTGGTGGATCTTACAAAGGAACTGATCCTGCTAATTTTTTAGACATTTCTATGGGTATTGAAGATTACAATACTTTATTGAGATTGGCTAAATCAGGAACGGATGTACAGATGGAAACCGAAGTAAAAACTAAATTTCAGGACAAGGATTTGCAAGGGTATAATGTGATTGCAGAAATTCCTGGAACTGATCCAGTATTAAAAAATGAAGTAGTGATGATAGGTGCTCATTTAGATTCTTGGCAATCAGGAACAGGCGCTACTGACAATGCTTCAGGTTCTTCTGTGATGATGGAAGTAATGAGAATTTTAAAAGCCGTAGGCGCTCAACCCAAAAGAACAGTTCGTATTGGATTGTGGAGTGGAGAAGAAGAAGGTTTATTAGGCTCGCGCGGATATGTAAAAAAGACATTTATGGATGAGTCGGGTAAACCCAATGCCGCCCATGAAAAATTTTCTAGTTATTTTAATATTGACAATGGCACTGGTAAAATAAGAGGAATCTATTTGCAAGGAAATGCAGCCTGTGCGACTATTTTCACCAAGTGGTTTGAACCATTTAATGATTTGGGTGCTAAGACAATCACCATCAGTAATACAGGCGGTACAGACCATCTATCCTTTGATGGAGTTGGATTGCCAGGGTTTCAATTCATTCAAGATCCTATTGAATATAGTACCAAAACGCATCACAGCAATATGGATGTATACGATCATTTGATTGAAGATGATTTAAAACAAATGGCTGTGATTGTTGCTGGTTTTGCTTACAATGCTGCACAAAGAGATGCAAAGTTGCCAAGAAAAGAGAAATAAGAAATCATAAAAATATTTTACTAAGTAGCCTTCATCGAAGGCTACTTTATTTTTTGATGCAGGTAGGTTTTAAAAAGATTTTTCTTTTCTGCTATTCACAATTTTATTATTTTTAAACCAAGAAATTTTATTTTTTAAAACTTGATTATGCCTATTCAAACCCTACCTGCTTTATTGGATAAAATGTGGAATGACTATGTTGAGATAAATCCATTAGCACAAAAAATTTATGACCTTTTTACTACAGAAGGAGAGCTGATATTAAATGACCACATAGCACTGCGAACTTTTAATCATCCGCGCGTAAACATTGATATTTTAGCGCGTCCTTTTTTAGCAGCAGGTTATACTTACGGCGGCGACTATCATTTTACAGATAAAAAATTATATGCCAAACATTTTGAGCACTCCGATACAAATTTGCCCACCATTTTTATTTCGGAATTAAAGTTGGAAGAATTTTCATCCTCTCTCAACCAGATTGTTAATCGTTTAATAGGTGAAATCTCTCCTGAAAAAGAGCTAGCCCATGATTTTGTTGCAGTTGGACGTCCTTGGGCATTATCAATTCAAGACTACAATGAATTGATGAAAGAGAGTGATTATGCAGCCTGGGTAGCAGCTTTTGGTTACCGTCCCAATCACTTTACAATTTTAATCAACGCACTTAAAAAATTTGCTGACATTAAAGACTTGAACAATTTTCTTAAAGCCAATAGTTTTAAGTTGAATGCAAGTGGGGGTGAAGTGAAAGGTTCTAAAGAGGTTTTTCTTGAACAATCTTCTACGCTTGCTAATACCATTGAAGTCGATTTTACGAATGGCAAATTAAATATTCCAGCCTGTTATTTTGAGTTTGCAAAACGATATCCTTTAAGTAATGGAAAATTGTATAAAGGATTTGTTGCCAATTCTGCAGACAAGATTTTTGAAAGTACCAAACAAGGACAATAAGTAATAGATACAATCGTCAAGTCAATTGTTTAAATAAGAAAGTCATTAAGATTTTTTTTATTTCTAAATCAACTATCTGCAATTAAAATAAATCATGCTGAGAGAATCATTGAAATTAAAAAAACCTGAATAAGATTTATAAGAACTTCCTCCCAATTATTATCATTTTCACCTACAACATATTGCAATAATTTTATAACTGCTGTCCCATTAAAATTGCAAATGAAAGCAATAAATTATTTGTATATTTAGCCTCTAAAACAAACCAAACGATGAAAATTTTTTTTACTTCAATTGCATTTTGTGTATTACTAGTTAGTACTGCACTGGCTCAAAGACCCAACCACCTTACAGCCAAAGAAAAAAGACAAGGGTGGAAATTACTATTTGATGGCAAGACTACCAAAGGGTGGCATTCTTATGGTAGAGATACTGTAAGTGTAAAATGGACAGTGGTAGACGGCATGATTGTATTTGATTCATCTAAGGCATTGACACCAGCAGCTAGAGGTGGTGATCTTACTACGAATGAGTCTTTTGAAAATTTTGAATTTTCTGTAGAATGGAAAGTTGCAAAAGGTAGTAACAGCGGACTTATTTTTGATATTCAGGAAATAGGAAAATACAGATCAGCTTCTGATACAGGTCCAGAAATGCAGGTACTAGATAATATCGATGCTTCGGATAATAAAAAAGAAAATCACTTGGCTGGTCAGTTATATGATTTAGCAGGCGGAGCAGCAACTTCAAAACCTAATCCTGTTGGAGAATGGAACAAAGCAACAGTTATTCAAAACCGTGGTCACCTTACTTTGATATTCAACGGTATCACTACTTATGATGGACAAATGTTTAGTCCTGAGTGGAATGCAATGGTTGCGAATAGTAAATTTGGTAAGGGTAAAAACTATGCAGATTGGGGAAAGGTTGCAGCTGGTAAAATTGCTTTTCAGCAGCATCCTGGATCTAGTTCATGGAGGAATGTGAAGATTCGTTTATTGTAATTTTTTTGAGTTATTTATATTGAAAGGGTTTGATTTATTCAAACCCTTTTTTTGTGCATTTATTTTTTTTAGAATTATTGGTAGTGATTTATAGTTGATTTTTTTAAGTAATTTATTATTTGAAGTTATTTTCTTTTTTGCCTTGATGCAAAAAAGAAACAAAAAAAATCAAGGCTGCGAAAAAAAAGCTAAAAATTGATTGAATAGCTAAAATGAAATTAGTTCTAACATTTGAATATAGCCAAGCTTTAGTGCGACTTACGAGCTAAGTAAATAGCCCAGCTGCGGTAACATGATTTCATTTCTTAACGCTATCCAATCAATTTTCTTAACGCATTTTTTTCGAGGCCGAAATAAGGAAGTGAAGCTTGTTTTAATTTTTTAATTCTTTTTTTATTTGAAGTTATTTTCTTTTTTGCATCAAGGCAAAAAAGTAAAAGCACTCTATCCCAAAGGAAATCTCAGAACTAAATAGCTAACTTTTATTTTTCTACAAAGCAAGATGAATTGTAAGGTTATTAATCATTTGACACTTTATTAGCTTTTACCACCAGCACAAAAAAAATAGGCAACCCAACAGGTTGCCTATTTGAAAATGTAAGTTTAATAATTATACACCACTCAATCCAAATCCTTCTCTGTATTCGCGTTTAACGAATTGATTCACTTCATCACAGTTGGTGATCTTCATTTGATCATGATCCCATAACAAAGTAATATTACGTGCAGGGAATACTCTTTGTGGAGGACGAACACGTTGTGTAGCACCTGCAGTACCAGCAGCTGGCGGGTTTGGAGCCGCAGCAGCTGTTGCAGCTACTGTGGTTGCACTACTTGGTCTCTCTACATTATAACCTCTAATTGCCAAATTAGCAACTAGCATATTCTCTACTACCATTGCAGCTTTATCAAAGTTAGAACTGGTAACGCCTTTTTCGTATCCTTGCAAACAAGCTTCAACCCATTGTTGATAGTGCGCTTCAGCTCCTCCTGGAACCCTTGGATATTTAATCGCCAGCTTCTTGATAGACTCTTCTTCCATACGTGATACAGGTAAAAGTCTAGCACCTGCTGAATAGCAACCTGCAATCATTTTACCTTTGGTACCAATAAATAGCATTCCACTTCCATCACTGATCGCCATGGTATCTGTCGGCTCCATTTCTTCTGGTCTTGGAGGGGTTAATCCACCATCCATCCAGTGAATTCTAATATTAGGAAGTGCTTTACCATGCTTACCTTTTTTAGGATTCGGGAATGTTAAGATGGTGTTGCTTGATGGAGGGCAGGTATCTGGAAACTCTTCTTGCTTTAATCCCATACTTGGATTACCCAAACTGGTTTGTACTGCATTTACATATCCAAGGCTAAGAACGGTCATTGGCGCTTCAAGTATGTGAGCACCCATGTCACCAATTACACCGGTTCCGTAATCCCACCACCCACGCCAATCGTGTGGTGCTAAATGGAAATCATCTTCGTAGGCAAGTCCTGCAGTCATGCCATTGCGCTGCTGACCAGTACGGCCAGAAGGGAAAGGTTTTGCCTTAGCAGAGCTCTGCCAAAGATCCCAATTAAATGTGCTTGGAGGCGTACCGGTTTTAGTAGGCCATTTCATTCCACCTTGTGGCCAAACTGGACGATTGGTATAACAATAAACATCTGTTACATCGCCGATAAGACCCGCCTCATACCATTCTCTCATTTGGCGAACGCCATCATTCGATGAACCTTGGTTACCCATTTGGCTCACAACTTTATGTTCACGGGCAAGTTTTGCTAACACACGTGCTTCATAAATATCATGTGTCATTGGTTTTTGAACCCAGATATGTTTACCCAATGTGATTGCTGCAGAGGCAGCTACAGCATGGGTATGATCCGG